>Ga0187786_10000028_pt1 | contig 48995 bp, 47 predicted proteins | sample 0815_BV2_10_20_M_FD_132449 | JGI IMG/M metagenome (GOLD analysis project Ga0187786, IMG submission 132449) | Tropical peat soil microbial communities from peatlands in Department of Meta, Colombia - 0815_BV2_10_20_MG | ecosystem: Environmental > Terrestrial > Soil > Wetlands > Peat | place...
ACTGAAAAAGCTAAAAATGACCTTGAATATCTTTTAAAAAATGACTCAGTGGATATTGTTGGCGAAGTACCCATTAAAAGCGAAGTAAAAGAACGCGACAAGATAATTGCCCAGGTTGTTATTTCAATCTTTTTAATTGCTACCGGGGCCGTTAGTAGCAAAGTTTTAGGATTTGAAGCAGGAATATTCATAATACCAGTGGTCATATTTGGAGTAATTGGTGCTATTAACGCTGTTAACCTGATTGATGGTATGGACGGTCTGGCTGCAGGCATAATAGCGATTGCATCGGCAGCTTGTGCCATATTCGCATTTATGAACGGGAATTTCCAGGGAATTTTACCTTTTGTGGTTTTAACAGCCGTCTCATTGGGTTTTCTGGTTTTCAACCGCTATCCAGCCAGCATATTTATGGGTGATACTGGGTCCTTTGCATTGGGTGCCGGTTATATCACTGCAGGGTTCTTAGGAGACGTGATTTATTTTGCAGTACTGGTCCTGGCAATACCCATCATTTCTGTGGTGGTGAGCCTATTACACCGTGCCCATATCATTAAACTGCCCGTAGAACCATTACATCATACATTACACTATAAAGGTCTCTCTGAAAAGAAGATTGTGGCGCTTTACTGGATTATCACCTTTTTGATATGTGTCATTGCTATTTTCAGCTATCACATTATAACTTAAGGAAGTTTTAGTTTATGAAAGAACTTACCACATCCTATCTGGCTAACAAAGTTAATGGGGACCTCTATGGGAAAGATAAAGTAATTAAAGGGATTTTTAACATTCTCAAAGATGCCAAAAAGGGAGACGTGGTTGTAAGACATTGGATAGATAGTTCGGGAGTTGAAATAGCGAATAATAAAGACGTAAGTTGCATCGTAACTCAAAACCCTCTGGGAAATGCGATTTCAACCGCACAAGATCTGGATTTGGCCATTATAATTACTGAAAAAATTGAATTAACCAACGCATTTGCCATCCAGTGGACCATATCTAAATTTGCCCCAGAAAGTTTGCGTTTGGTTGTAACTGGTACCAACGGCAAATCCACTACCAGCCACATGATCCACCACATTCTGAATAAGGCTGGTTATAAAAGCTACACTAATACTGACTCTTTATCTGAATTTAACACCCTTATTGACCCAATGGTTGCCAAACAGATCGCCGAGAGTAGTGGGAAAGAAGTCCTGGTCCTGGAGGTTTCAGAAGTTCAGGGTTGGAAAGATCGGATTATGAAAGATCACGCATTTTTAATGACTCAGGCCATTAACCCTGACATTTTAGTGCTTACTAATGTGGCTATGGATCATATTGGGTTGGTTAATTCCATTGAAGATGCGTTTCATGAAATAGCAGGTTCTTTAAATGGATTCAAGGGAAAAGCTGTTGTTCTAAATCAAGATGATGATTTTATAATGAAGATGAAAGATATGGTTCCCCCTAATGCAGAAATTATATTTTATGGTACGGGGGGTGATGTGGAAATGAAAGCAGAAGGAATATTTGTTGATGGAAAATTGCTTCTAAAAAAGGAAGAATTACCTTTCCAGAGCCCTCACTTCATTCAGAATACCCTGGCCGCCATAGCAGCAGCGAAAGCTCTAAACATTGATAAAAATATTATAAAAAAGGTTGTGCCTTCTTATAGTGCTTTAAAAAGAAGATTCACAGTTATAAATAAAAATCCTCTTATAATCGATGATTTTGCTCACAATCCAGATGGTATTACTGCCACCATAAATAGTGCAAATTTAATATCAAAAGGTAAATTGTATGTGGTGTGTGCTATTCGAGGGTCTCGGGGAAGGGAAATAAATGAAATAAATGCTTTAGCGCTTGCCAAAAGCCTTTTAAACATTAATTACGTCCTGATAGTAACCAGTAGCCAGGAAGTGGTAGATAATGCCAACGTGGTACAACATCATGAGAAAAAGATATTTATAGATGTATTGCAAAAGGAAGGTATTCAATATACTCACTATCCCTTATTAAATCAGGCATTGAAAGAAGCCATTGGCAAGTCTGGTGTGGAAGACACCATTTTACTAATAGGAGCTCAGGGAATGGACCCTGCTTCTGATATTTTAGAGGGATTTGAAGAAAAATAAATAATAAAATTTAAATTACATCGATGACTGGAATGTTTTATACATTCTCAATTAACATTAACTACATATCATCTCTAATTCTCGATAAGTTTCGTTGAAATAGGTTTATAAATGACTTTATACACTTTATAAACCAGTGTACAACATAAAAATTATATTATTCGATTTACATCGTTAAATTCACTAAAAATGATTAATTCCATAAAATAAAAGGTGACAATTACAGATGAGCTGTTTAGTAATAGGTGCTGGTAATGCAGGACGCCCCGCAGCCCGTGTACTAAATCATGTGGGTCGCGATGTTACTATTACCGATGCAAAAAAACTCGAAGAATTTCCAGGGCCAGTGCAGAAGACTCTGCTGAAGATGGAACAGGAAGGAGTTAAACTGCATCTGGGTAAAGACACTCCAGAACAAATTGAGGATATTGCTGAAGCCTACATCTCCCCCAATATTCCTCTTGATGCACCCATAAGGGATATAATCCCGACTTTTAATATTAAAAACATTACTAGCAGAGAGATTTCCAAAATTATCAACGAACTCATGGATATTGATATTATAGGAATCACTGGTACTCTGGGTAAGACCAGTACTACCCACCTGGTTTCTGAAATATTCACAAAATCCGGTTGGGATGTTTGGACCTGTTCATCACTTCATGGTAATCTGTTAAGTGAAATCATAGTAGAAGGAATAGTTCAGGGACTTCCCCTGGAAAAAGATGTGGCAATTCTTGAATTACCCCATGGAACATCCCGATTTATGTCGGAAGTGAAGCTGGAGGTTGGTCTTTTGACTAATATCTATCCCGAGCATCTGGCGGAGTTTGATGGATCCATGGAGAAATATATTGAGCGTAAAATGCTCATAACCTGTTCCAGCCAGGTTTTTATTACCAGCCAACAGTGCAAAGAAATGGTAGAATCTAAACGCAATGATGGTTTCTACTTCTGTTTTGAAGAACCGCCCCAGGGGTGCCATTTCTTCGGGAAATATGTTGAAGATAAATTGAAAGTCAAATATCATTTTAACGATAGAAAAGGAAGTTTTGAAACTGCATTCCATGTCCCAGGTTACTACCGGCTAAATGCCGTGGCTGCAGCAGCAGTGACCCTGATCTATGGTCTTGAAGAAGAAGAAGTTAAAGATGCTCTGTCCAAATTCAAGGGAATAAAAGCCCATATGGAATATTTAGGTAGCTTCAGAGGAAGGGAAGTCTATTTTGATGCAGCTTATTTACCAGAAGGTATGAAACCTACTTTGGATTGTTTTAAAGGAGACAATTTAGTGATAATTATTGATAATCCCGATAGTAGCACCCCCCGGGATAAGTATCGAATTGGAGAAGTACTGGGAAAATACTCCAAAACAATCATAAGTAGCGGTTTTAATGAAACTATGAAATATTTGAACATGGAAGCTGCACAAGAAGTTTTGAATGGTGCAAAAAACTCCAATGCCCTAAAAATAGCAGTAGAAGACATCGAAACAGCCGGAGAACTATCTGTTAAGCATTCAAAACCTGGAGACACCATATTACATGTTGGACCGGGGGCGGTGAGTGCCTACTACGAACTTAAGGCCAGTATGATCAGAGGAATAAAACGAGGTTGCAGCAAATATGGATAAGGACTACGAAAAAATAAACCCTCCTATTTTTGGGGTTATAGGTATTTGTGGAATAGTGGGAAATTTGGCTGCCCGAGTACTTCTAGATCATGGTTTTCAAGTCATAGGAAGTGACTTGCACTCTAATGAGCATTGCCAGCATCTTTACACTCTGGATGATTACAATATTCAACTGTACTTATCTGACCACCCTCAAGAATTTTTCAAATCATCCACCTATTTAATACCTCCCCCCAGTTTATCTAAAAATTCTGATACCTTCTTAAAGATAATGGAAAGTTCAGCAAGCATCCTAGAAGTTGATGAACTCGTAAATTGTATTAAACCAGAAAAACCAGTGATATGTATCACAGGAACTAACGGCAAAACTACCACCACCCAACTTTTAAAACATATATCGCGTGTTTCTGGTCTGAAAACAGTTGAACATGGATTTAAAAGTCTTCAAGGTAACGTAGATTATATTCCTCCGCTTCAATCCCGTCTTAATGGCGATGTTGCCGTGTTAGAGACTGGTACTGGCGGAATTGTAGGAGATCTTAAATTTACAGTAGAAAAATGCCAACCTTCCTGTGGAATAATTACCAACATTAACCCCGATCACCTCAGTGAAGATACTGATTTTTTTAAATATGCACGTATCAAAGGTGAACTTCTGGATGAACTACAAAACAAAAAGGTCGTGATTAATTCAGATGACCCCACAGTTTGGGGCCTTTTGGAAAAAGTGGGATACCAAGGAGAAGTTATAACCTTCGGAGTGGAAGATCACCCCTCCCGAATTTCAAGTAAGGTTTGCTGGTGTGGAAAAGAACTGCTCCTGGGAGAAACCATATCCGGAGTGGGTTACTATCGTTGTAGTTGCGGTTTAGTACGTCCCCAACCCCATTACCGTGCCACCAATATAAAATCCAACAGTTTCATTCTACACACTCCACAAGACAATTATCAAGTGGAAATGGGAATCATTGGACTGCATAACGTGTATAATGCCCTGGCCAGTATTGCCGTGGCGCTTGAATTTTTGCATATCCCATTGGAAGATGTTTTAAAAGGTGTAAAAACATTTAAAGGAGTTCAAGGGCGTTTTGAGTACCTAAAACCATTTAAAGATAAAGATATTATTGTAGACTATGCTCATAACCCTGCGGGTGTGGAAACTATATTACAAGAACTGAAAAAAATCTATTCCAACGTAGCCGTAGTTATCACCATATCATCGGAGTCAGGAACAGCAGGTGATATTGAAATATTAGAAAAAACAATTGAACTGGCAGATTTTATAATACCTGCGTCTTTCTACTCCCATCAAGCAGCGAAAAAATATATGTCTATAGAGCAGATACTTACTACCGATGTAGATCCTACCCAATTTCGGGAAGGGACTTTAGGTGCTACTTCTGACCAGGTTCTGGCAGGATTGGAAAAAGCCATAGAATGCAATGTAGATGTGATAGTGTGCATTGGTGAAGCTGCAATCAAATATAAAGATCAAATTAACGATTATTTGTCAAAAAAATAATAAACATATCATATTATAATTAATAAAAAAAAAATGAGGAATAATTAAATTAAAACCGGTGAACATCATGTTCATTAAAGTAAGAAGAGACACTTTAATAATTCTATTTCTGGCCTTTATTCTAATTTTTTCAGGCCGGCTAATGACTTACATGGCATATGCATCTACTACAGAAGTAGATCAGGGAATACCCATATCTGGAGTAATAATAAAAGGGAATGATATTGTACCTACTGATTCTATAAAAGTAAATATAGCAGGGGCCGGATTTAGAACCGGAAGTTTTATTCAGGGAGATACCTTGATAACCAATAAACGCAAAGTTCCCCTCTCAGAGGCCCTCGAGAATGCACGTAAGGCTGCCATGCTATCAACAATACCGGGTACTAGTTTAATGCCCATAAAGGCCGCCGATGTTAAGTTAGATCAACAGACCGGGATAGTGACAGTTACTGTAATTGAAGACTTTTCCACAGTAGAGGTGAAACAGCCATGAGTTATAACCTCTTAAAAAGGGTTATAATTCTCGTTATGACCCTGATAATGGTAGTTAACACCGCTTCCGCCACTATGAACGTGGTCATCATCACCGATCCCACAGGTCAGGACCCCAACGGAGCCGCAGCAGGGAGCATGTCCTTTGCTAATAACATGTTCCAGTCTACCTTTATCATGTCTAGGGAGAAACATTTTGCAGTCCTATCTGGTGGTGAAGGTAATGAAACACCACGTTTAGGTGCTATTGTAGAGGCCATGAAACTTCTTGAGCAGGGATCAACTGCTGCAGATGCTGCCAATGCTGCCAATAACTTCCCGGGGATCAGAGTAATGACAGGAGGTCCCACTATTGGGGCAGCAGTGGGTGGTTCTTTCGATGTCTACGTGGTGACTGTAGATAACAACGGAACCATAACAGTCACCCCCTCATCAGGAGGGTTGGCTGTGCTACCTCCGGGACAAAAAGGAGCTATACTCCACTTAAGGAACACTCACGGTAACCCCATGTTTGGTACTGCTACTGCAGTACGCCAGGAAACAGCAGTGATGATTGGTAAAATGATTAGAGACGGTTATCCTGCCACGGACATCATTGGAAAAGTCTTTGAGATGGTGTCCAAAAATGCTGGTGAAAAGTATGGAGGTGGTGCTGATAATTTAGTATCTTCCATAACCACCGGAGATATGTTCACTCCCCAAAAACTTAACGAGACTGGTTTTCCTATGGATGAACCTTATAGTAAGGTATGTCCTAAAGATGGTTGGAGTATTGCTTTTCCTGGAGCGGACAATTACCAGACCTGTCCTTTGGATGGAACACCTCTTAAAACCGTCTACGCTTATGATGCACTCCAAACTGCTATAACTTCCACTGATCAGGGTGTTAGTGTTTCCACTTACGGAAGCGACGCCCCAGGTATTAGCGAAACCACCAAAGAAATTGTGCAATCTTCGGTGAAAAAAAATGGTTACAATACGGCTCAAATCGCCAAAGATCTTAACTCCGCCATTAACAATGGTCTTCTGGTTGGAGTTAACTATGTGGAAGCTAAGGACATAAATGTCAAGGAAAACACTCGAGCAGTAGGAGTATATTTCAAACCATTACCTGACGGACGGACCTCTCCACCATGGAATCTACCTATAAGTTCTTCTATTCTAGATATTGTAGGTAACGTGCAAACAGCCATAGGGCTGATACTGGTAGTTTTAGTACTATTTAGAAGTACCCTTCTAGATGCTTTCGTGAAAAGGCGGAGATGAAATGGCACTGGTCCTTATAAGAGCAGAAAATAAGGGGAAAATTTTAAATAGCTTGGCTGATATGGAAAGACATGCTGGACTTAAAATAAATGGTTCTCCTCGAATTATTGAACCAAAAGTTGCAGATAAAGTCGCACAACGCATAATGAACCAAAGACTTAAATTTAACTCAACAGAATCCGTGATGGTGCGGTTAGAAGGAGATACTACCAAAAGTATAATGCAAATAAGAAAAATACATCCTCCTGCACATCTGGTGGTTATAAGTGAAGAGTACGCAGAATATCGTGCCCTGGAAGATTCTTTTAAAAAACTACCCCACTTCAAGGGATACTACTCCCATAAAAAACAAGATTGAATAAAAAAAATATTGAATAAAAAAAGGAGAGTTACGACTTAACTCACCTTAATTTTTCTTTTTTAGATTTAATTTCTTTTTATACGTGCAATATCCCCAATAGTTGCCCCCCGGATATTGCTAGAACTAACGTCTTCAGAGATAGTTTCATCGGTTTTTTCCAACAAAATTATGCCCAATATTTTTTCTAACTTTCGGGATAGCTTCATATCCGGAACCATACGTCCAGATTCAATGCGGTTTATCACCGATACTTTTTCATATATCTTTTCACCAAGTTCCTCGCGAGACCATCCCTTCTTCTCTCTGGACTCTCTCACTACCTTTTCATAGCCTTCAATTATTTCATATGAAGGTCTTTGAGGCCGGGGTTGTCTACGGAGAGCTGAAGGAGTCCTCCTGAATTGACCTTGCTTTTTAGAAGGTTCTCTTTGGACTTGACCAAATTTAGAACATTCTTTACAAGTGTTCATTACTGAACTTTCAATTTTCGTCTTTAGGGGCTGACCCAATATTTTTTTTCCGCAAATCTCGCATCTCATGCCGATCCCTTTAATCTTGACTTACATTTATAATTCTACACCTCAATATTTAAATATTATTAAACACCATAAAAAGCAACATATAATAAAAGGATATAAATTATTTTTTTCCATAAATCTACGAGGAGTGAACTTTAAAAATGGAAAAAACATCCCACAATATTTTGAAGAAAATAGAAGACCTAAAAAAAGAGATTAAAATCCTCAAAGAGGAAAATGCCAAAACGAAAAGGAACCTAATGTGGAAGGTTAGGAAACTTGAGAAAGATAAGGTGCTAATTGAAAATGAAAAAATGAGGTTAGACCGCGAACTCAAATCTTTAAGGGGCGAAATTGAACGTTTTCGATCTCCACCACTGGTGATCGCCACTGTAACTGAGGTGTTAGAAGACAGTAAAGTTGTGGTGAAGAGCAGTACTGGTCCTCACTTTGTAATTGGTTATTCACGTTTCATGGATGATAAGGAGCTGGAACCTGGAGCAAGAGTAGCTCTTAACCAGCAGACCTTCAGTATAGTTAATGTCTTACCATCGGAGAAAGACCCTATTGTAACTGGTATGGAAGTCGAAGAAAAACCAGAAGTCAGTTACGAACAAATAGGTGGCTTAGAAGAGCAGATAGTTGAAATAAAAGAAACTGTTGAACTGCCCTTAAAAAAACCAGAGCTCTTTAAGGAAATTGGTATAGAACCACCTAAAGGAGTACTCCTGTATGGTCCTCCTGGTACTGGCAAAACACTTTTGGCTAAAGCTGTTGCCCATGAAACCAACGCCACATTCATCAAGATTGTGGCCTCTGAATTCGTTCGTAAATACATTGGAGAGGGTGCCAGATTGGTGAGAGGAGTATTCGAACTGGCAAAGGAAAAGTCCCCCAGCATCATATTTATAGACGAAATTGATGCCATAGCTGCTAAACGGCTTAAAAGTTCCACCAGTGGAGATAGAGAGGTTCAAAGAACCTTAATGCAGCTTTTAGCTGAAATGGATGGTTTTGAAGCCAGAGGAGATGTGGGTATAGTTGCTGCCACCAATCGACCTGACATACTGGACCCTGCACTACTGCGACCTGGCCGTTTCGACCGATTCATAGAGGTACCAGTACCCAATGAAGATGGTCGACGCGAGATTCTCAAAATACACACTAAAAACATGACCCTAGAAGAAGACGTGGATATCGACCTGGTAGCTGCCTTAACCGAAGGTGCTTCTGGTGCGGATGTCAAGGCAGTATGTACTGAAGCAGGTATGTTCGCCATCCGGGAAGAAAGACCCATAGTGCGAATGAACGACTTTTTAGATGCCGTGGATAAAATCATGGGTGTGGAAAGAGACGAAGAAATCCGAAAAGAAGCAGGTGTAATGTACGGATAATTATATATCCGTATTTTACGCTTTATTTTTATTGAGCCAGTGATGAACCCTATGAGCTCTGAACTTGTGATGACTGATGGGCGATCTGAGGCTTACTTTAACTTATTTTATTAATTCCATCAACAGTTCCTCAACACTACCTTTAACTTTCTCTTTTTTTAATTCATGAATTTCTGGCCTTTCAACAACAATCACCGGTATTTTTAATTTCAAAGCAGCTTCTATTTTAGAAATTGTGCCTCCACTTTCACCACTTTCTTTGGTTATAATTACACCGGCATGATATTCCTTCATTAAAGCCTGGTTGAACTCTATACTGAAGGTACCCTGCATGGCTATGATGTTTTCTCCAGATAATCCCAGTTCTAAACATTTATTAATAGAATAGGATGAAGGCAAAACCCTGGCTACAATCCTACCTTTATCAATGATATTAATCAGGTGAAATAAAGTAGAAACCCCTGCTAGATGTAAAATAGGTCCATCTGTTATTTTTTGAGCTAATTGTGCAGCTTCTTGGAATGATCTAACAATGTGAATGAGTTCGTTATCAGGTAAATTTAGAGGTGGCCTTTCCAGGCGCAAATACTTCGTCTGTGTCTTTCGAGCTGCTTTTATTGCATTGCGAGTTGCTTCAGCTGCAAAAGGATGGGTGGCATCCACTAGGACGTCTATATTTAAGTCAATTAGAATGTGAGTCAGCTCATGTTGGGGTAGGGCTTTGGGAAGAACTCGGTCTGCACCGGCTTCCTGTGCCAGTTGGGCCCCATAATCAGTTACTGTGGTGGCAGTTATGTAAACATCTTTTTTAGAATTTTTAAGATTTTTTATTAACCTAGATGCGTCGCTGGTTCCTGCCATCACCAATATGTTCATTTAATAACCCTCTCAACTATATAATCACTTATAAATATAGTGCTGGCAATGATTGCTATGTAAAGCCAATCTACACTGGATAATGCCGTAGTACGGAAGATTCCCTGCAAGAATGGTAAATATATAACACCTAACTGCAATAGGAAAGATGCTGCTACTGCAATTACGAGGAATTTGTTGGAAAATCCTCGCTCGGCACGGCAGTTAAACACATTAAATATTTGGTAAATTACAAACAACGTGAAAGCCATGGTCATGGCTTTTATGAGTTCTGTTCCGCCAGTTAATAAGTAATAATAGAGTCCCAGGGTCCCTGCAGTCATAACTATCCCTGCAATGAGTATCTTAATAAGATTTTTACGGGGAATTATTTCTTCCTTAAGAGGTGGACGTTCCATAACTCCCCTCTCAGGAGGTTCAACACCTAAAGACTGGGCAGGTGGTCCGTCCATAATAATATTTATCCAAAGGACCTGAATGGGGTTAAAAGGTACAGGAAGGCCCATTATAGATGAAGAAGTAATGGTTAGTATGGCTCCAATGTTGGTGGAAAGCTGGAATCTTACAAAACGACGGATGTTATCAAATATGGTCCTTCCCTCGCGAACGGCCTTTATGATGGTGGCAAAGTTATCGTCTTGAAGAAGCATGTCAGCAGATTCTTTGGCCACATCAGTCCCACTACCCATCGCCACCCCAATAGCCGCCTTTTTAAGTGCAGGAGCATCGTTAACACCATCTCCAGTCATGGAAGCTACGTTTCCCTTTTTCTTGAGAGTTTCCACTATGCGAACCTTTTGTTCAGGAAATACTCGAGCATAGACTCGTACTTTATCTACTAAATCTTCAAATTCTTTGTCACTAAGGTTGTCCAGGTCCGTTCCGGTTAGGGCAGTTACCTCACCACTTTCCACAATTCCTATTTCTTTGGCTATGGCCACGGCAGTGTCTTTGTGATCACCAGTGATCATCACAACCTTAATACCTGCTTTGTTGGCCACTGCAATGGCATCCTTGGCTTCCTGGCGGGGTGGGTCCATCATTCCCACCAGTCCCGCAAAAGTAAGATCTCGTTCCAGATCTTCTTTATCTGTAAAATCTTCGTCAGGTTGCAGTTTTCGATAGGCAAATCCCAACACTCTAAGAGCGTTACCAGTCATGACCTTAAGATCAGCCATCGCTGCACTGTTATCCTGAGGAGTTATGGAGCAAACCCCTCCTTTTCCCTCAATCTGGGAGCACTTTTCCAAAAGAACCTCTGGTGCCCCTTTAACCAAAATATAACGATCTTCACCAATTTGGTTCACGGTAGTCATCCGTTTACGAACACTGTCCAGCGGAATCTCCATGAGTCGTGGATTTTTTTCTTCCATTTCCTTCCGGTTGTATCCTGCCTCATCAGCATATAATAACAATGCAGCATCAGTAGGGTCTCCAAGAACCTTTCCTTTTGATATGCTTGAATTGTTACATAAAGCAGAGATGGTGTAAACCATTTTGGGTTCATTCACCTTAGCTTCCCGGACGGTCATCTGGTTCAGAGTGAGAGTACCAGTTTTATCGGTACAAATAACATTGCAGGAACCCAGAGTTTCCACAGCCAGGAGTTTTCTAACAACTGCGTTACTTTTAGCCATTCTCTGCATACCTAAAGCCAGAGTAAGAGTTAAAATAGCAGGCAATCCTTCAGGGACCGCTGCCACAGCCAGGGATACTGCGGTCATAAAGGTTTCCACTAAAGGAGTGCCCTGCAAATAGGTAAGAGCAAATACAAATGCACATACAACTACCGCCAGTAATCCCAATATCTTGCCCAGGCGGGCGATTTTCTGTTGGAGGGGTGTGTCTTCATCTTCCTCCTGTATCATCTCGGCAATCTTTCCAATTTCGGTGTTCATCCCGATTTCCACGACTACTCCTTTCCCTCTTCCCGAAGAAACATCAGATTCCATAAAAACCATGTTATCAGAACTATGTGCATCATCTAGTATGGCTTCAATATGTTTTTCCACAGGTAGAGATTCTCCTGTAAGAGCTGATTCATCCACCAGAAGATCGTAACTTTCTATGATCCGCATATCAGCAGGAATGTTATCTCCCTCTTCCATTAGGACGACATCTCCCAATGTGAGTTCTCCGGCAGTTATCTTCTGTTCATGACCGTCACGAATAACCACTGCCTCACTGGATATTAATCCTTTAAGCTTTTCCATGGCCTTTTCAGCCCTATATTCCTGGATAAAACCAACTACAGCATTTATTAACACTACAATTAAGATAACAACAGCATCTAGTGTGTCCCCCACATAATAAGCTGCTACTGCGGCAATAATCAGTATAAGAATAAGAATATCAATAAACTGCCCCAGAAACAGTTGAAGTGGGCCAGCTTTTTTTTCTTCGACCAGTTCATTCTTACCATGCTCCAGCACTCGTTTTTGTGCTTCCGCAGTGGTTAACCCTTTTTCACTGGAATTAAGAGCGTTTAATGTTTCATCTACGTTTAATTTCTTCCATTTCATGGTGAACACATCTGATAAAAAGTCGCCTTTTTATAATTAATCAGCTTCATCTTTAGGGGAGTATTTAAGGAGTCTGTGGAAAAAGTTTTTATAATCAAATCGGCCCCTACCTTCTCTGCAAGTCTCTGCAGATGAGGGTGTAATTCTTCGGGAGGTCGTATCGAATAAATGAGTTGTGCGCCCTTATATATTTTTAAGTCAGGACGGGTAATATCATCCTGGACTATATATTCATGGCAAGGTTTAATATCAGTCATAATGATATTCACCTTAAGACGTCTCTGGAGGTTCATAGCCACCTGGTTAAAATGTCCCACTCCAACTTCCACCAGACAATCGGCGTGTGCATAGTGCTGGATTAGATATTCGGAAAAATCATCCCACATTTTCATCACTCATCAGAGGAAATCATGATAATAAGAGAATTCAGACGTCCTGACGTTAAAAAGGTTCTAGAAATTGAGTTTTCCTCTTTTAAAGACCCTTATCCGTCGCATATTTTGGTGGATATTTACAACTTAGGTGCCGGTTTTTTAGTGGCCCAGCAAGATAATATTATTGTAGGATATATTATATTTTGGATCAGATTTGAAGATGAAGGTCATATCATATCTTTGGCTGTGGATAAAAAGTACCGCCGAAAGGGTGTGGGATCTCGCCTTGTAAAATCTGCCCTGGAAATATTCAACAGATACCCTTTAAAAAATATAAAGTTAGAAGTGAGGGTTGGTAATAAGGCCGCCCGAAAATTCTATCAGAACATGGGTTTTGAAGAGAAAAAATTCATGCCCCAATATTACGATGATGGGGAAGATGCTGCAGTCATGGAAATGATCCCCCACTTACCTAACGAAAATGATTAAACTAAATTAACACTAATTTAATATTATAATGGTGATGGAATGCTTAAAAAAGCTAAACTGGCTCTAGAAGACGGTACCATATTTAACGGAGAATCTTTCGGCTTTGAAACTATCAAAACTGGAGAAGTCGTATTTACAACAGGGATGACCGGCTACGTGGAGTCTTTAACTGACCCATCTTATAAGGGCCAAATTTTAATGTCCACCTATCCCCTGCAGGGTAATTACGGAATATCCTCGGAGTGGTTTCAATCAGATGGTGTAAAGGCTGAAGGATATGTGGTTAGGGAAGAAAATCTGTATCCCTCTCACAGCTTATCAGAAAAGAGTTTATCTGATTTTTTAAAAGAATATGAAATTCCCGGTATCAGCGGAGTTGATACCCGCTCTTTAACACTTAAACTGCGAAGACATGGAACATTGAAAGGAGCCCTGGCCACTCAAGAAATTGAAGATAAAGAACTCCTTAAATTAGCTCGTGACCAACCAGGTATTGAAAAGATGGACCTGGTGGATCAAGTTTGCGTGAAGGAACCCCAAGTACGGGGGGAAGATTATGATTATAATGTGATTATCTTAGATTGTGGAATTAAAAATAACAGCATAAAAGCACTTCTAAAAAGAGAAGTAGGTGTGATCATTGTGCCATATCACACCAGTCCCGAGGACATTTTAGACTACGAACCCAACGCTATGCTGGTTTCAAGCGGTCCTGGAGACCCCACTCGAGTTAAGACTGCAATTAGTACCGTGAAACGGCTTAAAGAACGAATGCCCATCTTTGGAATTTGTTTGGGACAGCAAATCATCTCATTAGCATTTGGAGCCAAAATATACAAGATGAAATTTGGTCACCGAGGAATAAATCAGCCGGTTAAAGATTTAGAAACAGGCAAAGTAGCCATTACGTCTCAAAATCACGGTTTTACCATAGACCCGGAATCCTTAAAGAGTTTACCCATCAAATTAACCCAATTGAATCTGAACGACGGTACGCCAGAAGGTATACGCCACCATGAATTACCCATACAAAGTGTTCAGTACCATCCTGAGGCTGGTCCTGGGCCAAATGACAGTGACGACTACTTTGACCAGTTTGTAAAGACCATTCGGGAGTATTAAACTAAATAATTAAGATTAGGAATGAGGATTAGAAATGCCGCGGGACAAAGACATTAAAAAGGTACTTATTATAGGCTCCGGACCCATACAAATAGGCCAGGCAGCCGAATTTGATTATTCAGGCTCTCAGGCCTGTAAATCCATACAAGAAGAAGGGATAGAAACCGTTCTGGTTAACAGCAATCCTGCCACCATACAAACCGATGTGGACATGGCAGACCGGGTGTACGTGGAGCCACTCACCCCTGAAATTGTGGCCAAAATCATAGCAAAAGAGAAACCAGATGCAGTGCTGCCCACCATGGGGGGTCAAACTGGACTCAATGTGGCCACTGGCCTGGAAGAGATTGGTGCCTTGGAAGGAATTAAAGTCATCGGATCCTCGGTAGGGACCATCCGTAATGTAGAGGATCGAGACCTTTTTGACAGCTTCATGAAACAGTTGAATGAACCCGTGCCCAAGGCAAAAGCAGTTAAATCATTAGAAGAAGCTTTAGATGCTGTGAAAAAGATTGGTTATCCCGTTATTGTTAGACCGGCATTTACTTTGGGAGGAACTGGTGGTGGAGTAGCTCATAACGAGGAGGAACTGTTGGAAGTAGCTACCAGGGGGCTGGATATGAGCTTCATCAACCAGGTATTAATTGATGAGTCAGTTATGGGTTGGAAGGAGTTCGAATACGAAGTGATGCGTGATAAAAACGATACTTGTATCATCGTCTGTAATATGGAAAACATCGATCCTATGGGAATCCATACTGGAGAAAGTATTGTTCTAGCACCTTCTCAGACTTTGAGTGATATAGATAATCAACGGTTGCGTAATGCATCCATCAAAATTATAAGAGCCCTACAAATCCAGGGAGGATGTAACATCCAGTTTGCAGTCCACCCTGAGACTGGGGAGTACAAAGTCATCGAAGTAAACCCCCGGGTTAGTCGTAGCAGTGCCCTGGCATCCAAAGCCACAGGTTATCCCATAGCCAAAATATCAGCTAAAATTGCCATTGGCATGACCCTGGATGAGATCCAGAACGACATCACCAAAGAAACTCCTGCTTCATTTGAACCTACACTGGACTACGTCGTTGCTAAAATACCTCGGTGGCCCTTTGACAAGTTCAAAGGAATCAGTAAAGAGATAGGGGTCCAAATGAAATCCACCGGAGAAGTAATGGCCATTGGTCGAACTATAGAAGAGTCCCTGCACAAAGCTATTCGTTCTCTGGATATTGGACGCTACGGATTCGACGAAGTACCATTCACCAAAAATGATCTGGCCAATCCCACTGATGAACGCATTTTCCAGGTGTATACCGCCCTTAAACAGGGCTTGGAAGTAGAAGAAATTCACCAGATTACCCAGATTGACAAGTTCTTCCTTCATAAAATACTCAACATTATTAATTTCGAAGAATCAATAAATTCCGAGTCCATTAAAGATCCTGAAATCATGGAAAACGCCAAACAGATGGGCTTCTCTGATCGTAAACTGTCAACAATCATTGGGGTAGATGAAAACCAGTTGCGTAGTGAAAGAGAAAAAATGGGAATAAAACCCGTTTACAAGATGGTAGATACTTGCGCTGCTGAATTTGAAGCAAAAACACCTTACTATTATAGTAGCTACGAATTTGAAGATGAAGTGGCAGTTTCAGATCAGAAAAAAGTAATAATAATCGGTGCCGGACCCATACGGATTGGTCAGGGAATTGAATTTGATTACTGTTGTGTACACTCAGCCATGGCACTGGAAGACGAAGGTATTGAAACAATAATTATTAACAACAACCCAGAAACCGTCAGTACTGATTATGACATTTCCAGTAAGCTCTACTTTGAGCCTCTGACTCTGGAAGACGTCATGGCCATTGTGGATAAGGAAAAGCCTTATGGAGTGGTAGTGCAATTTGGAGGTCAAACCAGCATTAACCTGGCTGTTCCCTTAGCCAACGAGGGTGTGAAAATTTTGGGGACACCTCACGAGAGCATAGACCGCGTAGAAGATCGTGAACGATTCACCAAGGTTTTAAACCTGTTGAATATACCTCAAGCAGATTATGGAATTGCTTACTCCTTCGAAGATGCTCAGGAAGTTGCCAGAAAAATTGGTTATCCTGTTTTAGTCCGTCCTTCATATGTTTTAGGTGGTAGGGCCATGGAAATCGTCTACGATGATGAAGAATTAAGAGAGTACATGAAAGAGGCTGTAAAGATTTCACCTGAACATCCTATATTGGTGGATAAGTTCTTGGAAGACGCCATTGAGATCGATGTGGATGCCCTCTCCGATGGGGAGGATGTATTTATTGGAGGGATTATGGAACACATCGAAGAAGCAGGGGTTCACTCTGGAGACTCAGCTTGTGTTATACCTCCACAAAGTATTTCTGAAGATGTTCTGGAGACTATTAAAGACCACACCCGTAAGTTAGCTTTAGAACTGGAAGTAGTGGGTCTGATGAACATCCAGTATGCCGTGAAAATAGATGAGAATGATAATCCCACCGTATACATTCTAGAAGCAAATCCAAGAGCCAGTCGAACTGTTCCATTTGTAAGTAAAGCAGTTGGTGTGCCTTTGGCCAAAATTGCTGCCAAATTAATGGTTGGACATCACCTACGAGACTTTGGACTGGAAGATGAAATCAAAATAAACCACGTCTCTGTAAAAGAATCAATATTTCCCTTTATTAAACTGCCCGAAGCCGATTCCGTTCTGGGACCTGAAATGAAGTCCACCGGAGAAAGTATGGGTATTGACGAAAACTTTGGAGTTTCCTACTATAAGGCTCAGCTATCAGCAGGCATGGAACTCCCCCAAAAGGGTAAAATTTTCATCAGCGTCCGGGACTCAGACAAAAACAAAATCAGAGACATTACAACCAAAGCAAAAGAATTAGGTTTTCAACTTACTGCCACCAGAGGTACTGCCCAGGCAGTGGAAGATCTGGCAGATATAGAGCCCATCCGTAAGGTGAGTCAAGGATCCCCAAACATCAAGGATGCTATTGTAAATGGAGAAGTGGCTCTCATTATTAACACTCCATCCGGCAAACAGTCCGCAGATGATGGTTACTATATCAGGCGAATGGCAGTGGAACTGAATATACCTTACGTCACCACCCTGGCTGGGGCTCGTGCAGCATTAAATGCCATTGAAAATGTAGAAGATGGTAAAATTGGAGTAAAATCATTAAACGAGTATCATAGGATTTATGATTAATAAAAACGCCACTATTAACTCCGTTTTTTATTAATAAAATTATTTAAAAAATATTATACATTATTAAAAATAGAGAATTTTTTACGACTTTTAGTAATTTTAAGGTCTTTATGGTTAAGATTTTAGAAATTTAATTGGGATAAATTAATATATTTGATAAGAAAATAGGTTATCACGTGCAGATTTACTTGTATATTCCTTAGGTGAAAGAAGAATGTTGAAAGGAAAGATAATAAAAACATCCATATTAATGGTCTTTTGTATTTTAGGGATTTTAAGTTTTTCTTCGTGCTCAGAAGCCCACATTTTAGTTATAGGGGACTCCAAAAGTGATTATCCTCTTGCTCTACAAGAAACTCAAGCTTTAGCCAATGTTTTGAAGTCCAGGGGTTATAATGTTCTGGAACTTTACCAGGGTAATGCCAACACCAAAAATATTATCAAAGGCATGTACGATGCTGATGCTATTATCTACGCAGGACATGGTGGCTACCAGACTGGCAATTATAACAACAATGGAGGGGCTGCTACTGCTCCTTTCGCTCTGGTGGGATCTAATGATTTCATATGGGGCATTGGAGACCAGATGAGGGAAGGATGGAGTAGTAACCTTTTTACTGCCCCATTCAAACCACAAATACCAGTTATATTACTTCACGCCTGCTTCTCTACAGGTTGGGTGGAAGATAACGAAGTTTCAAACCCCATACCCACTATCTACAGTTTTTCCGAAATGTTCACTGGAGCAGGAGCAAACTATTATGCAACCGCTTGGAACGGTGCTGAGATTGTCTACGACTTTTTAAACGGAGCTAAAGATTTTCAAGAAGCTAATCAGGGAAATTATGAAGTACTTACCAAAAGCACTTTGTACAACGGTGTTTCTATCTGGAAAAATGACCACGGATACGCAGCATTTGTTGGAAACTGGTCCGGAAAATTCCCTTCAGTTTTATCCACCACTGCCTACGATGATGCCGCTGCTGAGGTCTGGTACAATAGTAACCGGCAAAGAGATGAATTAAGATGTTTATTCTCAGTAAATCCATCCACGCAGTATGTTAATCAAGCTATAACATTCTTAGAAAACTCTTACGACATTGATGGTCAAATAACCAGTTACTACTGGGACTTTGGAGACGGTATTAATCAAACATTCAGCACTCCGGTAAACCCGACCCACACCTACACCCAAATCGGGAATTACCAAGTGACTCACAATGTAACCGACAATCAAAGCCGAAGCTCACAGACAATTAAAAGCATTAGTATCACAAATCCACCGACTCCACCAGCCCCCACTCCAGTCTACAGCCCACCATCACCTTCACCACCAGTCGTAGCATCCACCACCACTTACATCTATAAGTGGGTTAAAAAGGGGAAAAAATGGTATCGTGTTAAGGTAGCGGTGAAAAAGAAGGTTGTAAAAAAAGTCACCAAACGAGTGGTTATAAAGAAAAAGATCGTAGCAAGAAAAAAAATTGTAAGAAGACGAAGGTAGATTACTCACTACCTCCATTTCTATTTTTTTTATCTTAACTAACAATTATTATGTTTTTTTTTGATTGATTTTCAATAGATGGTCCTGGTTATTACAAAAATTAATTAGTGGAGAAAAAATATCTAGAATACATGATCACCATCCAAAATGGCACCATACTTTACGGTGACGATCTTAATCCCTTAAAAGCTAACTTGTCCATTGAAGATAACAAGATCATTGAAATTTCTAAAACCGCTTCCGGAGGCAGGTTAATTGATGCTAAAGGTTGTATAGTAGCACCATCATTGATAAACAGCCATATTCATCTGGGTGATTCTGTTGCTAAGGACTTGGGAGATGGTGAATCCCTGGAAAAAATAGTGAAACCTCCGGATGGAATAAAACACCGCATCTTAAAAGAAACCCCCCGAGAGGATATGGTAAATTCCATAAAAGATTCTTTAAATTATATGGTTCAAACCGGGACTAGTACTTTTATTGACTTTAGAGAGGGAGGAATAGATGGTGTTGAAATTCTAAGGGATGCCTTGGATAAGATTCCCATTCGTTCAGTGATTTTAGGAAGGCAAAATTCATTTTTTAAGTCAAAAACTTCTCATTCAGAGTTAGTTAGAGATATTCACGAAATTTTAGATATTTCCGACGGGATTGGACTCAGTGGCTTTGGAGAAGTAACTGACAAATTTGCAGGGATTATTGCCCGCACTTGCGTCAGTAACGGTAAAATACCAGCTATACACGTTGCTGAGAATGAGAAGGTGCAAAAGGAATCATTGGCACTTACTGGTAAAACAGAGGTAGAAAGAGCGTTGGATGTCGGTTTTAACCTTCTTGTGCATTTAACTTCTGCTACTGCCCAAGATATAAAGATGGTTTCTGAAAAAGGGGTTTCGGTAGTTGGTTGCCCCAGGGCCAACGGAGCTTTATCAACAGGAATACCACCACTGAAGGATATGCTGGACTTGGGAATAAATCTTCTTCTGGGTACAGATAACGTGATGATAAATAGTCCTAACATGTTTCAGGAGATGGAATATGCCCTTAAGGTTACCCGTGGTCTTTATCAGGAATACTTTTCACCGAAAGATGTATTGAAGATGGCTACAGTAAATGCAGGTAAGGCACTAAATCTGAATTTGGGTTCCCTTAAGGAGGATAATTTGGCCGATATTATGATTGTAGAACAGGTGTCTTTGGACCCCATACTGTCTCTCTTAAACCGCACCCAATCGAAAAACATAATAGGTCTGATAATAAATGGTAGAATATTATACTGAGGTGACTTTATGTACCACAAAATTTTATTACCTACTGATGGTTCCAAACACGCAGAAAAGGCTGCCAGTCATGCCATATGGATTGCCAGTAAAAGCAGTGCCGAAATCATCGTTCTTGATGTAATAGAGACATCTTCATTGGTAGGACTTCCTGCAGAAGATTTAATAGTTCGTATTAAAGAAATGCTCAAAGAAGAGGCCCGAAGATCATTAGAAAGAATATCAGAAATCATCAAAGAAGATGAATCACCGGAAGTTAAGATCACCCTAGTCAGTAAAGAAGGATCTCCCGCCGAGGTCATACTCAAGACTATTGAAGATCAAGATATTGATCTAGTAGTAATGGGAACTTCAGGAAAACACGGTTTGGACCGGTTTTTACTGGGAAGTGTAACTGAAAAAGTGGTTAGATCCGCTAAATGTCCAGTTCTTGCCGTTCATTAATTGATAACAAAGTTTTTATTTTAATTTAGTTGGTGTTAATATGCAGATAAAGGAGATAATGTCAGAGAACATACACTTCATACAGGTTCCAGGAAATCGTGCCAATGCCCTGGACATCATGAGAGAGAATAAGGTTTCTGGACTTCCTGTGGTTAAAAAAGGAACTAAGACCCTGGTGGGAATACTCACCCGATCTGATCTGGTTCAAAACCCTGATGAAGAACAGGTGGCCCTGATTATGACACGCGACCTAATCATGGTGAGTCCCGAGGATGATGTTAAGGATGCCGCCCATAAAATGATCGTAAACGATATTAGAAGAGTTCCCGTAGTGGAAGATGGGAAGCTGGTGGGGCTGGTAACTGCTTCCGACCTGGTTAATAAAGCCCTCTGGAAAATGGAACTAACTGAACCTGCTGAAAATTATATGCTCAAAAATGTACCCTCAACTTGGGACAGAACTCCTCTAAACGTAGCATTCGAGATAATGCGGTACTTCAACCTCAAAATTCTCGTAGCCCTATCTAAAGACGGGAAAATCTCAGGAATACTTACTGAAACTGATTTTTTAGACGAAAGTGAAGTAGTTTCTGAACAGACTGTCCACAACACTTCAGTTGGTACTGAAGGAGACAAATGGTCCTGGGACAGTAAAAACGTGCTTTATGTCATTAAAAATCACTTACAATTCTCTGACAAGGAAGTTAAGGATGTAGCAGCCAGTGATCTGGCTATTGTCACCACCAAAACCTCGGTCAAAGAATGTGCCAACAAGATGCGCCAGCGGAACATCGAACAGATGCCGGTTATCGACGTAGAAGGAGAATTGGTCGGCTTAATACGGGCAAGTGATTTAATAAAAGCCATAACCGATTAAAATGTCCTCTGTAATATTAAAAATAAAGGAAGGGCCAGAGGAAATTCGTATCGTGGCCAAAAATGGACCGGAAGTTTCCATCCATACCATAAACATCAAATTTATTATGGCCACTTTATGGTGGGAAGGAACACCTCAGCTGGAAACTTTCTTCAATATACTGGAACTAACCATAAAAAGGGCCATCAATGAGGTTTATCCCCATGACAAGCTGGTCTTGAACTACACTTATAGTGCCAACGATAACCTGGAAGAAGCATCGGAGATCATTGTGGACATTAATCAGGTGGAAGTAGATGACCAGGAACTGGAATTAGAAGTAGGTCAGATACACCTTTATGGAAATGATGGAAGGGGATTTTTCCGAAAATTAACCAGTTTTAGACGGAAAACATCGGAAAATGTAGTAAAAGAGATTTAAATTCAAAAAATTTGTATTCTATAAATTTTTTATTCAAGCACCATATAAAAAAAAAATATTATTTTTATAATTTTCTTCTAATCAAAGGCAATACTTGGGACAGAATGATCTGGGCGTCTTTTTTGTCTTTTACCCTACGGGCCACTATTTTTCCCTTGGAAAAAACAGTAACGTTTCTTCCATCTACCTCCACCATAGACAATCCCATTTCCAAGGAATATTTGACCTTTCCCAGTTGTTCCATCTCTTTAGAAGTTTTTTCCAAGTCCAACTGGTAAGGTAGTTCTGTTTCAAACATGACCTTATTCTTCTCATCTTTACATGGTTTATAAATAACCATGTCCTTTTTTTGGTGACTATATCCCTCCAGATTTAAAGTCGTTTTTCTAAACCCCACTGCTTTAAGTTCCGAATCAATATAAAAAAGTGTCTGACTGTTTAAAAGTTTATTATAATCGACTTCAATAACAGCAGTACCCTTTTCATCGCGTACTCGTACTATTTCTGTGCCAGAAAGATCTTTTAAGAGTTTTTCAGCATACTGAACCCTGTTAATCTTTTTAAGTGTCAAAGGACTACCTGAAGATATCCTAGTAGCAAGACAAGTAGTGGAAGGAGAATACGTGATTTCCATGTACTTTAAAATATCTCTTACCTCTTCAGAAGTTAGTCCCACATCTATAAGTGGCATTTTAATGTCTTTTTCATAATTAACCAACACTCCTGGCCGATCCTCCAAAAGATCCGTGATGTTAGTTCCGTCCACCACCAGATCAAAATCTTTCTCCTGCAACACCTCTTGTATTTTACTGTGCAATATGTTTTTGCAGATATAACAGCGGTTAGGAGAATTAACCACAAAAGAAGGGTTTTTCAGGAGATTTTCTTTGATAATCACTTGTTCTATTCCAATTTTTTTTGCAATCTCCCGTGATTTTTTTGTAAATCCCTCCGGCATTACCCCATTATCGACAGTTACTGCCAGAGCATTCACAGAATAATCTTGAGCTATTTTCGCTAGCAAAGTGCTGTCTGCACCTCCCGAAAAGGCAACAATTACTCGTTGACCCCTAAAATAGTCTTTTAGTCTGTTTAATTTGTCTTGCATATTATCTTAAACCAAATGAATAAATTTAATTTAAAATAGATTTTATGTAGTTGAGGACTTCCCGGGCGTCTTGATTTTTTATATCTTCCCCATACTTTTCCAGGAAGGTTTCCAGTTTATTAATTTTCTCGGGTTCAATACCTGAATTTCTAAATACTATAGCATAAGTCCTTTTAGGATAGTATATGTCCTTAGCAGCTCTGTATAACTGATCCCATTCTTCCTTAGATACGATTCCATGTTGGTAAGCTTTTTTGAAGTTGTAGTTCATAGTTACCAAAGCTTCAGACAGTTGCTCTTGGGTGGATGGTTCAAATACCACAGCAACCTCATCATCAGATTCTATTAGGCCATTTTTGTAGGACTGGTAAACTTTTCCCACCCCAATCATTCCCATTTCATCCAGTTCTGCCGCTCGGAGGGCTCCCATGCTGGCACCACCTACTACAATTATATTCTTATCCAGGGCATCTAATATTTCACGGTGCGAAACTGCGGGTTCCTGATGGAATACTCCATCTATGATTCCAATTATATAGGGATGATCCATTATAGCCATATTTACGTCTCCTCTACCTACAGGATGTCTGTAATCAGCTTTTAAGATCTTTTCTGCTTCTTCTAAAGAAATAGAAGGCCCAATGAATATTATGATCTTTTTTTTCATTCAATATTACACCCATTTTCTAATAAAATAGAAGGCATAAGATGGTTAATTATTTTTTGATTAATAATTAATTTAAAACTTATATTTTAGCTAAAAAAAATCATCGCCCGCAACTTCATGGTGTAGTCTCTTTAACTTCTCCAGGGAGGGATGGTCCGGGCCTAAACGTTTTTTCCATTTGTTTAGGACAAAATATAAGCCCACTTTAAGATCTCCATGGACTAGGTTGTCGGCATGAGCTACTATCTTTTCTTCCAAAGTTTGAGGAGTGTAATCTTTAGGAGGTAATCCTAATGTTAAAGCTTCTTCGGGAGATATTCCTGCCCCAATATGTCTTTCAACAATTTTAACTACTTCTGGCGAAAATCCTTCATTTTTTAGTATTTGGGCACCAATTATAGCGTGTTGAATGTTATTAGAACTGCAACGCCCCACATCATGGAGTAGAGCTCCGGTTTCAATAAGTTCTGTATCTACCTGATTTGGGAACTTTGAAGCTAACTCCACTGCTCTTTTTCGGACGACTTTTGAGTGTTTAATGACTTCTTCAGGGCATTTAAGTTCTTTATAAACTTTTAAAATCAATAAATAGCCCTCTTAGAAGTTTTGAAATATTTAAAAAAAAGATTTTAGCTTATTTTTTCCTTCAATTCCTTTAATTCCAGGATTATTTGTGAGTTATCATGGAATTCCAGTTTGGCTCCGCAGTCGGGACAGATAAAGTTATTCTCTGAGGCCTCCTCAAAGTTGTAACGGCACCCGTTCATGCAGATGAAGAACATATTCTCTTCTTCGTACTCCAGTGATTGTTCGATTTCGCGGGAGTAATTCTCACATTTTTTATTAATTATTTCTGATATTTTTTCTTCTTCAAATTTCCAGTTGTAAGTATACCACTGAGTTTCTGGATCTTTGCTACGTTTATAGCTGGCTGCTCCAGCGTCGTAGAGTTTGTATAAAACTCTGCGAACTATATTTAGCCGTATTTCTGTTTCTTCGGCTATTTCTTCGTCGGTGGTCTTGCCAGATAATAAACACTGAATAATGGGAATGCTGTTTTCCTCATCAGCAGTGACATCAGTGATAATTTCCTGCACCGCGTAATCGTTAAGCATTTTATTCACTCCTTCCTTTTCTGAAAATTTAAGAAGCTCCTGAATTGCAGGATCGTTGAGCTTTAGCATGTAGACTCCTCCTAAGAACAGGGTAACCTATTACATAGGGCGAGATAGGGCTGCCATGCACATCCAAGCTCTCTCAAATGAATCCCATCAATCCAAGCCCTTAATTAGCTGCCTAAATTTATTACAGTCAATTTAGTTTACCCTTATATACCGCTATCGTGTCTTTAAAGCAAACATACCCCAATAACAAAAAACACGATTTAATACTGTTTTTTTAAGCTAATGCTTGTATCTTAGGGGTTTAAAAAACACCTTTGGGTAGTATCATATATAGACTCATTAGTATTTAAATTTTGTTGATAATCACAAAAAATTTACAAAAGCGATTTTAAAAGGTTTTAATCTTTCTTACAATCACTGCAGGAGTATGAGGAATTGAATCAAGCATATCTACCGTTATGGCTGAAAAATCTCCTGTGAAAGTCCTAGCCATATCATAGACTGTTTCCATGTTTATTTCATTTTCTTTCTGACACTCTTCAGCAGCAGCAGCTACTTCCAGAATCGTTTCTATATCCATCAAACTGGAAACACCCAGAGGAGTTGGTCCCATAATAGTGCCAAACCTACCCATCAAATAACCAAATACACCCATATCACTCCTAATTTGAGGTATAGCACAAGGAAGGGAAGTGAAAATTTTACCCGCCAGTTTATAAGTTGCGTCGGTATCTATAACCATCACGGTAACGGTTTTAATATTAAGAGACTGAATCTTACCACTTATATCCTCTGCGATTTTTTGAGGGTTTTCAGGAAGGAGAGAAACACACGATCCTGGCGCATTACTTAAGTCTACTCCTGCCTCTGAAGCCGGTTTTAGTGCATGCTTCCAACCGTAAAGTCGTAAAATTAGTTCTTTGTGGGCTCTGGCCTCTGGCGGAAGATTTTTAAGATTTTTTATGGTTCGGCCCTTTATTCGAAAAATAGGACCTAAAATGTAACCCCATAAATATTTAGACCACAATTCTGCCAAGAAATAAGCTTTAAATGAAGGTTTTATTTTGGATTCATCAATCAGTCGTCCCTGAGAAATGGCCAGCGGAGTTTCGGATATTACCAAAAAGTCACCATTTTCTAAAAGTTGTTGAGAATTATCCACAATAACATCATAAGGTTGTTTGGGGCGGATATAACTAGTTTTAACCGGAATGACATAATAAGAAGATTTTGAATTAGAATTAGATTTCATGTCACTTTTAGTAGAGTTTGATCTTCTATCCTTTGATGGGTGGGGCCCATACTTTGAGGTCAATACCCTCAATAATTGCCTTTCTACCTTCCAGTTGCACTACTACTCCAGAGTGCACCTTCTGCATCATACAGTGGCCCGGTAGGAACCTTACAGTTTCCCCCACCGCCGGAACTTTTCCATCAATGAGACCTTCAAATCCACCCACCATGCAGATACCTACTTCTTTGTAGGGGAAGTCCACTTCAGGATCCACTCGATGACAGGGACCCACCATAACTACAGTGATTAGTCCATGGTTTTCTTCTAATATTCGGGCGAAGTGGATAATCGGACATCCCAGGGGGCGGTACCGGATTATATCTCCTGCTTTTAATTCTTCTCGAGTGAATGGGTATAAAACTTCCCGGCAAGACTGTTCTTCCGGAAGGGGTTTTAGGATGAAATCAGCTTCATAACCATCTAATACTCCCACAACTTTTTCTTCTGGAGCAATTATATTCTCTGCTTTGAGAATTTCTTTGACATTTTCTCGGTTCTCGTCGAACAATTCCTGGTACATGAAACGACATTTTTCTAATTGGGAACGTTTCCTTAAAAGAGCCGCAGCGAATTCATCACAACGGGCATAACCACATATGCCACAATTATAACCCGGAAGTAGCTGAACCAAACGATCCCGCTGATTAGCGTCAATTTTTTTAGCCATAACCATTATTCTCCTTGGTAACTCTGGAATCCGTCTATTCGGCGGAGTATACCTCTGTGATATTTCTTGTTGACCCTGGTCTCCCCTACGCACAGAGTACACACTGCCAGAGGGGCAGAATGACGGAGTTTTTCCCCATCCAAGGAAACTTCCGGGGATTTCATCATTTCATCAGCCAGTTCAGCACATCCCTGACCGCTTAGTCCATTAGCGTCGATAATTTTGCACTGAGGGTTAACTTCCAAGACTCTTTCCCTGAATATTTCCCTCTCGGCTTGAGAGATCATATCTCCTTTGGTTATAACTGCTATGTCCGAGGTAGATAAAAAAGGACCAACCTTTAATGGTGTGTTGGGCCCGCTGGTAGCGTCAATCACACACACACCCAGTGAATTCAGGGTAAAAGGAGCACAACGGTGACACAGTCCTGCGGTTTCAATAACCAGAAAATCGGCATCTTCTTTCTCAGACCAGTTAATCATGTCTTCCAAATTGTAAATAGCGTAGTGATCCGGGCACATGTCCATAGACAGACCTACTAAGTTGGGTACACCTACCTTGTCAAATTTGTTTCCGTCATCGGTGTATAAACAGTCCACCTTGACCACTGCTGGTTTAAAGCCCTGCTCCTTTAGGCTTCGCAGGGCATGTATGAGAACGGCTGTTTTTCCGGAGCCCGGAGTTCCAGCCACAATTACCATTCGCATGAATATCACACCAAATTTTTTAATGAACTATTTTAAAATATTTTAAAATAACAAATTTTTTTAAATCTCAAACAATAACTAACATTGAACTTATTTAAGTTTTTTTTCTAAAGGAAAATAGTTGATGAGATATTACTTTTGAAAAAAGAGTTGTTTTCTTCTTGCTTCCAATAAATTAGGTTCCTTATTAAGTAATTTTGATGCTACAATTATTTCATTGGGTGTTTTAATAGAATCTATAAATTTTAAATATTTTAAATCCCTTAAAAGATGATGATCCACAATTATTTTAGGTATTTCCTGGGATAATTCCTCTAGATTAATTCTAGAATTATCAATATCTTTTTCTTCTAGAGCAAACCCCGCCAAATAGGTAGGAGGACCGCTTATAATGAGAATATCTGGGTTTTCTCCTAAAATATAGTCTTTGGTCCCCGTATAGATTGGACCCTGTGCATCGGAGGCATGCACCAAGATTTGATTGTCCCATTTTACGGTAATGATAATTACGTATCCTAATCGACTTCCGAACGACCCATGGGGGAGTGCTGGGGAAAATTTAAGGTTCGTTTCTCCCACTTGAAATGTTTGGCCGTCGGCGTAGTTCACTTCAGAATCTATTTCTTTTAAATTAGACAACAGATCCGAAGCCCGTTTTTGTTGGCTTTTGTTGATGTTTTGAGTGGGATGTTTGATGAAAAGTTTTTTATTTTGGTAGATTTCCTCTGCATATTTAGGGTGAGAGTCCAGGAGCTTTCCTAAACTAAAAGGAGTATAATGGTCATGATGGTAGTGACTGATGGTTATTATATCTGCTTTTCGGGCATGATCCTGGATGGTAGCTCTAGTTTGGTGTAAGCAATCGAATTCAGTTTTCCAGGGAGGATAGCCGAATCGTTTTGGGGCCAAAGATGTTCCAGGGTCAATAATTATTTTCTGGTCAGTTTCTACCCAAGTAGCCATGGAACGCACACCCAAACTCTCAAAAGCCAGAGGTTTAATTTTCAAATGATCACCATCATATCATCTATCTGTATCCAGAAGTTGTATGGTGAATCTATTTTAGTTTATCTAATGTACCTGTTTTATCTAAGGTGCAGGGTTGATGTTAATTTTTGTAATGTAATGTAATGGATTGTATCTATATCAATTGATATAGATGGTTTTTTTGATTTTTTTTCTTGAAAGATTTTGATTGGATATTTGACTTTTAGAAAGAGTAATTCATGTAATACATTCTTTTATAATTGTAATATATTTCTAAGTATTGAAATTGTATGTACATTATTCAACTAGTATTACTTTTTATTTTTTTTTAAGATTTGTAAGAGTTAGGTAAATTATAGTTAGGTAAATAATACATCATAAATAATCTCCAATCATTAACCGCTCTTCTATAATGATAAAAATAATTAAATATGCAAATTAAACTAACTTGCAAGGAGGAATTTAAATTACCGACCCAAACGTAGAAATGCTTTATAAACAGGCTATGATTTTTCTAGAGAAGGGAGATCCTAAGAAATCGTTAGTATTTCTGAAGCAGGCACTTGAAGTTGACAAAAATTATCTTCCAGCTTGGAACAATATGGGAGTAGTCTTGCTTGAACTACAAGACTACCCCAAAGCGTTAGAATGCTTTGATGCAGTTATACGTCTGGACCTCAGCGACAATATGGCTTGGTACAACAAAGGATACGTACATTTAATACTAAAAGAATACCAGGCCTCAGTACAAAGTTTTGATATTTTTTTAGCCAGACGTCCGGATGAAGATGATTTCCGTAAATTTGGATTTTATTTACAGGCCCAAGGATATTATGAACTTAAAAAGTACAAAGAATCCTTAAAATCCATTGAAAAAGCAATTAAAATGGATAATAATTTTAAAGAAGCTTTAAAACTTCAAGAATTGGTTAAAAAGAGCATGTGATTAAAAATAATATAGGATGTATAAGATAAATGTATAAAATGGATGTATAAGATGTCAAATTAGAATTCCACATCTTCAATGTCCTCAATGACTTCTCCATTGCGGACTTTTTCCCTTAAATTCAACATTAATTCGTCAATTTTGTTAAGTTTACTTGAAATCTCTTTTTCAGGAAGAGTGGTTCCTACCACTTTCTCCATTCCGCCGTTTCTCATGACTATTCGCTTGTCAGTCATTAATGCCAATACTGGATCGTGGGTTACTACCATTACAATCTTTCCGTGTCCAGACAAAACTTTCAGAGCATCATGTTTCCTTATACCTGCATTTTCGATTTCATCTATTAAAACAATAGGTGAATCACTAATTATAGCCACGTCTGCCACCATGAGGGCTCGGGACTGGCCCCCACTTAATATGGTCAGTTCGTGTTCTTTTTTTATTGGTTCTCCAGTTAAAGTATTAGCTAGTTTAACTACCTTGTCCACGCAGGTATTACTGGCCCCCCTACACTTGGCGTGCAGGCTTAAAAAGTCACCCACACTCATGTCCGCTAGGAAATTCATGTTCTGCGATAGCTGAGCTACCATTTTCTTTCTAGGATTAGTCCTGTCCTCGTAGCTAGGTGCTTCATCATTAACTAATATTTTTCTTTTGGAGAAAGTGTCTTCCTGGGCCAGTTGCTCTATATCACCAATAAGTGAACTTTTACCACTCCCAGTGGGCCCCACAACACCGAAAATCTCTCCTTTTTGAATGATGACCTCTTCCACAGGTTCTTTGTTTCCCTGTTTGTCGTAACCGCCCTTGATGGTTATTTTCTCAATCATTAATACTTCACCTTTCCCAAAGTGTCTCCTCTAAGGCCCTTTCGCATGCTTTCCAGGGAGGTAACCTCTTCGGGGGTTATATTTCCCAAATTCACGTTAGGCCCTAATTTAAGTATGAAGTATACTTGCTGGTTTTTCTGGGGAGCTTCCCAGATTATGGTCTCTGGTTGGGTCTGATCTAAAAAAGTTTGAACTTCATCCTCTTTAACATTTCCTTTTTCATCGTAAATACCAATGCCTTTTCCACCTTCTCGAGCCTCCATTAAAACCCAATCGGCCCCAGAGTCCAGATCAGCATTGACCATTTCCACTTTTCGGTCCAAGTCCAACTCCTGGTCCTTAATTGGATCCTTTTTACCCACTTCTGTAATGGCCTTAAATCCCAGATCCTTAACTTTGCCAATTAATTGATTGCGTTCCTCAGAAGGGATGTCTATGGTGCCGTCGGAGATTTCGATGGCTTCAAATCCCAGTTCCAGAGCTTCCTGTAAAAACTGATCCATTTTATTCTGAATGTAAGCTACTTCCAGTAGAGTGCCACCAGGGTAAGGTTTGACACCGTAAGTCTTGTACAACTCGATTTTTTCAGTGACAATATCTTTTTGGTGGATTGCTGAGGTTCCCCACCCAAATTTGGCAAGATCTACATATTCACCGGACATTTCCAGGAGATCTTTCACTCCGCGAGTTCCCAATCCTTTATCCAGCATCATGGTTATTCCCGTGCCGGGCTGGCAAATGCGGTCTTTGGTAAGAAAATCAAAAGCGTGCATGGCTATCACCACGGTTTATATTATTTCATATCTAATCCATCCTATCATATATAGAGTTCTAAAAAGCACCCTTAAAATGATTTATACTATCTAAAAACTATAAATTAATTTAAAGTGGTGGTTTTATGGAAAAAAAAATAGAATATTTTGAAACACCTGGTATAGAAAACACCGACCAGCTCATTGAGCTAGTTAAAGAAAGAAGCGAAGAATTAGGGATAAAAACCATAGTGGTGGCTTCGGTCACCGGAGAAAGCAGCTTAAAGTTAGCAAAAGTATTACCCCATGCTAAAATTGTAAGTGTAACCCATCACGCTGGTTTTCGTGGTGGGGATTCACTGGAACTCGAAGAAAAATATACCGACAAACTAAAAAAAAGAGGAATACCTGTATATACTGGTTCCCACGCTTTAAGTGGAGTGGGACGAGGTATAAGTAACAAATTTGGCGGAGTAACTCCCGTGGAGGTAATAGCCGAAACTTTAAGGATGTTTTCCCAGGGTGTGAAGGTATGCGTAGAGATAAGTATCATGGCTGCCGACGCAGGACTTATTCCCACTGATGAAGAAGTAATAGCAGTGGGAGGAACTGCTAAAGGTGTTGATTCTGCCCTGGTTTTGAAGTCAGCCCACATGAGCAATTTCTTCGAACTGAGAATTAGAGAAATAATTGCAATGTCCCGACCCTAATCGTTGGTAGGTGCTGCAGGTCGACTTGACTCCTACCTGTTCTGGTGTGAACATAGTGAAGTTGGCAAGTGCACAATTCATTCATGGTCGACCGTTTATGTTGATCTACTCCTAAGAGTTAAAGTTGATGTTGATATTCTCATAAAAGTTAGAGTTGATGATGATCTACTCCTAAGAGTTAAAGTTGATGTTGATATTTACATAAGAGTTAAAAATTGTTTGCTGGATGGTAAATAATAGGTCAAAAAACCGTTGCTTTTAAATATAAGTTAAAACAATAACACAATTAACTATAACTACACTACAAGTGGGGGTAGGAATTGAAATCTCTTATAAACAATACCATAAAAGAATCTGAAAATAGAAGGGATAGATCAGCCATGGACAAGCGTGGTGAATTCGACGAAAGTATTGACCATGAACTGGAAGACATCATTAACCGTAGCCGGGCTAATATTTTTGTGGTGGGTGCCGGGGGTGCTGGAAACAACACCGTTTCTCGACTCACCGAGATCGGAATTGAAGGAGCTAAAACCATTTCTCTGAACACCGATGCCCAGGATCTTTTCTATTCGACTGCCAACCATAAGATACTCATAGGTAAAGATACCTGTGGAGGTCTAGGTGCTGGGGGTATCCCTGATGTTGGCGAAGAAAGTGCTGAGGAAAGTGAAGAAGCCATTAAAACCAAGTTGGAAGGAGCCGACATGGTCTTCGTGACCTGCGGTCTGGGTGGGGGAACTGGTACTGGTTCTGCTCCAGTAATATCCAAACTGGCTAAAAAGATCGGCGCTCTTACCATTGCAGTAGCCACTATGCCATTTAGTGCAGAGGGTCTACGACGAAGGGAAAATGCAGAAAATGGTCTGGAAAAACTACAAAGCGCTGCGGACACTGTTATTGTGATCCCCAACGATAAGCTTTTAGAAGTAGCACCTAACCTACCTATCAACAAGGCGTTTATGGTTGCAGATGAACTTCTAGGCCGAGCAGTTAAGGGAATAACAGAACTCATAACCAAACCCGGACTGGTAAGTCTGGACTTTGCTGACATCCGCAGTATCATGAAGGGATCTGGAATGGCTATGATTGGAATGGGAGAATCTGACTCGGGTGACCGGGCCATAGAATCCGTCCACGAAGCCTTAAACAGCCCACTACTGGACCTGGACATATCAAATGCCCAGGGTGCTCTGGTAAATATCTCCGGAAGTTCTGATCTGACCCTGAACGAAGCTGAAAAGGTAGTTCAAATCGTTGCTGATGAATTAGACCCTGATGCAAATATCATCTGGGGTACTCAGATTCAGGAAGACTTGCAAAACACCATCCGTACTACCATCGTGGTTGCGGGAGTAAAATCACCACACATCTTCGGTGTACAAGGTGAAGCTGAATTCGTAGGAGAACGGCAACAGGAAAAAGCTCCTGAGTCTTCTTTAGAAGAATTCATCGATGGTGTTTTTTAATTAACTTCCTTTAGTTTCCCTCAAATGTTTCGGTCTAAAAAAAGGCACCTATAAATTCCCTAATTTAAAAAAGCGAGGGGTTCCACTAGCTGGTTCCATCAACCTTTTCCTACCTACCCCCCATATGGAAAGGTTTATAAACCCCTCACACAATAATTTATTTTGTTCTATCTAGATTTTTCATATCTTCTTCTCATTATAGAATCAACATGAAGTGGGTATTTTATGAATTTGAACAAAGAGTCCATTGTCAGTTTTCTAAAGCAGTGCCGGAGAGTGCTGCACGTATCCAAAAAACCCGATCGTGAGGAATTTATTAACGTTTCCAAGATAACTGGAATCGGAATTCTACTAATCGGAGCTATAGGATTTATAATAACTATGATTGGCCTCCTACTAGGAGTAACATAATCGTGCATTTTTAAGGTAAGTGGTATTTTGATCTATGCAATAAGAACCCTGGTGGGCCAGGAGAGAAACGTGGCCCGTATAATAGCCAGGAACGTTAAAGACAGCGGAATTGGAGTTAGCTCCATATTAGTTCCAGAAAGCCTCAGGGGATACATTTTAGTGGAGTCAACCACCAAACTGGACATGCAAAACCCTGCTTTCAAGGTACCTCATATGAAAGGTTCCATCGAAGGTGAAATACCCTACGAGGAAGTAAAAGGATTTTTAAATCCAGAACCTATATTATCTTCTATCCAGAAAGGAAGCATAGTAGAGTTAATATCCGGGCCTTTTAAGGGAGAAAAGGCCAAAGTAGTCAGAATAGACGAATCAAAAGAAGATGTGGTTCTGGAGCTTATTGAAGCAGCCGTTCCCATCCCCGTTACAGTTAAAGGTGATCAAATTAGATTAATACAGAAGGAGGCAGACTAATGGCAACAGAAACCGTAGAAATTCTCATTGACGGCGGAAAAGCCACTCCAGGCCCACCATTAGGTCCGGCTATAGGACCCCTGGGTATCAACATGATGCAAGTGGTGGAACAGATCAATCAGAAAACAGCAGACTTCGAGGGAATGAAAGTGCCAGTGAAGATCATCGTGGATTCCTCTACCAAGGAATTCGATGTTGAAGTGGGAACCCCACCAACCACTGCACTGATCATGGACGAACTCAAAATCGAAAAAGGATCACAAGATCCCGGTTTGGACAAAGTGGCTGACCTTAAAATGGAACAGGCCCTCAAAATTGCCCGGATGAAGTTCGACGCCCTCTTGGCACCTAACTACAAACACGCCGCCAAGGAGATCATTGGTACCTGCGTAAGCATGGGAATTACCGTAGAAGGTAAAGACCCCCGCGAAGTCCAGAAAGAAGTGGACCAAGGTGTTTACGATAGTGTATTAGTGGAATAATTTTCATAAAAAAAACAAACAAACTAAAGGCAATTCACATCAGAACACTTTGAACTTTTCAACCGAGAAGTTCATGGAGGAATTGGATGAAACAAGAGATCTTAGAAGCGGTGAAGAAGGCTAAGGAAGAATCAAAGCCGAGAAACTTCACACAATCCGTTGATGTGGTTATAACCATCAAGGATTTAGACGTGAAAAAGCCAGAAAACCGCATAGACGAAGAAGTGTTTCTCCCCAATGGACGAGGTAAAAATGTTAAGATCGCCTTCATTGCCGATGGTGAACTGGCCCTTCAGGCCAAGAACGCCGGAGCAGACATGGTGATCAACAAGACCGAGTTGGAAGAGATGGGTAAAGACCGAAAAGAGGCTAAAAAGATAGCTAACCGTCACGATTTTTTCGTGGCCCAGGCTGATATGATGCCCCTGGTCGGTAGGTTCCTGGGACCTGTTTTAGGGCCCCGGAAGAAAATGCCCAAACCAGTACCAGCATCGGCTAAACCCGAACCATTAATGGAGAAACTGAAAGGCACCGTTAAGGTAAGAATAAAGGATCAGCCAGTTGTACAGGCACTAGTCGGATCCCAGGAAATGGGAGACGAAGAGATTGCTGATAACATCGAAGCTGTGCTGGGCGTGCTGGACCAGAAACTGGAAAAAGGACGCAGCCAGATAAAGTCCATGTACGTGAAAACCACCATGGGTCCTGTAGCGAGGGTGATCTAATGGCACACGTTGCACAGTGGAAAAAAAACGAAGTCAAAACCCTTCAAACCCTTATCGACGGACATCCCGTAGTAGGAATAGCTAACCTGGCCGATATACCTGCCCCTCAAATGCAGAAGATGAGGGAGAACCTTCGGGGAAATGCCCAGGTTAAAATGTCCAGGATAAACTTGATGAACCTGGCTCTAGACCAGTCCAAGAAGAATAACATCAAAGAGCTGTCTCAACATATGGGCGGACAGCCCGCATTGATCTTCACGGACATGAACCCGTTCAGACTGTACAAGATACTGGAGGACAGTAAAACCCCAGCCCCTGCCCGAGCAGGAAGTATAGCACCAGAAGATATAGTGGTGCCTAAGGGAGAGACATCCTTCATGCCAGGACCTATCCTGGGAGAACTACAGAAGATCGGCATTCCTGCCAAGATCGAGAAGGGAAAAATAGTTATAACTGAGAATAAAACAATAGTTGCCGCGGGAGAAGAAATCTCACGGGATGTAGCCAGTATGCTAACCCGTTTGGAAATTTATCCCCTGGAGGTAGGAATTGACCTTCAAGCAGCTTATGAAGACGAAACTATCTATACCTCTGACATTCTAACAATTGACGAAGAGAAGACTCTCTTTGACATACAGAATGCATACTCACGAGCTATAAACCTTTCAGTGAACGCTGTGGTGTTCACAGAAGAGTCAACACCTCTGTTAATATCTAAAGCCGCTGGTCAGTCCCTGAACCTGGCCCTAAACGCAGAAATATTAACTTCCAAAACCACCGACCTAATCCTGGCCAAAGCCTACGCTCAAATGTTGGCTTTAGCATCCGAGTTATCGGATAGTGATGCTGTGGACGACGAACTTCGAGAGAAGATGAGCGCCCAGGCCACTCAACCAGCAGTAACTGAGGATAAGGAAGAAGAAGAGGAAGAAGAGGAAGAAGTAGAAGAAGAAAAAGAAGAGGATGCAGCCGCAGGGCTGGGAGCTCTCTTCGGATAATTATTAACTAAACTTAGAAATTTGAGGTGATCTCATGGAATACATATACGCAGCAATGTTACTACACACTGCAGGTCAGGACATAAACGAAGATAATGTGAAGAAAGTTTTAGAAGCAGCCGGGTCCGATGTGGACGAATCTAGGGTCAAGGCCCTCATCGCCGCATTAGAAGACGTGGATATTGAAGAAGCTATGGAAAAAACCGCCGTAGCAGCTGCTGCACCTGCCGCTGCAGCCGCCCCTGCTGAAGCTCAAGAAGCTGAAGCTGAGGAAGAAGAGGAAGAAGAAGAGGAAAAAGAAGAAGAAGCTGCTGCCGGTCTCGGCGCACTCTTTGGATAGATCCTTTCTATAGTCAAAGTATCCTCATACTTTGACTTTTTACTATTTTTTATTTTTAATCCATTAATAGCTCCTGATATTATTCTTAATAAAAGGATAAATACTTACTTGAGAGGGATCAAACCCTGGGATATACTTTGTAGTTTTTAAAAAATTTCACCGATGATTATCATGTCCCAACAGTTGGAAGAACTTGGCTACACCAAGAAAACTTGTAAAACTTGTGGTAACGATTTTTGGTCTATTAAAGACCGTAGTACTTGTGGAGACGCACCTTGTGACGAATATTCATTTATAGGAAACCCCGCAACCCTAAAAAAGTATGATTTATTTTCCATTCAGGATATCTTCATTCGTTTTTTCAAAGAAAGAGGTCATACCCCTATACGACGCTATCCCGTCCTAGCCAAAAGATGGCGGGATGATGTTTTCCTGGTGGGGGCTTCCATTTATAACTTTCAGCCATGGGTTACTAGCGGTCTGGTGGAACCTCCTGCCAATCCACTGGTAGTTGCCCAGCCATCTATCCGCCTAAATGATGTGGACAATGTAGGTCGGACTGGCCGGCACATGACTTGTTTCACTATGGGTGGACATCACGCTTTTAATTCAGAAGATAATACTGTTTACTGGCAGGATGAAACTGTAAAATACTGTCACGACTTCATAGCCCATATTGGTATCGACCCTGAAGAAATTACTTTTATTGAGTCATGGTGGAAAGGAGGAGGTAACGCTGGTCCTTGTTACGAAATCTGTGTCAGAGGAGTGGAATTAGCTACTCTGGTGTTTATACAATACCGCACCCTACCCGGAGGAGAAAAGGAAGAAATTCCTCTTAAAATTGTGGATACTGGCTACGGATTGGAGCGTTTTGCATGGATATCTCAAGGAACACCCACCGCCTATGACGCTTCCTTCGGTCCAGTCATTGACCGTTTAATGGAAATGGCAGGAGTGGAAGTTGATCAGGCCATACTGGCTGAAAATGCCCAGGTAGCAGGGATGATGGACATCGAAGACATTGCCGATTTGAAAGCCCTGCGTCAACGAGTAGCAGATCGCTTAAATCTTTCCATGGACGAACTGGTAAAAGCTACCCGCCCCATGGAGGCTATTTACATCATTGCCGACCACACCCGCTGTTTGGGGTTCATGTTAGCCGATGGAGTCATTCCATCTAATGTAAAGGAAGGATATTTGGCACGGTTGGTACTGCGTCGAACCATCCGCTTCATGAAAGAACTGGGACTCCAAGAATCATTAAGTGAAGTAATGGCTATCCAGATGGACTTCTTATCCCAGACCTATCCTGAAATTAGAAATCACCAGGAGCATGTGCTGCGGGTTATGGACCTGGAAGAAAAACGATATCACAAAACCATCCACAAAGGACAGCAAATGGTTAAAAAAAGCATAAATCATCTTAAAAAAGAGAAAAAAGATGATATGCCTCTGGAAATGCTTATCAAACTTTATGATTCCCATGGAATACCACCAGAAACAGTAGAGGAACTGGCACTTAAGGAAAACTTCCCAGTAAATGTACCAGACAACTTCTACACCCTGGTGGCTGAGGAACACACCGAAGAAACACCAGAAGATGAAGCACCACTAGAGCTGGACTATCCGGATACCAAACTTCTATTCTACGACAAACCTCAGGATAAGGATTTCCATGCCCAACTACTCGGATTCCATGAAAACGGAATCATACTGGACCAAACGCTATTTTATCCAGAGGGAGGAGGTCAACCTTCAGATATAGGACATCTAGAGATTAGAGGTGAGAAACTAAAGGTATCTCATGCCGAAAAGGTAGGATCGGTAGTTCTACACAAAGTTAAACCTGAAACTATTGAAAATCTAAAACCAGGGATGACGGTAAATGGTCAAGTGGACTGGAAACGCCGCCTATCACTAACCCGCAACCACACCGCCACCCACCTTATAGTGGCTGCGGCCCGACAGATCCTGGGAGACCATATCTGGCAGGCAGGAGCTCAAAAAGGAGTTAATAAATCTAGAATTGACCTTTCACATTATAAACGAGTGAAACCAGAAGAACTACACCAGATAGAACTTCTAGCCAACCAGTGGGTGATGAAAAACCTTAAATTGACTACCACCTGGATGGATCGTACCGATGCTGAGAAAACTTACGGTTTTGTCCTTTATCAAGGAGGAGTGGTGCCAGGATCCAGTATTAGGGTAGTTCAGATACCAGAAGTGGATGTACAGGCCTGCGCTGGTACCCATGTCCGTTACACGGGAGATATTGGCCTGGTGAAGATCAACAAGACTGAAAGAATACAGGACGGAGTGGAACGTCTAGAATTCTCCGCAGGTGAAGCAGCCATCTTATCTTTGCAGGAGAGTGAAACCCTGCTAAAAGATAGTGCCGCAGTATTCAAGGTCACTCCTGATCAGTTGCCAAAAACCTCAGACCGTTTCTTTACTGAATGGAAAGCACTAAAAAATGATGTTAAACGGTTGCAAGGCCAAGTGGCTGCTCTTAAAAAAGAAGGGTTATCTGGAAATGCTGAAGAAATCAGTGGACTAAAATTTATACAGGATACAGTTGACGCGGAAATGGCGGAATTAATTAAAATTGTCACCGAACTTGTCCAAAAAGAAGATATAGACATTGCTGTTCTGGGAAGTCCTGAAGGAAAAATAGTGGGAGCCACTTCTGATAAAGCTCTAGAACGCGGAATTGAAATCAACGAAATTATAAAAGGAGCTGCCAGCATACTTGGTGGAGGGGGTGGAGGTAAACCACAACTGGCCCAAGGTGCAGGTCGCAACCCCGAAAAGATGAACGAATCTCTGGAATTCGTGCATAAAACTCTAAAAGATAAGTTGTCTCAGAAAAGTCTTAACGGATTTATTTAAGCATTCAGAGCTTAAAAACTCGAAACTTGAGGATAAGAAAAATAATTTTTAAAAAAATTATTTCCATAATTTCCATATCTTTATAATTTTATTAATTCAAAATAATTTCTAATGTCAATGGATATCCACGGTATCGAAGTACAAAAAGAACGAAAAGCTGACTTTTCACAAGTAGATGAAGTTCTATACCAGGCTTTCAAACGAGATGAAGAAGCAGATCTAGTCCGCAAACTCAGAAAAAATGGAAATTATATTGGACTGGTAGCTCTTAAAGAGGATAAAGTTGTAGGTCACTGTTTTTTCAGCCCAGCCCCCATAAAAACATCTTCTGGTTTGGTGGATGCTCTGGCTTTAGCCCCTGTGGCAGTCTTACCTTCATATCAAAATAGAGGTGTGGGGACCCTATTAATTCATAAAGGTTTGAAAGAGTGCAAAGAAGAAGGAATAAGCATCGTGACAGTTTTGGGGCATCCCAATTACTATCCTCGCTTCGGTTTCACCTCAGGCTACGAAAAAGGAATAAATGCGCCATTTGAAGTTCCTGCAGAGGCATTCATGGTTCTTGAACTTCAAGAAGGATCACTGGCAAGTGTTAAGGGAGTAGTTCAGTATCCTCCTGAATTTGAGGAAGTTTAATTTTAGATGAAACAATTTTTAAAATGAAAGTAAATACTTTAATTGTAAATTTCACAATTAAATAATCAATCATATTAATATTGGGGTTTATACATGAAACGCAGCGTAGAAGATATACAAAAAAAAATAAAAAAGGGAGAAGCCACTATTCTCACCGCCGAAGAAGTCACCAAAATGGTTTTAGATGGTGATGAACCTACCCCTAATGATGTGGATGTTATAACCACCGGTACTTGTGGCATTATGTCCGGGACAGCTGCTATATTCCACTTACCTGTAGCCGAAGCCGGATCATTTAAAAAAGCCAAAAGTATTCTGCTAAATGGAGTACCAGGATTTCCTGGACCCTGTCCCAATGAATGGTTGGGATCCGTGGATTTGATGGTTTATGGAACCGCCCACAGTACAAACGACCCCCAATATGGCGGAGGATTCCTTTTCAAGGATTTAATCAAAGGTAAAGATATAGAAGTGGAAGTGGAAGTCCTAAACGGAAATACGATAACATCAACAGTTACCATGGATGACTTTCAAACTGCCCAGATGGTGGGGACCAGGTTCGCCTTTAAAAATTACACTGCATTTGTAAATCCCACTTCTCAACCAATTTCATCCATATTCAACGCTATAGACATGGATGGACCATTCAAAGGGATTTCATTTTCCGGTTGCGGGGAGTTAAACCCACTCCAAAACGATCCTGAGCTTAACACTTTGAAAAGAGGGGCCAAAGTTCTTCTAAATAGTTCTGAAGGCATTTTTGTGGGGCCTGGAACCAGAAGTAGCCCTGAAAAGCCAAATATGATGTTAACGGCAGATATGCATGAAATGGACCCTCATTATCTGGGTGGTTTTCTTACTGGTGCCGGTCCAGAAGTTTACAACAGCGTGGCCACTGCCATTCCAGTGTTAGATGACTCTATTTTGAAGAAAACTTTCATAAAAAATGAGGATATCCAACTCCCTATAGCCGATATTAGAGGAAGACACAGTGTCCTGAGTGCCACAGACTATGGTTCGGTGTGGAGGGACGTCGATGAACGACCCCTATACAAAGAAGAAGATTGTCGGCGCTGTCAGCAGTGTTTGGTGGAAGAACGCTGTCCTACCGGAGCCTTCCAAAATAACTTTTTAAATGTCAAGAAGTGTTTCGGCTGCGGTATGTGTAGTTTTGCCTGTCCTTATAAAATATTCCATATGAAAACCGGAGAGGTAAAAATGGACTGGGAAGAACAACATCTGAATATACCGGTAACTTGCCGTCAGTCGGATATTAAACGAGCCAGAGAACTGGCAGAAGATCTTAAAAATCGTATAATAAAGGGAGAATTTAGACTTTAAATTTAGATTAATCTTCTATCTTATGGGAGAATGCTCTGGGAGTTGCTGGAGAATATCAGCATGCCAATTATGAATCCCACCACTAACGCCAGGAATAAAAGCATGGCTACAGTTCCCCATAATGATCCTTTCTTTTCTCCATATTCTGAGTATTCATCAGTAGCATAATCTTGGTTATTGGAATAATCGTAAGAATCTTCTTCATAGAACTGTTGATCATCTTCCGGGTACGCTGGTTCTTTCTGATGTTCCTGATAGTCTCCCTGCATGTACTTTTGCTGCAGGGGTTTGTACTCCTCACTACCCTTGGATGATTTTTTCCGAGTTTTAGGTGGTTTGTACTCTCTCTGGAATAGTTCCATTCCACATTGAGGACAGTAAATATCCCCCGACCTAAATTCTGAGCCACAGTTATCACACTTCATCTTAGAGAACATCTCCCAGTTGTAAAACAATAACCTCTGGAATAATCTTGTACGTACTATTTTAATTAGTTTATGATGTTTCTAAACCCCAAGTCTTTTGCATAGCCCACTACTTCCCCTACTTCTATTGGTAAGATAGGTCTAGAGATATCTTGATAGGTGGGTGCCTTATACAAAGGTCGGTACTGACCCATGATATTTAAAACCATATCCGGACCTAAATTATCATATATCCACTCTAAAAGAGGTATAGAACAACACTCGACATGACCAGGTAATACTAGGTGCCTCATTATCATATCTCCCGCTTTTTGAGCTATTTTATGGTTGCAACCCACCACTTGCATGTAGTTTTTAACACCAGATAACCTTAAAGCGCATTTATTATTGCCATACTTAAAATCAGTCAAGTAAAGGTCAGTAAACCCATTTAAAAGTTTCATAGACTCAGAAGAGAGGTACATGTTACTGTTCCACACCACCGGAATGTTTTCTCGGATTAACTGTAAGGTTCTTAGAACATAAAGCAAGTTAGGAGTAGGATCGCCACCAACAAAGTTGACATTATAAGATTCTTCTTTCCGACATTGATCAATTCTACAAGCCAGATCAGATGGACTGATGAACATCCCACCTTGAGGATTGGTACTGATATCATAGTTCTGGCAGTACACGCATCCCATGTTACAGCCAGAGAAGAAAATAGTGTGGCTGGGTACCAGGGGCTGTTCTTCACCCATGTGTAAAAATTCTGAGGATATTCTGGGTTCAGTAACACCGCATTTCCCTTTTTCAAGTGTTCTATCCGTTCGGCACTTTTGGGGGCATAATATGCACTCCCGGAAGATTACTTCAGCAATTTTAATTTTAAGATCCATAAAAGAAAAAGAAGGTAATTCATGGGAAAGATTTAGAATATCTGCCCTTTTACTTGTATCATTAAGAAGAGATTTAGTTATATCTCTGGAAATTTCTAGGCCACGCTGATGTTCTTTCCAGAGAAATGAAAGATTTTCTGCAGAATGGATTGATTCAGATAGATCTGTTTCTGATAAATTGATAGGAGTATAACAGGCCACTCGAGATTTAGATGGTCTCTGGTTGATTTTTACTGCGTAATACGTCTTAAGAGCGTTGAAGGGTTCCACGTCCATTCATCCTACTATGCGCAGACTGGAACATAATAGTTGAGGAATTATAAACGGTCCCAGCTGACGTTTTTCTCCAGAAAGTCCCTTTACATCCTTCAAGATTTCGAAGATATTGCCGGAAAGCATGGCTTTTTTGACTGGTTGACTGATTTCTCCGTCTTCTATGTGGAATGCGTTCATGACTTCCACTGAAAAGTCTCCGGAGATAGGATTGGCAGTGTGAGCCCCCAAAACATCAGTTACCATGACTCCTTTACGGACCTCATCCCACTCATGGTAGTTTTCAAATTTCACTACCAGATTGGAAAGACCCACTGAGGGCATGTCCGCATACGAGACTCTCATACCATTACCAGTGCTTTTTATTTTACCTTTTTGGGCAGTGTAAATGTCATATATGAAATTTTTTAGAACTCCGTCTTTTATTAGGGTGGTTTTCTGGCTGGGTGTTCCTTCTCCATCTCCTTGGGACGAGTTTAGACCCCCAGTTACTGTTCCATCATCGTAGATACTCAAATCTAAAGAGGCGACATTCTCTTTCTCTTTTCCAGCATATATGGACCTTCCGCGCTGTACATTATCGCCATTTATGGCTTGAGTAAAGGTAGATAAGAGCCCAGCTACGGCGTGATGACCCAATATCACGGTGGTGTCTCCTGTGGATGTTGGCTGACCTCCTCTTGATTGAAGGGCTACATTGCAGGCTTTTTTAGCAATTTTTTCTGGATCCAGTTCCATTTTGCAGGAAGAGTTAGATTCGTGGGCCGTGGACACTACTTCACCATCAGGAGCGTTTACTGATAAAAATCCCGAGAACAAAGTGGACGCATTTTTACATTCCACATCATTAGAATTTAGAAGTATGTTCTTTTCGTAACCAACAGAATATCCTCCTGATGTTGGTTGGCATCCCTCATCTTGTGCTGTGGAGATTAAAAGTTTTCCAAACTCAACTACACTATCCACATCCATAGATTCTGCTCGATGATCATAAAGACCTTTTACATCAAAATATTTACTTTTCTGGGCGAAAGTGAAGTTTTCATCCGGTTGGTTGGCCAATGCATTGGCTTCTGCCTTTTTTACAGTTTTATCTATCAGTTTCAGGTTGGTGGTATAAGCAAATCCCATCCTATCATCAAGGATAACTCTAACTCCCACTCCTAGGGAGTAAACTTCTTTGGCAAAGCCCACTCTATCTTTTTGAATGTCTATATCCAATCCCTCTTCCGTTCCCACATAGACTTCAACTTCTTCTGACACTTTAAAAGCCTTATTTAGGGCTTCATATGCAACTTCTTCTATCACTTAGACAAACCTCCCAATTGCCTCTTTTACTCCATCACCATAGGACTTAACGGTAACGTAATCTGCTTTTATTTTAAGTTCAGGGTCCGCATTGGCCACCGCTACTTTCCACCCTGCTACTTCTAAAAATTCCAGGTCATTTTCACTGTCACCAATGGCCATTATCTCTTCTGGCCTAATTTTCATGTTTTCTGCTATCTTAAGAAGGGAGGTACCTTTATTCACGGCAGGATCCGTAAGGTGTAGTGCAAAACGGGTGTCATATATTTCTATGCCCCATCCGTTAAGTGCTTTTTTCACCTTTTCTACAGGTAATGTACGGTTTAATGCTATTTCCGAAACCCGGGAAGAAGAGTACTCCACTTTATGTACATCATATTGCTTTTTTAGATGTTGATAAGCTTTTTCACACTTTTCAAGGTTGCCCAAAATCTGTATTTCATCTTTATATTGGATTACCCCTCCATTTTCCGCCACCAACCCTCCCGTGGTTCCTAGAAGTATAGATATGGTTTTGGTGGAACAGAGAATATTCCCAGTTACGATTATCACCGGGATTCCCCTTTTTTCAGCGCTTTTTATGGCGTCTAATGCCCCTGAACATAATCTTCTCTTTCCATCGGTGATGGTACCATCCACATCAACCGCAATGGCTTTTATAAAGATAAAAATCACCTATTCATTATTTGAAAGATCCATAGCGGTAGGCGATGTTACAGGTCCCCTCTTTACTGACCATACAAGCACCAATAGGATTAGTAGGATTACACTGTTCTTTGAATAATGTGCAGTCTTCTGGTCGGGCTACTCCCCTGAGAATAGGGCCGCAAATACATCCAGTAGCCACTTCTTGGGAGGCTTCCACGTGTAGGTCAAATTTCTCCCGGGCATTATACTGGGAGAATTCATCTCGCACTTCATAGACTGAATCAGGAATATCCGGAAACCCCCTCCATTCTCTGGTTTTTATGTAGAAAACTTCTTCTAAAAGTTTTTGAGCTTTAATGTTTCCTTCCTCCCGCACTGCCCTCTTATACTCGTTTTGGACCAGGGCTTTTCCTTCATGTATTTGTTTAAGGATCATGTATACCGACATCAACACGTCTAAGGGGTTGAAACCCGCTATTACCTGAGGAATACCATATTTTTCCGAAAATAGATCGTAAGGGCGGGTTCCTATTATGGTAGAAACATGACCTGGCTCTATTAGGGCGTTAAGGTTTACTTCACCAGATTCTATTAGAAACTGTAATGCAGGAGGGATTAAACGGTGGCAAGACAATATTGAGAAGTTTTCTGGGGGTCCAGATACCAGTTCCGATGCCGTGGTGGGTGCCGTGGTTTCAAAACCAGCGGACATAAAAACCAATTCCTTATCAGTATTTTGGGCCATTTCCACAGCGTTGTTAACACCATAAACTACTCTTATATCAGCACCATCAGCTTTCGCTTCGGCCAGGGAGCCTGTACTACCCGGAACACGCAACATGTCTCCAAAAGTGGCTATGGTAACTCCCTTGTGGGCCAGTTCCAAGCATTCATCTACCTCTCGGGCAGGTACGCAACACACCGGACAGCCTGGCCCAGCCACTACTTCCACTTCCGGTGGTAGTAGTGATCTTATTCCATGCTGCATTATGGTGTGCTCATGGGACCCACATACGTGCATTATTTTAACTGGTTGAGTAATGTCTTCAATACGCTTTATGATCTCTCGTGAAAGATTCTTCATAGTGACACCTGTTAGTCTTCCTATAAGCAACTACTTCAAATCAGAGCAGTTATTGGTTATGATTAATTTGCTAATGATTTTTCATTAAATCTTATGAGTATTATATCCAGATGATAAATAAAAACTTCCAATTAATATCTCAATTAATAATATCCTTCTAAAAATTATCAGATTAATAGATATACATAAAGTTAAAGTCCATTTTTAGCAATGACACAGGCCAATACTCTGTCTAAATGTTATTTCTCTTAAATTTTAGAAGGATTTACCCAATTAAACTGATTTGGTGTAGGTAAAAAACCCCCATAGTTACAGTTAAATATTGTAATCGCAAAACTAATTCATATATGTTCTCCCAAATATCATTAAATGGATTTTTTATCATTATCATGTACCTGGTAGGTTAAATGAAGGCTGCTGTAGTTGGATTAGGCGTTGAAGGTAAATCTGCATTAAAATCTCTTTTAAATCGTGACATAGAAGTTTATGCATCCGATTTAGATAAAAATATAATTATAACTCCCCATAAAAACATTGAGGTCGATTTAGGATTTCATGACTTTGATAAAATAGAATCTGCAGATGTGGTACTCATTAGCCCCAGTTTATGGAACTTTGAGCAGTTTCAATCGACAAAATCTCACGGAAAGTTACTTTCAGATGTTTTCAACCGCCACAAATCAATTTTAACCATTGGAGTCACAGGCACCAATGGTAAAACCACTACATGCCTCATGATCCAGGATATTTTCCAAAAAGCAGGTTATAATGTTCTTACTGGCGGCAACGCAGGTGGAGGATTTGAAGGATACAGTGAAATCATCTTAGAAGCAGAGAACAAAAAATTTAATGTTTTGGTGGTGGAGGTCTGTGATATGACTCTTGATTTCTGTCGTGACAGCTTTGAATTTGACCTGGTAGTGGTTACCAACCACGGCAGAGACCATTTAGACGTTCATGGATCGCAAGAAGATTATTTGAACTCTCTTAAAAAACTTATAACCGGTACAAAAGCCGTTCTTAATGGAAATTATCCTTTACTGGCGGAATTGGGAGATAATGCCCATGAAGTTCACTACTTCCATGATACAAAAAGAGATTTAAAGGTCTTTGGAAAGTTCAATCAGGAAAACGCTGCTGCTGCTGCCAAAGTAGGTGAAATAGTAGGTATTCTCCCCGATGTGATTGATGAAGCACTAAACAGCTTTGAAGGTGCCCAAGGGCGAATCGAAGTACTGGAAATTTCCGGTTCTAAGTTGATAATAGGAAAAACAGATAATGCCGATGCAATCCAAGCAGTTATGGATGAAATTAAATTTGAGGTAGTCATTGTGGGAACGCCACGTCGAAACGAACATTGGCGATTTGAAATGTTGAAAGAAGTTGAAAAAAAAGATCCCCAAATAATAGCCCTGTTTCCTGGCCTGGACAACACCATTTCCGAAGCAAGGGACGCTTTGAAAAACTACCCTGGAGAAATAATTGAACTATCAAACATTAATGAAGTAATAAAGTTTGCCAGAGAATCTCTGAAAAAATATTCCAAAGTTTTCCTGGGTGGAAACGGCCAGTTGAAGATTATAAAAATACGCAACGAGCTGATAAAAACAGCTTAAAAAAAGTCCAAAATATATTAAAAGGTGAATAGGATGGTAAACCTTAAAAAATCGTTATTAGTCATTTTAGTGTTGTTGATATTGGCAGTTGTTATGTATCCCCTGGGTAACATGATTGAAAACCAGTTTGGTCCGCAGAATGCTAGTGAAATTAGTTCTATGAATATAGGGGACACAGTAGTAGCTGGAATGAAAGTTATAGACGACTCTAAAGTCCGTAAAATTCCTAGTATTTCTCATCCTGATTACATCGTGGATTTAATTCACGAAGAAAAGTACATTGAATTTTTAAGCGCCATAGTAACGGGAAATGTACAAACACCCATTCAGGAGATAACTGGTGGAAGCATATCTCCCCAAGGAGTGGCTAAAGGCTTTGAAGGCCCTGGTTTTATAATAATTCAGGACAACAAACTGGTGGTCAGCCCCCCATCAACTTTTGTTTGGGGATTTAAAACTCCCTACACGGTGGGAGTTAAAACCAAGACAGGTTTAGAAATAAAAGAAAATGGTAAGACTGTGAAGACCATATCATCCTCAGATTTAAGTAATAGCACAGTTCCTCACAACTACGTGGACTTTAAATCCTTCCAAAAATGGTACAATAAGTCCAATGTTGGTGATAACATCAATCTGGACTATCAAATAAGTAAATTCAGCGACGGCCGTAACTCAGTGCCTCCCTCAAATATCGTGACCTTCTTTGGGGCAGGAGTAGTTAACTACATGAAGAAATACCCTAATGGGTCACCAGTGATG
>Ga0187786_10000030_pt1 | contig 47083 bp, 50 predicted proteins | sample 0815_BV2_10_20_M_FD_132449 | JGI IMG/M metagenome (GOLD analysis project Ga0187786, IMG submission 132449) | Tropical peat soil microbial communities from peatlands in Department of Meta, Colombia - 0815_BV2_10_20_MG | ecosystem: Environmental > Terrestrial > Soil > Wetlands > Peat | place...
AGTGAAGACTCCCGCTTGTAAACCGTATTTAGTATTGTTAGCAGTATTATAGGCGTCTTCCTCTGTTTTTACCCTGATAATTGGGGATACAGGTCCGAATGTTTCATCTTGAACTACTTCCATGTCAGGAAGTACCTGGTCCAGCACGGTAGGATCGTAGAAAGTTCCTTTTCTTTTTCCACCGCAGAGAAGATCTGCACCTTCATTAACCGCGGCGTTTACCTTATTTTCCACAATTAAAGCTGCTTGCTCATCTATTAGGGGCCCCATGTCTGTTTTAGGGTTCATGGGATCTCCTACTCGCAGTTTTTTTGTTTTTGTTACCAATCCTTCCACGAAATCATCAGCTACCTTATCCTGAACAATAATTCTTTTCACTGCTATGCAAACCTGGCCTGCATTAAGATACGATCCTGCCACCGCTGCTGTAACCGCTGCATCAATATCGGCATCATCAAGAACTATTAGAGGATCATTTCCTCCTAACTCCAGAGTGAGTTTCTTCAAACCTGCTTTTTGGGCCAGGGCTAAACCAGTGGAAACGCTTCCAGTAAATGATATTTTATTTATTAGGTCGCTGGTAACTATTTTATCTCCAATTACACTGCTTTGACCAGTGATACAATTCACAGCACCGGGTGGAAGATGATTATTCATGATTTCGGCCATTTTTAAAGCGGCTAACGGTGCTTTAATAGAAGGTTTAAACACTATGGCGTTTTTTGCAGCCATGGCTGGTGCTAATTTGTGGATAGCCAAGTTAACTGGATAGTTAAATGGAGTAATAGCTCCTACTACGCCTATCGGAATCTTTAAAGTGAAACCAAACACACTCCTACCAGCTATAGCAGCATCCATAGGTATTGTTTCACCATATATTCGTTTGCATTCTTCTGCAGAAAATAACATAGTTTCCAGGGAACGCTGCATTTCCACCTTGGAATCTCGAATGGTTTTACCAGTCTCCATGGTTATTAAACGTGCCATTTCATCCATATTCTCTTTCAAATCATGATGGATATCGCGCATTATACGGGAAAGTTTTCGGGACGACATTTCTGTCATGACTTTGGAGGCCTGATTAGCGGCGTATATGGCTTTTTCAACATCTTCTACACTACTTGAAGGAACTTCATCAACCACTTCCTGGTTAAATGGATTAATTACAGTTATTTTTTCGTCTTTATCCTCTAATTTTCCATTTATTAACATTTTCATGGAATTACCTCCCAAATAAAATGTTATCTATTAAATAAGCTTTTTAAAAAATTAAAAATAATATAAAACTAATTAATATATCTTGCAAAATTAAACTTTCAATATATATTAAATCTGGCTAACAGTAGTGTTCAGTTGTTTTATATTGTTGGTAACGTTTTGCACGTCTGTACTATTGATTTCATTTCCCAGGCCCTGTAGATAGTTCCTATATGCTACTGCAGCAATAATAGCAATAACTATTATGCCTCCGACGATTAGGAGCATTTCCGCTGCTGTTTGTCCTGATTCTTCGTGTATTATTCTGATAATAACACCCCCTTAAACGTTATATCCTAATATAAATGGTCCGAAAACTCTAATAATATAAAATATTGCATAAGCAGCCGGAACCAGAAGAAGTGCATATTTAACTCCTTTTCGAGCACTTCCATAAAGCACTACTCCAATGAGTAATCCGGCGATAACAGAATGTATGATAATGTATCCGGAAGCAGCCATTATGGATGCATCTAATAATGGGTTTGGTTTTCCCATCTGACCAATAAAAGAAGAATAGGTCATGATCATACCCAGGGCAAAAGGTGCCGCTATAATAGCTGCAATAATTAGGAACATGACTGACATCATTACATTAGCTTTTCTTTCCCTTTTAAGGGCCAGTACGGCTCTTAGATCTTCAGCCACAGTTTCGATAACATCAGCTAAACTTCCACCTACTCTACGTCCTTCCAGTATCATACGGAATGTCCGGTCAAGATTTTTAGATTTTAGACGTTCTCCCATGGATAATAATGCATCATCGAATGTACTTCCTATTTTTATTTCAATAACTGCTCTTTTAAGTTCATCATAGAGAGGTCCTTTACCATGTTTGGAAATATCTTCCATTGCAGTTTCAATACCTACTCCTGCGCGCAGTAAAGATGCTATTTGCCTTAAAAAATCAGGAGTGCCCTGTTCTATGGCATCAACCCTTCTTTCCATCATAAAAAACAACCATGCAAACACGATAACTGCAGGGGACAATAATCCTAGGACAGCTCCTAAAATTGGATTTAAACCGAGGACAGTAAATAAAACTAATGCTAATATTGCAAAACCGGCCCCTACTAATATCATCAATGTTAATAAATCAGAGGCCTTAACGTACATTCCTGCACGTATAAGTGTTTCCTGGAGCATTACCAAGTATCTGTCTGGAAATAACCGGTCCATTATTGTTGATACTGGTGCTAATGGGGGGGGTATCAAGGCCATAATTTTCCACCTAATAATAATTATGTTTCCTTATTATTTATAACATTACTATAAGTAACCTATCGTTATCTAATTTTTTAGGTTATAGTAAGATAAACTTTGTGTTTCAAGGCTTAAAAACTCAATCTGGAATCTATCTTATTTAAGACCTTACCTCTTTTTTTGATAAGGATCATGTCTTCCAACCGAACTCCAAAATTGTTCTCTAGATAAATACCAGGTTCTACAGTTATTACCATTCCTGATTCAAGTTTTTTATCTTCTCGCGCTGCCAATGAAGGTATTTCATGAACTTCCAGGCCTACGCCATGTCCGGTGGAATGTATAAAATTTTCACCGTATCCATATTCGGTTATAATATCTCTAGCTACTTTATCAATGTAAGATGCCTTAATTCCGGGTTTAATCTGTTTAATTGCGTGTTTTTGGGCATCTAAAACTATTTCTAAAATTTTTTCTTCCTTTTCAGTTTGTATGATGGTACGGCTGGTATCAGAAGCATAATGGTTATAAACGGCTCCCCAATCTATCACCACGGGGTGAGTTAACTTCTCAGAGGATACAGATGAGTGAGGAAAACTAGAACGTTTTCCAGATGCCATGATAGTTCCAAAAGCGGGTTTAATCGAACCTGAACATCTCATATTGTACTCCAGTTGAGCAGCCACTTCATTTTCAGTTCCAGAAAAAACCAGATTTTGCATCGACTTTTCAGCGATTTTAATGGCTTTTCGGATATTTTGAACCTCTGATTCGGTTTTAATCATCCTCGCTGTGGCAATGAGATTAGTGGGGATAATTTCAAATTTTTCATTCAATTTAAGGTAAGTATCTAGTGTTAATGAGGATTCTACGCCTAATTTTCCATTTAATAGCTTAATAATGTCGGAAAAAGATTTAAATTCTTCTACTGGTATTTTGGAAGTCTCTTCAGCTTCTTTTAGATCTAGTTTAGAGACTAAAAGAAGAGGTTCTTCAGTTAATATAAAAATTGAATAGCTTGAAGGATAGTAATCCGTTAAATAGGTTATATTTTCTGGTTTCACTATAAAGAGGGAATCTAAACCTTCATCCTGCATTCCATTTGATATTCTATTGATATCCATGAAAAGACCTTTTTTTATTCACCGATCATTTAAATCAGCTTTAATTTCGTTTTTAAGGGCATTATATACTTCGGGAGGTATTTTTCTTTTAATAGGTTGAGGAATGTATCCGAAATCGCGGTCTTTAAATTTCAATCCTTCATATTCTATCTCATTTCCATAGCGAGGTATTAAATGCCAGTGGATCTCTGGCCGCGGATTGTTGGTTCTGAAAGTCGCATTTTTAAAACAACTCCAATTGAATAAAGTAGGTTTAAGCAGTTTATTCAGAGATAACTCCATTTTACGAACTATTATTGCGAAATCTCTCCATTCTTCATCTTTTAGCCTGCAAAGATCGGTAACATGTCTTTTAAGAGCTACTACACAAGTTCCCAGATATCGTTGGCTGGGTGCTAAATATATGAGCCAGTAATCAGTCTCCCAAATTAAGTCTCCGTATCCTCCATCTATCTGACAGTATTCACAACTATTTTTCATTTTAACTTAACTAAATCGGTGGTTATTGTAGTAAAGTGATTATTTGTAGTAAATAAATCAATATTGAATTTTTTTGGAAGTGAGGTGTGACATTGAAAGTTCGATATATTATTATATGAAATTAGTTTTAAATAAGATAAAGTTTCGGGGGAGGCTCGTTGTCATGGCTGACTATGGTGGAGATGTGGAATTACGGAAATTTGTTGCTCCTGAATTTATTTTTGGTAATGGGGCACGCTTTTTAGCAGGTCGTTACGCTAGGAATTTTGAAGCTAAAAGAGCGCTCATTGTTACTGATCCTGGTTTAGTTTACTGGGGATGGGTTGGTCAGGTTAAAGACAGCTTGGAAAGGGAGGGTATTCAATGCCGAATTTTTTCTGAGGTGAGTTCTAATCCTGATGCCAAAGAAGTTACAAAAGGGGCAGAAATATATTTTAAAGAAGGATGTGACCTAATTGTGGCAGTGGGAGGTGGAAGTCCTATGGACTGTGCCAAAGGTATAGGTATAGTAACATCTAATCAGAATGACATTCGAGAGTTTGAGGGTGTAGATAAAGTTTCTATCCCTGCACCTCCTTTAATATGCGTTCCCACAACTGCTGGCAGTTCTGCCGATGTTTCACAATTTGCCATTATTTCAGATAGGGAACGCAAAATTAAGATGGCAGTTATAAGCAAAAAAGTTGTCCCCGACGTAGCATTAATTGATCCTGAAACTACTGTAACATTAAATTCCGAATTAACAGCTATTACTGCATTTGATGCTATTAGTCATGCTGCAGAAGCCTTAGTATCTAATGCCAGTTCGCCCATAACCGATTTACATGCATTGGAAGCTTTGAACAAAGTAACGATGAATCTAATTCCTCTAATGAATGATCTTGAAAATATCCCCTTGCGCAGTAACTTAATGTTGGCAAGTCTAAATGCGGGGTTGGCATTTTCTAATGCTAGTCTGGGTTTGGTACATGCCATGGCCCATAGTTTAGGTGGTTGTATGGATATTTCTCATGGAGAATGCAACGCCATATTAATAGATCATGTAATTGAATTTAACTTCCCAGTCCAAATAGAACGATATAGGGATATGGGGCGGGCAATGGGTTTACAAATGGGGGAAGATTCAGATAAAGATAAACAAACTCTTAAAAATGCTTTGGTGGATATGAAACGGAAAATAGGGATGGATAAAACTTTAGGGGATTTAGGAGTTCTGGAGGAACAAATACCACTTTTAAGTCTTAGAGCTTTAAAAGACCCTTGCATAGTTACTAATCCCAGGATTGCTACTAATCAGGACATAGAGGAGATATATCAAAATGCCCTATGAGAAGGAGGACAAATCCCCAAAAACGAATTCTTTTAGCAAACCTCCAGAATGGGATAATTTAAGGGAAAAAATAATTGGTCTGGGAGATTATTCTATCCAGAAAAGTTACTATCCTGAACTCCAGGAAAGATTAAGAGAGTTGGAGAGATTTAGGGCCATCCTGGATCAAAGTAACGATTCTATTTTTCTTTTAGAATCATCTTCAGGATTTATAAGAGATTTAAACCGATCAGCCCACGAAGGACTGGGTTATTCTAGAGAAGAGATATTGGAATTATCATTGGAAGATATTTTAATCCCAGAAGAATACGCTCGGAACCTGAATTGGATCCAGGATATGATAAAAGAAGACAATAAAACAGTAGAAACTGTTTTTAAGGATAAAAATTCTGATGAATTTCCGGTGGAAATTAGTACCAGTGTGGTGAGTTTTGGTGATGAAGTTTATGTTGTTATGGTGGCTCGAGACATAACTGATAGAAAAAAAGCGGAAAAACAGCTTAAAGCATCTCTGGATGAAAAAAATGTTTTATTGAGAGAGATCCACCACCGGGTGAAAAACAACATGCAGGTCATTTCCAGCCTTTTAAGTCTGCAATCCCACTACATCGATGGTAAAAACCCTTTTGATGTTTTTAAGGAGAGTCAGAACCGGGTGAAATCCATGGCCATGATTCACGAAATGCTCTATCAGTCCCGTGATCTGGCACGAGTTGACTTCCGAGAATATATTCAACGACTGATAAATTTTCTTTTCCACTCTTACGCTGTTAATCCCCGCCTAATCAGAATACATGTTCAGCTTAGAGATATCGAATTGGGTATAGATAATGCCATTCCTTTAGGACTTATAATAAATGAAATAGTTACCAACAGTCTTAAACACGCATTCCAAGATGAAGAAGGGGGAAACATCTTTTTGGAACTGAACCAACAAGGCAATAAATATATTTTAAACGTTCGAGATGATGGTAAAGGGTTGCCATCTGATATGGATGTTAAAAATACTAACTCCCTGGGAATGAGACTTATCAATACATTGGTAAATCAATTAGATGGCAAACTGCAGGTCGGTGATCAGGAGGGAACTGAATTTAAAATTGAATTCACGGATCTGGAGCCAACTGATTAATTTTTATTGTGCTGGATATTAATTTTATTGTGTTAAATTCTTTTTTAAAGCTTTAAGTCATATAAAACGTACAATTAACCAATTTTTTTAGAGGAGGGAAATCATTATAAGAGAGAAATAGGGGTTTAATTATATTATGGTAAAGTTTACTGCTCATGAGATTAGGGACATAATAATTTCCATGCTGGTAATTGCTGGAGTTTTTGCTTATGTATTACGTTACAGCCCGATTTTTGATAATATAGCCTTTAATGATATACTGTCCAGAATTGTAATCGCACTGGTTGCGGTAGGCTTTGCTTTTGTCTTACATGAATTGTCTCATAAATTTGTAGCTGTACATTATGGATTTTACGCTGAATATCGTATGTGGGCACAGGGTTTGATTTTGGCTATTGTAACAGCATATTTTGGATTTGTATTCGCAGCTCCCGGTGCAGTATATATCCATGGAGATTATATTTCAAGGGAACAGAACGGAAAAATATCCATAGTTGGCCCACTTACTAATATAGGTCTTGCAGTTTTATTTTTCATCCTGCTACCTTTAGTATCATTTTCTCCTATTTTGTCCGCTATTTTTGGCTTAGGATTTATAGTAAACAGCTTTTTGGCTCTTTTTAACCTGATTCCAATTAGTATATTGGATGGTGCAAAAGTTTTTAAGTGGAATCCTATTATATGGGCCTTGACGGCGGGATTCGCATTTCTTATGGTAATTTATCCGTACGTTGCTAATTTAATAACTTAAGATATTCAAATTCATTAAGGTAATCAGATTTAAAGGTTAACATGTTCAGAGAAATTCCAGTCCGTTACTTTGGGTGCACTCACCGTACAGTCACCCCGGAAGAGACTATTGAGAAGGTGAAGGGGAAATTAAAATCTGCAGGAGTAACTAGGATAGCAGAAATTACCCACCTGGATCGCTTGGGAATTCCAGTATACTCTGCCATTCGTCCGGGAGCAGCCGAAGGTGCAGTGAGTATTTATGCTGGGAAAGGTGCCACTAAAATACAAGCCAAGGCATCCGCTATGATGGAGGCGTTTGAAAGATATTCTGCTGAATTTCAGGAATCTGATACAAAAAAAATAGTATCCCGGGTCTACGATGATGAAAATTGCGTGAATCCAAGTTCACTGATACTTCCTAAAAGATCATTAGCATCGTCAGGAAAAGTAGACTGGATATCTGCCAAAAATGCCCGAACCGATGATGAACAGCTAATACCAGCTAACGCAGTATTCCATCCATTCCAACCGAAAGATGGTATTCATCTTTTTAAGTCCAACACCAATGGGCTGGCCTCTGGAAACGTTCTGGAAGAAGCAGTATTTCACGGTATGATGGAAGTTATAGAACGTGATGCCTGGAGCATATTTGAAGCTCGTAAACAGCCTAAAGCTCAAGTTTTATGTGAACAAACGAGAAATCCTCTTATCCAAACCATTTTATCCCTATTTAAGAAAGCAGGAGTGAATGTTAAATTAGTAGACCTCACTGCTGATATTAAAATAACTACCATAGCTGCCGTTGCTGATGATGAAGTATTAAAAGATCCTGCTCTTTTAACCATGGGTGTTGGAACTCATCTTGACCCAGAAATAGCGGCCATTAGAGCCTTAACTGAAGTTGCTCAGAGTCGCGCCACCCAGATCCATGGGACTAGGGAAGATACCACTCGTGCAGTTATCATGAGAAAAGCAGGATATGGGCGCATGAAACGTATCAATAAACACTGGTTTGGTAAATTTGACAAAAGTATAGATATTTCTCAAATAAAAAACAAATCCACCGAGTCTTTTAAGGATGATCTGGAAATTTCGTTAAGGGAACTGGAACGAAATGATCTGGAAAATGTGTGGTATGTGGATCTAACCCGTCCTGAGATTGACATACCTGTGGTAAGGGTTATAATCCCTGAACTGGAGGTTTACGCTGTAGATCCTCAACGGGTGGGTAAACGGGTTTTAAATAAAAATATTCTTTAACTTCTGATTAAATTTTAAATTCTAATTAAAATAGAAACTATATTCATCAAAAATCAATTATCTATATAATAATCTAATAGAAATACAGATTATCCAACAAGAGCACTATTATATGGTGAGGAGCGGTTGGAATGAAAAAAATCATTTTTATAGGAACTATGGCCGTTTTACTTGTTTTGTTTGTGTCGGGGTGCACGGATAATACTAAAAATCAGACTTATAGTGGTAATGGAATTTCTTTTCAGTTTCCAACTAACTGGGAACAGTTACCTCCAGAAAATATATCTGCATCTACTTTAGGCAGTGCTGAGATAATTGCAGCAGTAGTTGATCCTAACAGTATACAAAATAACAGCTATCAAACTCTGGTATTTGTACAAAGGGCCCCCACCAGTGTTACCATGGTAGAAGCAATGGCTGCCAATCGGGCATCTATTGAATCAGCAGGTGGTCAGGTTATTTCACAGAACGATTTAACTGTAAATGGTATTGCAGCTACAGAATTGATTTATATTGTAAGCACGCCTTCAGGGGTCACTAAAAAAGAGCGAATGGTCGTTCTGGATAAAAACAACACACGGTTTTACATTATCTGTAGTACTCCGGCTGATGGATTTGATTCTCAGCAATCTAACTTCAACCAGATTATCCAGAGTTTCCAAATACAATAATGTTTTTTCTTTTTTTAGATTATTTTTTTAACAATAGAAGCTCATTTAATACTTGATAGTTATGAAACAAGTGATAATAATGCGTGGAGATTTACCTATCAGCAGAGGTAAACTTGCTGTTCAAGCATGCCACGGAAGTTTAGGCTCTTACAAAAGGGCAGATAGGTCTAAAATAATAAAATGGGAGCGGGAAGCTGAAAAGAAGGTAGTACTGAAGGTTAAAGATCAGGAAGAACTCTATCAGATATATGAACTGGTCAAAGCAACTGATATTCCTTATTATTTAGTCAGAGATGCCGGTCACACCGAATTACCTCCATCTACCGTAACCTGTTTGGGCATAGGGCCCGATGAAGACGAAAAGATCGATAAAATAACTCAAGAACTTAAACTTCTCAAGTGATAATATGAAATGGGTGGTGAAGTTGGGTGGCAGTTTGTTCCCCGAACATGCCATTGATCTTGCAGAAAAACTCAAAGGCCGTAATTTAATGTTGATTTGTGGTGGGGGAGAATTAGCTAATATATTAAGGGGATATGATCGTGAGATTCATTTTTCATCTACTGCCACACACCAAACAGCCATTATGTGCATGGATATTTTAGCTCAGCTTTTAGCAGATAAGGTGAGTCATTTAGTGGCAATATACTCTTTACATGATGCTAAAAATGTTATTACTGAAGGTAAAATACCGATTTTGATGCCTTCTAAACTCCTGCATTATTTAGATCCATTGGAGCACTCTTGGAGTGTTACTTCTGATTCTATCTCACTATACCTGGCCCATATATTAGATGCGAAACTTTTAATAGCAACTGATGTAGATGGTATATATACTCGGGATCCGTCTCAGGATGGGGCTCAGTTTTTAAAAAATATAGATGCTAGAAAACTACTAGATTTTGGTGAAACATCTGTAGATGATGGTTTTGCAGAGCTTTTATCTCAATATCCATCCCCATGTTATGTTGCAAACGGAAAGTATCCCGAAAGGGTGCTATCTATATTGGATGGCAAGAGCTCTATATACACGATTATTGGAGGAGATTAAATGGATAAAATAGAATGTACTTCTTGTAAACAAGAGATATCCCCTGTTGAGACTTATGTAAAATTTGAATGTCCGGAATGTGAGGAGATACTCTACCGATGCCAGAAATGCAGAACATTCGGTCATTTGTATAAATGTAAATGTGGTTTCAAAGGGCCATAATTTATTAAAAAGATATATATTGGAGGAATATAGTATGGGAGATGTAGTAGCAACCATAAAACTCATGCCAGAAAGTCCTGATGTGGATTTGGCTAAAATTAAGGCCGATATTGAGAGTTCAATGCCATCTAATGCTGAACTACACAAAATTGACGAAGAACCTATTGCATTTGGCCTGATAGCTCTTAATGTCATGGTCGTGGTGGGAGACGCCGAAGGCGGAACCGAACAAGTCGAAGAAAACTTAGCTAAGATTGATGGAGTCAACAGCGTAGAAGTGGTGGATGTCCGAAGACTCATGTAGAGTTTTAAGGATATCTTAATTTTTTCTTACTGATCAATTTAGCATTTAAAATTAGAATAAATCACTATCAACTGATTTTTTTTATTTATTTCAAATTGTTGCACTAACTTCCCTTTTTTCACTAATTTCCATTCTTTTCACCAACCTCATTTTTTAATTTAATTAGTTAATAATTTTTTCAAAAAAAATATTAATAATATTAAATTATAAATTAAAGATCATGAACGGGAATATATATTGGAGGTTGGCATGTTTGATTTAATCATGGCCTGCTTCTTGGGAGTAGCATGCGGTGCTATAACGGGGTTAATACCCGGAATTCACGTTAACACAGTAGGTGCATTTCTCTTTGCATCATCATCCTTCCTTTTGACTTTTTTCTCTCCGGAATCAATTTGTGTCTTTTTAATTTCTATGTCGATCTGTCATGCTCTTCTGGAGTTTATTCCATCTATGTTTTTAGGCGTTCCAGAAGAGGGCACTATGCTTTCGGTACTTCCCGGACACCAAATGCTTTTACAAGGTCGTGGAAAAGAAGCAATCCGTTTGGTGGCCGTGGGGGGCTTTGGTTCCATACTCGTGACCATAGCACTTCTACCCGTATTTATGATGGTCTTACCTCCGATATACCATTATTTAAAGCCTTATATCTGGATATTGCTTATTTTGGTGGTGATAATAATGATAATCAGACTAAACAGAGACAAGACTTCCATGGCTTGGTCTGTAGTACTTTTCATTTTATCTGGGATAATGGGGTGGACTCTACTGACCTCCCCACTACCTACCAGCGTATCCTTCTTGTGTATGTTCACTGGACTTTTTGGAGTAAGTACCATGCTCTTTAGTCTTTCTCAAAACTCATTTTTACCCAGCCAGGACAGTTACCATCGATTGAATATAAATATGGACGTTTTAAGGGGTATATTTGCTGGAGGAATAGCGGGTACCATTCTTGGATTTTTACCGGGTTTAGGGCCTGCTCAGGGTAGTATGATTGCTCAAGAGTTAAGTGGGGGTAGTGATTCAAAAAATCTGAGAGAAGGATTTCTGGTGGCCATGAGTGGTGTTAATGTTTCTGATGCTTTATTCTCGTTAATGACTATATTTTTAATTGGAAATCCTCGGAGTGGAATTGCAGTATATATAAACCACCTTTTGGATGGTTTGAACTTTTTTCAGCTTTTATTTTTCATTTTTGCATCGTTAACTGCTGTATCATTGGCACTGGTACTATGTCTTAAGTTAGGGGATACAACAGGAAAATATATGGAAAAATTAGACTATCCTAAACTTACTTGGTCAGTAATAATATTTATGAGCGTTTTAATAGTTTTATTCGCAGTTAAAGAACAGGTTAACATGATAATGGTGGGAATGGCTTACATCACGGCTATTGCCTTAGGAATTTTACCGCATTATTTGGATTTAAATAAATCACATCTAATGGGGGTTTTGATCTTGCCGGCCATAGTGATATATGCTGGAATGGGTTAACTACTCAATTATTATTACTTCCTTGGCAATGCCTTTCACAGATTTTATGGCGTCTTTAAAATTAACGCCGGGAAAGGGGTCCACCAGACAGATATCAAACTTTTCAGTTAGTATTGATGTTAATTTTTTAATATCTGCACAGTAAACCTGGAAATTTTCACCGGAAGCAATTAATCCTTCTTTTTCTTTAGTAAGTTGCACTGGAAATCCGTTAATTTCCAGGTTAAGAGCAGTAGTCCAAGTGGCCGGATACCAGATGTCATTAAAAACCACTTTTCTGGCACCGGCATTTAGGGCGGCTATTCCCAGAGTTCCAGGCCCGCAAGTACAGTCCAAGACAATAGGTGAATCGTATTTGCCCAAAACCTTATAAAGTGCGGTTATTTTAGGTGAAACTGGTTTGGAAAACTCTAAATGAATCTGGCCCTGATTTTTATAGATGCAAAGTGCTCCATCGGGAGTTTGAACCAAGTCACATCTTAGATCACATCCAGCCAGAAGTTGGTAAGTATGTGGGGTAGATTCGGAGTCTTTCATACCAACGGTGGCTTTCAGATCTCCTTTTAAAATACCTTTAACTTCTGGAACTTTGTTATAAATTCTAAGGGCACATTTTTCATTAATTTTATCTGTTAAAAAAACCAGAGAATCTTCTAATAAGTAAGGAGCATCTTTTAAAGGGTAAGCTGGAGTAATAAGGGGAGTTCCCACTTTTCTTAGATTTGATTTTTCGTCCCGTAATCCATCATCCATCATGATCTTAAGTACATGGGCCATCACTAGGTCTAGGTGGCGCCGCCCGCATTTGCATCTTCCCCAAGTACTGTTTATCTCTTTTATGTTCACCTGCTCAGAAAGTGGAGTGAATTTTTTTAAATTAGATTTTTTACAGCTTTCACAAGGGACGTGTAGATTGTCTATATGCTTCAACACATCTTCTGCATTATTTATGCATTTGCCTCCGCATGGGCACATTATGTCCATATGCTTAAATATTGGATACTGTATATAAATAATAGAGATTTATGAGGGACAAGCGCAAAGAGATACTTCGTGATCTTCTGGGAGAATTTGGAAGTGAAGAGTCGGATGAAGCTGATACTTCGCAAGAAGTTGAAGAACCAATAGAAGCTCCTGAACCGCCCATTGAAGATTTTGAATCGGAAGAAGAGGCTGAACCGGAAGAAGAATCTGAAGAAGAAAATTTAGATGATGATGAGAAGTTTAGCCTGGATCGCTTAATTAAAGAGCCTCCCAAAAGGACTCCTAAAAGATCTAAAAAAGCGAAAAAGGCTTCTGATAGATTTAAAGCGGAAATTATTGAGGAAGGTCTTGTACCTAGATATAATGTTGCTGTTCCCCGTTTATCAGATAATGAAAGATTACTTTTTAACGAAATACGAGAAAAACTGGTGGAAGTAGCTGTAGCTCAGGGAGAGGAGTTTCAGGTTGATGAAGATTCTTTCACAGGTGAAGTAAAACAATTCCTGAGGATGAAGGGAGTGCGGGACGTGGATCGTCTGGCGACTCAGATATCCCAGGAAATGTTAGGGTATGGTAAATTGGACCCCATGATCAAGGATGATGACTTAGAAGAGATCATGGTGATTGGTACTGAAAAAAATGTGTTTGTTTATCACCGTAAAATAGGAATGATGGTCACTAACGTTGTTTTTGAAACTGAAGATGATATTCGGGGCATTATTGATGTTATAGCCCGACAGGTCAATCGGCGGATTGATCAACAGACTCCCATACTTGACGCTCGCCTGAAAGATGGTTCTCGTGTAAACGCTACCATACCTCCTGTTTCTGCAGATGGCTCCACTTTAACTATTCGTAAGTTTCGTAAGGACCCTCTGACTGTGGTGGATCTTATAAATTTTAAAACATTTTCATCCCACCTGGCAGGGTTCCTGTGGGTCTGTGTTGATGGTTTGGGAGTTAAGCCATGTAATGCCATTATTGCAGGAGGTACTGGTTCTGGTAAAACCACTACTCTTAACACTGTTTCTTCGTTTGTACCGCCTCGAGAGCGGATAATAACAATTGAAGATACTCTGGAACTGCAACTACCTCACACTCATGTATTGCGTATGGAAACCCGTCCACCAAACATTGAAGGTAAGGGTGAACTGGATATGGATACTCTGGTTAAAAATTCGCTACGTCAAAGACCTGACCGTGTGATTGTAGGTGAGGTAAGGGGTGGCGAAGCTATAACTCTATTCACTGCATTGAATACTGGTCACTCTGGTTTTGGTACCCTTCACTCTAACACAGCTCGGGAGACTATAACTCGACTTGTTAATCCTCCTATGAATGTTCCTAACATCATGATACCTGCTCTGGACTTTATCATCATGCAGAACCGAATGTATCGATCGGAAGGGGGATCTATCCGTAGGGTCACAGAGGTGGCTGAAGTGGTTGGTATGGAAGAAGGTAATGTCCAGCTCAACCGTATATTTGAATGGAATAATGTAACTGATAAGGTAGAATATGTGGGAATAGCCAGTCAGACTTTGAGAGATATAGCTGAACTGCGTGGTATTGGTATAACCGAGATAGAAGAAGAAATAGAAAAAAGACGATTAGTGCTGGAATATCTTGCTGATAACAACATTCGGTCCATTGAAGAAGTAGGTCGATGTGTAAACAGTTATTATCGTGATCCAGATGAAATGATGGACAGAATATTATGATTTTCATATTTGTTTAAAGGTGGTACAATGGTTTTCGACGGTCTTAAAAGAGTTTTTAACCGGATAGGTAATTTCACTGTCGACTCATCACAAAAGGTGGGTGAAGGGGCCCAAAAAGTCAGTGATGGGGTTCAAAAACCGGTTAAAAGAGTGAGTAAAATAAAACCTCGCCGGCCAGATATAAAGTCCCCTTTAAAAAAGTCCCCTTTGAAACAGGGAAAAAAGTCTGAAGAGGAAGGATTCAAGTTCAAGGCAGCCACCAACAAGTCTGCTTCATCCCCTGCTAGAAAAATTAGGAAGATGAATATGGAAAAGGATGAAATAGCCATATTCAGAGAATTAATTGATAAAAAGTATGAAAAGACAGACACTGAAAAATCTGCCGATGATCCTAAAAAAGCCGCCATAAGGAAAGCTTCTCTAGAAGAGCTTCTAAGAGAAGAAGAAAAGAAAGGTCTGGATCCTAAATTGATTATGGTGATGGGGGGCTTTTCTTTTGCAGTGGTATTTGTCCTTTTATTAGTTCTTGGGTTTGGTATTGAGATCGGACTGATCTTTGGGATTTTGATCCTGCTCATGACCATGTTCATTGTATACTTGCCTAAATTGAAAGTAGGGGGAAGGTCCGGTGCAGCTTCAAGAGAATTACCATTTGCTCTTAGGCAAATGGCCACTGAACTCAGGGCGGGGATTGGATTACACGATAGCATGCGCTCTATAGCCGTTTCAGGTTATGGGCCACTTTCTGAAGAATTTGCCCGGGCATTAGAAGAGATCAAATATGGTGAAACCACTGAAAAAGCTTTAACGGATATGAGTGATCGTATTGACTCTGAGGGTCTTAAGAGGGCTGTTTATCAGATAACCAGAACCCTGAGTAGTGGAGGAGATCTAGCTAAAACTTTGGGAGTAATTGCTGAGGACACTGCCTACGAGATGCGAATGAAACTAAAAGATTACGCCCAAAAACTTAACTCTTTTACTATGATCTACATGTTCGTAGCCATTTTGGGCCCGGTTATCCTGATGATCATGCTCATAGCTGCATCCACAGTTATGGGGCCGTTGATCCCACCGATACTCCTTCTGATATTATACTTGTTCCTGTTCCCCGCTATTGTGGGCTTTATGGCCTTCATGATTAAGAGGTTGGAACCTAAGATTTAGAATTAATAATAATTCATAATAAGAGTATTTGGGGATACAATTAAATTCAAATACTCTGATCATTTTTTAATTTATTGGTTTTTTTAATTTTATTCTATATTGATCTTATAGTGAAATTCTACTAGGTAAGTGAGCGAAATTTAGTTCAGATGATATACTTCTATTATATTCTTCTTCTATACAATACTGGTGCCTATGAAGCCGAATTGAGGGAATAAAAACGTAGCTAGGACCTGTAGACAAATTACAATTAAAATGGTTGCACCAATAAAAAAATATTCATTTCTTCCAACTTTCCGCTGGGTATCCTTGTAAAGTTGGGATTGGTCTGAATATCCGCGGCTGACCATGCTGAGATACACTGTTTCCCCGCGTTCAAAGGCCCGTAAGAACATCATCGCTATAGTGTAACCCAACTGTTTCATTGTCCACATGTAGGAAGTTTTTTTATTGAATATATCAAAGTTTCTGGCCTTTTGAGCGTACATTATCCTATTAAGTTCATCATAGAACATGAAAAGAAACCTGATCATTAGACTGAGTATCATGGCAAATTCACGGGGCATTCCTAGCTTTCGGAATGAGTGTACGACTTCTTGCATAGGACTAATTGATGATAACAGCACAATAGAGGTTAAGGCCACTAAAAGTCGAGAAATTAAAAGTGTGGCCCACATCAGACCCGCATCAGTGATATGTATCCCTAAAAATGGTCCGACCCATATGATATTACCGGGATGTATAAATGGTTGAAATGCAATTATAAAGCCACCAAATGGTAAAAGTAGCAATACTCTTTTTAAAGAAGTTTTAAATGAAACATGAGACATGTAAATCAATAATAATAAGTAAAATTCTAAAGTGATTAAAACCACTATTTGGGTAGAAAATACAGCATATACAATTATAAATATTAATAAAATTAACTTAACTCTCCCATCCATAAAATGCAAGGAGCTTTCTTTTTCAGCTTCCTTCTCAAGTTCACTTATCGAGCCTACTCCATTCATAATCTTTATTCTCCGCTGTAGCATATCTTTTTTTAAAACATTCCTTTAAAAATTTCAAAAAAAATAAAAAAAATGAAATTGGGTTTATTCGGATGCTTTTGGGGGATTTCTTCGTCTGAGTAGCAGTGCCACAATATATGCGAGCACCAAAGTCACAATTATACCCAGAGCTAAGGCTCCAATTTCACCTATTTTTTCCAAACCTTCTATTGTGTAATCAGGAAAAGGTGATTGAAGGGTAGCTTCAGGTTCGGGATTAGGTGCCAGGCTTTCTGCAGACTTTTCTAGTCCATCTGGATTGCTGGAAGCAATGAATGGTGACATAACAGCAATCACCAGACAAATAATTACTCCAGCAACTACGAGATATTTATCATTAGTGCTCATTTGGAGGTCACCTCACCAACTTTTGGTTTTAGTTCATCCATATTTTTGTTTCGATTCCAAGCCAATAGATCTGGTCGTACTTTTTCCAGGGCAACAATAACTACCACAGTTAAAATCGCTTCGATGATTCCTATCAGTGCGTGATATATTCCCATGGCTACGAGTCCCCCTACCAGTGGGAAGGTACCAGCTAACCACATTTCAACTGCAACGGCTTCAGATGCAAGAAATATGGACAACCAGGATGCTATGGCAATTGCTGGGATTTTGCCGATAGGTTTCTTGAGGCCTTTAAATGTGTAAAGTCCTACCACACCACCAATAATCCCCATGTTAAGTACATTGGCACCCAAAGCAGTTATTCCTCCATCTCCAAAGAACAGTCCTTGCACCAAGAGTACCAGTGTGAATACAATAATTGCAGCTTCTGGGGCACAGAATACAATGGCCACTAAAGCCCCGCCTACCATGTGTCCACTTGTTCCAAAAGCTATAGGGATATTCATAGACATAATGGCGAAGATTCCGGCGGCTAAAACTGCCAATAATGGAATTAACTTTTCATCAAGATTTTTTCTAGCCCATTTCTGGGCGAAATACAATGCTATTATGAGAATTACGTAATATATAGCGCACTGCCACAACGGAATAAAACCATCAGGTATATGCAATTTTTCATTCCTCCATTCATTTTATTTCAAATTATTTATTTTACCTCATTGCCCAGTATTACTTCACAGCCAAATTAGGTTAACTTTGTAATACTCCCTTAGGGGCTCTGAAATTACTTTTAACTGGTAAAATGAGGTTTTCTTTATAATCATATAAAGGTTTCTGTTAGTATTACTAACATCTAATTTTCATTGTTTTTGGTAATAAAAAAATATTACTAAAGACGTTTTTAAGGCAAGGGGAGTAATACGCAAAATTTATATATATAGATCAGCACAATCTCAAAATATCATTATAAATCATTAATAATTTGGTGATATATGTGGCACCTAAACCAAAAGAAATGAGGGACAAATTCTGGAAATCTAAGGATATAAAAATATCCATTGGAGAAATAGAGCAAAAAAAGGGAGAAGTAACTGGGGAGGACACTCCTGCAGGACCCACCCCTAAACCCAACATAACTGACCTGAGATCATGGGACATGAAACTGCTCGATAGGTACGAGCCATTCTACGCACCATTCTGCGACATGTGCTGCCTTTGTACCTACGGTAAGTGTGATCTAAATGGTAAAAAAGGCGCTTGCGGTATCGATGCAGCTACTCAACAAGCTAGAACTGTACTTTTGGCTAGTTGTATAGGATCTGCCTGTCACTCTGCTCACTCACGGCACTTGGTGGATCATCTCATCGAAGAGTTTGGTGCAGATCATCCTATTGACATGGGCATGAACATTGACATTCAGGCTCCCATCATGATGACTGTTCTGGGTAAAAAACCCGAAAAACTCGGTGATCTGAAAGAAGCCCTGGATTACTTAGAAGAACAGATGATACACCTTCTATCGGCCTGTCACACTGGTCAAGAAGGAAAATCCATAGATTTTGAATCAAAAGCACTCCATGCAGGTTTAATGGATAATTTGGGCATGGAGGTTGGCGATATTGCTCAAATAGCTGCTTTAGACTTGCCAAAAGGTGCGGAAGATGCACCTCTGGTGGAACTGGGTGTCGGCACTATTGATGCTGATAAACCTGTAATCCTGTGTATAGGACACAACGTCCTCCCAGGTGCAGGAATCATGGATTACATGGATGAAACCAACCAGGAAGAAAATCTGGAAGTATGTGGAATATGTTGTGCAGCTATAGACATAAGCCGTTACAATGACCGAGCTAAAATAGTTGGACCCATATCTAAACAGCTTAAATTTGTTCGCAGTGGAGTAGCTGATGTCATTGTAGTTGATGAACAATGTGTGCGTACTGATGTATTGGAAGAAGCCCAGGCCAAAAACGCAGCACTCATAGCCACCACTGATAAAATTTGCCTGGGACTACCGGATTTAACTGATGAAGATGCTGATAAAATAGTTAGTAAGCTGGTTAATAAGGAAATTGAGGGTGCATTAATACTTGATCCAGCTAAAGTAGGGGAAGTGGCAGTTAAGGCTGCCAACATACTGGCTCCAGAACGGGCGAAGCTAAAAATGTTACCTGATCTGGATGAAATCCAGAAATTAGCCGCTGATTGCACTGAATGTGGATGGTGCCAAAGGGTTTGCCCCAATAGTCAGCCTATGATGGATGCTGTGGTAAAAGCAGGTGAAGGTGATTTCTCCAAGTTTGAAGAACTCTACTTAAACGATGTGTGTTATACTTGTGGAAGATGTGAACAGGAGTGCGAAAGGGACCTTCCATTAATGTCCATGTTGGCTAAAGTAGGTGAAAGACTATCCAAAGAAGAAAAATTCAACGTAAGAGCGGGACGTGGGCCTGCTCAGGACGTTGAAATCCGCCGGGTAGGTGCTCCAATTGTACTGGGAGACATACCTGGTGTAATCGCATTTGTGGGATGTTCTAATTATCCTGAAGGTGGAAAAGAAGTGGCAGAAATGGCCAAGGAATTCCTAGAACGTAATTACATAGTACTCACCACTGGTTGTGGTGCCATGACCATTGGGGAATACCGGGACGAAGAAGGAAAAACACTCTACGAACAATACAGTGGGGACTTCGATGCCCGTGGACTGATTAATATGGGGTCTTGTGTATCTAATTCCCACATAGTAGGGGCCACCATCAAGATCGCCAACATATTCGCTAAAAAACCCCTGGAAGGTAACTTCGAGGAAATTGCAGACTACATTTTGAACAGAGTCGGTGCTTGTGGGGTGGCATGGGGTGCTTACAGTCAAAAAGCTGCAGCAATCGCCACTGGAGTCAACCGATGGGGCATACCTGTAGTTTTAGGGCCTCACGGATCTAAATACCGCCGATTATTCTTGGGAAGGGCAGATAAAGAGGATACTTGGAAAATTAAGGATTTGCGTACTGGGGAAGTTATGGAAGGAGAACCGGCACCAGAGCATTTACTATACGCTGCCGAAACCAGGGAAGAAGCTCTGCCCATGATTGCCAAGTTATGCATCCGACCCAATGACACTGCCAAAGGTAGGCAAATCAAGTTGAATCATTACCTGGATCTGTATAAACGTTACTTTGGCAGATTACCGGCAGATATTCATTTGTTTATACGAAATGAAAAGGATATTCCCATTACTTATAAAAAAGATGTTCAGAATATCCTGGAAGAAGTGGGATGGAAACCAAGGAAAATTGCCCAGGAACCATCTCTAATGGGAATGGATGGTGATTAATATGAGTAATGACCGAGTCATACCCTGGCAACCAACTGTGATAGCCGGACCAAAACAGGCTTTATTGGTAACACCCGAAACTGCCGAATTAATGATTAAAAAGTCAAAAAGGCCATTATTTGTAATAGGGCCTCTGGTTAAAGAAGAACCTGTACTATCTCTATCAATAGGAATAGCTAACAAGTGGAACTTGCCAGTAGTAACTACAGGAGATGCTTACAAGATTTTCAAGGAAAAAGGCCTTGATTCAACTGCTTATGGTGCAGTAGAGATAATTAATCTACTTAAAGATTCAGACTGGCAGGGTGTTAGAGGTGAAGGCCCTCATGATCTGGTAATTTTTATAGGATGTATTTATTACCTGGCTTCCCAGGGACTTTCCAGCTTAAAACACTTTGCACCACACTTGAAGACCCTGACTATATGTAAATTCTTCCATTCCAATGCTGATGCTTCATTCCCTAACATGAAAGATGAAGAATGGTTTAAATATCTAGCAAAGATGGCAGGAGAATAAAAAAAATCATTAAAATGCTAAAAAGAGGAGTAACGGAGGAAATGGGATGTTTGAGGATATACCTGTTGATGTAAGCCCCATGTATGAGGGCGAGAGAATAAGATCCGCCAACATGTTCGTGGAGCTGGCCGGACCCAAGTCCATGGGTGCTGAGCTGGTTCAAGTAGAAGATAATGTTGAAGACGGCAAACTGGAAGTCATAGGCCCCGAACTGCAGGAAATGCAGGAAGGAGACATCCATCCCCTGGGCATACTGATAGAAATCCAGGGAGAAAAGCTGGAGAAAGAACTGGAAGGTGTAATAGAGCGACGTACCCACGAACTGTGTAACTACGTTAAGGGATTTATGCATCTCAACCAGAGAGACCAGATCTGGTGTCGAGTTAGTAAGGAAGCCCTGGATGCTGGATTCAAATTGGAAGATTTGGCTAAAGCACTTTCTATTTTATTCAAGGAAGAATATCCAATAATTGAAGCCATATCCATCACCATAATGACCGAAGAAGTTAAGGTCAAAGAATTTGTGGAAAAAGCTCTGGTGCAATATGAACAAAGAGATGCCCGAGCCCGTGAACTATCCGATGAGGATGTTGATGTATTTTACGGGTGTGTGATGTGCCAATCCTTTGCTCCTACTCACGTATGTGTAGTCACACCAGACCGAACTGCCCTTTGTGGGGCTATTAACTGGTTTGACTGCCGTGCTGCAGCAAAAATGGATCCAGATGGCCCTATATTTGAAATAGTAAAGGGTGAAGTTTTAGACGAAGTAAAAGGCGAATATCAAAACATAAACGAGATGGTTGCTGAACGTTCACAGGGAACATTCGATACAGTGTACCTGCACAGTGTATTTGGACATCCTCACACTTCTTGCGGATGTTTTGAAGCTGTAGCATTTTATATACCCGAATTAGACGGTATTGGAATTGTGGATAGGGACTTCCGGGGAGAAACTCCCTTGGGAATACCATTCTCAGCCATGGCAGGCCAGTGCTCTGGTGGAAAACAGGTGGAAGGTTTCACTGGACTAAGTCTGGAGTACATGCGTTCCCCCAAATTTTTACAAGCCGATGGTGGATACGAACGGGTTATATGGTTGCCTAAAGAAATTAAGGAATCTCTGGCAGAATACATTCCTGAAGATCTTAAAAATAAAATACCAACTGAAGAAGATGCAGGAAGCATCAAAGAGATTCGAAAATTCCTCAGAGAGCATGAACATCCAATCATGGAACGGATAAAACAATCCAAAGAAGAAGTAGAAGAAGTTCCAGTTGAAGAGGAAGAACTAGCTGAATATCCTGAAATGGATATGGAGGCTGTTCCTATGGCTCAAGTGGCCTATGCGCCGGAACTCACCATGCCTGCATCAGGTGGTGTAAAAATCATCTTTAAAAATGCTAAAGTCTATGCAGAGAAGGTGATTATTAAAAGAAAATAATTCAAAAGATAAATAATGTGTATTCATAAGCGGAGAGTTAAGATTTGATAATCGCAGTAAGTGGCAAGGGGGGAGTCGGCAAGACTTTAGTAACATCCCTCCTTATCAAGGAACTATCCCAAACAGGGAAAGATATTCTAGCCATAGATGCTGACCCTGATTCCAACTTACCGGAAGCCTTGGGAGTTGATGTAGATCGTACCGTGGGTGATGTCCGTGAAGAACTCAAAAGAGACACAGCCCAGGGACGCATCCCTACTGGAATGAACAAATGGGACATTCTGGACTACAAGATCATGGAATCAGTTAGTGAAACATCTAAATTTGACTTACTGGTCATGGGAAGGCCAGAAGGAAGTGGCTGCTACTGTGCTGTTAATAATATTCTCCGTAAGATCATAGAGAATCTTTCAGCCAATTATGATATTATTGTAATTGACACTGAGGCCGGCCTGGAACACTTAAGTCGTCGAACCACTCAAAATGTAGATGTTATGTTGGTGGTAACTGATAACTCCAAACGAGGGATGTTAACTGCTCATCGTATTGGAGAACTGGCTGATGAACTGGAAATTAGTTTCAAAGACCTTTATTTAATATTAAATCGGGTCAAACCTGAAATGGAAAGTGAGGTTATCAAAAGAGCCCAAGAGACAGGTCTCGAAATCGTGGGAGTAATCCACGAGGATGACGAAGTGGCACTCTTCGATCTGGAAGGTAAACCTCTGGTAGAATTATCAGATGATTCTAATACTGTAAAGGCAGTATCCAGGATATTGACCTCTATTTTAAAAGACTAATGGGTGTGGGTATATGGATAAAATGTCGCAACTTCTTAAACTATTGGAAAAAACGGATTATATAGAAATAAACGAATTTCGAATGGACTTTGACGAACTTGAACTGCAACTGGCCCCGGCCATGCAACGAGTAATGCAGCAAGCCGTACAACAGCAAGTGGCAGTTAAAAAAGTTCAAGAACAAGTAGAATCCCTTGAATTTATTCCTCCAGTGAAGAACTATCCTGGGGCGGTAGCTGAAGTTCAATTGGGAGCAGGAACGCGCAAACCAGTATTACTGGGAGGTCAAAATGCATTATACCGATTTGAAGAACCGCAGCCTAACCCTCCAGTGGTCACTTTCGATGTGTTTGATATTCCTATGCCCGGATTACCTCGGCCCATTAGGGAACATTTCTCTGACGTAATGGACCATCCTGGGGACTGGGCAAAAAAGGCAGTAAACGAATTCGGAGCCAACATGGTTACCATTCACCTTATTGGAACTGGACCAAAAGTCCAGGACAAAACTCCACGTGAAGCTGCTCAGGATATAGAAGAGGTCTTACAAGCGGTGGATGTCCCATTGGTTATCGGAGCATCTGGTGATCCTCAAAAAGACCCCATAGTTCTTGAAGCAGCTGCTGCAGCTGCTGAAGGTGAACGATGTCTTTTAGCATCAGCTAACCTGGATTTGGACTACAAACGGGTGGCTAAAGCAGCAGTTGACTATAACCATGCCGTTTTAAGCTGGGCCATTACCGATGTTAACATGCAAAAAACCCTCAATAAATACTTGATGAAAGAAGGTTTAACTCCCAATGATATAGTAATGGACCCCACTACTTGTGCACTGGGTTACGGTATCGAATTTTCCATTGATGTCATCACCCGAACCCGACTGGCGGCATTGAAGGGAGATAAGGATCTGCAGATGCCAATGAGTTCTGGAACCACCAATGCGTGGGGATCCAGGGAAGCATGGATGAAGAAAGATGAATGGGGGCCCACTGACTACCGAGGACCTATCTGGGAGATCTTCACAGGACTTACCATGATGCTCTGTGGAGTCGATATTTTCATGATGTTACACCCCAGTTCAGTACAACTGTTAAGTGAAATAGGTTCCACTTTCACCAAGGAATACCTAACCACAGATGTACCAGACATTTCCAACTGGATAACGGAGCTGGAATAGGAGGTTATGAGTATGCAAGTTACAGCAATGGAAATTTACCGTTTACTCCCCAAAACCAACTGTGAAAAATGTGGAGAGGCATCCTGTATGGCCTTCGCCACCAAACTGTCAGATAAGGAAACTGATCTGGAACTGTGCACCCAACTGGCTGCCAATGAAATGGATGAATTAGAGGCCTTACTGGCTCCATCAGTACGAGAAATAACCATAGGAACAGGTAATAAAACAGTCACCATCGGTGGAGACGAAGTATTGTACCGCTACGAGTTAACCTATTACAATCCTACTGCACTGGTTATAGATGTGGCTGATAATTTGGATGATGACCAATTCCAAAAAAGAATCAAGAACATTGAAGACACCGAGTTTGAAAGAATAGGAGAAATGCTTAAACTCGATGCGATTGCTCTTCGAAATGCTTCTGGAGATGCTGCAAAATTCGCTGAAGCTGCCCAAAAGCTCAAAACAGCCAATTTACCATTGATACTATGTTCATTTGACTCTGCAGCCATGAAAGCAGCCCTGGAAAAAGTGGGAGATGAAAGACCCCTGATCTACGCTGCTACTGAAGCTAACATTGAAGAAATGACTGATCTAGCTCTGGAATATAATTGTCCTTTAACTATCTTCAGTCCTAATGACCTGGAAACTATGAAAAAGTTATCCAGAACAGCCAGAAATAAGGGATTAAAAGATTTAGTCCTGGACCCTGGAACCTTTGTGGAAGAAGGAATTGGGGACAGCCTGGACGATTTTGTCATGATTCGCCGACTGGCAGTGGAAGAGCGAGATGACGACTTCCGCTTCCCATTACTGGGTATACCCGCCCTTACATGGTTGTATGAAAAGGACGAGGTACAAGGAGGAATCCGAGAAGCAACCATTGCAGCCACCCTTATGAACAAGTATGCTGACGTTCTAATATTCCATGGAACCAATATCTGGGAATTAATACCTGTATTGACTCTAAGACAAGGCATATACACCGACCCCCGAAAGCCTCAGGCTGTGGATGCAGGAATATATGAATTTGGAGACCTGGATGAAAATTCCCCAGTGCTCATGACCACTAACTTCGCCCTCACCTATTACACCGTAGAAGGAGATCTTAAATCCGGTAAGGCCAATTGTTACTTGATAGTTTTAGATACAGAGGGGAGAGCTGTGGACGTGTCACTGGCTGGAGGACAACTAAATGGAGAGTCAGTATCAGACCTCATTAAGGAATCTGGGATAGAAGACAAAGTGAAAACTCGAACTCTCATAATACCTGGACTATCTGCTCCAATGAGTGGGGAAATAGAGGATGAAACTGGATGGGAAGTCATAGTAGGTCCTCGAGACTCTTCTGCCGTTGCAGACTTCCTTATAGAATTGAAGGAGAAAAACTAACCAATTAGAGGTGTAATTGTTATGAAAACCCTGATGGTAGTGGATCCTCAACGTTGCAGTGAATGCCAGGACTGTATCAACGCCTGTAAGAAGACACATGGAGTGGCTCGCGTCAAGAAGACCAGCACAGTACCTTTATTCTGTCTGCAATGTCACCCTGATAAGGCTCCTTGTGCCAGAATATGTCCAACCGGTGCTATACGGGAAGATGAAGGCACTTTAATGGTGGATGAAGATGCATGTATCCTCTGCCGACTATGTATGATTGCATGTCCCGTGGGCATGCTGGTACTTGATGAAGATAGAAAGTCGGTGCAAAAATGCACATTATGTCTTGATGCCGATGGTGTACTCCCCGCTTGTGTAGAGGCCTGTAAGGATAATGTTCTGAAAATATTCTCAGTAGAGGATTTAGAAGAACTAAAAAAGGATCTCGAATTTACTGAAGTCCTTAATGAAGCCATGAAGGCCTATCAGGATAAGGTAGGATAAATTTAGGCCGTATTAATGGCCTATATTTTCTATTTTTTTATTAAAAGAGTTAGATTTAATAAAAAGCAAGGTAAAAAGTTTAATTTAGTAAAAATTTTTAGTAAATGTAAAAACTATCCAAAATTATCTGTATACCCTCTTCGGCTTGTTTGAGAACTTCAGGATCCCCAGCAAACCATAAGTAATACAATAAATCACCTTTTTTGAAGGATACTGTCAGAATATCAGTAGGAACCACTTCATTATTCTCAGCCACTATCTGGTAAACTTCCATTTTGTCCTTTTCGTAAGCATCTTCGAAGATTAAATTGCTGTTTTGAATCGCCAAAACATTTCTCAACATTTCTGCAAATTCTTCTGAGGATATATCTTCTACATCATCCTGGCGGTTTAAAGAGAAGCTAATGGCGCTGTTGGCGTAGTAACCTTTTACGATTTTCTTGGAATCCGAGGTATCAATGAGTTCCCAGTTGTCAGGGTAATCGAAGGAAACTTCACCATTATCGTAGTTTAAAATTCTGGTGTTAACGGATAATTTTCTAATTTTATGTAGTGCCTCTTCTGCTTTATCTCGAACATACTTGTATTCATCTTCATTATAAGTACTTTGCAGGATTTCTAATGCTTCTCTGTTACCGATTCTTCCTAATGCTTCTGCTGCTTTTCCCCTAACATGACGGTGTCTGTCCTGGGATTTTCCATGTTTGAGAGAATTAATTAATGGTTTAAGAGCCCGTTGGTCACCAATTCTTCCTAAAATTTCTGCAGCCCGTCCGCGAACACGCCAATTACCTTTTTTGAATTTTTTGAGTAGAGCAGGGACTGCGAGGTCTCCAATTTTTACTAAAGAAGATCCTGCTTTCCACCTCACATCTGCATCTTCATCTTCCAGAGCTTCTAGAAGGATGGGAATAGCTCTTTCATCCTTCATTTTACCCAGTGCTACTGCAGCATATTTTCGGACGTGCCAGTCCTTGTCTTCAAGAGCATTCATTAAAGATGGTACCGCATTTTCGTCTCCAATCATTCCCAGAGAATTAGCAGCGTGTCTTCTTACAGTCCAACTGTTATCTTTTAAGGAGCGAATAAGCACTTCTGTGGCCTGATGGCTCCCAATCTCCCCTAAGGCCCAAGCTGACTTCCAACGTACTTCTTCATCAGGATCGGTTTCCAATGCTTCAATAAGGGGGTGCACAGCATCTTCATCTCCAATGACTCCCAATGCTTCTGCTGCATTTTCTCTCACAGTAGTTAATATCGTGTACTCCTGGTGCCAACTTTTGTAACGCAGCGCCTTTATGAGAGGCTCTACAGCTCGTTCATCCCCTACCTTTTTAAGCCCAAAAGCAGCTTCCTTTCGAGTGAGGTAATTTCCATGGTTAAGAGCATTGATAAGTCCTTCAACATCCCTATTATTTATCAGCAAATCTATGTCTGGTTCTGTTGAATTCATAAGTCACCTCACTTGATGATACTAAAAATACTAAAATCATTACTATCTTTATAGTATATCTTTTAATAGTCTTAAAAGATTTGGATGTCCTTTTATAAGTCCGATCATGGACAATTTTGAAATGGACTCCAAGTCATGCCCCTCTAAAAATTTTGAAATTGCATTGAAGTCTTCGTCTTTCAATTTATCCATTATACGCCGATATTTAAGTGACTTTTCCAAATTTTTTCCAACCTTTTTTCTCCATATTTTTTCGTAGTTTTTTAAAAAACCTGCGGAGGTGTCTTCTTTTAAAACTGCCTCGGCAGCTATTTCTCCTGCAATTTTTCCACACTCTACTGTGGGGTGTATTCCTCCTCCAGACAGCGGATCAACTTGCCCTGCTGCATCTCCCACTACTATAATGCCATCTGCATATGTTTTTTGAACAGGTCCGGAAAGTGGAACACCTCCTACGTTAAGTTCGATGGGAGTAACATCGAGAGGGGCAGTGAATTTCTGTAGGTAATGATAGGCATTCTGGGGGGAGTTTCGCACTCCCACACCAATGTTAGCTCTTCCTTCTCCCTTGGGAAAGACCCAAAGGTAACCTCCGGGAGCTATGTTCTCTCCAAAGTAAAATTCTATATAATTAGGATCTAAATCCGCTCCCACTACTTCATATTGAGCACATGAGCCTAAATCTTGTGTAGTTAGTTTAGTATCGAGACCAGCCATCTGAGCTATCTGAGATTCTATACCATCGGCTGCTATGACTATATCTGCCTTGATTTTGGTGGTTTTTCCTAAATGTTTGGCCACTACTCCACACACTTTTCCATTGTTACGTATTAGGCCTGTGACATTTGTTTTTAACATTATGTCCGTCCCCGCTCTAGCAGACTCTATAGCTAAATATTTATCAAATATTTTCCGTTCAAGTACGAATCCTTCTATCTTCTTACCTTTTAAAGTGGCCCGATTACCATCTGGAGAACATATGGTTCCTCCATGTATTTCAGTGGCAACGTATTGGGGTAAAGGTTTCATATTTAAAATTTTGAAGGCATCACAAGTGGTGGCACCAGCGCACTGTACAGGGGTCCCAATTTCCTGGCGTTTTTCAATCATTAATACATCTAAGTCATTTTTAGATGCAAAGAGTGATGATACAGATCCTCCTATTCGACCCCCTACCACCACAACGTCATATTTCATTATTCATCTCCTATAACGAGTGCACCTAAGGGGCATACTTCGATACACTGACCACAATTCTCACAGTGGGGATTGTCAGTTTCCAGTCCACTTTCTAACAGCTTCAGGTAGTTATGTGGGCAGACTGCAACACAGGCACCACAGTATCCGCAACAATCAGAAATTCTTTCCATTTTAAACACCAATAGGGCGTGATATTAAACATTAATAAACATCCATAATATTTAAGTTAAGAATCTTATATAAATTACTCCTGATCTAAACTCTTTGATATTCCATTGTAGAGATCATTTAACATCTATTTAATAATAGACTCTATAATATTATTCTCTATAGTTTTAATCTGAATTTTGATGTAGGTTAGCATTAAATCCTCTGGATTGACTCCTGATGAAGTTTTATTAACTGGAGAATAGGGCCCAGTATTTAACTAACCGTTAAGTTAATATAGGATAGTGCACCAAGTTCGATGTATGCAGGGGTGCCCGAGCGGCCAAAGGGGGAGGACTTAAGATCCTCTGGCGTAGGCCTTCGAGGGTTCGAATCCCTTCCCCTGCACTATAGTTGGTTTTATATTACTGCCCTAGTGGCTCAGCCGGTAGAGCGATACCTTGGTAAGGTATAGGCCGGGGGTTCGAATCCCCCCTAGGGCTTATAAATTAATTTAACACCTTCTTAAAATTTAATTATTTATTATATGAAATTTATTTAGCTTCGTTTGAATTTCTAATCTAAATAAGAACCTGATGGTGATCTAATATGGAGAGGAAAATTGTTCAAATATCAGACATTCATTTTGGGGAAAAAACATTCTCGCATGATCTTAAAAATAATGTTTTAAAGCAGTTAACAGAAGAAAATCCTGATTTAATTGTTTTATCTGGAGATTTAACTACTAATGGCTATTTACACGAGTATGAAGATGCTTCCACATTTTTAGGTGAGTTGAAAGATATATCCAACACTTACACCATTCCTGGTAATCATGATGCTCGTAACGTTGGATTAATCCATTTTGAACGACTTATAGGGCACCGAAAATTTATACACATTGACAAGAGTGGAGGATTCGCTATTGTTGGCTTGGATTCTTCAGAACCAGACATTAATGATGGTCAAATTGGTGCAGACCAACTGGAGTGGTTGAAAAAAGAACTGGATAAAATTCCCAGTAATTTGTGTAAAATTGTTACTTTCCATCATCACCTTCTGCCGATTCCTCAAACTGGAAGAGAAAGGAATATACTTCTCGATTCTGGCGATTTATTGAGAGTATTCTCAGATTATGGGGTTGATTTTGTGTTAAATGGTCATAAACACGTTCCGAATGTTTGGATGATTGAAAAAATGGTCACACTTAACTCGGGAACAGCCACCACTCGTAAACTGAGGGGGAACACCCATGCTTCCTATAATCAGCTTTTGATCAATGAAGATGAGATAATTGTGAATCTCATAAACTCTCAATCCGGTTACAAAAAGGAAATGGCCAATTATTCAGTTAAAGTGGAGGGAACTGAATATTTAATTTGTTCCTACCGTCACAATTCACCCCATAGTATTTAAAATTTTTTTTATGCAAATGCCAAATGATTTGAATTTTGTAAAATAAAACTAACTGTAGATAACTAATAACTGTAGATAAACTATCTTAATCTTTTAAAAATTATGATCAAAACGTGATAAGATGTCAAAAACACTTGATATTGTAATGGCCGGAGTAATTTCTGGGATTGTAGCCTACACCACTTCCAAGCTGGGAGTGACTGGAACGATTATTGGCGCAGTTTTAGGGTCAATGTTATATCAAGTGATGTCTCATATTTTCCGTAAACCTTTAGATGGAGTTAAAACCCAAAAAGTAGAGCGTAGCATATTCTATGCGTTTCCGTTAATTATTATATTGGCTATTGAGGTTATTTACCTCTTCTATCTGTTCTCACTTGATCCTGGACAACTATTTTTTGTATTAGAAAGGGCCACGGATTGGAATCTTTTCAGAACTATTGGTATTGCTCTATTAATTATGGGACTATTTCCTTTTTTAGAAAGCAGTATTTCCCGCAGGTATGGTTATGTAGTTCTGATAGTAGGAGTGGTTAAACTGTTAGGTGGATTTGCTGATTTTAATTCGGCCATTGTAGACTTATATTCTCCCATATTTTACCAGCTTAATGAAATCATTTCCATTATGGTGATTGTCGCTTTACTTTACGTGGTAATATCCATAATTAGGGATTCAGTGACAATTATGCGCGAAAAAGAAGATAAAGATAATTTAGATGAGGGCCATAAAACTAACTTAAACGAAACATCTAATAATAAAGATAAGGAATAGAAAAATGACTAAGAGAGCTAAAAACAGCACCCTTAAGGCAGTACTGGATGTAATTTTATACGAAAGTCCTTCTACTCAAGATGAAATAGCAGATAAGTTGGGATTAACCAGAAGATACGTTACTAAACTGTTACAACCGCTGGTTAAGAAAGGAGTGGTTCGCCGAGCGTATATTCTTGATCTGAAGAAGTTTGACGAGTTTTCTGAGATATTCCAGGAGGAACCTACCTCTCGGGAACACGCCGGATCCTATCTCATTAAAGAAATGTTATCAGATATGGCTAAACATGTCTGTCATCAACTGGAAATGTCCTTTGAGGCTTTTCTTAGTCATGATACTGCAATGGCGGAGGATGCTCTTAAACAGGATTATATAACTAATAACATGCATGAGAAGGTTCGTTCATCTGTGGAAACCGTGGTATCCATTAACCCTTATTCTGAATTCAGTAAAACCATAGTATTTGGTGAAATAGCTTATGATCTGGAACGTATTGGGGATCACTCTTGTCATATAGCTAATTTTGCTTTAAACGAGTCTTATGAAGTCGATGACGAAACCATGGCTATTATTAAAACCATGTTCGAGACTTCACGTAAAATGGTAACTCACTCCATGAATGCTTTCACTAATGAAAAGCTAGATTTAAAAGACAAGGTCATGGATTATGAAGAGAAACTGCACAGTTTACAACAGGAAGCTATGAACAGAATAGCCCATCAAATGGCCGAAGACGATATTATGGATCAGGAGAGGTCCACTTATTACATTTACCTGTCTAGAGTGGTTAAGGCCTTCGAAAGAATTGGAGATATTTCTATCGAGATTATCGACACTGCAGGAGAATTTTATCGAAATATCCCTCGTACCACCACTCCTGAAAGATTTCAGAGAAGATAATCAGCTTTTTTTATCTTTTGATTCGAAAAATTCTTCATCCTCTTTTTTTAATTCTTCAATTTTCTTTTTTTCCCAATTATGGCTCAATGACTGGTTTTTATTGTAAGTCAGATAACCGTGTCCTACTAATATAATGCCCCAAATAATGGTTATCCAGTAAAAAAACCAGCCAGTAATGTAAAAATAGTCAAAAATTGCTAGAATAATGTTACCCACTATGAAAATCATTAAATGGCCGTAGAATATTTGAAGATTCTTTTTTATTTCTTCATCTCTCTGGTTTAATTCAATAACTTCGGCTGAAACCATATTATCCCCTAATTATATTATGGTGTGTCATAATTAAAATATTTAGTCAGTAGCAGTGGTAACGGATGACCAGAGTAATATCAGTTAATTAATTGGAATGTATAATTTATAAAAAGTTTATTTGGGCAGGGGGCTGATAAATGTCTTCTGGATCGAAAATTTTTCTAAATGGTTCTTCCTTAGTTTTTTCTTCGCAGACATGGGCTAAAATACCCGGTATTCTACCTATAATGAACATCCCACAGCCTATTCTCCAGTCAAATCCTAAATCTGAGAGTACAGCTGCGTTAACTCCATCAACATTCATCTTAATCCTTTTTTCATCTTCTAGTAGCTTTTCGAGGGAGACTATCAGTTTGGAGTGATCTCCGTAGTATCCATAATTTTTTGCTAGTTCCAACAGACGGGGAGCTCGGGGGTCCTCATTGTGATAACGGTGACCGAAGCCAGGAATTTTCAGTCCGTTGTTTAAATATTCGAAGAATATTTCCTTGGCAACTTTGTTTAGGGGCCTACTATAGGTTTGAGCAATTTCAACTCCTTCCTGTAGCATTTTCATGGATTTTTCAATTGCTCCGGCATGATTTTCCCCAAAAGCCAATATTCCTCCTGCTATACATGCATTTATGGATGAACCTGCTGATGCCATTAACCTGGCAGACTGTGTGCTGGGGGGAGTTACACCATGGTCGCAGAAGGAGACCAGGACAGCACTTAACATTTTTTCCTCTTTTTTAGTAGGAAGACGGCCTTTTAAGAGCAGATTTATCATGGCAGGGAAAGATATATTGCCTATTAAGTCTTCTTGAGAATATCCTCTGGTAATCAGTCTATTGGGCTCTACCTGTGTGATAGAGGTTCGCCACCTGCTGATTTTAGGTTTAAAAATATCTTTAAGTGCATCCTGGGTTATCATATTGGAATTCTTTATTATGGCTTCACTATTTAAATTTAACGCTTTAAGCATACTTTTGTTCATATAATATGAACAAAACCTGAAAAACAGGATTATAATGCTGGATTCATTTCACATATTGTGATACATTTAACACAATTAGTAACCTTTAAATAGGGTGTTAGGATTACTAGGAATTGAGGTGAATTTAATGGACATGAAGTACATCATTGGAATAATAGTTGTCCTAATAGTGATAGTCGGTGCTTATCTAGCCTTCGCAGGAGGCGGTGGGCAAAAAGTAACAATAGTTGGATCAACCTCGGTTCAACCAGTTGCCGAAAAACTGGCTGAAGCTTATATGAAGGAACATCCTAATGTGAAGATTACAGTTCAAGGCGGAGGGTCTGCAGTTGGGTTGAAAAGTGCTCAAGATGGTACTGCAAATATAGGTACTTATTCTTCAAAACTTTCAGCCAATAATTCAGCTGGGATTACCCAATATCAGATTGCCAAAGATGGTATAGTGGTTGTAGTTAACAACGCTAATTCAATAAGTGACTTATCAAAAGATCAAGTTAAATCCATATTTGGTGGTAATAGCACTGATTGGAGTAATGTTGGTGGAAACAGTGGAAAAATAACTGTTGTAACCCGAGAAGAAGGTTCAGGTACCAGAGATGCTTTTATAAGTCTGATAATGGGTGGTAAAAACGGAACCAACATAACTGGATCTGCCATAGTTCAAAGTTCAACAGAAGCCATTAAACAAGCTGTTAAAGGAGATCCAAATGCAATTGGATATATTTCCTTAGCGGATCTTAATGGAGATGTTAAAGCCTTAAAAATTGGGGGAATAACTCCTTCTGAGCAAACAGTTAAAGACGGTACTTACGTGGTACAAAGACCATTCATCTTCTTAACCAAAGGGGATGCTAAAGGTGCTACTAAGGACTTTATTGATTGGGTTTTAAGCCCTGCAGGGCAAGCAATAGTCCAAAAAGCGGGAGCTGTTCCAGTAGGACCAACCCAATAATTAATAAAGGTGGTTTAAAAAACCACTTAACCTCTTTTTTTTAGGAAAAATAGGATGGATGGATTTTATAAATTACCATAATAATTTTTAAGCAGATAGAAATCTTTTTTATAGAATTTATTAACAGATCATTACTCACATATCCAATATTATACGAATCCCATCTCATCTATCCGGCATATGCTACTCAATAAACAAACTTTAAGTGTTTGTATAACAATTATCAGATTATCTAATCGTTGATAAAATAATTAAAATCATCTAAAGTTCTATATTATATGTTCCGAGGTAATGATAATGAGTCGAAAAAGTGAAGAAAGATGGATAGAAAGGGGTCTTTTTGCCACTGCAATTTCTTCCATCTTAATTATTGCACTAATTATTGTCTTTGTGTTTAAAGAAGGATTTCCTGCAATTGCCACTGTCGGTTTCTTTAATTTCTTATTTGGGATGACCTGGAGTCCCAGTTTTGATTTATACGGTGTATTTCCCATGATCATTGGGACTTTAGAGATAACTGGGCTTTCACTGATTATGGCCATTCCATTGGGTTTATTATGCGCCATATTCCTGGCCGAAATAGCACCTTCACGAATGAGGAAAATATTAAATCCCACTATACAAACTCTGGCAGGGATTCCTTCAGTAGTATATGGATTTTTTGGGCTGATCTTATTAGTGCCCTTCATGAGGGTTCATTTTGGAGGCAGTGGTTTTAGCATGTTTACTGCTTCCCTTATACTCACTGTAATGATTTTGCCCATTATTGTCAGTGTTTCTGAAGACGCCATTAGATCAATTCCTATGGAATATAAAGAAGCATCATTGGCTTTAGGTGCCACGCACTGGCAGACGATCAAAAATGTCATTTTTCCTGCCGCAATTCCAGGAGTTATCACTTCTGTGATTCTGGGCATGGGACGAGCCATAGGTGAAACTCTGGCCATAATCATGGTAGCAGGTAACGTTGTACAAATTCCGGGTTCAATATTTGATCCGGTAAGAGCCCTTACATCTAATATTGCTTTAGAAATGGGTTATGCTACGGGTATTCATTATAATGCCCTTTTTGCCACAGGCATAGTGCTAATCTTTATGATCATAATACTCCTAGTGATAGCTAACTACCTTCACTACAAAAAGAAGGTCACCATTGGGGGAGGATATTTATGAATCTATCCAGATTTTACAAAATTGAAAATCACTTAAACGTATCCATGTTAGAACGGAGTGTGTAAGATTTGTATAGAATTATACCTCCTAAAATAGCTCAAAAAATAATGAACGGTGTTTTTTGGGCGGCGGGAATTATTACCTTACTAATTCTCTTGGTGATTATTGGATACGTACTTTATAAAGGGGTGCCAGCTTTAAGCCCGGAGTTCATTTTAGGAGATCCTATTGATTCCGGTAGATCTGGGGGAATATTCCCCATGATTATGTCCAGTGTTTATGTAACCGTACTTGCACTTTTAGTTGCAACACCATTGGGAGTAGGGGCAGCCGTTTACCTAGCTGAATATGCTGGTGAGGGTAAAATAGTGAAAACTATTCGATTTGGAGCAGAAACACTGGCTTCTATTCCTTCCATAATATTCGGTCTATTTGGGCTAGCTTTCTTTGTGGTTTATCTAGGTTTAGGTTGGAGTGTACTTTCTGGAGGTCTCACTTTGGCATTAATGGCTCTTCCAACCATATTAGCAGCTTCAGAGGTTTCAATAGAATCTATTAATAAGTCTTACTCGGAAGGAAGCTTAGCATTAGGGGCTACTAAATGGCAAACTGTATATAAAGTAGTCATACCTGCTGCACTTCCTGGAATAACTACAGGAATAATACTAGGAATGGCTCGTGCTATTGCAGAAGCTGCAGCAGTATTATATACTGTGGGGGCGGCATTAGCGATACCGATGTCATTAATGGATCCTGCCAGACCACTTCCACTTCACCTTTACATTATTGCCACGGAAGGAATATCTCTCGATAATGCGTGGGGTACTGCAGCAGTTCTGGTGATTTTGATTCTTATAATTACAGTGGTTGCGAACACAGCGGTTGATCGTTACCGTAAAAAGATGATGGGGAGATAATATGGATTATAGGATAGAAGTAGAAAATTTAAACGTTTATTTTGACGAATTACACATCTTAAAAGATGTTAGCTTAAAAATTCCCAAGAATACAGTGACATCCCTGATAGGACCGTCTGGTTGTGGTAAATCTACTTTCATCCGTACTTTAAATCGGATGAATGACCTTATAAGCACTTTTCGGATGGATGGATCAGTGCTCTTAGATGGCGAAGATATCTACAATCCTAAGGTTGATGTAGTAGACCTGCGTAAAAGGGTGGGAATGGTATTTCAAAAGCCAAACCCATTTCCTAAATCCATCTTTGACAATGTGGCATATGGTCTAAGAGTTCACGGCATAACTGATAAGGACGTTCTGGCTCAAAAGGTTGAAGAAGCCCTTAAATCTGCAGCATTATGGGATGAAGTTGAAAACATAATGGAAAAATCAGCCATGGGATTATCTGGAGGACAACAGCAGCGATTATGTATAGCTAGAACAATTGCTGTAGAACCCGAAGTCATTCTCATGGACGAGCCATGCTCGGCATTGGATCCTATTTCTACCACCAAAATCGAAGACTTAATTCACAAATTAAAAAGTGATTATACCATAATCATCGTCACTCACAACATGCAACAGGCTACCAGAGTGTCCAAGCACACTGCCTTTTTCCTCCATGGAGAAATAGTGGAAAGTGGAGATACTGATCAGATATTCCTGGAACCTGTTGATCAACGAACTGAGGATTACATTACCGGTAGATTTGGATAGATGAAATTAACTTAATTATTTATGGGGTAATAAAATGGAAAGAAGACATCCAAGAATATTATTTAGGAAAAGACTGAAGGAACTAAGGGCTGACGTAGAACAAATGGGTAAAGAAACATTATCTGCTTACCGTGATTCAATAAAAGTTTTGTTAAAATACGATGAAGAGAAGATTAAAGGGGTTGTTGAAACTGCTGATAAAATAGATGAAATGAACTACAATTTAGAACACAAAACTCTTAGTATCATTGCCTCCGAACAACCCGTTGCTAGTGACCTGAGATTCATCGAGGCCTGCATAAAGGTGGGAGGACATCTAAAAAGGATGGGATATTTAGCTAAAAACATAACTGAAGTAGCAAAGAAAATTAAGGATGAGAATGTCCCAGAAAAACCCATGGATGACATTATTCACATGACGGATATTGTAGAAAACATGATCAGTAAAAGTCTCAACGCTTTTCTGGGCCAGAATATGGACATCGCCCGGGACCTAAGAAGAGATGATGACAAGGTGGATGACCTTTTCGACCGAGCCATGAAGGACATCACCAAAAGCATGTTTGACGACCAGGAAACCATATCTTATCTCGTTTATCTGTTGTTTTTAGCCCGTATTTTAGAAAGAATAGCTGACAGGGCGGAAAACATTGGTGACAGGACCATCTTCATGATTACCTGTAAAAAACCATAGGATAATCTTTTTTTTCTTCTTTTTGGAAATTTTCCTTCATTTTTTTTAAAAATAACTTCTTCTTTTTTAAAAATAACTTTGAAAATAAAAAAAAATTATTATTTTAATCTCCCAGTGGCTCTTCTGGCAGCCCAGCATTGAATACAGACTCCAATTGGTAAACCTGCCGTATGTGTATCTGCAGAGAGTATTTTGACGTCTAAAGCAGTAGTTTTACCACCTAAACCCATAGGGCCAATGCCTGTTTTGTTAACCTGGCTTAGTATTTTTTCTTCCAGATGTGCTATCTTTTCGTCAGGGTTTCTTCTTCCTAATTCATTTAAAAGGGCCTTTTTGGCAAGTTTAAGTGCCATATCTGATGATCCTCCAATACCCACTCCAATTACTATGGGTGGGCAGGGTTTACCACCGGCAGCCAGCACAGTTTCTAAGACAAAATTTTTAACTCCTTCTTCCCCTTCACCAGGGAGAGCCATTTTTAGAGCATTATTGTTCTCAGAACCAAAACCTTTAGGAAAAACAGTGATCTCCAGGAAATCTTCTTCTATTAACTCTATATCTATTTGTGGTATGGACTTTCCAGTGTTATTTCCAGTATTTTTTCGGGTAAAAGGATCCACCACATTGGGGCGGAGAGGAATCTCTTGGGTGGCGCGTTTAACACCCATTCGAATGCCATCAAGTAAATTTTCCACAGCCACATTTCCCACTTTAATAAAGATTATGGGCAGACCGGTGTCCTGGCAAAGAGGTATTCCCAGATCTTCTGCGGCGTTAATGTTATCCAAAATTGCCCTGAGATTTAAACGGGCTACTTCTTCTGTCTCATTGTTATAAGCATCTTCCAGGGCTTTTTTAACATCTGAAGGGAGTTTTATCACAGCTTCTTTAAACAGGCGGCAAACTTCCTCTTCCACAGTTTTTTGGCTAATCATTGTACTATAGTTATAGAATCAACATATAAATAACTTAAAGTAAGTATCAATAGCTAAAATGAGTAAACAACTTAGTCTAAAAAGAGTAAGTAACTTTAAACATTAGAATAGTGTATAAATACAACAGTAAAATACTCGTTTTTAGAAATAAAATAAAAATAAAAGATGATTTAATATTTCATTATCATCTTAACTCTTTCCAACTCTTTGGCAATCCTATCTCGCTTCTCAGTTAACATATCTTCAGAACTTATCTTCAAAGCTTCAGTAGGGCACACAGAGACACAAAGCGGAACTTCCTGGTCCTGACACAAATCACACTTACAAGCGATCCCATATTCATTCAATTGTATGGCTCCTACTGGACAGGAATCTCGACATAGCCCACAACCTATACAATCATCTTCATGGATTATGATAGCCCCGTCAATTTCTTCTATGGCATCTTCCGGGCAGACTGTCATGCAGGGAGCTCGGTCCTCGGCACAGTGTAGGCAGAATAATGGCACACCACTTATAACTCGTATGGCATTTTTGGGACATATTCGCTCACATTTGCCGCAATCATCACAGAGTTCAGGCCGGGAAACAAGTTCCTTCATATTAGGCCTCCTTGTCTAAGGCTTTTTTGGCTCGGGTGTTGGCAGTGACTACGTGCATCAACTCTGAACCTCTACGGGACCGTTTACTCATGCCAGAGATTTTTTCGATGTGTTTTAACTGGCGGTCGGCTCTTAATTTCTCAGCATCTACTTTGGCTATGGCTCGCTGGGAACAGGCCTTAATACAGGCAGGAGTATCTAAATTGGGACATTGATGACATTTATGGGCTTTGCGATCATGTATGACCACTGCACCAAAGGGACATACCATCATACATAGTCCACAACCGATGCAACGTTCAGTTTCAATACCCTCCTCGCCAATGGCTTCGGTGGGGCAGATGAGTTTACAGGGAGCATCCTCGCACTGCTGGCAGATAATGGGATAGTAGGATCCTTCTACTTCCCTTACTAGAATCCTTGAGGTTCCATAAACCTGGGCACAGGCTTCCTGACAGTCCAAACAGCCATCACAAAGGTCTGGTTGGATTATTATTTTTTCCAAGGCTAAGCCTCCTATATTTTTAGCTCAGTACACACGGCATCCACATGTCGCTGGATGTTTTCCCGTTCCTCATCATTGAGGTGCTTGAACCTCTTTTGTGCGCTGAGATACTCGTCAACCAACTTTCTTTGCATGGGACGATAAGTTACCCTGAATTCACCTTCTACAATTTCGTAAAGAATCCAAGAACCAGTTTCAACAGCTAAACGACCCATATCTATGGTTTTAGATGAATCATATCCCCATCCGGTGGTACAGGGCTGACTAAGGTGAATGTAAGCCGGTCCATCAGTTTCTTTGGCCTTCTGGACTTTTTTCATAAAGTCTTCTGGATAAGATATGGATGCAGTGGCCACGTAGGGCACTCCATGTGCTGCCATGATCATGGGGACGTTCTTTTTTGGTTTGTCCTCACCAAAACTTTCCTTACCATGAGGACTAGTGGTGGTGGATGCTCCATAAGGTGTGGATCCACTCCTCTGAACACCAGTGTTCATGTAAGCTTCGTTATCGTAACAGATGTAAATGAGGTTGTGTCCTCTTTCCATGGCTCCAGACAGTGATTGCAGACCAATATCGGCTGTTCCACCATCTCCTGCGAACACTACCACTTGGGCGTCTTTTCCCTGGGCTTTAAGTGCTCTTTCTACTCCGGATGCTACTGCAGCTGCATTTTCAAAGGCTACGTGCATCCAGGGGATCTCCCAGGCAGTTTCTGGATAAGGTGTGGTAATAACCTCCAGACAACCGGTTGCAGAAACAGCCACCGTGTTTTTGCCCAGTACCTTCAGGGCCAGCCTAACCCCAATGGTGGCTCCACAGCCGGCGCATCCCCGGTGTCCAGGGGCCAGGAATTCTTCTTTACTAATTTCCATTTAGAGTTCCTCCTTTCTGAGTCCTATCCACTCCACATCACGAGTGGGATTTTTAGTTTTATTTACAATTTCGTTGATGTGTTCGGGGGTTATGTCTCGACCACCCAATCCCACAATAAATCCATAGGCATCAACTGGCATTTTGGCTTTAATTTCATTATAAAGCACTCCACCTATTCCAAATGAGATGTTTTTATCCATGACTGCCACCTTGGATGCTTTATCCAAAACAGCTTTAATCTCTTCATGAGGGAAAGGACGGAACACCCTAATTTTTAAGAGTCCTACTTTTTCTCCCTGATTTCTGAGTGAATCAATTGCATCTTTTATGGTACCACAAACAGATCCCATAGCTACTATGATGATTTCTGCATCATCGCAATGGTAGGTTTCAACAAAGTCATATTCTCTTCCAAATATTTCTTTGAACTCCTGGTTGGCTTTGGTGATAACTTCTTTGGATCGTTCCATAGCCCGTTCAATGTCATAACGGGCTTCCATATAGTAGTTAGGATCAGTAAACGTTCCTATTGACATGGGCTTTTCTGGGTCCAGGAATGCATGTTGTGGATTGTAGGGTGGTAAAAACTTTTCTACATCTTCCTGACCAGGTATGTCCACGGGTTCGACTGTATGAGTTAATATGAATCCATCAACACATACCATACTCGGCAGGAGTACTTCTGCATCTTCAGAAACTCGATAAGCTATTAAGATGGCATCTAATGCTTCTTGAGCGTTTTCAGCGTATAGCTGCATCCATCCTGTATCACGTTCAGATATGGAATCCTGTTGATCGTTCCATATGCTCAGTGGTGCAGATAATGCGCGGTTAGCATTTGCCAGAACAACTGGGCTCCTTAGACCAGCGGTAGCAAAAATTATTTCATGCATCAGGGCCAAACCCTGGGATGAAGTTGCACTGAAAACTCTCACGCCTGCTCCGGAAGCACCTAAAGCAGCACTTATGGCACTATGTTCGGATTCAACTCGGATATATTCTGCTTTTAGATCTCCATCTGCCACAAACTTGGCTAAATATTCTGATATTGATGTTTGAGGGGTTATGGGATAAACAGGAACTACTTGTGGTTTGGCCAGTTTAACAGCTTCTGCAATTGCTAAGTTGGCAGAAATAACTTTTAAAACCATTCTTATCCCCTCTCCATTTTTATAGCTTCAACAGGGCATTCTTCGGCACATATGCCGCACCCCTTACAGTAATCGTAATCTATGTCGTGTTCTTGATTAATACATCCTTCCGGACAGAACAGAATGCAATTACCACAATCTATACATTTGTCCTTGTCCAGAATGGGTTTGAAGGTTCTCCAGCTTCCAGTCTTATTTTGACGGGTACTTCCGGGCTCCTTAACTGATGCTCCTATGGTTACCATGAGATCACCTTGACTATTTCACCTTTTCATAGGCAATTTCAGCTGCCTTGGCGTTTTTCTCCCCTATTTTTCCTGGGAATGTTTCTTTAGTTATTTTAATAATTGAATCGAGGGAAACTTCATCCGTTACACGAGAAAAAGCCCCCAACATCACTGTATTTACTATGGGGACTCCTAAAGTCTCTAAAGCAATTCCAGTGGCATCTATGGTGTGTATTTCTATATTATTGTCGAGTTTCAAATCCTTTTCCGTGTTAATAATTACTTTACCGCCTTCTTTAAGGCCAGAAAATATATCAACAGCTTCTAAAAGTGTTTCATCTAATACAACAACATAATCTGGGTTATAAACTTGATATCTCCTTCTTATGGGCTTATCATGTATTCTTGAGAAAGCCATGACTGGTGCGCCTTTTCGTTCAGCACCGAAAAATGGGAATGCTTGACAATATTTTCCATCTTCGAAGGCTGCTTTTGCTAGTATCTCGGCGGCGGTTACTGCTCCCTGTCCACCGCGTCCGTGAAAGCGAATTTCGATCATCTATTTACCTCCATTCCTCATAGTTAATCATTATAAATTTTTAATATATATACATGTGGGGTGGTATGCTGATATATTATGTAACGAAAAAATTAGTATGAATAGACTATAATTTAGAGAATAAGATATTCAATATTTCGATCTTATTGTTGTAATGAAAAGAGGGATTTTGATGAGTGAATGGATAGAAGTAGAAAGAGATACGGAAGAAAAAGAAAAGGACAGCATGTGGGAACCTGAAGCTATAGGAGAATCAATACAGGGTATTTACATCGAAAAAGAGGAAGATGTAGGACAATATAAAAGTAATCTTTATAATCTGAAAACCAAAGATGAAGGGGAAAAAAAGTTTTGGGGATCTACAGTATTGGATGAGTTAATGGGGAAGGTTCCCTTGGGCCATGAAGTACTCATCATCTATCAGGGTAAACAACCTTCTAAAAAGGGAAAAAATCCCTGGAAAGACTACAAAGTTCAGCACAGGCCCGTTGAAAAATAATGGAAGGTTAATCAATAGAATCCGCATATATTAACATTATACTATAAATCCACCAGGATACATCATGAAAATACTCATAATAACTGCTAAACTGGCTAGTAGGCTGGTAAAAAAAGTTACAACTAATTCTGAACATGAAGTACATGTTCATACTGTAAACACGCCTATAGCGGCGTTTTTGACTCCACGGATTATCATCAATGAAATTGATAATATGTCCAGTGAGAAGTTAGAATCTCTGGATATGATCATCACTCCCGGACTCGTACGAAAAGATGTAAGTCCCATAGGGGATGTAACGGGCATACCTACATTTAAGGGATCTACTGACGCAGCAGATCTTGGCGTAGTCCTGGAAATGATTGAAAAAATAGATTTATCTTCCAAAAAACCTGCAGATAAACTCATTGAAGAAGAACTGCGAAAAAGGGCCTTGAAATACATTCAGAATTTTGAAGAAGATTCAAAAAATATTGAAAAACTTCTTAAAAAACCAGAAAATATACTGGTGGGAGATCTACCCGTGGGGGAGGATTTTCCAATGCGAGTTCTGGCTGAAATAGCCAACGCACCACTTTTAAGTCCAGAAGAGCTTCTAAAAAGGGCAGAGTATTTTGTAAATTCCGGTGCTGATCTGGTGGATATTGGAATGCTGGCTGGAGAAACACTATCTGATGAGATTCCAGCAATGGTCAATCTTTTAAAAGACAAACTTAACGTTCCCATCAGTATTGACACTCTTAATCCTGCGGAGATTGAAATTGCAGTCGAATCTGGAGTGGACATGGTGCTCAGCCTGGATCACGGTAACTACGAAGAACTCTTACCAATTCTTAAAGAAAAAAAAGTTCCAGCAGTGGTTCTACCCAGTAATTACAACCAAAACTGGATACCTCGTACTTGGGAGGAAAGAGTTGAGTCTCTAGAAACATTAATACAAAAGTGTAAAGGAATTGATGTCATTGCTGACCCGGTTCTGGATCCAGTTAACAGCAAAAGCATTGTAGATTCTTTCATGGCTTGCCGTAAATTTAAAAGTAAAAATAGGATTCCCCTATTTTTTGGGGTGGGAAATGTCACTGAACTTCTGGACACGGATTCTACTGGAGTAAATTCATTATTATCAGGTATAGGGATGGAACTTGGTGTTAGTATACTTTTTACTCCTGAAGAAAGTGGAAAAACCATTGGTAGTGTTAAGGAACTGGCGGTTTCTTCTAAGATGATGTTTTTGGCTAAGATGAGGGGTTCTGTACCTAAAGATCTGGGAATTAATTTAGTGGTGTTTAAGGATAAAAGACGAGGAGAAATCCTAGAAGAGACTTTGGATCTTGAACAAATAGAAGCAACAGCTGATTACGGCTTCAAACAGGATCCTTCTGGTAGTTTCAAAATCACGGTTTCCGACGGAACTATTAAGGCCGTGCACTACCAAAAAAATCAACCCCAAATTATTATCACAGGTCAAGAAGCTAAAGAAATTTACGATGAGATCATAAAAAGAAAACTGATCTCCCGATTAGAACACGCTGCTTACCTGGGAGCAGAACTTCAAAAAGCTGAGGAATCACTAAAACTTGGTAAAAATTATATTCAGGACTTCCCAATATTTAATAAATTCATAGAATATTAAAAATAAGCTAATGAAATTTAAATAGGCTTAATTATAATTGAATTTTTAATTTAGAGGACTTTTAATGAAATGCGATAAATGTGGCCAGACTCCCATCATCATCCACCGCAAACATTCCGGACAGAGGCTCTGTAAGGATTGTTTCATCCAATCTACTCAGGAAAAGGTTTTAAAAGACATCAGAAAATATAAACTGGTGGAAAAGGGAGATAAAATTATTTTAGGATTATCGGGAGGTAAAGACAGTGTTATGGCTCTTGAAATCCTTAAAACTCTCCAGGACCGAGGTATAGCTGATCTTATGGCTGTGACTGTTGATGAGGGCATTACTGGGTATCGGGATGAAGGAGTCAGGATCGCCCGAGAACATACCAAAAATATGGGTATAGATCATCGGGTGGTGTCTTTTGAAGACTACTTCGGAGTAACACTGGACGAAATGATGAAAAACCCGCAAAGAGGAGCGTGCACTTACTGTGGCGTTTTTAGGAGGTGGATTATCAACAAAGTAGCCAGGGAAGAGGAAGCTACTAAGATTGCCACAGGCCACAACCTGGATGATGAAGCCCAATCAATTTTAATGAATTATTTAGAGGGAAATATAGATAATTTAACCCGTATTGGAGTTAAATCTGAGTCCAAAGACCCTAAATTCACGGTTAAGATCAAACCCCTGCGGGAAATACCAGAAAAGGAGATAGCACTCTACGTTGTGGCCAGAGAACTTCCAGTCCACATGGCAGGCTGTCCTTACGCTGGAGATTCTTTCCGGGCTGAAGTAGGTCAATTCTTAAAGGAAACCTCCTTAAAACATCCAACTATCATGTACTCTACTCTGCGGGGATTTGATCGCATGAAACCAGTTCTAAAAAAGGAATTTTCCAGAGGATCCGAGATGACTTCCTGTCAGGAATGTGGAGAACCATCTGCCGGAGAACTCTGTAAGGCATGTAACTTCCTTAAAGATTTTAAATAATTAGATAATAGAAAATTAAAAGGATATAAATTTTAATCCAAAGAATTCGAAGTGATAAAATGAACATTACATTTATAATGGGAGAAGAAGAACAAACCATTAAAATTGATGGGGGAACCATAAAAGAACTTCTCCAAACCATGGAAATACCTTTGGAGACTGTGGTGGTAAAAAAGAACCAGCAAATCGTCATCGAAGAGGAAATTTTAGAAGATGGCGATACAATAGAAGTAATTAGAGTTATATATGGCGGATGATACAATAGGTGGATTCAAATTGTTATTAACGTGCATAAGGTAACATTACCATAAGGATGTGAACTATTGGAAGACTACGTATTTTTTAATGAAATCATAGGTAAATATTTTCCAATTTTGGAATTTACCCAAGAAAACGGGGTTTCTTATTTTGTGGTAGGAAATTACAGTTCAGAAAGTTTCTCTGAATTGGTAACCGAACTTGATAAAATAGGATACCTGCCCTTTATTAATCCTCATGGTGAAAATTACCAGATAAAATTGGCTCAAAAACCAGAAACTACCAAATCAAGAATACACTTCAATGTATTACTATTTATAGCAACCATCGGAACCACCCTTTTTGCCGGATATCTCCTAGGAAACAGTTGGGTTGTGGCAATAGGATTTGCAATTGCCCTTCTGGCTATAATTGGAACTCATGAAACTGCTCACTTTTTGGCAGCCCGCAAACACGGAGTGGAAGCCACTCTGCCCTATTTTATCCCTGCTCCAACTATGATTGGGACTTTTGGCGCGGTAATTAATGTCAAATCACCCATACCCAACCGCAACGCCCTGTTC
>Ga0187786_10000031_pt1 | contig 46724 bp, 44 predicted proteins | sample 0815_BV2_10_20_M_FD_132449 | JGI IMG/M metagenome (GOLD analysis project Ga0187786, IMG submission 132449) | Tropical peat soil microbial communities from peatlands in Department of Meta, Colombia - 0815_BV2_10_20_MG | ecosystem: Environmental > Terrestrial > Soil > Wetlands > Peat | place...
CGCCAATACTTTCGTGATCGCTGCCGTCAATGTCGTCTTGCCATGGTCTACATGCCCAATTGTTCCCACGTTTACATGCGGCTTCGTCCTCTCAAACTTTGCCTTGGCCATATCTCCTCCTTAAAAAATCAAGCATCCTTAATCAGCAAATCAAATCTCAGCAACTTCTCACAAAGCCCATGACCGGAATCGAACCGGTGACCTCTTCCTTACCAAGGAAGTGCTCTGCCGACTGAGCTACATGGGCGGCAATATTAAGCATCAATACAAACTCGCTCAGGCCCGCTCTGCGGACCAATATTTCCCGGGCGGCAACACTAGGCCACTTAAAATCATTAATGGAGCGGGAAACGGGATTCGAACCCGCGACCCTCAGCTTGGAAGGCTGACGCTCTACCACTGAGCTACTCCCGCACACCGCATATTGAGTGATGTTCAATTCATAATGCGAATGATCACTCAATATTCAACTTCCCCATCACCCATTACTAATATGGTGGAGAGGGAAGGATTCGAACCTTCGAAGGCAGAGCCAGCGGGTTTACAGCCCGTCCCCTTTGGCCACTTGGGTACCTCTCCAAGCTTCACAGTCCTGAAGCCACCGAAGGGATTCGAACCCCCGACCCACTGATTACAAATCAGTAGCTCTGCCAGCTGAGCTACGGTGGCGTCAACTTATTAATATAAAGGCGATATAATATAATTGTCAACTTAAAAAAAGAACGATATAGGCAAAAAGCCTCCGCAATATTTTTTGAGAAATATGCTATAAGATTACCTTGTTTAACGGGTACTCCACCAGACCTGAAGCACCAGCTGATTTAAGTTTAGGGATCAAATCCCTAACAAGTCGTTCATCGGTAATCACCTCGAACGCATACCAATCAGTCTCTGACAGGGGAGCGATCGTCGGCGAATGCATGGCAGCAAGCAGACTGAGCACCTTCTTATAGGCACTTTGTGGAACATTCATCTTCAAACCGACTTTTTCTTCGGCAGCCAACGCCCCCTTCAGCAGAAGAGCTATACTATCCATTTTCCTTCTCTTCCACTTGTCCTGCCACGCCTTTTTATTTGAGACAAAACGAGTAGATGATTCAATAATTGTTTCGACAATCCTTAGATTATTGGCTTTCAGCGATGTACCGGTTTCCGTCAATTCAACTATTGCGTCTGCCAGATATGGAGGTTTAACTTCAGTTGCACCCCAGGAGAAGTCAACCTGCGCACTAACACCTTTTGACTTAAGATACCTTTTGGTAAAACCGACAAGCTCCGTTGCAATCCGCTTTCCTTGCAGGTCTTTTATGCTCTTAATTTTGGATTCCATTGGGACTGCAACAACCCATCTGACCGGACGAAAACCTTCTTTTCCGTATTGCAGTTCGGCTACCTGCATGACATCTGCATTATTCTCTTGAATCCAGTCAAAGCCGGTGAGACCGCAGTCAATATGGCCATCTTCAACATATCTGGCCATCTCCTGGGCACGTATCAGCATCGACTGTATCTCTATATCATCAAAAACAGGGTAATAAGAACGCGATGACACTGAAATGTGATAGCCCGCTTTTCTGAAAAGCCGTAATGTTGCTTCCTGAAGGCTACCCTTGGGAAGTCCCAATTTCAACAGATTCCTCTTATTATTCATCATATTATCCCCTTCAAATGTATCTAATCATAACAATTGAGACGTTTATATTAAAGTTTTGGAGTTAATAAAGTCAAATATCAGAAAGGATTCAATGGAATGTCGAATATTAATTGATTTGCACGTAAACGGCCGTGTTGCAATTGGCTGAAACAATGACAACCAGCGGAGCTAGCCGCTACAACTTTAATAACTGATAGTCAGTAAATAGATTGTGCGCAGTATAACGCTGCCTAGATAATAAGCTTATTCACAGCACCAAGAAGCTCTTCAGGTGAACAAGGTTTCGTAAGATACTCGTTTGCTCCTTGCTTGAATCCCCAGAATTTGTCATGATCAAGTTCCTTAGTCGTAAGCATTATAACAGGGATCGTCTTGTATCGCTCGCTGTTTTTGATTTCACGACAAACCTGATAGCCATTCTTACGCGGCATAACAACATCCAGGATAAGCAGGTCAAAATTATCGTTCCTGATTCTATCCAGCGCCTCTTCACCATTGGTAACCATTGATAACGAGTGGCCCTCAGCCTTTAAGACCGTTTCCACATATTTTGCTACCGTTAAACTGTCATCAGCAATTAATATCTTCGCCATTCTCCCCCGCCCAACGCAAATTCCTATTTGCTTTTAATCTGCACTAAAACAATCTGCATTACTATACAGTTGGCGATTAATGCAGTCAAGAAAAAACTGTTTAAGCAATAAAAAAAGGAGAGCGGATTGGACCGCCCTCCTTTTTGGAGTTACATTTCAGAATGATTTATAAGCCCAGATGCGGCTTTGCGCCTTTTTCTATTTCGCGGCGTGCAGCCATATCCATAAGGACCTTTTCGGTACCGAACTTACCATACTCGTATTTCCTGAGTTTCAGGTCGGACCTTGCCTTATCGATGAAGCCGAGAGTCATCTCGAGTATTTTCTCGACCTTAGGTTCAAACACAAAGCATCCTCTAAACCGTTCCATCCAGACGTTGGTCATGAGGTCGGTTACTCCGGGGCTTGCCGAGAAGATATTGTCACCGCCGAAGATAACCGGACATCCTGATGCCGCACAATAGCAAGCTATCGCAACAGCCTTTTCAGACATCCATTCAGGAGCTATGCCTACGGCAGGCATTCCCCCGATCTCATCCGAAAGTCCGCCTTCTGTTGCCATCGCGCTGGCTATGGTCAATATCCTGGAATTATCGACGCACGAGCCAAGAGCAAGAATCGGCGGCATGCCGGTAGCCTCGCATACCTGACGCAGGCCGGGGCCTGCCAATTCATAGGCGGCTTCCGGAGTCATATGACCTGCCATACTGCATGCATGTGATCCGCAACCCGTCGTGATCACCAAGACGTCATTTTTGATCAACTCGGTGATCAGATAATTATGATTGGCGGTCGCCGGGAACCTGGTATTGTCGCATCCGACAACAGCTGCAACACCGCGGATTCTTCCTGACATAATCGCATCGTTAAGCGGCCTAAATGATGCCCTCCACTTACCGCCAAGCATGTATTCAATATATTCATGGGAGAAACCCGTTACCATCTCGCTTTCCTTACCCTTCCCGCGGTATCCCTCTTTGGTCCTGTTCGGGAAATTGTCGCATGCTACCTTCATAATCGAACGGGCAAGCTCTTTCGCCCTGGTTTCGTCGACCAGCGGCATATGCATTGCCCCCGGCATTTGAGCCTTGACCGATGTGGTAATTATTTTGGTGTGGAACTTCTTGGATACATCCGCCACAGCCGGCATGATGCACTGGACGTCTACCGTCATTGCATCAACCATGCCGGTCAATATTGCCAATTCCTGGTTCGTAAAGCCGCCCAGTGTAGCGATACCGTGCCTGACAAGTATTTCATTGGCCGTACAGCACATGCCTGTAAGGTTTATGCCTTTCGCGCCTTTAGACTTGGCATAGTTCACGATCTCCGGTTCGGTCGACACCTCGACGAATTTCTCCGCCAGATTCGGCTCATGCCCGTGCACAACAACATTTACCATGTCATCTTCGAATACTCCGAAATCGGCACGCGCCCTCAACGGCTTTGGAGTTCCATAAAGTATGTCGGTGACATCAGTAGCTATCATAGAACCTGCCCACCCATCGCTCAGGGCTGTCCGAAGTCCGGTCAGCAGCAGGCTATCGGCATCAAGGTCAACACCTGTATGGGTCCTGTGCATTGCCTCAACAACCTCACGTTGGACTCCTCTCGGAACGATCTTCCATTTTCTCCAGCGTTCAAGGGTTTTAGCTGGGGCACGCTTAGCGTAATTAATTTCACCACTCTGACGGGTAAAGTCCTCGATGAGCTTATGCGCCACATCCTTTGCAACATCGTTTACAGGCCTTCCCTCGAATTCGATTTCGAGTATGCCGGCAACCTTATAAAGCTTACGGACATCCTTGATCTCGAAATCCTTGGTATGGCCCTCGGCAACCGCCAGCAGCAAGAGTGCCATATCCACTCCATGGTCCGAATGTGCGGATGTACCGGCTGCTATCATTCTTACCAGATTTCTCGCCGCAACAGTATCGGTTGTTGCGCCGCAGATACCGCGCGCATCTTCCTTGCTTGTAAGCCGGCAGGGGCCCATGCTGCAGTTCTTGCAGCATGCTCCGGTATGCCCGATCGGGCAGGGCTTCATGTTCTCGGACCGGTCAAAACATGTCTGAATTCCTTTTCCCTCCGCCCACTGCAGTATTTTCTCTGCGTCCGTATTCGCAGGTCTGATTTTGGCTTTCTTTTTCTCTTCTTTTTTCTCCATATATTCCTCCACTGAACAGGTTATAACGTTTAAAGTCTTGCAGCCTACCCGTTCTATGTATTACAGAATCGGAGGCATCTCCAATGCCGGATGGCCCACTTTGGTAAGATGTTCCAGAAGCTTCTCGGCATCCTCACAGATTGTCTCGTCGCCAATTTTATCGAGCAGATCAGGGACTCCCTCTTCGGCAGCCCTCTTTTTGAAGACCTCTTCGATCCTCTCCTTCAATGATTTCGGCATCCAGACGATTCTCTTAATGCCGCCATCCCCCTGGAGGAACTTTCTGCTGGCTACAAAGTTGACTCCTACGCCCATGAACCCTGGGGTCTGCGCTCCGCCTCCGACCGAACCTGCAAAGGTCGAGAACTTCATGCCGACCGGCGTCATTCCGGGATATCCACGATGCACAAGCATAACCCCATTTGCCTCAGGTATAATTCCGACAATACACTCGAAGCAACCGCATGAGGTCATCGGATTGTCCATGATCGTGTACATGTTCACTGTTTCCACTGCTCCGGCAGTGGCCTTGGAGATGTATTTATCGACCCCGGTAAAACGCCCCATCTTGGGGTCAAGGACCTCTTCTTTTTTGATCGGCTGGTTTCCGCCGGTGGGGTCTATCTCATTTGCCGCTTTGCAGTCGAGCCAATTGAAAGCCCCGCAAAGACCGAGACGCTCCGGAGACACAACACAAACATGGCTCGGCGCAAAAGATTGACACAACAGGCAAGAGTAAAATTCTTCGACCGCCTCATCAGTCAGGCTGCCAAGTCTGGCATCGCGCTCGGCATATGCGGTCTTTGCTTCCTTAAGCTTCGCTTTGACTTCCTCTGCATCAAGGAATAGCGTGACCTGCACTTTATCAACGATAGACTTAAAGCGATGGTGCACCATAGTCGTATGGATGATTCCCAAATGCTCGAGCGTAAAGCCGGCCTCTTTAGCCTGCCTGCTTATTCTCACCCAGTTAACATCGCGCTGACCCATATGCCAGATGCTTTGCGCTTCATTGATATCGGAGTGAATCTTCCTTTCAATGACTGACTCAAAGTCTTTCTGCATCTTGCGGCCTGCGACTTCTATCATAATGCCCAGCGGCAGCTGTCCGCCCTTCTCAAACAACTCCTTCCAGTTGTCCGGCTTTATGATAACCTTGTTATCTTCAATTTCTTCCATTTCCCTCATGCGGACCCATTCGAAGGCTGGTGTTCTGTTTCCTCCGAATTCGATGAAGGTGTCTTCCTTTCTTATCCTCTCACCTTCGAAGGCCGGCCCGTATGCAACAGGGATAGGTGGCTTTTCGATTGTGATCTTGAGACCTCTGACCTCGATCGACTTCTGAACGATTTTGGCGTGGTCGAATTCTTTATCGACATGTTCATACGTACATACACCAGTAGGTAGAATCACAGGCACGTCAGTGTCGCAGATGGCAGGGAAGCCCATGTTTATTGCTCCGGCGCCTGTAGCCCATTTAATGCTGTCCATCGGACCAAGCGCAACTGCAAATGCGAATACCCTGTCTTTCTGATAAAGCAGATGGCCTTTGAAATCACCCGGCTTCTTGCCGCCGAAGATCAAGGACGCCCTTATTGCCCAGTCGGCAGCATAAAGTATATGTTCCGTATCAGGGCCAAGAGGTACTATTCTTGAATCCCAACCCAATTCAATATTCTTGCGCAATAGCTGCCTGGTGAAACTGTCACCATTAGATTCCCCTGCGAGAAATGTGAGGATGTTCTTTTCCTGGAGCTCTCTCGCAATGTTCACCGCTATGTCGTCACTCGGTGCCGCACCCAGTATGCAGGCAAAACCCGGCATCGTGCCGTCCACGAGCTGGATACCCAAATTCCTCTGGATCGTATCTCCGATGAACCCATTGAATACATAACCTGTCTTAGGGTCTTTAGCAGGCTCCATACCGTTTATGTACCTGAGAGCAAGAAGGATCTCTTCCGCAAACAATGTTGCCATGCCGCAGTCAAGAGTCTCGCCCAGATAGGGAAGCCACATTTTATCTGTGGGTTCGTCGTGGAGGAGTTCCTTGGCAAAACCGAGCGCTGTTTCCATGTCGCCAAGTTTCTGCACCTTGAATGCCGTCATGGCATAGATCATCGGCAGGAAAAATGCCGTGTCAGGGAATTCAAACGGTAAGTCTTTTCCTTTTTCGGCGATGGTTTTCTTAAGCAAGTCTTCAGTCCGGGTTATGAGATCCTTCGTACCTCTCACAACCTCAGTTGCGATAATTTTGGACATCCTGACCTCCTATAGTCCGTTGTTAAGGAGACTTCAGTTTGTACGCGCCTTCAGGAATGCAGGCAGACCGTTGGCCTCTCTCGGCCCAACAGTTATCTTCCAGCCTGGTAGCTTGTCCTCTATAGAACCACTCAGTATCGCGACGTAACCGGGGATGATTAACTCCTTATGGCTGATTTCTTTTTCTACGCCGCTTTCCTGAATGAACTGGGCAATCTTCGATGCTGTAAATTTACCAGCCGCCCAACCCGTCAAAACCGAAAGGCCTTCTGTATCAAGGACGGCAAGCCTTACGGGAACTTTGCTGCCTTCTATTTCTCCGGAGACTATAAAGTATGTGAGCGAGAAGTTTGAAGTTATGAGCAGCGGAGCATCGTTTGACGGAGTGCCTATCTTGTATATATCCTGCTTTACCTGCAACGGCACCTGCGGGTTAGTGTAAATATTCTGCCTCAGGACGAACAGGGCCAGACTCTTCCATCTGTCTATGCTGCTGAGAACAACGATGGATGAGTATTTAGCGATACCTAGAGATGCAATAAGTATCTCCAGCATCGAATTGTCCCTTTGAGCAAACGTTATGATGGGATAACCTACGGACTTATTCCCTTTCTTTAATGCGGCCCTCCTGATATAAGTATTGTCTCTAAGGATCTCTTTGGCGGTGCGCGCTCCGGAATCAAGGACCATGTCCTCCACACCTAGGCCTTTGATCTTGTCAGTAAGGGCTGTAAGCCCATCGAGGCCTTTCGCAATAACGCCGAGCGAAACTTTGTGATTCTTGGCTACATTTGCCATCGCATCGGCATTGGCATCATTTGCTCCATAAATGAGGGGTTTGTTTGCAGCGACTAACTTTGCAGCAGCTTCAGCCGCAGCCGGATCTGTCGTAGACAGGATGAGAGGCACGGACGGCGCTTTAGCAGCAAGCGTCTTTACAGCTGCCTCGAATTTGGCTGTATCGCCTGATGCATTGCTCACACATATCGCATCGATCCTTATCTTCTGGCCAACTCTGTCAATCTCTGAATTCAGAACCTGATCAGCAACGGCATTGAGTTCATCAGCAGACATCGTGTCTTTAACTTCAACAGCAATAGCGCATGGATTGACGAATGTCTTGTCATGCCTGAACATAACTGTCTCTTCGCCCATCTTCACTGCTTTATCTCCTGCCCCTAGTACGACCGGTCTGATCGGAGGAGCAGAGGCTTCGCCAAGCACCTTCTTTGCCTCTTCTGAGACATCAGGGCACAGATCTAGAGAAGCTTGTCTCTGTGCAAGTTTCATAGCAAAGGCGAGGCATGTCGGATGGCCACACTTCTTGCAGTTGGTTTTTGGAAGCAATTTGAATATTTCAACGCCAGATAAAGCCATTTTTATTCCTCCCTCTACATTAATTCATCAATGAATTTTTCTACAGCATTGATGGCTTCAGGGTGTCTCATGATTAGAAGCTCAGAGCCTGCAATCATCAGAGCGCATGCTGTCACTGCTTCCCAGGCAATTGCCCTCTGCTCGAGAGTTCCGCCGATAGGAAGTTCAGCTTCAGTGGCAATCGACTCCTTGGCTTTCCAGGAATTAATTCCAACATCGGCCAGCATGGGCATCTGCATCGTAACGTCATTTTGTGTCAGTGCTGCAAGCCTGATGCGTTCCATGACCGAATAAGTGTAATCCAGGCCGTATCCAAGTGCAGAACACATCGGGTCGGTTACTAGATTCTCTTTGTTATAACCCATCTGGGTTATTAAAATATTGAGCTGCTTCGAAAGGTTGATGTCGAGCTGTGACATGGCAATTAATTTCAAATTATTTGCCATGCAAGCAGCTACAATGGTTTTGTAATTTTCTTCCTGGGCTTTGCCGAGAAAGCAGTTTTTATCCTTTGCCGCTTCCGCTGCCGCTACAAGTACAGCTGCATCTTTTTCAATATGGTTACTGCCGAGTATGATCAACGGGACGGTGATTGCAGCAAGCACGTCCTTAACCGTCTTGGCAGCATCTTCTGGTGACCGGTTCTCTCTGTCAGGATGGGTCCCGACCAGCCTTATTGCGATCGCCCTTGCGTTCAGTTTGTCCTGACAGAACTTAGCCCAAGTAACAGGATCACTAGATACCCCTTCATAAACCTTCTTGATAGTTTCTGGCCAGTCAGCAGGTGGAACGTCCTGAATCTCATAAGCCACAACAGGCCTGTTAGGCACGTCCCCTTCGAACAAGTGGAATGGAAGGACATTCTCTCCTCCAAAAGTGATCTTCTTGTCCAATCCCGCATCTACTGCAAAGACCTTACCGGCAAATGTTTCATTCGGTGCTGTAAATGCCATATATTCCTCCATTTATTAGTCATGCATCGGCTGGGTACGACATAAAAATCAGTGCAGCTGAAATAAAATGCCTTACATCTCCAGATACGAATGTGCATACAGGGTTTTGCCCATTATCACATCGAAAGTCTTGGCGGTCTCATTTACTTCAGCAGCATCGGCAATAGCCGCAGTCAAGCCTTCATACAGCAATAACGTTAACAAATGCTTATTCATTATATGTCTAAGATTCTTAGGCATACCGTTGGATATATTGCTTAGGCCGACTACTGTCTTCATCGGGGGATCGTTAAGCTCTTGAAACATCTTTACAGATTGGATAACCTTTAAAGCCTGGTCCTGGGTAGTTGCCATCTGCAGGACAAGCGGATCGAGATAAAGGTCTTCGACCGGCATTCCATATTCCATGGCCCGGGCCATTATCTCAGAGGCTATAGCTGCCCTTTCCTCGGCATCAGCCGGAAGACCTCCCTTACCGACAGTTAGGCCGATCAATTGGGATTTATACTTCACAGCAACTTCCATAATAGGAAACCTCTCGGGGTCATTGGATGTAGAGTTGATCAACGGTCGCCCCCATTGGCTATTATGGACCTTCAACCCAGCCTCGATCGCTTTGACATTCGTCGTGTCGAGACAGACTGGCAGGGGCACTACCTCTTGAATAGTCGTGACCATCCACTCCATCATCTTCTCACCGCCGTCTTCAGCCGGGCCAATATTGGCATCAATCATACCCGACCCTTCCTTCCACTGCCGTACAGCAATTTCTTGAATCGGTCCCTTGTCGAACTTCATCATTGCTTCACGTACACGTTTGGCGATAATACTGAGCTTCTCCCCGATGATTAACATGTCTCCTCCTTTCAAAGGTGGGATTGCCTGTTTCGGCTTACATTATTATAATCATTTTTCTTGCAAAGTAAAGGCATATATCATATAATTATAAACTTATTATAAATATCTATAATTTCAGGCGATTTTTGCTCTAGAGACCATCATTTGCGATGCAACTTTTCGTAGCAATATCTATGACGTGGTCGTATTTCAGACAGGACAAAATAGACAAGTAGCAGAACACAGAGAAATGTGTTCTGCTACTTTAAAGGATTATTTAATTTTATGGAATGCGGCAAGATTCCAGGATGCTGAACAACGCCCTGACTGAGAGAGCCTCTTCCGGAAGGTCATAGACCGGCCGCCCCTGCAAATCAAACTGTGCAATCATATTGTCCTGCGGCACAAGCCCAGTCAGTGACACACCAACCTTTTCAGCCATCTCCCTGAGTGCATGCTCAGCCCCATCGGTCACACGATTGATTATAACTGCTCTCTTGACGACATCCAGTTTGAGTTCTTCGACAAGGTCATTGATCCTTTTCGCGGTAAGTATTCCCTTCATGGTGGGATCGCTTACTATGAGCAATAGATCGACCTTATGGGTCGTGCGCCGGCTTAGGTGTTCCATCCCGGCTTCATTATCGATGACAACATACGGATAGGTTTCGGACAGCTTGTCGGTGTATTTTCTTATAATATTGTTTGCCGCGCAGTAACAGCCGGGGCCTTCGGGCCTGCCCATAACGATCAGGTCGAAGCCTTTCGCTTCTATCACCGACTGTTGCACCTCATAGTCGAACATCTGCTCCATTGACATGCCGCCTGGCCTGTCCGCACCACTTCTCACGGTATCGAGCGATTCTTCCCGAAGCCTTCCGACCGTAGTATGTACGCCCACACCCAGCGCTTCGTTCAGGCATGAGTTGCTGTCAGCATCTACTCCGAGTATAGGGCCTGTCCTTTTGCTCGCCAGATATTTAATTGTAAGACCTGCCAGACTAGTTTTCCCGGTGCCGCCCTTTCCCGCAAATGCGATGGCGTATGCCATAGATCCTCCCTATGTTTATAAGGATGCTTTATTCCGCGTCCCGTTTAAGACATCCAATATTTCCGGCATGGAACTGACCAGAAAATCCGCGCCTCTCAGCGTATCGGCAGGCCGATATCCATATGTAACCGCTACGGTCAATATGCCCGCTGCCCTGCCGGCGTTAATATCATACGTACTATCGCCAACAATCATTGCCTCTTCATGCCCGATGCCCAATCTTGAAAGAACATAATTAATCGGTACTGGAGAGGGCTTTCTTTCGGCAGTGGTATCGCTGCCTACTATCAAGTCAAAATATCTGCTTAATCCCAGATGTTGCAGGGCTTTGGCAGAAAGATCTTCTCGTTTATTTGAGATAACGGCTTTACGATATCCAGCCAGCGCCTCCAGCGTGTCTACGACTCCAGGATATAAGGTTGTATTGTCGATCAGATGCGCTGAGTAGTATTCCAGGAAGCGATCAATCAGTAGAGTCCTGTCATACCTAAGTCCATGAGTATCCATAATCTTTTCAAAAAGCCTGGTTATGCCTTCACCGATCAAAGAAATTGTTTCAGGCACAGTCACAGGCTGAACATTGAGGCCGCTAAGCGCATAGTTGATTGCATGGCAGATGTCAATGCTGGAATCGATCAGCGTGCCGTCAAGATCAAAGATAATGACTTTGATCGCCATGCATTTAATGTAATCGATTGCAGCCAAAAAGCTCAATGCGCCTTTACTGTTCTGTTATAATCGTAAATGGATTTGTATCTTATCGATGGGCATTCATATTTCTATCGTGCGTTCCATGCTATCAGGGATCTGAGCAACTCGAAAGGATTTCCGACAAACGCCATTTATGGCTTTACTAATATGCTCATGAAGCTGCTCAGGGAGAAGAAACCGCATGCATTGGCAATAGTGCTGGATTCTCCTGTCCCCACTGAAAGACACCGGATATACGAACATTACAAGGCTCAGCGTCCTGAAACTCCGGCTGCACTGGTAATGCAAATACCTCATATGAAAAAGATCATTGAGGCGTTCCGCATTACTTTTTTCGAAATCCCTGGGGTTGAGGCTGACGATGTGCTGGGCACCCTGGCAAAAAAAGCCGCAGTTCAAGGATTCGATGTTTTCATTGTAAGCGGAGACAAGGACATGATGCAGATAGTAGAGAAGACCGTCAAAATATACGACCCTATGAAGGAAGCGATCATAGGCCAAGCTGAGGTCATTGAAAGATTCGGGGTGCCGCCATCAAGAGTTGCGGAGGTCATGGCTCTAACAGGAGATGCTGTAGATAACATACCCGGAGTCAAAGGGATCGGAGAGAAGACAGCAAAGGATCTGATAACAAGTGTTCACAATCTGAAAGACCTGATTGAGCATCCGGAACGGATACGAAGTGACCGCGTCCGCAAGATGATAACTGATAACATCGACTCAATCAAGCTGAGCGAAATACTTGCGACTATAGATATAGATCTCAAGATCGAGGTGGATATGCAGCAATTGTCTGTCAAAGAACCTGACTGGCCTGCACTGCTCAGGATCTTTTCAGATTTTGAATTCACAAGTCTTGTCAAGATGGTACCCTCTTCAGGCTGGCCGCAGCGGGCTTCTTATATGACCATCTCTGACGCTCATGCCCTTCGAAATTATCTGGGATTGAATCAATGAAACAGAAATCGCTTTTTGACGACTTCGAAAGCAATTCTCAATCTGATCCGGCTTTGATGCCGAATTTGCAACAAACGCAAAAAAGTCCGCATCAGCTTAGCGAAATCTGCTTTGATGTTGAGGCAACCGGCCGCAATCCGATATCTGACATTGCTGTCGGCATTTCATTGTGCAAAGAAAAAGGCTTCGCTTGCTATGTGCCTGTTCGTCATGCTAACGGCTCGAACGTACCGGATACCTTTAGCATCATTAAGCCGATATTTGAAGACGCGTCTATAGACAAAATCGGCCACAATCTCAAATACGACACCTTGATCTTGAGAAAAGAAGGTATCAAAACAGCTGGCAAGCTCTACGATACCATGCTCGCCTCGTATCTGCTGAATCCTAACCGCTCGGAACACAGCCTTTCTACGGTCGGACTTGAATATCTGCACCACAAAAAAAGGCCTTTGTCTGAAGTACTTGGGAAACTACCCGACTTTTCCAGGCTGCCTATAGATGAAGCAACCAGCTATGCGGCTGAGGATGCCGAGCTGACCTTCGAACTAAAGGATATACTATTTCAGAAACTGGAGGCCGAAGGGCTGACATCGCTTTATTTCGATATAGAGATGCCTCTTATTAACGTTCTGGCCGACATTGAAGAGGCCGGAATAGGAGTTGACACCTGGAGACTCGATGAACTTTCCAAAGAGCTTGAATGCCAGTTAACTGCCTTGCAGACAACAATCTATAGCCTTGCCGGCGAGGATTTCAATATCAACTCCCCAAAGCAGCTTGGACGTATCCTATTCGATGTTCTTAAACTCAAGCCCGGGAAAAAGACAAAGACCGGTTATTCTACGAATGTCGAGGTTCTGGAGGAACTGGCTAAAAGCCATAGGCTTCCCGCCGAGATCCTGAATTACCGTACATATTACAAACTCAAAACAACATATGTGGATGCACTTCCTAAGCTTATTAATGAAAAAACCGGACGTATACACACATCATTCAATCAGACTGTAACGGCGACCGGCAGGTTGAGCAGCAGCGATCCAAACATGCAGAACATACCTGTCCGCGGTGAATGGGGCTCGAAGATAAGGGGTGTCTTCATTGCTGCAAAGGATTCAGTACTGATTTCAGCCGATTACTCTCAAATAGAACTGAGAATTCTGGCGCACTTGTGCAAAGACAAAGGCCTGATAGAGGCATTCAGAAAGAATGTCGATATCCACACAAGAACGGCTTCAGAAATATTTTCGGTTTCACCAGACAAGGTTACATCAGATCAGCGCAGAGTCGCCAAGACCGTTAATTTTGGCGTCATTTATGGCATAAGCCCCTTCGGACTTTCTGAAGCACTGGGCATATCTCCGAAAGAAGCTTCGGCAATCATTGACAACTACTTTGACAGGCACCGAGGCGTGAAAGATTATATTGACATGACTATTCATACGGCAAGGTCGAGAGGATACGTACAGACTCTGCTGGGCAGGAAGCGGCCCATACCGGATATTAACAGCTCAAATAACAATCTCAGGATGCAAGCTGAACGCATGGCGATCAACGCGCCGGTGCAAGGTACTGCCGCAGATTTAATAAAGATAGCAATGATCAGGATTTGGAAAAGATTGAAAGAAAGTCACCTCAAAACAAAAATGATACTTCAGATACATGATGAATTACTTTTTGAGGTTCCTGATAATGAAGCCGGCACAATCTCCGGGCTCATAAAAGAAGATATGGAAGGTGCACTCAGCCTTTCTGTTCCTTTGATCGTTGGAGTCGGCAAAGGCCACACTTGGGCTGAAGCGCATTGAAAATTCTGACAAAGTCATAGTCCCTATCCCCGTTTGTATCATATTAAGTTACAGTTTCGTGCTTTAGTTGTAAAGTCTGCTGAAATAGCGGATAATTAATAACGTATACATCTCCTCAGAGGTTTCTGGACTGTAGATTTGCTCTGTGGGCAACACTTGTGTTTTGAGCTAAATAGTGTCTTAATCCGGGAGACAATGAGTGAAAACGAAAAAAGCTGTCAAACCTGACACTGGAGCTTCCGCAGAAGCTGCCCGGAAAAAATGCGCTCAAATAAGTGCAGCTTTATGGAACTCCACCGAAACGCTCCGCCGGATAATATACTCTATGCCGGCCGGTATGAGCATCTCCTGCCAAAAGAGTGGTGCCTTTATTGAGGTCAACGATGCATTTCTTGAGATATGCGAGTACGGCCGTGATGATGTAATCGGACATACATCCGCAGAATTAGGGTTATGGTTTGAGCCGGAACGCCGCAACCACCTTATCGAATCTATTCGCATTAAAGGTTACGCAAAAAATATGGAGATGGAATGCCGCCAAAAATCCGGAGAGATCATAGATCTGCTGATTTCTGCCAAAGGCATTTCAATCGACAATGAAGAATGCATACTGGCGATATGGGTCGATAACAGCTCGCAGAAGAAAGTGGAGCAGGCCTTGATCGAAAGTGAGGCCTTGTACAAAGGGGTTTTCTTAACTTCACGAGACAGCGTCAGCATTGTGTCAGCTAATGAGGAGCTGATAGATTTCAATGATGCATCTCTTAAGGTATTGGGATACGATAGCCGCGAGGAGCTGTTAAAAATACCGACCATAGCGCACTTTGCAAACCCTCTGGACATGCTGGCCGGACTTGAACTTCTAAAGAAGGAGGGATATGTTCAGGACTATCCACTTCAGATCAGGCGACGAGACGGATCAATAATCGATGTGCAAGTAACGGCAGCTCTTCTGAAAGACGCTGACGGGATTATAAAGGCCAGAATTAACACCATCAGGGATGTAACAGAAAAAAAGAGGTTTGAAGAACAGCGCCGGATACTGCAGGCACAGCTCTTACAGTCTCAGAAGATGGAAGCAGTGGGTCAGCTGGCTGGAGGAATTGCGCATGATTTTAATAATATCCTGTCTATCATCATAGGTTTCGGGTACATTATACAGACGAAACTCGCTCCTGATGATCCCATTCAGGCTGACCTGGTGCAGATATTGGAATCCGCTGGTAAGGCTGCTGAAGTAACTCACAGCTTGTTGGCATTCAGCAGAAATCAGATAATAAACCCCTTGCCTTGGGATATCAATGACTTGATAAGAAAGTCGTCAAAGCTTCTAAAGAGGCTGATAGGGGAAGATATCGATTTTATCGTGAATCTGACTAATAAGGACTTGATATGCCTTGTTGACGCGGCTCAAATCGATCAGGTTATTCTGAATCTGGCTACAAATGCCCGTGACGCCATGCCCGATGGGGGCGTCTTAACAATAAGCACAAGCTTGATTGCTCTGGACGAAAAATTCATTTTGACACATGGATACGGGCAGAAGCAGTCATACGCGCTTATCAGTGTTATGGATAGCGGAATTGGAATAGACAAAGATACACTGAACAGAATCTTCGAGCCATTTTTCACGACAAAGCCAACAGGGAAGGGCACTGGACTCGGACTTTCCATGGTGTACGGCATTATGTCTCAGCTCGGCGGACATATAGAGGTAAAAAGTGACGTCGGAGAGGGAACTACGTTCAACATTTATTTGCCTCTCGCGCAAATAAATGAGGCTATTGCCGCTGTCGACACCAAAGCCGTTCCTCTTACTGGAAACGAAACCATACTTGTTGCTGAAGACGATGAAAAATTAAGGGAACTTTATAAGGCCATACTCTCAAAACAGGGATATAGCGTGATTCTGGCAAATGACGGGGACGATGCAATAAGGCAGTTCGTAAATAACAGGGATAAAATACGGCTGATATTATTAGACATGATCATGCCCAAAAAGAGCGGCAGGGAAGTTTATTCCGCGCTGAAAAAAATAGGCGCCTCAGTCGAATTTCTTTTTGCCAGCGGCTATACGGCTGACCGATTGGACAAGTCGTTCCTTCAAACAGAAGGCATACATTTTATTCTTAAACCTGTTATGCCAAAAGATCTGCTGATAAAAGTCAGAGAAATCCTGGAAACAATCAAATACACATAACCTTAAATTTACTGCACCGTACGCCCATAAACTCAGCAGGCAAAGTGACAGTATTACCACGATTCCACAGCTACATGTTAATCGCCTTTATCAGATCTGCCGCCTCCGGTCATAATCTTCTGCTCAACATCAGGGTACAAATGGATATGGACCTCGACTTTGTTGCCATTCTTAAGAAAATAGTTAATATACATCACATCTTCGCGACCGTATGTTGTAGGCATATATAACGGTCGTATCTCATATCCTATAGTCCCGCCGTCAGGAGCGACGATTCTGGCTGTCCGGCTTCTCATAGACGATGGGTTCCATCTCACGAAATCTTTTGCAATCGCTACAGCGTCTTTACCGGACACATCCTTCCTGATCCGATATGCCCACTCGGGCGCATATATGTCCAGATTATATTTGCCTTCTGTCGGCACAAGCATGGCGGCTGTTGCTATATCCTCGTAATGATTCGCCCCAAACAGGAACACCGTGTAATTTCCGGTAATTTCCGAATCGGAAGCGTCCTTTGTTTGAATATAATTTTGATTCAGAGCACATCCGACCAAACACACAAAAATTAACAAAAAACATAAGACAGACAGCGCAATTCTCAACAAAGCTTTCATATCAACTGCCTCCGGCGTAATGGTGCTTGATTTCAGAGCCAGTTTCAGTTTATCCAGTTCAGCTGAAAACCACAAGGTAAGGTATCTATTTACAACTTTTGTAATAGCTTATTGAAAATTGGATGCAGCTTGTCATAAGTGTCGCGTATATGCTCCGGGATCATTCTGACTTCGCCCGTGACTGCCATAAAATTAGAATCTCCACCCCACCGGGGAACTACGTGTACATGCAGATGCTCTTCAATCCCCGCACCGGCTGCTTTTCCAATGTTGATCCCGATGTTAAACCCCTCTGGATGGAAGGCTTCCCTTAAGCATTCCACACAATATTTAGTTATGCGCATCAGGTCGCTTACGGTATCAGCATCCAGACCATCGAAAGATGAGGTGTGAACATATGGCAGAACCATCAGATGCCCGTTATTGTATGGAAATTTGTTCATCATGACAAAAACATTCTTGTCGCGATAAAGGATTAGATTATCCCTGTCATTGTTTTCCAGGGGCTTTATACAGAATATACAGTAGTCCTCCTTCTGGCCCAAAATATATTCCATTCGCCACGGCGCCCAGAGAACCTTCATTGCCCGCCCTCCTCCAATTTCTTGAGGACGGCCTGAGCGTCCTCCCATGTAAGCCACTTGTCTTTGGGATTTCTAAGAAGGTATGCAGGATGAAAGGTCGGCATAACCGGTATGGATCTCCCGCCCGCTTTGAACTCAAAGAATTTACCTCGTTCCCTCGTTATCGAAAAAGACGTAATCGGTCCGCTTCTGCCGGACAGGAAAAAGGTCGATATCCTGCCAAGTGCTACAATAACCTCCGGTGAAACAATCTCAACTTGCCTTTGCAGAAATTGAGAACATACACGGCTTTCGTCTTCGCGAGGATCACGATTCTGTGGCGGCCTGCATTTAACTATGTTAGCAATGTAGACGTCTTTGCGTCCGAACCCGGACTTCTCGCCCATCTTGTCAATCAGCTTTGTAAGCAGTTGACCTGCATCACCAACAAATGGCCTTGCCTGAATATCTTCCTCCCTTCCAGGGGCCTCACCGATAAACATAATTCTTGCATCGGCATTGCCTTCACCAAACACAATGTTCGTCCTGCCTTTGGAGAGAGGGCATCTGGTACAGTCACCTATCTCCTGGCGCAAAGCCTGCAATGCTAATGCCTTATCCTGAACCGCAATACAAGCTGTTTGATCTTCAGCATGTCTAACAAGGGTATCGGATTGTTCAATAGGTTGAATAGGAATCAGATCAAATCCTATTGCCTTGAAATAGTCAAGAACTTCACAGATATTGCCAACCAAATCCGGTCTCATCATTAGCTATCTCTCGCCCCATTTCAGTTTAGTCCTTAGCAGATTAAAATAGTCATGTCCGCATGGGGTAAATATCTTGGTGGTATTATTCGACTTCTTAACCTCGATCACATCTCCCTGCTTCAGGGGTAATCCCACCTGTCCGTCAATGGTTAAATAAACGCTTTCAGTTTCTGATTTGAGCGCAATCCTGATATCGCTTTCATCGGGCAGCACAATTGGCCTGTTTGTCAGCATATGAGGGCAGATTGGAGCTATCACTATGCTGCTTAGCGTTGGATATAATATCGGCCCGCCGGCTGCCAGATTATAAGCTGTAGAACCCGTCGGCGTAGATATGATCAATCCGTCCGCTCTGTATGTAGTTACATAAGATGCCTCAACAAAGGTTTCCATTTCTATAATCCTGGCCATAGCGCCCTTGTTGATGACAGCATCGTTAAGTGCCAGGAAGCACCCGGCTTCCGCAGACTCGCGGAAAACATGAACGTCCAGCATCATTCGCTCTTCAATCGGGCTTCTTCCATCCAGAACCTGCTCAAGCGCGCTAAAAACCTCGTCCTTATTGATCTCAGTAATAAACCCAAGTCCACCCAGATTCACCCCTAAAATAGGCACTTCTCTCCCGGCAATAAGACGGGCTGCACTAAGCATAGTCCCGTCGCCTCCAAGTACCACCACAATTTCTACAGCATCGGGGATATTCTCACGCTCAAAGCCCTTTTGCCCCAGAACAGAAGCCGGCACTGGCTCGAGAAAAACCTCGCACTTTCTTTCCTGGAGCCATGGCAACATGAACTTAACCATCTCGATAGGTTCTTTCTTGCCCGATTTGCATATAATGCCGATCTTCTTCATTATGCTCCCCTTACACCGGCCAATGCGTCCATTTCTTTCGCATCTATACCGGCAATGGTTATATCCCTCACCTCTTCATCTACATGCCGCAAGGTCACACGTATTGCTGAATCCGGCAATTCTCCAAGCTTCTCAGCCCATTCGATCACAGCTATACCATCTGATTCAATATATTCCCAAATTCCCATATCTTCTGCGCAAAGCTCCGACGCCAGACGGTACAAGTCAATATGATAGAAAGGAGGTGAAGTGTCATATTCCGCGACTATTATAAAACTGGCACTCCCTATCTCCCTTGCAGGGACCCCAAAAGCTGTCGCAAAACCTTTCACAAATGTCGTCTTGCCTGCACCAAGATCGCCAAAAAGGCATACTGCTGCTGCCTTCTCTTTTGTCTTAAGCAATACCCCAAGCTTGTAACCGAGGCGTTCAGTCTCTTGCGCCGAATGAGTAGTCATATGCATGTCCATCGCATGCGTCCCGGTCTGCCATATATCAGGCTATGATGTTCCTATGCTCAGCCCCTGAATGATGTCAATCTTGCCAATGATGCCGATTATCTTTCTGCCTTTGACAACAGGAATTAGATGGACTGATTTTTCCGACATTATGGTGGCTATCTCATCGACAGGACTCTCTTCGCTGACCGTCACTACGTCCTTGCGGTAAATATCCCCGATAGTAACGGCAGCCATGTCCTTGATCTCCTGCTCAATTCTGCTTTTACTATCGAGCATAATGTAGGCATCAAAAAGCCTGACTATAGTCGGGATATGGAACTTCTTGTTTTTCCTTATAAGGTCGTTTTCAGTTACGATGCCGACAAGATTTCCTTCTGCATCTACAACTGGAGCGCCGCTGATTCTTCGCTCTACTAATATGCGAGCCAAATCCTCGACTGTCATAGCGGGGCTGACAGTTATTACATCTTTAGTCATTATATCTCTTGCTTTCAGCATCTTATCTCCTTGTCCAAGTCCGTTGGTCTCAATACTACACTATATTACGGCACAACAGCACCAAAATCAATTTCCGCGCTCACAGATGACCGCGCCAGGAGATCGTCTCTTTTTTCAATGAATCAGGTGTCTGTTAAACTGTTATAATTAAACTAGCCTCAAAAAAACATATGAAACTCGTGGACATAACATGGGACAAGAAGAAAGATCGCATGATGAAGCTTCTTATGAAATAGCCTATTTGCGGGCTGTCGTAGCCGATCTGGAGAATAAAAGCCGGCAATCAGAAGAGCTACTTCAGGTTGTTACGGCTCAATACCGGCATATAACTGAAGTTGTTTCAGACTATATCTTTAGCGTTCACATGGTCGACGGCAATCCCGTGGAAACGGTGCATGGCAGGGGCTGCCTTCTTATCACCGGATATTCTCAGGATGAATTTGCTTCCAACAATTTCCTTTGGATCAATATGGTATACGAAGAGGACAGACCGTTTGTCCTCAAACATGTAGCGGGCATCATATCGGGCAAGGAGACCGCTCCTTTCGAACATCGGATAGCCAGAAAAGATGGAACATTAAGGTGGGTAAAGAACACGCCGGTATGTCAGTATGATACTGAAGGCAAGCTAATAGCTTATGACGGACTCATCCAGGACATTACTGAACGCAAGCAGGCACAGGAGGCACTCCGGAAGAGTGAAGAGAAGTATCGCATAGTCGCGGACTTTACATGCGACTGGGAAGAATGGATGGGTCCGGACGGGCAGTTTTTCTATGTGTCGCCCGCATGCGAAATAATTACGGGCTATCGCCCGGAAGAATTCCTTTTGAACCCTGACCTTGTAACTATGATTGCTCATCCCTCTGATCAAGCTATGGTGGCGGCTCATTATAATGACTCATTGTCGGACAATCACGAGACGCACCACTTCGACTTTCGCATTATTACAAAGACAGGAGAAGAGCGGTGGATCAGCCACAGCTGCCGGCCCGTTTTCGGCAGCGATGGAAAGTGGCTCGGGCGGCGCGCCAGCAACCACGACATAAGCAGCAGACATGCGTTGATCGAAGATCTCATGAAGGCAAGGGAGTCCGAAGCAGTCGGCATGATGGCTAGAGGCATTGCTCATGATTTTAACAATCTTCTTACGGCAATTCTTGGCAACATCTCGGTAGCAAGAAAAATCGCCCCTGCCAATGAGAAGCTAAACACACTGCTGGCTAACGCTGAAGAGGTTTCTCTGCATGCCGCGGAGTTGACCCAAAAACTGCTCAACTTTTCACGGCGAGGCAAGCCATCCAAGAAAAAGTTGAACCTTGCTGATCTGATCAGGAGGAAAGTGGTGCCTGCTGTTGCCGTTGATGAATTAAGAATAGAATTAATGCTTTCCGGCAATCTGCATCAGATCGAAGCTGATGAGTCGCAATTAAATGAGGCCTTGGCCAGCATCTTAATGCATTGCAGAGAAACGCTCAACGGCAAGGGGCTGTTGAAAATATCCGCTTCTAACGTGACCGTGAAAGACAAGGATGGTCTTAAGGTGCATGCAGGCGACTATGTCAGAATTTCAGTAACTGAAAACGGTATAAGCACCGCCAGCGACAGCGCCGCTAAGATATTCGACCCCTTGTTCGCTTTTAAGGACATCGGCGTGTCCCTCAAAACCGGCTTAGATCTTGCCATCACTCATTCCACCGTAACAAACCATGATGGAGTTATTACAGTAAGTTCCAAGGCTGGAGAGGGAACAGCTTTTGACATATACTTGCCGGCAGCTAAATTATAACCAGGGAATTACCGCGCACCGTTGTACCCGAATCTCGTCTCAAAAATCGGCGCTATAAGATTGTCCACTGGTGCATAGTCGTCAGTAAGAAGCACAGAATAATTTCTGTCAACATAATCGTTCGTCCTTGAATCCGGCACTATGCTGGAAGTCGTACGTCCCTCGCTTTTGAGAAATGCGGCAAAGCTGTCGATATCAATAATGTTATTGCCGGTCAAGACTATGAATGTACTGATACCGGTTTTTTCCAAATCAGGGCTGATGGATATAAGATGGACATTGCCCTTTCCAAAAACTTCACGGAGAGTTCGTATGTATGAGGGCAAGAACGACCCTTTCTGGAAATTATCTATGACATTTGTCAGTACAATGCCGTTAGGTTTCGTTATTGATTTGATCTGCTCTGCAAATTCTTTTGTCGTCAGATGGTATGGTATGGACAAATCGTTGTACGCATCTATGAATACCAAATCGTATTTGTCCCGACAATTCATGACGAACCATCTTCCGTCTTCATTGAACGTCCTGATTTTGGTCGCCCTGGGAAGAGCGAGCTGATCATAAACTATTTTAGTTATCTCAGGATCGATTTCAACCACTTCATTATACGACTGTGGATAGTATGCCTCCATATACCTCGGGAATGCATATCCGCCACCGCCGATGGACAATGTCCTGAACCGTGCATCTTTTGCAAGCCGCCATTTAAGGATATCGGCGTATATCAGCTCATATTCATATTCCAAATGCAGGGGATCTGCCGTATCCACATAAGAATGGGTCAGATGATCCAGAACCAGGGATTTAAGAATCCTCTGTCCCCCTTTTCGCGTCGCCTCCTTCACTTTGATGGTGTAATAATTACTCTCTTTATAAAGCAGTAGCCCCTTTTCTAATGAGGGCTTGTAGGCATAGTCGTAATATCCTCCGACCAGCAGGGCCGGCAATGCGATGACCCCCAAAACTGCCTTGCGTTTGCATACAAAAGCCCCGTAGGCAACTCCTGTCAGCATGAGAATGAGGCCCATTAAAAGCATAATCTGCCTCGTGCCGATCCACGAGATCAGGAAAAAGCCAGCTGCAAAGGTGCCTATTATAGAACCGAGTGTAGATATGGCGTATATCTTGCCAACAATGTGGCCCACCCTCTCCATCTTGCGGAGCGCAAGCTTGATTATTACCGGAGAAATCATGCCGAGGATGCAGCTGGGGATAAAGAAAATGAGCGAAGTAACAAGCAGTATCCGCATCATCAGAGATGTATGAAACTTATATGATGCTATTAGATTGGTTACCGGCGCTATTAGTAATACAGCCATGCCGGAGACGACCAGCAGCCACGCAAGTGTTTTAACATCAGGGAACCTGTCAGCCAGCCTGCCTCCCAGATAGGCCCCGATGCTTATGCCTGCAAGCACCACGCCGATTATGCTGGTCCATGTATAAAGCGAGACTCCAACAAACGGCGCAAGTATGCGCCCTGCCACAATCTCGATCACCAGGATGCAAAAACTGGCGATAAAAGTGATGATATAAGCAGAATATATGTTCATAATGCATCTGTTACATTTCAGACAATACTACTTTACAAATGAGCAGCAGTAATCAGAGAGCTCCTTTACCTTCAGCTTAAAGCTGGCATTAGCAGGCACGTTGAATGCGTCGCCGCTTCTAAATGGCTTCCACACGTCCGAATCAGGCAACAGCACTTCCATATCACCAGAGAGAATTTCCATAATCTCGGCATCTTTTGTAGTAAACTCATACTCGCCCGGATGCATAATGCCAAGCGTCTTCTTTGAGCCGTCCTGAAAAAGGATGGTCCTGCTTGTTACGCCTCCCCCAAAAAATACATTTGCTTTTTTGACTACGGTAACACACTTAAATTCCGACATCTCTTTTCCTCCCATGCATTCTCGAATTCAAGACTCTATCAAAAAAACCTGATTATGTGCAATATGTAATGCTCTGATTTAACCGGGCGCCGAAGAAATAGTGTAGAATTAACCATGACTATACCGGTGACAAAGGCTTCCGGAAAATCTGAGGAGTTTGACATAGGCAAGCTGGTCAACTCCCTCGTAAGATCCGGCGCTCCTGAAGATGTTGCTTGGGACATAGCAGGGAAAGTATCCACGCAGGTGACGCATTCAATGCACACGCATCACATCTTCAGAATGGCAAAAAAGCTGCTCAGGCAGTACAGTCGCTCCAGCGGCATGAGATATTCCATAAAGAAGGCGATCTACTCACTGGGGCCGACCGGCTATCCCTTCGAGAAATATGTTGCGCGTATCCTTAAGGCATATGGATATTCCGTGGAAGTAAACAGGATAATTAAGGGGTTCTGTGTGACTCATGAAGTCGATGTGCTTGCCACGCTCGACGACAAAAGATGCATGATCGAATGCAAGCACCACGCAGGCGGCGAAAAGCCTGCTGATATAAAAATAGCACTCTATGTTCATGCCAGATTCGAGGATATACGGAAGGCCTTTGATATCGAGGAGCACAGAAATTCGCATGTGCAGGAAGACTGGCTCGTGACTAACACACGCTGCAGCAGTGATGCCATCAAATTTGCAGAATGCGTGGGACTGAAGGTTCTAAGCTGGCGCTATCCAGAAAAAATGGGCCTCGAAAAAATGATCGAGGGAAAACGTCTTTATCCCATAACTATCCTGCCGGCAGCCACTAGAAATACTGCTCAGACTTTAACATCTCGCGATATCATTCTTGTTGATGAGATATCATCCATGGATGTTGAATCCCTTATGCGCGCCGGCGGACTTGACAATCAGACTGCAACCTTGCTGAAAAGACAAGCGAATGAGCTTTGCAGTTCGGCATCATGCCCCGTTTCGTGATCACACCTCCACGCCGCGCAATTATTTCTCCTTATTGCGGAAAGCTGATCCCTAAATTTGCACTTCCACAAAGAAATGATCAACCGTATTCCTGATATTTCAACATGATAATGAATGGCATGACATATGCAGTTCTATTGACAGAAGGCAGGTGTCTAAGATGAAAGATAACTTGGATAAAATGAAGGAAATCGTTTCCATACTGATGGAAAGCACTCTCTACTTCGATTTTTCGCTAAACGAGAGGAAACAGGTTGTTGCCGGCCTTATTGACAGAATTGGACCGGCAATTCACTCTGACAGGCCGGAGTCTATCCATTGATTTATACCCTGAACGCGCCAGTTCTGACAAGCTTCGGCCATTATAGTTTCAAGAAGATAGGCCCTGACCAGGCAAGGGAACTGCTGTCAGACGGTTTTATATCGGCTGTAGGCCATAAAGGGACAGCTGAAGTAATGAGCGAAATCATTGGCATAGAAATACCATTCAATCGAATCCCTGTTCAAATGCGGCCGGGCGACCAGGCTGTTGTCCTATGGCTGCTCGAACGCCCCCAAGAGGGCCATGTCTACTCAGTCGAAGAACTCGACCGCGTTCCCTGCGAACTTGGGCTATTGAAAAGAATCAGCTGACTTTATATCAACGCTATAATTCCATATTGCCTGCCTGTATCAGACTTTCTAATCCTGTATGAATGGAATCTGTCGGGCATGCAGTGGGTGCACTCATCCGATATCCATATATTAATTGCTGCAATCCCAGCGTTCACTGCCTGCAGTCTGTTTGCCTCAGGCAGGTCGGCATAGATGTTCCTGCCGACAGCAGTTATGCAGGACTCTGCTGCAGCATCGGCAATTGCATCGGCCACATCTTTTCCTACAGCATAACAACTTCCCTTTATACTCGGGCCAATGGCCATTAATATATCTTCTGGCTGGGAGCCGAAACGGCTTTTCAATAGCCTGACTGTCTTACTAAGTATGCCTGCAGCCGTACCCCGCCAGCCCGCATGCACAGCACCGACAACATTATTTCTAGTATCATACAGCAGGATAGGCAAACAGTCAGCAACCCGGACCCCCAGGGCAAGACCTTTACGCTTTGTCACTACAGCATCAGCGACCACAGGTTTTTCTCCGCCATCGACAATTACAATCTCATCCGTATGTTTTTGCATGGGTAGATATAGATCCTCGGCGTGCAGCAGTGCATTCATGCGCACAGACTCGTCAGACAATGCTTTAGTCGTAAAATATGCGATTACAGGAAAACCACTGAAGATAGACGGCACGATAAGATCTGGCATTATTTGCAAATCCAAGTTGTTATACCAGACAGCGAAAAGCTGCCGGGAGATAAGCGATAATGTCAGATGCAATCAGAGAATGAAGACCAGTTTCTGATGCTGCCCGGTCTCCAGCCAGACCGTGCAGATATACGCCAACCGCAGAAGAATGAAGCGAGGACAATCCCTGCCCTACCAAAGACGCTATTATTCCTGTAAGTACATCTCCAGCCCCTGCTGTTGCCATCCCTGGATTCCCTGTCGTGTTGATAAGCAGATCTCCATCCGGTGCAGCAACGATTGTTGGAACTCCTTTCAAAACAACGGTAACACCTTTATCGTTAGCAAATGATTGGGCCGTGCCCATGCGGTCTTTTTCCACTTCAAGGATACCGAAGCCTGATTTACGCATCAGGCGCGCCATCTCTCCGGGATGCGGCGTTATAATTATGGGGGATTTGGCGTTCTTCAAAATGGCTCCGCCATCATTGATGGCATTCAAGCCATCGGCATCGATTACAAGAGGGATAGTCGAAACCTCTACAAGTCTTTTAACAATTGCTTCTGTATCGGATGAAACACCTATGCCAGGTCCTATAGCTATGATATCCGCCTGTTGAACAGCAAAATCTAAAATATGATCAACTGCGGCGCAATTGAGAGTGCCGTTACCATTGTCAGGCAGCGGCAGCGTCATTTCTTCGGTCACCCTTGTCTGAAAAATATCAATCAAGGTTTCAGGCACTCCTATGGTAACAAGCCCGGCGCCTGCTCGCATACAGGATTTAGCCGTCATGATGGCTGCCCCGGTCTTGCCTCTAGAGCCTGCGATGATCAGCACATGGCCGTAGTCACCCTTATATGAATTGCGTGGTCTCTCCGGTAGAACTGATAAGGCGTAGCCCTTATTGATAAGCTGAGCTCTGACCAGGTCCGATTTAAGCAGCCCCGGCTGGAATCCGATGTCAGCAACATGAAGAATCCCGGAATATTCAGCGCCCGGGAAAAGAAAATGCCCTCTTTTAGGAAGCCCGAAGGTCACCGTATGGCTAGCGCGAATAGCATCACCAAGTATTTCTCCTGTATCTGAAGATATGCCGGACGGCATATCCACCGAAACTACAGGCACTCCTGATTCATTAACTGATCTGAATAGTTCTGCTGTAGGTCCGCTGATTCCCCTGCTTAACCCCGTCCCAAAGACAGCATCAACAACAAGTGCCCCATGCAGGTCAGCTCCGCTGAGTAATTGCTTAACTTCAACCCGCAATCCTCCGTTTGTAACAATCTGATATTGGGCTTTACAATCCTGACTCAGGCTGTCTGGTTTCGCCAGCATAACAACCTTAACTTGAAATCCTCGGTTATGCAGGTGTCTGGCAGCAACCAACCCGTCACCGCCATTGTTGCCCCGACCACATAGCACCAAAACCTTCCTGCCCGTGATTATCTCTGCAACCTTTTCTGCAACAGCGGTCCCTGCCCTTTCCATTAAAACAGGCGACGGAATTCCAATGTCTTCAATTGTTATCCTATCGATTTCCCTCATCTCGGCAGAAGTAGCTACTTTCATAAATCGCTAAAGCCTGTGAAGAGCCAGAGATTCGACTTGAGGTATGATTGACATAAAAGCCTCGACGACTTCAGGGTCGAAATACTTGTTTGAGTTAGCATTTATGTGTTCACGAGCTTCAGTCGGAGAGACTCCCTTGCGGTACGGTCTGTCTGACATAAGCGCATCATATACGTCAGCAACCGCGATAATCCTTGCCCCAAGGGGTATCCCGTTGCCGACAAGTTTATGGTAACCCGTACCGTCAAACTGTTCGTGGTGATAAATAATATACGGCAGTATCTGGACCACATTGCCGCCCAGAGGTTTCATTATCTCGGCACCGCGAGTCGTATGGGTTTTTATATGTTCCCGCTCCTCTTTCGTAAGCTTGCCAATCTTCTGCAGCACTTCATTGCTAACACCAAGTTTTCCAAGGTCATGCAGAAGTGCAGCGACGCGAATGTTTTCAACTTCCTGCTCCTGACACTTCATGGCCTGTGCTATCATCACAGCAATCGTCGAAACCCTGTTAGAATGACTCTGGGTTTCCTTATCAATGGAATCGATAATCAGCGACAGCATTTCGACAATGCCGCGATATGTCTTCTTGATCTCCCTGAGCGCCCGTTCCTTCTTTTCATAAAGATGACCTATGCAATATCCGGTTATTACAAGGAATCCGCCCCACGTGCTTATATCCAGCCATTTCGACATTGGATCCTGTGAAACCGCAAGGAATTTGTCAGGATGTGTCAGGGACATAAGAGTTACAATTAGAACCGATGCCGTTGCCGACAGCGTTGCATACCTTTTCCCAAAAAAGAAAGCTCCTGCTATAACCGGAAGATAAAAAAAGTTTAAGAATGCCCGCTGATTGGGAACGAAAAAAAAGACAAAGCCAATTATGGCAACAAGTAGAAAGACTATAACAAGATCTTTATCCACCCTGAAATATGCCGCGATTTTCTCTCTTTTTCTCAAGCGTTCGCCCACAAAATAATCCTCACAACCATGATTCAGATATTCAACACGTTCAAATTGTTATAACATATTATACAAATCATATGAAATAGTTGTAGATATTAGTGATTTGAGTGAAGCTGGGATAGAACGCTCAACAGGCCTTCTGCGTTACTTTGCCGAGCTTATGATGCAGATAAATAGATGTAAATACCTTCGCATTCCGCGGACTTATTTATCAGCATCCAACAATGGCTCGGCGCTAAGGAAGTTCCGATTTAACCTCGCCGTCCCTGACAACAATGATGTATGAATAGTTGAACCGTTCATGTCTTGGAACGTCTTCCCGAGAAACCGTGATATCGATATTCTTCAAGCGCCTGAATCTGTCCGTAACCGCCTGAATTAAAGTTCCGATAGCCTTGTCCATTGACAGGTCCCTGATAAGCACGCTATGCCTGCCTTTGTTATGCTTGATCTCGATATTCTTCAGGCAGTGTATTCCTGACTCGAGCATATCCATAAGCGCTCCGATGATTTTCCTATAGCTGGACGCCCTTTCGCGAATAGATTGGCTTACACCGGTGACATTATCACTCATATAAACCTCCATTACTGCCATAAATCCTTATGAATAAATACTCGTTAGTATTCTTCAGTTATCATCGTCTCCGCAGTAATCAGTTTCAGTCCCTATGCTCAGTTCAGGCCGACTAATCATGGCAGAGGCAATAACCCCTTCAGCAGATTTAGAGGGACGTTTCCTGATGTCTTGGTCGTTTGTCAGCCGACTTGCCCTTGGCTGTCGATTTTGACGCCGCATGTTTCTTACTGGTTATAGTTGCACTTCTATTTGCAGTCGCCTTCTTAATACTTGGATCTGCAGCAGCTTTCACAGGCCGGGCAGAGACATCGGGTGCTGCTTTAGATTGCAGGGATAACACAATCATTTCCGCTTCGAACCAGTGTTGAAGATCTCGTCCATGAATGCACCCGTCCTTCTGAAACAGCTCATATGCAATTCTTTCAATTTCGCACCTGTCTTTCATCTTAACCCCCACCATAAAATTTCAAAGATGTATCCGGATGTATTCCAAACGCTTGTTAATTACACGAAATCTGACTGTCCGCTTCAATGACGCTTGGCACCATTTGCGCAATAGCGCCGTCCATTTCACCTATTCTGAAACAACTGATCAGCATCTTTTTCTCATCTGATGTAAGCGAGCTTCTTTGAATTCTGTCCTCAAATCTGTCAGGACCCAGATGACGAAAGGCGTATCGCGCAAAGGCCATGATTTTTCTTATATCATCGTGCCGTCCCTTATGACAGAGATCTGCGACTTTTTGCATAAATCGTGAGTTGTCCAGATAAATCCTGCCCAGGAACCATACTTCCATTTTTTTCATTTTCTCAGCGAGCATGAGAGTCAAGCTTGGATCTTTTTTACGCAGGTCTTTCTTCTCGATTAGATTGTCGATCGCTGAAATCAGTTCAGGTATCTCAAAGCTTGTCGACATTAAAGATCCCCCTTGATTTATTATTTAAATGGAGTACAAAAGGCTTCCAATCATTGGCCTTTCATACCCATTCTTGAATGCGTAGTCGATATTTGCGGCTAGACTCTGAATGGTAAATGGCTTTTCAATATATCTTGAGACGCCGATGCCGCGTAATCTGCTATCGATCTCTTCGCAAGCCAGACCGGTCATTACCAGAATCTTCATGTTCGGATACAACTTTTTCACCTCGCTCACCAGTTCACACCCGTTCATCACAGGCATTTCAACATCTGTCAGAACGAGGTCAACTTTTTCCTTGGCAAGCACCCTTAAAGCTTCTTCTCCGTGTGCAGCAGTAAGGGGAGTAAACTCTCCCGGTAATGCCTGGCAAAACGAAGACAAAAGCCGCCTCATAATTGGGTCGTCATCAACGATCAGCATTTTCATGCAAATGGGATTGCAAATTGCAAGCCAATCTGCAAAGGTTGTGATAATGAGGAATTACTCCATTAATTCAGATGATTAAAATTGGATGATTTCTTTTACAGTCACTACCGGCTCATTCTGAGCGGCTCATTATGAGCCGGCATATCAAGATGACCCGTATTCCCTGATTCGGCGTTTTAATGTAGCAAGCGACATTCCCAAGGCTTCAGCAGTTTTTGTAACATTGCCGGAGAAGCGATTAAGAGCCATCATGATATGCCTCTTTTCGACCTCATCCAGCGTCATCAGTGGCTTCTCCGATACTGAACCCATCACATTGTTTTGATACTCATCTTGTTTAAATTGGCCAATAAACTCGGACGGACGGATGTCAGTCCGGCCATGCAGCATTAATGCGCGCTCCAAAACGTTTCTAAGCTCACGCACATTGCCCGGCCAGTTATAATTCATAAGTTTTGTCAGCTCCGAGGCTGAAAGCTCCACCTCATTTTTTACAAGTTTCTTTAACAAATGATGACACAGCTCGGGTATGTCTTCAATCCTGTCTCTGAGGGGAGGAATGTGAATCCTCATGATGCCAAGTCGAAAATAAAGATCCTTCCTGAAAGAGATCCCCAGCGCCTTTGCAAGATCGACATTCGTGGACGATATGATGCGAGCCTCCATGTCCCTCTCGACAACCCCTCCAAGCCTCCTCAGGCGCTTGTCCTCAATGACGCTCAGCAATTTCGACTGAAGATGCATTGGCATTTCGCCTATCTCATCAAGATACACGGTCCCGCCCTCGGCCATCTCGAACAGGCCTCGTTTGGCAGCCACCGCGCCGGTAAACGCCCCTTTTTCATAACCGAATAACTCAGCTTCGATCATACTTTCAGGCAGGGCTGCACAATTTATGCATACGAACGGCCCCTTATTGAGTTGGCTGGAATAGTGAATAGCCTTTGCAGTAAGGTTCTTGCCTGTACCGGTTTCTCCGGTTATAAGCACCGGTGCTTCAGATCGAGCCGCAATATCTATAAGTTTGCAGAGTTCCTGTATCGATGCACTCTTGCCGGTAACAGAAATCCTGGCCGAATCCCGGACGATCTGCTCTTCCATGCGATCTACGATCATCCTGTTCTTAATTGTCCTGTCTATTGTAAGCGGAAGCATTTTAAGATAATTGCGGTCGCTGTCTTTGATCAGATAATCGCTGGCTCCGGACTTCATTGCATTAACAGCTATCTGTTCACTGCCCGCGCCGGTTACGATAATAACCGGAACGTCCAGTTTCATCTCAAGAAAATCAAATGCATTGCCGTCGGGCAGATTATAATCCGATACGATGGCGTCAAACGACTCATTATTCAATAACGCTTTGGCCTCGGCAACTCTGCTTACAATCTCTATCTTCCATGACAGACCCTCAGAAGCGACAAGCCTTCTGATGGCCATCTGGTCGATATAATCATCTTCAATGAAAAGACACCGGATCATCGTTCTTTCATGTTCGCAGAAGCAATCTTGGGTATTGTAAAGAAGAACCTGCTACCAAATCCGATCTCTGAATCAACCCAGATCCTGCCACCATGCATTTCTACAATCTTCTTTACTATAGCTAGCCCTATGCCCATGCCTTTCTTCTCTCCTTCACCGAAAAGCGACTGAAAGAGCTGGAATATCCTTTCATGATGTTTTCCGGCGATACCGGGGCCGTTATCAGCAATACTGAATATCCAACCATCTTCATCTTCCTTGCAGCTGATTCTAATCTCACCTTGCTCATTGTCCATGTGTTTAATTGCATTGTCAAGAAGATTCTGAAAGACCTGCCCTATACGGACCAGATCGCATTTTATTACAGGCATCCGGCAATCAATCGCAATGCGAATTTTTTTGGGGCATGAAAGCGAATAGATAATCTTGTTAACCAAGACGCCCAAGTCAACTTCGACCATGTCCATTCCCTGACGGCCAACCTTGGAATACTCCAATATCCCATCGATCAGCCCGCGCAGATGATCAATCCTGCTATTAAGCAGCGCTATCTTTTCCCTTCCGCCTTCGCCGAGTTCAGCACCATGATCCTGCAGCACCCATTCAGAAAGTGATTTGATCGCACGCAGCGGTGCCTTCAGATCATGTGAAATAATATGCGCGAAATCATTCAGCTCTTTATTGATGCTTTCAAGCTCTATGATAAGCTGAGCCTGCCTTTCAGCGTAATTCTTCCTCTCGTTTATCTCCTTATCAAGAGCCATATTGACATCCATTAGTTCTGCAGTCCTTTCTACAACCCGAGTCTCCAGCTCATTATGCGTCCTGCGAAGCGCCCGCTCTGCCCGTATGCGCTCCGTGACATCGTGTGCGACATGCACACTGCCTATTAACCGGCCTTTATCGTCACGAAGCGGGGTGGCTGTAACAACAAAGTCGCCGCCGAGACGGTCCTCATGGATTTCAACTGAATGCGGCAAGCCATCTTTTATAACAGCCGAATGCGGGCAGAAAACAGGCGGGTTAAGCGTCCCATGCACAGCTTCGAAACAGGTAAGCCCGACGCATTCCTCACGCGATTTGCCAAGCCTTCGTGCCATTGAGTTGTTGACCTGGACGATCCTGTGCTGGGTGTCGAGAATCGCGATCAGGTCCGGCACACTTGCAAAAGTTCTCTCCCATTCCTCTTTTGCCTTGATGATTGCCTGTTCCGCCCGCTTGCGTTCAGTAATATCATTGCCGAACCCGATATTCTGAATTAACTTCCCCTTCTCATCAAAAGTCATCACGGAATTCCATGAAATTATCCGCTTGTCTCCGCTGCGTGTCGTGAGGCTCATTTCATAGTCCCTGACCTCGCCTTTTTTAAGATCGACGAATAACTGCTCCACCTGCCTGTATTCCTCTCCGGGGTAGAATACTTTCCACCAGTTTTTCCCGATCAATTCTTCAGAACTATAACCGGTGATCATTTCTCCGGCCGGGTTTATGAAAATTGTAGTTCCCTCACCTGTTATGCCACAGATAATGGCAGGAGTTCCGTTTATGATATGGGCTGAAAAATCCTTTTCATCTCTGATCTGTTGCTCGGCTTTCTTACGCTCTGTTATATCCTGAACGATACCGGCCATCCGGCGCGCCTGTCCGGTTTCATCAGTACGATGGCATCCGGCAGCCCATATCCATCTGACTTCACCATCGGCACGGCGAATGCGGCACTCGGAATTCCAATCGCTTTCGGCCAGAATGGCCCGGCGAAACTTGGCATCCACATCTTCGCGATCTTCCGGCAATATGTGCTCCAGAAACATCTCATAGGTCCACTTCGGAAGCAGTCGATCATAGCCGAATATGCGGTCATGCTCGAGAGAACGGAAAGTCGTATGGTCCGCCAGATCCAGGTCCCAGGCTCCGGTGTGGCTTGTTTCAAGGGCGAACCGAAGCCGGTCTTCGCTCTCCAGCAGGGCATCGACAACTCGCTTCCGCTCAATAATGTCCCATGCAACGTCGGCAAGATATCCGACCACATCGACGTCACTTTCATTATAAAGCGACGGCTTGTTGCCGACACCGATAATTGCTACTATCTTGCCTGAACGCATAATCGGCACAACAAGTTCACGCGTTACTTCCGCATGGCCATCGGGCAAACCTTTCCTGTAGTAAAGAGATATATAATCGTTGTGTATAATGGGCCCGCGCTGGCGGATGCAATCGACCCATACGCCCGCGTCTTCGACATTGTAGTGCAATCCCTTTCCATGCATGGCACAAAACTCGCTCAGCGTTCGCGTGGACCATGCCTGAAGCAAAACCGTTTTCTCGTCTTCTCCCACCATGTGATAAAACCCGATCGGACTATTCACGATTTCGCCGATCTCATCCAGCGTCTTCTGCATGGTTTCCTCCAGTGAGTGTGTGGACGCAAAGTCCAGCAGATGTACTCTGGCGAGCAGCATAGTCTCATATCGCTTGCGCGCGGTGATGTCCCTGAAACTGACAACAACGCCTTTGACCTTATCATTGTCCATAATGGGAGTGACGGAGTACCTTATCGGGAAACTCGTCCCATCCTTTCTCCAGAAGATTTCGTTCTCTTCGAAATGTCCAGTCCCATCCATAAGGGCTTTGCTGATCGGGCACTCGGCTTCCGGATAGGCACTTCCGTCGGTGTTTGAATGGTGCAGCACGGCATGACTGTTTCTGCCTATAAGTTCTGCAACTTCGTATCCAAGCATTCTTGCCGCCGCAGGATTTATAAAAGTGTGGTTGCCATCGGTATCGAGTCCGTATATTCCCTCGCCCGCCGAATTCAATATGAGTTCATTTTGACGGAGCAGCTCTCTTTGCCTCTGCATGCTCTGTTCAAGCGATGCCGCCATTGAATTGAAACTCCTTGAGAGGTTCCCTATCTCATCCTGTTCCGTCTCGAAATCGGTCCTTGCGCCGAGATCACCATTAGCCAGTTTATCTGTTGCTTCGGTAAGGCCTTTCATCCTGCGCATGATAAACAAATCAGCGGCAAACGATGCAATCATTGCAAGCATGGCCACTGAAATCATCCAAATGATCATGTTTGTCGCGAGATCCCGCCTGACCTTTGCAAAAGCCATTTCCGGCGAGACACCAAGACAGACAAACATCCTGCCATTTGTCCCTTCGACCGGACAGAATGAGAAAAAGCGGGTTGCCCCGGTCAGCCCGGATGTGAGAACCGTTCCGCTTTTCTGTGTCAGGATCAACTTCACGATACCTGACTGCGATGCGTTTCTGCCTGCCCAGTGTTCCGGATCGGGGGAGCGCGCCATAACGGTCCCATCCCGGTCCATGACAAAAATAGACGATCCTTCAGGTATTTTCAGCTTGCCAAGCTGTTCATTGAACCAGTCGAGATCGATGGCTGTGCTCACTACGGCGCTTAGACGGCCATCTTTGAATACCGGCAGAGCCCCGTTAAGCACCGGCCTGCCGATTATGCGTCCGATCTGATAGCTGCCCACTGTGAATTGATGTGTTCTGACAGCCTCTTCAAACCAAATGCGGTCCGACACGTTTATCTTCTTTTCCAAAGGCAGGGCGCTGCAAAATATATCTCCGTCGGTGTTGGCGGCCACAAAATTGCCGTACATCGGGAAACGGGCCTTCAGGCTCGAGAAAAAGGCATTACAAGCCGCTGAATTCTGATTCTGCAAAGATGGCAGCTCCGCAAGCGCAGCAAGCAACTGACGGGAACCTTCGACAAGCTGACCGACATTCGAAGACGCAAACCGGACAAACTGTAACGACGCGTCTCTCGCTTCAGTCTCGCCTTCAATCCTTTGCTCCGAAGCAGTATAAAGCAGAATGGCCAGCACCGGAGCTGCCGAGAGGAAAACAAGAATCATTATGCGGGAACGCAAGCTTAAAGAAGAAAGGAATCTTTTTATTCCCACGATCGACCACCCTTCTTCCTGAAATGCGACTGATACTCTCGACTGAATTCTGAATAAAGCAGGATGGCAAAAGCATCTCCATTCCTATTCCAAGTTTATCACATGCAAGAACTTAACATAACACAAATTTTAATTCGAAGAGTTGTCTTAGCTGGTGGCTTAGTTCCGGCACCCGCGAAGTTTCCCGAATGTTGTATTATCGTACGATTTGCCGCTTCTGACCTCAATCAAATCGCGACCGAAACGACAGCGGTCTAACCGCAGTTGAAAGATGCCCGCTTCACCTGCTCCCTTGTAACCATGGCAGTCCATCAATCGCTTTCAGATGCAATCTGGATGTCCGCATATGTACATAATTATTTAGGATGGCATTATTTCAGCACTGATATCAGAAGGACGTCCGAAATAAAGTGACGATGTAACTATAATATCCGCGCCCGTTGATGCATAATCCCGAATATTGCCCTCGTTTATTCCACCTGCGGCTGCGACCAGTATCCTGGGAGCCATGGCCTTTACCGTTTTAACTATCCTGGCTATTTCAATCACATCCAGTTTGTCCAGTTGAAGGATGTCAACGCCGGCTTCAGCCATTCGCAGTGCATCTTTTTCAGATTGCACTTCAACAGCTATCTTATTTTCGGCCAGTCTGTGATTTAACTTTGGCAGTCGAGCCACAAAGCCTTCTATTCCTCCAACAAATCTCATATGCTCTTTGAAAATCAATACGGTTTCTGACAGCCCAAGTCTATGTGGCAGGGCACCACCGCAAATTATCCCTTTCATGGCAATTTTTCTAACGCCGGGGAGGCTCTTTCTTGTTGTAACAACGATAATATCAGGATTGATTTCCAAGGCGGCATCCACAAAGGCTTTAGTTCTGGTGGCTATTCCGGATGAATACTCCAGCAGATTTAAGCAAATCCGCCACGCCTTGTGAATGTCTTCGGCATAACCCTCAGCTTCAAGAAAGACCTTTTTATCCTCCACTGCTGTTCCTGATGGAAGAGAAAATATAGCCTTAATGTTAAACCTGCTGAGTATCCTCTCAACCTCTTCGGTGCAGCAGACTACGATGTCCCCTCTTGGGGCAAAACTGATCCTGCCCTTCATCTTCGCTATCGACAGCGCAAAGGATGTGAGGTCCCCGTATGGAATATCTTCTTCAATAAGCCTGTCTATATCACCTTCTGTAAAGAATATCATACCGCCTCCACAACGTATCCAGGTCATGTCCCTACGATTATGAGACTCTTAACCTTCCTGTTGCATAAAATTTCCGGCGACAGGATTTGAGGGATGAATCAAAATCTTTAAAGCGATACCTATGAAGATTTTCATATCCATAAATTCATCGGAAACAGTAATTCACAAATTATTAAATCCTGCAAAGCTCGATTAATATGAGTTCAGTATCGCATTTTAAAAGACTTTGAGGAGTTCCTACTATCCTGATTATGGAACGTCAGGGTATCAATAAGTCAAAGACGAAACTGTCCAATGGATCGAAAATTATCCAGGTACTCCTTAATATCGCAATCAATTATTTCCCCCATTCGTATTTGCCTTCTTGTCTCTGACATTAAATTATCTATATCCTGAAAAAACGTGAGATTTTGCGCTTCCCGCAAAGTTGTCTTAATGACGCTGTCAATTCTACCATTCTTAATCACTATTCTCATATCTGCCATCAGCGCAAGGATAGGATCGTGCGTTGAGATCAGCACTATCTTATCTCCCGTAATTAAAAGATCAAGCGCCTTTCTCCTGTCTACACCGGCATTTTCGATTTCGTCTATTACGACCACCGGCAGAGGACTGAGAAGTGCTGTATCGGAAATCATCAGAGCGCGTGACTGCCCGCCGCTCAACTGTGTAATGGGGATGTCATATTGTATGCGCTCACCAGCCAGCGTGTTAGCACAGGCAATAATTTTATCCACCATCTCACCGGTGTCGGGTATCATTCTGCTTTCCGCATGAAGCGTGACAAATTCTCTGACTGTAAGATCAACGACAAAATTCATATTTTGCGATAGTTGAGCTACCAGTTTGTGTTCTGCAGAAAAGCGTTGCTCAGATTCTGGAATACAATTGTTGATTAATATCTTTCGGCCCGTCGGCGTGTCTCCCTGAGCCAGGCATTCAATATCGGCAAGAAGGCGACTTTTGCCTGATCCGGTCGTTCCAACTACAGAGACAACATCACCGGGGCGCAAGGTCGACCTGCCGTTTCCGGCTTGCCGTCTTTGTCATATCCTCCAATTATAGTCAGAGAATCCAACTTGTGTTTAGAGGAATTCCTGATGCTCTCCATGCCCAATACAAACTCCGAGAAGTGCCCCAGCATTTGCGTCCTGTCAAGTCCGCAATCCTCCAGAGAGGTATCAGGCAACCCCTCTATTAATTGATAGGCACTTAAATGGCTGTCTATCTCACAAATACCCAAATGAAGGAAGAAATCTCTTGCATGGGGATATGAAACAAAGAGGTCATCCAGCGCAATGGAGATGATGCTTTCAATTTGCATGATATTTAATCACCACACCATCTTGCGGACGTACCCGCGCTGATGGTCTTCACCAATCTTCGTTTCACCTAAACAATAGGAGCATACGGCTGCCGGCATAGAGAACCTCAACATATGCCCATTCATGCTTTGATGTGCCATGGCAGTGCTAAACTTCGAGGCAAGTTGAGCTGCGCCCTGGCCGGTTACCCCATTTATTCCCATGATAAGTGCCTTGGGGTTGGCCTGTTTGACTTTGAAGGTAAAGATTTCCCGTTCAGCCTGAGACACAATATCGCCTTTCGTTATTACTACAATATCGGCCAGTTTTAACATCGGTCCAACCTTCAAGGGCGTATTGACTCCGGAAAGACAATCGATGTCGCACACGGCCAATGCATCTTTGATATGTGGAGCACATCGGTTGCACAACCCGGCACTTTCAATTATCAGAATATCCAGCTCCGCATTTATTCCCCACTGTATGCACTCCTCGATATTGCTCACAAAAAAATGATCGGGGCACAGATTTCCCGAGAGTCCGATTTTGAAGGGTATATTTTTCTTTTCGTATGCAAGTCCATCGACGGCAGCCATACAGTCAAATTTTACCACTCCGGTTTTAACGCCATCGCATCTAAGGTGATCAACTGCCCTCAGTATGACCGATGTTTTCACGGACGAGGGCGGACCCGACATGGTAATTACGCGTATCATGATTCTCTTTTCCACTCCTGCTGTTTTTTCCACTCTGCAATAAAATATTCATGCGCCTGGTCTTTCTGAGCTGCTGCATCATTTGATTTCAGATAGTCCCAACCCAGCCTCTTGAATCTTGCTTCTTCAGGGAGATTATTGTCCACGAGCGGATTAAGCGCCGGGAGGCAAGAGCGGGCACTTTTTTTGCCCAGTCCTTCTCCGGTGACATAGTTGATAAGCGGTGCAAGTGTCTCTATTTTTTCTTTTTTGGCCAGAAGATACAGAGGGCTTGTAAAAACCCCGTCGTCAGGCCAGACTATCAACACATCCTTTTTTGTGCAAAGCTTGGCAAAAAACCATGGAATAATATAAACGCCAACCCCTTTAGAGTCCGATGACCCGGCTATACGGGCCATCTCTGCCGAATGCAAGGCTAACTTCACATTTGCTGCCAGTCGAGATAGTCCTTCCGACCCGTATTCCTTATAAAAATACAGAAGAGGTGTCTCCGCCACTTGTTATTCGTCCCATTCAGAGCAATTTTACCTTTATACTGAGGGTCTAATAAATCACCCCATTTTCGCGGTACCGGAATATGACCGAGCTTTCTTTTGTCGATGAGCATGACGTGAGGCATTACAGCGTACACTGTATAAGCTTCATTCGGGTCCCTGAAGCCGGCAACTTCAAAGATGCGGTTAAGCGGCGCGGTCCAAATACTCTTAAAATACTTTATATCGACAAAGCGATCGACAAAATCCTTTCTGAAGAAGTCTCCAAATCCCAACGACGCTATTACGTCAGGCAGATTGTCTATATTTCTAGCTTTCCAGACAGAATCATACTGATCATCGTTCCCGCATCCAACCGGAATGTGACAATTCAGTTTAATGCCGGATGATTTAAAATAGTTGTTGGATACTTTGTCAATGCCATCTTTAAAGTTATGCTTAAAGACGCAAGCTGAATAGCCGAGGAAGTGCAAATGTTGCGGTGCACTTCCTTTAGTTATGCCGGGATTGAGCAGCAGCTGTTTCATGAGAGTTCTCCATCCGTTATTCGTATGGAACATTCCGTGGCGGTGCCGTAATGCTAAAGGCGTAAGTATATCGTTTGTTTCCCGATGTCCATAGATTGCAGATAATCAAGATTCGTAATAAGCGGATTCATAATTCCCCCCGGTGTCAAAAGCTATGACTGCATTAACCCCCTGAAATTATCGTTCACAACAAAAAGTGTCCTTGCGGTCCAAATTTTGCAGCACAAGCAGCTGCGATAGCTTCCATGCATTCACCTTGTCATCATATTCAGTCAAGGCACTTTCTCCGGCACCAGTAAGTAGAAGGGAGGCGCTATTTGTCCCAACCAACCGGACCAGCGGCTGATCTGATGTCCCATTCATTTGGGCAATCAGATACGTTGCATGTTTCACAGTGACACCTACTGATGTGGCTGCCGTCTTTACCGAAGATCCTCTAGCGATTTGTCGCAGGAGTTCAGCTCGGTTAGGCCCAATTAAAGCCCCATGTGTCACTTCGACCATTAGACAGCCACCATTTAAGATTCTTCCATATTCTCCATTCATGTTACCCTCCGTCTCGCATAACGCCGAGTCTAACCTTTGCCAAGGCATTAGTGCATACAAATGCATGTAGCGTGCCAACAACTCAAGATCGCTCAATTGGATTAAAAGAATGGTTCAATTTAGACGAATGTAAATTCAGCTCAACAATATAGTTACATAAAATACATTAATGTATCAATGATAATCATCTCCGTCCGCGGCCGAGCTCCGCTTGAGCGAAATAAGCAGCTGCCTTACGCAAAATCTCATTACTGCGCTTCAGTTTCCGTTTCTCTCGCCCCACGCCTTCAGACACTCCCGCTCCGTGCTTGTCAGACCTCCCCGAATCCACTCGTCAGCCGCACTGCACGCTCCCGAATCTCAGGCGAAGACTTTGTTGTCTTGTTCATGGCCCTATCCTCTCAATTTGTAGAGCCTCCTGTAAACCCGGGGGATTCAGTCGTTTTTTGTCATGAAATCTTTAATTGGCAGGAGAATTTGAATAATAACTTATTGAATGAGAGGTGTTTATTATAAAAAGATTCTTGATATCGACGACACAGTCACATAATTTGATATGCACGATAACGTACAGGAACGCTGAAATAGTGCAGCTATGAACAATTTATTGTCTCCTTTTATCAGATTCGGTGTCCGCTTGTCTTGGATTTGTCATCTATTTTTATACATATGTTCTGACCAGCGTGACGGGAATATGCACATGCTGGAATATGCACTTAAACGGTTGGCGTCAAATTTATGACCCTTATTGGTGATGTAGGTCACAGAATATATAAATTATTATGTTTTATGCTTTTTTCGGCATGATTACACGTTTTTTTGCCGATTGTTTGGGCTATACTTTAGATAGTTGAAATCATTATAAGGAAACAGGAATGCTTGAAAATGCCATAGCGAAAGGGTTGAATTCACTGGCCGGCTTAACAGGGCTGCACTTTCACTTGTACGATGACCTGCAACTCATACTTGCAGCCTCTACGCCCAAAGATAAACTTCTGTCACTGGTAAATTCGAATCCGGAGATTCATGGCCTTTACAAGAAATTCCTTGATACGCAGCTCAAGCTTTCGATAATCAGACAAGAGCCGTTCGTTGTCAAAGGCCTGACCGGACAGTATCATGCCTTCATCCCTCTTCAGGCTGAAGGGAAAAATCTGACGGCGGTTGCCGAAGCCTTTTATATGGACAAATATGATTTTAAGCGCTTCTATGACAGTGATTACGGACAAATGACCGGGGTTTCCGGCAAAGCGGAAGAAGAATGGCTGAAGGTCATCAGGATCTGCTCTGATGCGCAGATTAAATCCATACTTAGCCATGCTAAATCAATACTTCAAACCATAGTCTCGTCTGAACTTAACAATGACCGGCTAAACAAATACAGCCAGCAGTCAAGGACGATAATAAGCATAATGTCGGATATCAATTCCGATTATTCGGTAAGGAATCTCTATCAGATAGTTGTGGATGCAGTGATCTTTCTCTTTGACATAGATACGGCTGCTTTCTTTGTCAGGAAAGATGGCCAATATCGCCCCGAAGTTATGGAGGGCAGAGGCAAGCAGGCGATTAAGGATCTGAACATTTCGGTTGAAAATAGCTTTATAAGCAAAGTCACCTCAGATGAAAGTTCCATAACCACCATGAACAGCCATGAACTGTTGCATGCGGGATTTCCGGATAGTATTAATAACGTCACACTATTTCCTTTTACAACGGAAGCCGGGCTGTTGGGCATTCTGGCTATTTTCAATTCTCAGCTTGACAAACAGGCATGCGAATCCATAGCCAACCTTTGCAAACTAACAGCTTATCTGTGCGGAGTAAGGCGCAGGAGAGAAGAGATCGACAATGTATCTGACCAATTAAGAGCTCTTTCAATACAGGCATCGTCCCTGTATTCTCTTTATCACGAGCCGAGCCGCCTTTTTGAGGGCATCGTCAGTGAAGCCGCAAATCTTGTAAATGCTGAAAAGTGCTCGCTTATGCTGCCCCATAACACGGAGACTCTTGAGGTAAGGGCTGCGACTGGAACCAGCCGCTGGCTTATGGAAAATGTAAAAGTTCGCAAGGGTGATGGCATTGCCGGAAAAGTTTATGAAAAGGGTCTTCCTGCCCTCATCAACGGAGATGACACTTTTAAAAACTACGGCGCGACTCCCAGATCCCATTATAAAACTTCTTCAGCACTGAGCCTTCCTCTTATGATGGCAGGCGAAATCATCGGCGTTTTAAACCTGAGCGATAAGCGTTCAGGAGGCGCTTTTTCCGAACATGACATTTCAATGCTTTCTCCGTTCATACTGCAGGCTGCAACTCTGTTAAAGCTCTGCGTATGCAATGACACTCTCGAAGAAATGAAAAAACTTTCGATGACAGATGCTCTGACTAGCCTCTTCAATAGACGTTATTTTGATGTCCGTCTAGAAGAAGAATTCCTGAGAGCCAAGAGATATAATCTTACTCTTTCTTTGGCAATAATGGATGTAGATGATTTTAAATCATTCAATGATAGCGAAGGGCATGTGGCCGGCGATCATATACTCAGAGAGGTTGCTCATATCATGACTTATGCAGTACGGTCTCACGATATCCTTGCAAGAATAGGTGGCGAAGAGTTTGCCATCATCATGCCCCAAACCTCAAAAACAGAGGCTTTTAAGGTCACTGAAAGAATCAGGGAAAGCATAAAGAGTAATATTACGCGGACCTGGAAAAAATACCCCAAAAGCCAGCTGACTATTTGTGGAGGTATTGCGACTTTCCCCGACTGCTGTTCTTCCAAGGACGATCTGATCAGAAATGCCGACAGGGCATTATATCAGGCAAAGAAACTTGGCAAAGATCTCACAATATTTTGGAAATAACGACCCGAATGGAATTAACTTATTGCACCTAACACGACGCCGGCATTAGGAGCAGTCCTTTTATCAAAGCTTCTTCTCAATAGTCCGTTTATTTCTTGTTCTATTCAATTCTTCAGTAAAGCTCTGCTTTCACCAATAGTTGAAGCTTTCAAGCCAATGGCTACATGATGTATTAACCTGCCCAAAATATGCTTGATCTCCGATAAAGTCTGAACTAACGGTAACATGCAGAATATTCATGAGCCGATATTTTTTATATAATGAACATTGGATAGCCCAGATTTATTGTCAAAGGAGTCAACATGGTCATAGGCGTGCCAAAGGAGATAAAGACACAGGAGTACCGCGTCGGCATGACGCCTTCAGGAGTTGAAGAATTAAAATCTGACGGTCATATTGTGCTGGTTGAGGCTAGAGCCGGAGACGGCAGCGGATTCCCTGATGCGCAATACCTGAAGGCAGGCGCAAATATAACCGACAGAAATTCTCTCTTCTCAGAATCGGAGCTCATAGTGAAAGTCAAAGAACCATTGCCTGCAGAGTACAACTTGCTTAAAGAAGGCAGAGCGCTCTTTGCATATTTACACTTGGCGGCCAATAGAGAGCTTACCGAACTGCTCCTCAGGAAGAGAATTACTTCGCTGGCCTATGAAACGTTGCAGAAAGACGGCGCCCTTCCCCTTCTGCAACCCATGAGCGAAATAGCCGGACGCATGGCTCCTCTCGTCGGTGCATATTACCTGCAAAAACCCCATGGTGGCACCGGTGTGCTTCCCATGGGAGTTGCTGGGGTAAAACCGGCAAAAGCAGTAATATTGGGAGCAGGAACAGTCGGATTCAATGCGGCCCGGGTCTGCATAGGACTCGAGATGGACACCGTTGTTGCAAACAAAAGCGTATCCAGACTTGAGAGACTTAACGAGTTCTTCAGTGGGAGGGTCAAGACTGTATCCCTATCCGACACAAATATAAGGAATGAGATACAGGATGCCGATATCGTCGTTGGCGCCGTACTCGTACCGGGAGGGAAAACCCCCTTGCTAATTACGCTGGAGATGTTGGGTTTGATGAAAAAAGGGGCCATAATTGTGGATGTCTCGGTAGATCAGGGAGGATGCGTCGAGACTGCAAAACCCACAACTCATGACGACCCGGTTTATACGATCGATGGAATAGTGCATTACATGGTAGCCAATATGCCGGGGGCTTACCCGAGGACATCTACCCTCGCACTCACAAACGCAACTTTGCCGTACATTAAAACCATCGCATCACTCGGTATCGGAGAGGCGACAAATAAAGATACAGCTTTAACAAGCGCTTTGAATACTCATAAGGGCCGGATCGCGCACGAAGAGCTGGCACGAACCTTCACGGGTTGACACAGCGCTAAGCAGATTACGAAACAAAACGGAATATGGATTATCATGAATGAAAATCTAATGGATTAAAAAACTACAGTTTCCTTCTGTCAGCCTGCCTGTTCCTAAGCCCAAGGCGACCTTCCAGATCATCTATGAACTGGCGCGCCGTTCTTCCTGAAAAGTTCCCATGCTCCAGCGACCACTGAACTGCCTGTTGCTCAAGCATGGTAGGGTTGATATCAATCTTCCTTAGGGAAATGTAATTCCTGACAATAGTCCAGTATGTATCTATGTCGAAATTGTAAAATCCGAGCCTCAATCCAAAGCGGTCGCTAAGTGAAAGTTTCTCTTCCTCGGTTTCGGACGGATGGAGTTCCCCGCCTTTAAATACCGGCAAATTATCTTCAGCATGCTCCGGAATCAGATGCCTGCGGTTAGATGTTGCATAGATGACCATGTTATCAGGCTTCACTTCAAGGCCTCCTTCCAACATGGCCTTGAGTTGGCGATATGACATCTCTTCTTCTTCAAACGCCAGGTCGTCACAGAAGATCACGAATTTTTCTTTCATATTGCTCACAATACTGCCCACGTCGAACAAGTGTCTCAGTGCATCGCGCTCCATCTCGATCATGCGCAATCCCTTTTTCCCGTATTCATTCAACAGGGCTTTGATGGCCGATGACTTGCCGGTACCTCTAGGACCATATAATAAGACGTTGTTGCATGGCAGACCCGCCAAGAATTGCTCTGTATTTTCCTTCAACCGCAAAATTATATCTTCGATACCCTTTAGTTCTCTCAGCCTTACAGGATCAGGCTGGGCAATTGACTTGATGCTGAATCTTCCGTCAACGGACTGCACCTTACAAGCCGATCCCTTATAAAAAACTGACTGATCTATTTCAGGAGCGAAACTATCTGAAATCTTTTTTAAACTTTCGTTGATTTTTTGCAATTGAAATGCCACAGCCTTTATATCAAAGTCTCCGCTCATAATCACAACCCCCATTTGCGAGTTATTAACGGTAATGTCATGCAGTCACAGTCAGACATGATGGTGGAAATCCAACAAGTTTTACTTCCGGCATCAGGACAACTCCAAATGTTTCGAACACCTTCTTCTGCACATCAGCTGCAAGTCTTACTATTTCCTCCGCCTTCGCACCTCCATGGTTCGTCAGGATAAGCGAATGTTTAGGTGAAAGACCGACCGAACCTTTGCGATATCCTGGTGAAAAGCCAGCCAGCTGAATCAGACATGCAGCTGATATTTTAATATCCCCAGATTCTGTCGGCCATGCCCAGTTGCTGCACCCCCCGGACCTATCAACAGCGGCTTCGACCTCCTTAAATCTTTCAGCATTGACCATTGGATTCTTAAAAAAAGAACCGGCGCTTTTCAACGAATCATATCCATTACGGACAAGCAGGCCCTTAGCATCCCTTATTTCGATCACCGCATCGCGGACCTGTTTAAGCGTAACGTCACGTCGGTCCTCAAAATGTCTCTCCAGTTCTCTGTATTCTATAGTAGGACTAGCTTTTGGC
>Ga0187786_10000032_pt1 | contig 46682 bp, 39 predicted proteins | sample 0815_BV2_10_20_M_FD_132449 | JGI IMG/M metagenome (GOLD analysis project Ga0187786, IMG submission 132449) | Tropical peat soil microbial communities from peatlands in Department of Meta, Colombia - 0815_BV2_10_20_MG | ecosystem: Environmental > Terrestrial > Soil > Wetlands > Peat | place...
TCATCGCTGAGATATGCGGAATCCTTTTCACTTCTGGCCCCCCTTCTCAGCCTTTTCCATTGCCTTTTTCTCAGCCTCAGGAATGGAAGAATAGGTCACAGCTGTAAATGTAACGCTGAGGGCTGCCGCGCCCTTTCTTGACACCTTGCCAGTGCTTTTCATGACAATCTTGTCAAGATTGACTATCCTCTCTAGCTTCGTAATATTGCTGAAGAACTGGCCGAACCTGTGATATGATCCCCGCATCTCAACACTCACGGGAATTTCATACACTTCCTTGCTCGCATGTACGGTCTTTGCAGACGGCCGCCACAGCACAGTCTCCAAGCCGGACTTAAACGCGAGTTGCGATACCTGCCTCAGCAGCCCCGACACCTCTTTCTCTTCAGGCAGTTGCGATTCGAGAGCAGTCAGCTTCTTCTTCAAAGTCTCATTTTCCCCTATCAGTGCAGTCAGACGGCTGGCTTGCTGTTGAGAGCTCTGCAAGTCCGCACGCTGTTTTTCAACATCGGCTGAGATCCTGCTTTTTTCATCCAGGGTCGGCAGAATGACAAACGTCACACTCAGAACTATTATCAGCAGGGCCGGCAGCACCAGCAGCAGGTTTTTCTTTGATGGACTAAGACTTTCTAAGCTTTCCGCGTTCATATCTTCACCTTGAAGTTCAACTTGAAATTATAGACCTCAGTCTTCTCCACCGTTCCCTGTTTTGTCTCCTCAAGATATACATCGGAATATGCCGGGGATTTCTTGAGATTGTCCACAAAGGAAACAACATCCATGTTTGTATATCCAACGCCTTCAATCACTGCCTGCGGATTATTGAAAGTCACGCTCGAAAGCCATACCCCGTCGGGCAACAACTTGCTGATATCATCCAGCAGCCTGACCGGTACAGACTGATTCTTCTTCAGTGTCTCGATCAGATTTGACTTCTGCTGAATCGCCTTATTCAGCGCCTCAAACTTCTTGACCTCATCGATCTTCTTCTTGTATTCGGCGATCTTGGCCTGGTTGGAAGTATACTCGTTTTTCAGATCCGACACCTGCATCTTCAGAAAAACAACTGCGAGTACGGCGAGGAGGAGAGCCGCTCCCGTAACTATTCCAAGCAAGGTCAAAAACGGGAGGGGCTTTTTTGCTTCAACTGCGAGGGGAAGGTCGGCCTTCTTCTGTCTTTTCTGTTTTCTTTCAGCCAGCAGGTTGATCCTTATCATTGCCTGTCCCCCGACCGCCTCATCGCAAGGCCGACAGCTACCGCCGTGATAGGCGCAACCTCGCCGAGTGCCAGCTTATCTGACTTTCTGATATTCTTCAGGACGTCAGCCACTTCGACCGGAATCCCGAGCCTTTCCGACATAAGGGTTGAAAAACCCTTGATTAGAGCGGCACCGCCGCTCAGTACTATGCCGTTTATATCTTCATCACCGATGCTGCTTCTGAAGTATTCGAATGACCGGTATATCTCTGCGTAAATCTCATCGGATGCGCCGTTGATGATATCGCGAACCGAGTCATGAGGAACTCCTTCAACCGTTTCACCCAATTTGACGCGCTCTGCCGCATCGCGCGATATGTTGAGCGTGCGCTCAATCGCCTCGGTGTGATAGTTGCTGCCTATGGCAGTATCTCTCATAAACACCGGCAACCCCTTCCTGAGAATATTGATATTTGTCTTGCTGGCCCCTATGTTGACAAGCGCCACATTTTTCTTATCGGCAATTCCGTAATTTACTTCATACACGTTTCCGACAGCAAAGGAATCGACGTCGACAACAACCGGTGTAATGCCGGCCTGCTGGACGGCATCCACATAATCGGCCATCACCGTCTTTTTTACCGCAACCAGCATGACGTCCATCATGCCCTCTTCTTCAGTATCGGGGCCGAGGATTTCAAAATCAATATTTACATCCTTGATGTCAAAGGGTATGTACTGTTCGGCTTCATACTTGATATTTAGGCCAAGTTCCTCTTCGGTTATCAGCGGTACCTTTATAACTTTTGTTATTACTGCAGAATGACCGGAAAGCCCCAAAACAGCTTCGGCCTTCTTGATCCCGGCCTGGCTCATCAACGCTTTAAGCGAATCGACAAGCTTTGTCTTGTTGAGCACTAGACCATCACCGATTACATCGCGCTCGATCGGAAGCATGCTGAAAAGCGAAAGTTCGTAGCCGTCCTTGCCGGCATCGACCTGTGCCACCTTCAGATAACGCGACCCGATATCAACCCCTATGGTGCTCTTCTTTCCTATTAACATAATGCTATATTTAGCAGAAAAAGTTCAGTTTGTCAAGCATTTTCTTTATTTCACGCCATCTCACAGCGGCGTGTTCACCTTTATGTAGAGTTCTCTGAGTTGTTTCTGGTCCACTGTCGAGGGCGCTCCGCTCATCTGGCAAACTGCCTTCTGCGTCTTCGGAAACGCTATGACATCTCGTATGGAAGATGCTCCTACCATGAGCATAACCAGCCTGTCGAGGCCCAGGGCGATGCCTCCATGAGGCGGCGCGCCAAACTGTAAAGCATCAAGCAGGAAGCCGAATTTCTCATAGGCCTCCTCTTCACCTATACCCAATATCTCAAACATTCTTCTCTGAACGTCGTTTCTGTGGATACGGATGCTGCCCCCCCCCACCTCATAGCCATTAAGCACAAGATCGTATGCCTTTGCCGTAAACGACGACAAAATTTCAGTCGGCTCACTCCCCCGGAAGGCTTCAACCGGCAGTTGCAGCATCTTTTCCATGCTCGCGCACGAAGGCGATGTAAACGGGTGGTGCATCGCCGAATACCTTTTCTCCTCTTCATCCCACTCGAGGAGTGGAAAATCAGTCACCCATGAGAAATTAAAACCTGCTCCGATAAGGTCAAGCCGTTTCCCCAGATCAAGCCTCATCCTGCCAAGGACATTGTGCACCACAGCCTCCTTGTCGGCTACAAACAGGATCAGGTCTCCTTCATGGGCATCGACCCTTGCAGCCATTTGTTGCAAAACATCTTTCTGGAAAAACTTCGCAATAGGTGATTCGAAGCCTCCTTTCACTTTTATCCATGCAAGCCCTTTAGCGCCATATGCCTTTGCATCCTCGGTGAGCATATCGATTTCCTTGCGCGAAAAACCGGCCATCCCTTTAGCGTTGAGGGCCTTTACACGGCCTCCGGAATCCAGTGCGCCCAGGAACACCTTGAACGAGCTCAAACGGGCCAGATCGCCCATATCGGCAATCTCCATCCCAAATCTCAGATCAGGCTTGTCACTACCGTATTTTTCCATGGCTTGTTTAAAGGATAGCACCTGGAAGGGCTTGGCTATGGTGACGCCGATCACATCCTGAAATAGTTTGGCTATCATACCTTCCATCAGCGCCATGATTTCGGAGCTGTCCGTAAACGCCAGTTCCAGGTCCACCTGCGTGAATTCAGGCTGGCGGTCGGCCCTCAGATCCTCGTCCCTGAAGCACTTCACTATCTGGAAATAGCGCTCCATACCTGCAACCATCAATATCTGCTTGAAGATCTGCGGCGACTGGGGTAACGCGTAAAAGTGGCCCGGATTTAGCCTGCTCGGAACAAGATAGTCCCTTGCTCCTTCAGGGGTCGATTTGGTAAGCATTGGGGTCTCTATTTCGAGAAAGCCGGCGCTGTCGAGAAAGTCTCTGATGGATTTTGTCGTCTTGTGGCGTATACCGAAATTACGCTGCAGTTCGGGCCTTCGCAGATCGAGATACCGGTGTTTCAGACGCAGGGCCTCGGAGGCATCTGCAGCCTCTTCAATCATGAACGGCAGCACTGCAGATTCATTGAGTACCTGAAGGCTACTCGCATAGAGTTCAACTCTGCCGGTTACAATTTCGTCATTGGCCGTGCCTTCCGGCCGAGGCCTGACTTCGCCATCGACGGCTATGACGAACTCGCTTCTAAGGTCATGAGCGAGCTTGTGTGCCTCAGCCGAGACATCGGGGCTGAATACAACCTGAACTATGCCGCTCCTGTCTCGAAGATCCACAAAAATCAGGCCGCCATGGTCCCTTCTCCTGAATACCCATCCGCACAACTTGAAACGGGAACCTGAATGCGACTCCCTTAGTTCACCGCACCATATATCGCGATACATATTTCCTCCGTTTGTAAAAAATCCTCACTGCTTATCTGTTAAGCCTTCTTGATGACTGCCTCCGGAGATTTCCTTACGTAACACCTGCAGCTCCTTGTCGGTCAATGGCCTGACCTCGCCGGTCTTGAGCCCACCCAGGCTGATTCCATTAATGCTTATGCGGCGCAGCTTCAGGGCCGGGTGACCTACCGCCTCCACCATTCTGCGCACTAACCTTTTCCTGCCTTCGGTTATCGTCATTTCAATCCATGAGTTGGATTCGGACTTCCTGATAAATCGAGCCCTGGCCGGCAATGTCCTGCCGTCCTCAAGCCTCACGCCGGCCCGTAATTTCCTGAGCCTTTCGTCCTCAATCATCCCCTTTACTTTGACAACATACGTCTTTGGTATCTTTCGTGAGGGATGCATCAGGCCATTTGCAAAATCACCATCGTTTGTAAGCAGCAAAAGACCTTCCGAATCATAGTCGAGACGCCCAACCGGAAAGACCCTATAGCGCGTACCCTTTATAAAGTCCTTCACTGTAGGCCTTCCTTCCGGGTCCGACAGCGATGTCACAACACCTCTGGGTTTGTTCAGCATCAGATAAACCTTCGGCTCCCGCCGGGTGAGCAACTTTCCGCTTACCTTTATGTGGTCCTTCGAAGGATCGGCTTTCATGCCCAGCTCGGCAACCTTGCCATTAATCGTAACGCGGCCTGAGGCAATAAGTTCTTCTGCCCCCCTCCGCGAGGTAACGCCCATCTGGGCTATTATCTTCTGTATTCGCTGCTCCACAGGCCGGTCCGATCTATCTTATTTCTATATACGCCTTTTGGCGAAGGCCTTTGATCCAGGCCTTGTAGTCCCGCTCGAACTTATCGGCGTAAAGCTTGTCCTGCATGGCTTGCTTCAGTTCAGCAGGGCCCTTGTATGTCCTCTCGCTGTCAAGCTTAACAATATTAAACCCCGCGGTTGTGCTGAACGGTTCGCTGACGTCTCCCGGTTTCATCTTCTGCAGGACATTGAGGAACTCACCGGACAGGTCGGACTTGCTAACGAATCCGAGATCGCCCCCGGCTTTGGCACTGGCATCTTCGGAATATTTTTTGGCAAGCTCTGAAAAGCTTTCACCGGCCTTGATCTTTCGATAAATATCGGCAGCCTTTACTTCTGCCTGTTTCGGATCTTCGCCGTTCTTAACCAGGATAAGGCTTATCTTATAGCCTTCCTCCATGTCGGACAACGCCGGCTTGCTTGCCAGAAAAGCATTGAGTTCTTCGTCGGTCACAACAACCTTTCCGCGCACATCCCGATCTATAAGCCGGTTAATAATGATTTGGTCGGAAAGTTTCTTTCTGTACTCTTCTGGCGTGAATCCCTCTTTGCCGATCGCCTCCTTCATTGCCTCATCTGTCATGCCGTATTTTTCCCGAATGGAAGCCATTGTTTTGTTTATCTCATCGTCTGTCGCGGTAATACCATCTTTCTTTGCCTCCTGAAGCAGCAGCCTCATGTCTATAAGGTTCTCCAGAAAGGCCCTTTCATTCTCTTCAAATATCTTATGACGCTCGCGTTCGCCCATAGCCTTCACCTGAGGGCTCGCTTCGAACTCCATGGCCTTGTATAGTTCACTCCAGGTAATCACGTCTGAGTTCACTACTGCCACAACCTTATCAAGCAGGATGGCCCCTTCGCCGGCAGAGCACAGGCCTATCGCCGCCATAACAATGATGCAGAGAAACTGCAACCAGATCCTCATCGCAAACCCTCCCTATAGTCGCTCATAAAATGCGTATTTCCGCCATATTGCATGCGTCAGCATATCCTTGGCAGCTGCTCGCCCGCAAGCATATCTATAATGCGCGTCCCGCCGATTGCCGTCTTCAGCAGGACCATTCCGTTTCTTTTGGCATCCGCGGCGCCCACTTCGCCAATGACCACAGTACCTGCGCCCAGGGGATGCTTCCTCATCGCAGCAGCAAGCACGTCGGCCGTATCTGCAGGCGCAACCGCAAGCAGTATCCCTTCGTTGGCGATATAGAGAGGATCTAGTCCCAGTATCTCGCAGGCACCCTTCACGCCGTCCGGCACAGGCAGCAAAGATTCACCGATCATGATCGGCAGTCCTGATTCAAGGGCAATTTCCTTTAATGTTGTAGCCACACCGCCCCTTGTCGGGTCTCTCATCATGCGAAGATTTTTTTCAACCCCCAGCATGGTCTCGACAAGTCCGCACAGCGCTGCGGTATCGCTCAGGACAGGCGGTTCGAAGGACAGGCCGTTTCGTTCGGACATGACCGCTACACCGTGATTCCCTATCGACCCGCTTATAATTATCCTGTCACCCGGCCTGATCTTGTCGGGCCCGAGGGCTACGCCTTCAGGCACCAATCCCACGCCTGCCGTCGTAATAAAGATTCCGTCTCCTTTTCCCTTGTCGACAACCTTGGTGTCGCCCGCAACGATCCTGACATTTGCCTTTTCTGCGGCGTCAGCCATTGATACTACTATCTCTCGCAGTGAATCCATCTGGAACCCTTCCTCGATCACAAAGCCGGCAGACAGATAAAGAGGTTTCGCCCCCACCATCGAAAGATCGTTCACAGTCCCGTTGACGGCCAATTCTCCGATGTTTCCGCCCGGAAAGAAGATCGGCGACACCACGTATGAGTCCGTTGTGAATGCGAGCTTACCGGCAGCGAATTCGCCGCCTTCGAGCACTGCTGAATCGGCAAGCATCTTCATGCCGAACCGGGGCGCTATATGCTCCCTTATCAGCGAATGCATCAATCTGCCGCCGCTTCCGTGACCAAGCAAAATCTTGTCCATTAGTCCACCATTAATCCCTCCCCGTTTCCTGTCAAGTCAGAAATGGGCAGGATTCACTTTCAATTTGAATTAACCCTCACCGTTTCGGAAAGAGGACTCTCGCTGAACGGCCCGAGAGCTGCTACGCAATATGATACAACCGCGGCCAGCGGCTCCTCATCGACAAAAAGCGGGACATCAACATCTGCAACCGGTGTAAGCTGACCACCCTCTGATCTGCGATAGACCCTGTATCCTTTTAGCCATTTTTCAGGGTTTTCTCTCCATGAGATATACACCTTTCCGTCTGCCCTCGCAAATCTCACATCTGAAGGCTGCACAGGCACGAACGAATGCGGATCGACTGCCAGGCACGTCGAAGGGTGGCCTTCGTTGACCATATTAGTTGTGACGATGGAGCGCACAGAATAATAAACAGATTGAGCAGTGTCCACATTGTCTCTGAATGATGTATTTTTCAGAGGTTCGGAATTAAGCTGCTGCTCGCCGCACCTGTCTTTATCCGTTCCCCGATAAATGTTGTAGCTGACGTCCCCATCGACTTTTTTCCAGGTGACGTCGATTGCATCGTATGTAACCCTATAGGCCAAATCCACCGGAGGATCAGGCAGCTTCACAGGATTCACCCTGAGCTCGGCAGATTCGTCGCTGATCACATTTCTTAAGCTATATACACGAATTCTGTAGCGATATTCTTTGCCCACAGCAAACTTTTCATCAGAATAATGAGTGATGTCGCCGGGCACAAAGGCCAAGGTTTCAAACGGCATGCCACCTTCGGACTTCTCCACATAAAAACCTTTGACCACTATCTTGGACTGCCTAGCATACGACCATGAGACCACTATTTTGCCGTCACGATGTATCGCGCTCATGCTTGAAACCGGGGCCGGTTTTTCGAATGATTTCATAGTGGGCCTGCCCTTTTGTCCGCAGCCGGAAAGCAAGACCGGCACAGCGGCAAGCAGGACCACCGCACAGACCGTGATGACCCTTCTGCAATATGTCGCTATCATTAATTATGCCCTCAGCCTTTTTTTGAAACGGGCTATCTGCTCCCTGACCATTTCAGGCGATGTCCCGCCGTATGACTTCTTTGCGTTCACAGAGGCGGTGGCATCGATCAATCCAATAATGTCATTTTCTATCAATGCCGAGTGGAGAGCGTATTCCGCTGGGGTCAGCTCCGCCAATGTCCTGCTGTTGTCGATGGCATACCGGACTATCTTACCCGTAACTTCATGGGCCTTTCTAAAAGGCATGCCCTTACGGACAAGATATTCCGCAATATCGGTCGCCGTCGAAAATGCAGCGTCTGCGCTGCCCTCCATGTTATCCCGCTTGAAAGTTATACTGCCTAACATTTCAGTCAAAACAGAGACGGTGGCCTTAACAGTGTCGCATGTATCGAACAGCGGCTCCTTGTCCTCCTGCATGTCCCTGTTGTAGGACAGCGGCAAACCCTTCATTACGGTCAGAAGCGCCACGAGATTGCCGAACACCCTGCCCGTCCTGCCCCGCATGAGTTCCGCCACATCCGGGTTTTTCTTCTGCGGCATTATGCTCGATCCGGTTGTGAATGCATCGGAGATCTCGATAAATGAAAACTCTTCTGACGACCAGAGCACCAGCTCTTCCGCCATTCTGGATATGTGCATCATAAGGATGGACGAGCATGAGAGGAATTCAATGACGGCATCGCGGTCCGAAACTGTATCAATGCTGTTTTCCGACACGCCGCCGAACCCGAGCTGCTCCGCCACATAAGCCCTGTCGATCGGCAACGATGTGCCTGCAAGTGCGCACGACCCCAGCGGCATAATGTTGATTCGCCGCATTGCATCAGAGAATCGCTCCCGGTCGCGCTCAAGCATCTGCGCATAAGCCATCAGGTGATGAGATAAAAGGACCGGCTGAGCCCTTTGCGTATGGGTATAACCCGGAAGAATGATCCCCAGATGACGCTCGGCAATCTCAGCAAGCCGCTTTTCCAGGACAAGAAGCAGCCCGATTATTCCACTCGTCTCTGCACGCAGATAAAGCCTGATATCGAGAGCGACCTGGTCATTGCGGGAACGCGCGGTATGAAGCTTACCGCCGGCATCTCCGATTCTCTTGATAAGGGCCGATTCAATATTCATATGAATATCTTCCAGCTCTTCTCTGAAGACAAACCTTCCCTCTTCGATATCGCGATATATTTCCTTCAACCCTTTTATGATGCTGACACCCTCTTTTTTTGTAATTATCCCCTGCTTAGCCAGCATGCGCGCATGCGCGATGGAGCCTTCTATATCGTATCTCCAAAGCTGCCGGTCATATGAAATGGATTCAGTATACTTTTCCGCGCTCTTTGAAGTGGCTTCCGTAAACCGGCCTGCCCAGGGCTTTTTTGTCATCAGTGCTCCTCTTCCTTGTGTTTATCGCGCTCTGCTATGAGCTTCTGGGTAATATGAGCGGGCAACTCTTCATAGTGTGAAAACTCCATCGAATAGAGACCGCGTCCGGAGGTCATGCTTTGGAGCTGGTTCGCATATACAAGCATTTCCGCCATCGGCACAAGGGCCATGATCTTCTGATTGCCGCCCGCCTGCGGCTCCACGCCCTGAACCTTGCCCCGCTTTGAGTTCAAATCCCCGATCACAGCGCCCAGCGTATCGTCTGGAACAACAACCTCTATTTTCATAATAGGCTCCAGCACAATGGGTTTCGCATCCAACACTGCCTTTTGCAGGGCCATCGACCCGGCGATCTTGAAAGCCATTTCCGAGGAATCTACTGAATGATATGATCCGTCATAGAGGGTAACCTTCACATCGACCATAGGGTAGCCAGCAATAAGACCTTCCTTCAGCTTTTCGACGACGCCTTTTTCGACCGCAGGTCGGTACTGCTGCGGGATTACTCCGCCCACTATCTTATCTACAAATTCAAATCCTCCGCCGCGCGGCAGGGGCTCAAACTCGATCCAGCAGTCTCCGAACTGGCCGCGACCGCCGGACTGTTTTTTGTAACGCCCCTGGGCCTTGGTCCGCGCCTTGATAGTCTCCCTGTATGCAATTTTGGGGGCCTTCATCAGGACCTCCACGCCGAATTTCCTCTTAAGTTTGTCGAGAGCAACTTCCAGGTGCACCTGCCCCATGCCTGAAAGTATCATCTCCTTTGACTCCTCATCTCTCGTAAACCTCAGCGTCGGGTCCTCCTCGAGGATTCTGTGCAGGCCTGTGCTGACTTTCTCTTCGTCACCTTTGGTTTTGGGCGCGATAGCATAGGAGATGATCGGCTCCGCAAACTTCACGTTCGGCAGTACAATAGGGTGATGCTCTTCGCAGAGCGTGTCTCCGACATTGGTGTCCTTGAGTTTCACGACTGCTGCTATCTCGCCCGCATTGACCGCAGCGACGGGGACATGCTTTTTTCCGACAAGATAAAAGACCTGTCCTACTCTCTCCTTGCTTCCAGAGGTTGCATTCAGCACTGTAGAATCTGCCTTAAGGACCCCTGAATAAACCCGGAAGATCGACAGCTTGCCGGCGAACGGGTCCGCGATCGTCTTGAACACATAAGCCGTCAGCGGGTCAGCTGCAACGGGCTTGCGGTCCGCCTCCTTATTGTCCTTGGGGTTGATGCCCCGTATGGGAGAAATCCTGCTCATCTCATCCGGCGTCGGAAGGCATAATAGCATCAGGTCCATCAGCTGTGACACCCCGGCGTTCATAGTTGCAGAACCGCAGGCCACGGGGATAAAGCGTCTGGTTAGCGAGGCCTCCTTGATTCCCTTGATAATCTCTTCCGGCGCCAGCTCGCCGCCTTCAAGATACTTCTCAAGCAGAGAGTCGTCGGCCTCGGCAATCTTCTCGACAAGCTTCTTCCTGTAATCTTCAACCATGGCTTTCAGGTCGTCAGGGACGGCAGCTTCAGAGGCCTTTCCGTCCTTATATATATAAGCTTTCATTGCCACCAGGTCGACAACTCCGTGAAAGCCTTCTCCGGCGCCAATCGGAATGAACAGAGGAATGGCTTCCTGGTCAAAAGATTTCTCCAGTTCGCTGACTGCGTTGAAGAAGTCGGCGGCCTCCTTGTCGAGCTTGTTTACGAATACAATCCTCGGTACCTCGAACTCGCAGGCATACTTCCAGATCTTCTCCGTCTCGGCCTTGACGCCGGAAATCGCACTGACAATCACGACGGCTCCGTCTGCAACGCGTAAACACCCTCTTGCATCCTCTATAAAATTGATGAAGCCGGGGGTATCGATCAGATTAAGGCGGGTATCTTTCCAGTCGCAGTAGGCAACCGCGGAAGTCACGCTGATCTTGCGGTCGGTCTCTTCGGGCTCATAATCCATCGTGGTATTACCGCCCTCAACAGTACCCGTCCTGTCAATAGCGCCGGCATTAAAAAGTATCGCCTCGGACAGCGATGTCTTTCCCGCTCCGCTGTGCGCAATGATGGCTACATTTCTGATGTGTGCTGCATCAAGCTTGGTCATAGACTACCCCCTCGATATATTTAAGCAGGACGCGGCATGCAGCGCCCTACCTCTTGCTGATAATCTCTTCCACTACAGGGACAAGCTCTTTCTTCTTTTCAAACTTCCTTATCAAAATCTTGACGCACAAAAAAGATACAATCATCAGGCTGAACCCGGATATCGCCGATAACATATCAGGATCGCTGCCGGGGAAAAAATCGCTCACAAAATCCTTTCCCAGCACCGCTCCTGCAACCAGGGCGAGGGCAGGCACTCCGTAAATCAGCAGCGTACCTTTCAGATAAGTGAACGCTTTGAACGATATCTTTACAGTGTCCCCGACCTCGGCATGTACGGCATTGAATGCCTCAATCTCTGCTCCGCTCCCGGATACTTTACAGACAGAGCCGGCAGCGCAGGCATCACATGCGCTCTGCCTCTTTACCGAGACAAAGGCCTTCGGGCCGTCTATTCTGCTCACGACTCCGGTTTCTTCCATTCGATCAGCCTTTCTCCTTGAGGAGTTTGTATTCGACGCTGTCCACAAGGGCCTGCCATGACGCCTCTATGATATTTTCGGAAACCCCGACAGTCCCCCACCTAGCATCGTCATCACCGCTTTCAACCAGAACGCGAACCTTTGCAGAGGTGCCTTTTCCGGCAGCAAGCACCCTGACCTTATAGTCATGAAGTTTCATGCGCTTGAGCTCCGGGTAGAATTTGTCCAGGGCCTTGCGGAGGGCATTGTCGAGGGCATTTACCGGCCCCAGTCCTGTTGCGGCCGTATGTTCCACGCTTTTGCCGACCTTCACCATTATCGTAGCCTCACTCATAGAGTCTTCGGTTTCCTTCCGTTTCTCGATTATCACCCTGAAGCCGATCAGATCGAAAAACCGGCGATGAAGCCCCAGCGCCTTTTTCAGGAGAAGTTCGAATGACGCCTCGGCCCCTTCAAACTGGAATCCCTGATGTTCGAGTTCCTTGAGCTCGTCCAATATAGTCTGCAGCTCCGGCGAATCCGGATTCAGCCGGATATTGAACTCTTCCGCCTTTCTGAGCACATTGCTCCTGCCGGCGAGGTCGGATATCAGCACGCGCTGCGAATTGCCGACAAGCTCGGGTCTGATGTGCTCATAAGTCTCCGGCCTGCGGCGAATCGCACTGACATGTACGCCACCCTTGTGAGCAAAGGCGCTGTCGCCCGCGAACGGCTGTCTCTTAAAATGCCTCATGTTTGCGATTTCGTTCACAAAACGCGAGACTTCCCTCAACCGCATGAGTTGCTCCTCGTCAAGACAACGATAACCCATCTTCAACTGGAGGTTTGGTATAACGGATATCAGGTTGGCGTTTCCGCACCTCTCTCCGAGGCCGTTGATCGTTCCCTGCACCTGTGATGCGCCATTTTCCACGGCTGCAATGGAATTTGCAACGGCGCAATCGGCATCGTTATGGGCATGGATGCCGAAAGGCCCTTTAAGCTTCTCGGCCACGGCCCTGACGGTTGCAACAACCTGGTACGGCAGGCACCCTCCGTTCGTATCGCACAATACAATACAGTCAGCGCCTGCCTTTTCAGCGGCAAGCAGGCATTTCACGGCATATTCGGGATTGTCCTTATAACCGTCGAAGAAGTGCTCTGCGTCAAAGAATACCTTTTCTGCATGTTTCTTTAAGAACAAAACAGAATCGTGAATAATACCGAGATTCGCATCGAGCGAAATTTTGAGGGCCTCCTTCACATGAAAGTCCCACGTCTTGCCGAAGATCGCAACGGCCTTCGTCTTGGCTTCGATGATGGCATCAAGCCCGGGGTCGTCCTTAGCCTTATGCCTCGGGCTATGGGTGCTCCCGAAGGCAACCACTGTGGCATTCGATACGCGCAGCTTTCTAACCTTTCTGAAAAACTCGGCATCCCTGGGGTTCGATCCGGGCATTCCGCCTTCTATAAAATGAACGCCGAAATTATCAAGCTTCTCCGTTATCCGGAGCTTGTCTTCGACTGAAAAGGCGATATCCTCGGCCTGGGCGCCGTCCCTCAGGGTTGTATCGTATATCTCGATCCTGCGCATCAATTCCTCATTGCTGTTTCTCGAGACCGAACTGATCGTGAAGCACGCGCACTGCCAGTTCAGTGTATTTTGCTTCGATAAGGCATGAAACCTTTATTTCCGATGTGCTTATGGCCATTATATTAATGCCGTGTTTCGAAAGCGTTTCAAACATTCTGGCTGCAACTCCGGAGTGTGTCCTCATTCCGACTCCGACTATCGAAATCTTTGCGAGATCGTCTCTCACGACAACCCCTTTTGCCCCCATGTCATCAGCCAGCTTTTGTGTGATTTCCAGCGCCTTCCTGCTGTCGGTTTTGGGCACAGTAAATGAGATGTCCGCCGAGCGGCCATCAACGCTGACATTCTGGACTATGACATCAACTACGACATTTGCCTCAGCGATGGAATTGAAGATCCCTGCAGCTATGCCGGGCTTGTCAGGCACCTGCAGCACGGTTATCTTCGCCTGATTTTTATCGTAAGCGACTCCGGATACTACAACCTTTTCCATATCCTGATCCTCCCTGGTAACCAGCGTTCCCGGATTATTGTTAAAGCTGGAACGGACCACAACCGGAACGTCATATTTCATTGCAAATTCGACGGACCTCGTCTGCAGAACCTTCGCCCCAAGACTCGCCAGCTCCAGCATCTCTTCATATGAAATCTTTTCCAGCTTCCGTGCCTCCGCCACAATATTCGGGTCGGTAGTATATACTCCGTCCACATCGGTATAAATCTCGCACAGGTCCGCTTTCAGCGCCGCAGCCACCGCCACTGCCGACAGATCTGATCCGCCCCTTCCGAGGGTTGTTATTTCGTCGTCCTCTGTGACGCCCTGGAACCCCGCGATGACCACTGCTTTGCCTTCGCCCAGCGCCTTGTTTACCTTGTCGGTATTGATCCTCTCGATCTTCGCCTTGGTAAAGACGGCATTCGTAATGATGCCCGCCTGTCGTCCTGTAAGAGCAACAGACTTAACCCCCAGATCGGCAATTGCCATCGAGGTCAGGGCAGTCGTTATCCTTTCGCCTGACGATAATAAAAGGTCCATTTCCCTGTCAGCAGGATTGGAAGACACTCGTTGTGCAAAGCCGATGAGCTTGTCAGTCTCTCCTGACATCGCCGACACGACAACCACCACATTATTGCCCTGACGCACAGTCGAAACCACCCTCTCGGCTACCGCCTTGATTCGTTCCGTGCTGCCTACCGACGTGCCCCCGTATTTCTGCACGACAAGCATTAAACGCGCGCCTCCTTTATGAAATAATCCATAAGAGAATACCCTTTATCTACGACCATTATGCCTTCTCTGGTTGCAATGGACTCGTCGTAAGTTGCGCCGTGGTTGGCTTTTTCAGCACGGCTGTCATAGATGATAAAAGGCACCGGTTCGTCCGTGTGCGTCCTCTCTTTTATGGGCGTGGCGTGGTCAGGCATGATAAGGAGCCTCACGTCGCCGTACCTGGACTTTGCCTTTTCAAAGACCGGTCCTATGATCAGCGCATCCAGGTCTTCGACGGCCCTGATCTTATGTTCCAGGCTTCCGGCGTGTCCAGCTTCATCGGGGGCCTCGAGATGAATGTAAACAAAATCCGACTCCTGTAACGCCTTCACCGCATATTCGGCCTTGCCGGCATAGTTGGTGTCTATCCATCCCGTTGCGCCCGGGACATCGATAATCTTCAAGCCTGCACAAACACCGAGCCCCTTTGTAAGGTCTACGGCTGAGATAAGCGCTCCCGCGAGCTCATACTTTTCCCGAAAGGTCGGAATAGCCGGCCTCCTGCCCTGTCCCCATAGCCAGATCGATGTTGCAGTCCTTTTGCCTGCAGCCGATCTTTTTGCGTTGACGGCATGGCCTGCAAGGATCTTTGCAGATCGAGTCATAAGCTCTTTTAACAGACCGCTTCCATCGCCCCTTGGAAGATAATCTGCAATGCGGCGTTCCAGGATATCATGAGGTGGTGTGCATTCGACCTTCTCGTTTCCGTCCTTCCACACCATAAGGTGCCTGTAGCTGACGCCCGGATAGAAATCAATCCCTTCGCCTTTTAGTTCCGCGCTTACTGCTGAAATCAGCTCGCGCCCTTCTTCGGTCGTTATATGGCCGCTGCTATGGTCTTTCATGACCGCTGAAGACTCATCGCCTTCGATCGTAACCAGGTTGCACCGGTATGCAACATCGTTTTCTCCCAGGGGAATTCCCATGCTTGCGGCCTCAAGAGGTGCACGGCCGGTATAGTATTTCGCCGGGTCATAACCCATGATGCTCAAATTTGCGACGTCGGAACCTGGTGGCATTCCGATCGGAATGGTTCTCACCGTGCCAAGAACGCCTTTTACGGCAAGCCGGTCCATATTCGGAATTGACGCCTTCTGCAGCACAGTCAGACCATCTATTTCATCGATCGGCCAGTCAGCCATGCCGTCGCCTATTATGACAATATATTTCATAATTGCTGTTCAATCACCTTTCTAAAATTATGCGACTCGCCATTAATTTAAAACAAAACGCTCAGCGCCATTCCGCATCCTCCGGATCCATGAGCGCAACTTCTACGCCCTGGCTCCTAAGCGATTCTATGCCTTTATCGAGACTCTCCTGCGGGCCGTCCAGCTCAAGAATCATCTCTCCGCCCGAATCGGTCACCCTGGCCCTCCTTATATTGGGTATGACATCGTAGGTCTTGGCCATGGTAAAGATTACGGGCTCTTTAACAAGATGCTGCGGGAAGATCAACTTTACCTTTTTTTTCATGGCTCCTCCTCATGATCAAGGTCCAGAACGATTTGTACTCATCATCGCGCCGGTTTTGGCAATCCCCTCCAGCATGCCCGGAATATGACCGCAAAAAAGTAAATTGTATTTTAAACAAAAGCATGCATAAAATCAAAGCCAACAACCCTTTATAAGTGATTATATTTCTGATGTTTTTACAGTAAGCCTTGACGGATACACCGGACACAGCCCGCTAGTTCATGATGCCATAGGTTTGCATGTCTGCTTGACTGCAACCTCCCGGCAAAGCGACATGCGGAAGGGAATATCGATCGGGCTGGAAATGATTACCGGTTAAGTAAAGTAATGCGAGGCTTGTCACCGCAGACGTCGCATCCTTTGTCCCGACTGACCCCAATCCGCCTGAATTCGGACTTCAGGCCGTCGAAAACGAGCAGGCTGTTACTCAATATTTCACCCTTACCGATTATCAGCTTTATGATTTCAAGGGCCTGAAGCGATCCGATCACGCCCGGCACCGCACCAATAATGCCGGATTCCTGCAAAGATGCGGCGACATCCGCAAGCGGCATGTCTTCAAACACGCAACGGTAACAATGGCCCTCACCCGGCAGTATCGTCGTCAGCTGCCCCTCGAATCCGCGGACAGCCCCGCTAACCAGCCTCTTCGTCAAAAGCACGCAGGCGTCGTTGATGAGAAATCTTGTTTCGAAGTTATCGCTGCAGTCGGCTACTATATCGTAATTGCATATGAGGTCCTCGATATTGCCCTTTGCGACCCGCTCTCTTATAGCGTCTATCTTGACTTCGGGATTCAGTGCCTCGAACGTCTGCCTGACCGAGGCGACCTTGGATAACCCTATCTTTTCAGTTGTATGGGCGATCTGCCGCTGAAGATTGCCAAGCTCCACAATATCATCGTCGACAATTGCAATATGTCCAACGCCGGCAGCCGCAAGATAGTAACCGACCGGCGAACCAAGACCTCCGGCGCCGACTATCATGACATGCGCCCTCGACAGCATTTGCTGTCCTTCTACGCCCACTTCGGGCAAAATGATATTTCTGCTGTATCTGCGCAGTTGATCGTCGGTGAGAGGCATTGCGTCTAGGGCTTTCCCTCCACCCGTATATAAAGCGTCTTTTCGGAGACAACCGTAAGTCCATCTATCTCTGCAAGAGCCCTCATTACATCCCTCTCGCACGCAGCATGCGTCAGGACAACAAGCGGAACCGACCCGGCCACATTCCTTCCTTTCTGGATCACAGACGCGATGCTTATATTGTAGCTGCCGAGAATTCCCGCTATCTTCGACAGAACGCCCGGCTTGTCGAGGGCCGAAAACCTGAAGTAATACATGCTCTCGATCTCCTCCATTTTTTTGATCTTTAAGCCGGATGTCTTTTCACCCGCGCTGCAAATGCCGGACAAACGCGCCGCCCCTCCCGATACTATGTTCTTGCCTATATCGACGATATCCGATACCACGGCACTACCGGTGGGCATATCGCCTGCGCCGCGTCCGTAATAAAGCGTCGACCCGACGGCATCGCCTTCGACATATATCGCATTGAATACGCCATCGATCTTCGAAATCAGGTATTCGTTCGGCACCATAGTGGGATGAACCCTCATCTCTATCTCGCCGCTGTCGGATTTCGCAACAGCGAGAAGCTTTATTTTATATCCGAATTCGGCGGCAAAATCGATGTCCCGTGCAGTGATTTTTGTGATACCTTCCTTATAAACTTCATCATAAGAAAGAGGAATTCCGTAAGCGAGACTTGAGATGATCGTCAGTTTATGGGCAGTGTCTATGCCTTCGATATCGAAAGTTGGATCGGCCTCTGCATATCCGAGTCTTTGAGCCTCTGCAAGCGCCGCTGAGAATTCAACCTTCTCGTCGGTCATCTTGGTCAGGATATAATTGGACGTACCGTTGATGATGCCATAAATGGCGACCATACTGTTGGCAACCAGTCCCTCCCGTATAACCTTGATTATCGGTATGCCTCCTGCGACGGAAGCTTCAAATCCGACCTCCACTCCGCCCCTACGGGCTGCAGAGAAGATATCGGTGCCCTCCGTTGCGATAAGCGCCTTATTTGCCGTGACAACATGCTTCCCGTTTTCTATCGCTCGGATCATAAATTCCTTCGCAGGATGAATACCCCCGATGAGTTCGACAACAATATCGATATCGGGGTCATTTAGGACTGCGTTCGCATCGGCGACAAGCATTCCTTCGGGCAGTCTGATGCCCCTGTCAGTTGTAACATCTTTATCCGCAACCCTCTTGAGCCTGACATCGCACCCTGTTCGTTCTTTTATGATGCCGCAGTTCTCGAGAAGAATGCGTGCCGTGCCGGACCCCACGGTCCCAAACCCTATAATGCCGACCGAAATCTCTTTTTTGCTCATTGCGTATCCGCTCCTTATGCGCCTCGGTTCAATGCCTTTCTGATCCCCTTGGCTGCCTGCTTTATCCTGTGCTCGTTTTCAACCAGAGCAAACCTGACGAAGTTGTCGCCTCCCTCGCCAAATCCTATCCCGGGCGAAACGGCGACCCTGGCCTCTTTGATGAGAAACTTCGCAAATTCAAGCGATCCCATTGCCTTAAATTGTTCCGGGATTTCAGCCCACACGAACATGGTTGCCTTCGGCGGCTCAATCTTCCATCCCGCCTGATTAAGGCTCTTGATGAGCGCATTTCGTCTCGACTGGTAGATTTGCCTCATTTCTTCGACACAGTCCTGCGGACCTCTGAGCGCGACAATGCTTGCGATCTGGATCGGCTGGAACATCCCATAGTCCAGATAGCTTTTGATCTTAGTCAGCGCCCCAACTATTTCCCGGTTGCCGCAGCAGAAGCCAACCCTCCATCCGGCCATGGAATAGCTCTTTGTCAGTGAATAGAATTCGACTCCGATATCCTTTGCGCCGGGGACCTGCAGAAAACTTGGCGCCTTGTAGTCGTCGAACAAAAGATCGGCGTATGCGAAGTCGTGTATTACTATAATGTTGTTTTCCTTCGCAAAGTCTACGACCTTCCTGAAAAAGTCCAGCCCGTCAAGCACAGCAGTTGTCGGATTGTGCGGAAAGTTAATTATGAGTATCTTGGGCCGCGGCCATGTTTTCCTGAATGTTTTTTCCATCTCTGCGAAGAAATCAATGCCGGGACCTATCGGGATGCTCGACACCTCGCCTCCGGATATGATCACAGCGTACGGATGTATTGGGTAGGCAGGGGTCGGAGACATTACAACATCTCCCGGCTGCACCATGGCAAGCGCAAGATGGGACAGCCCTTCCTTGGAGCCGATCGTGACCACAGCCTCGGCTTCAGGATCCAGGTCCACGTCGAAGCGGCGCTTGTACCATTCGGTGATAGCTACTCTAAGCTGTGTAATCCCCCTCGATGCGGAATAACGGTGGTTCTTTGGATTCCTGGCGGCCTCACACAGCTTATCGACTACATGTTTTGGCGCCGGAAGGTCGGGGTTGCCCATGCCAAGGTCTATAATGTCTTCACCCTGCCGCCGCGACTCCATCTTCAGCTGATTGACTATCGCGAATACATACGGAGGCAGTCTCTTGATCCTGTTGAATTCGTACATCCATTCCTCCTGTAAAAGAAGCAGAGAGTCAATAGAAGAGACCTCTCAAATTCCTTATTGTCTGTTGCGGCTTCTGCCTGTTAATTTCTTATTGTTTTGTAAAGTTCCTCAGCATTCATGGAACTTCTGACAAGCGGCCCCGATGCCACCCCTTTAAAGCCAAGCCGGATAGCCTTGTCTTTCAGCTCATCAAAGACCTCGGGAATGATATATTCTACAACAGGATGGTTCTTTTTTGTCGGCCTCAAATACTGTCCGATCGTCAGGCTGTCACAGCCCGCGCTCCTGAGATCGTACAGCAGTTGCTCGACCTCTTCAACGGTTTCACCGAGACCGAGCATAAAGCCTGATTTAGTCCTTATTCCGCAATTCATATCCTTCACCGCTGCCAAAACGTCGAGAGAGCGTCCATAATCTGCCTGCGGTCTGATAGTAGAATACAGCCGCCTCACAGTTTCCATGTTATGATTGAATACGTCCGGTGCGGCTTCTATAACCGTCTTCAGCGCCGCAAGGTCTCCCTTGAAATCCGGAGTCAAGACTTCGATGCCGACATGCGAAAGCCCTGCCCTCAAATTTCTGATTACAGCGGCAAAATGCGAAGCTCCTCCGTCATGCAGATCATCCCGCGTAACCGAGGTAATCACCACATATTGCAGCCCCATCTCCCGCGCCGCCTCCAATATTTTCACAGGCTCATCGGGATCGACCGCAATGGGCATGCCCGCACCTACCGCGCAAAAAGCGCACGCCCTCGTGCAAACGTTTCCCAGCACCATGAACGTCGCTGTCGGTTTTGAGAAGCAGGACATCTTGTTAGGACATTTTGCTTCCTCGCACACTGTCAAGAGACGATGGCTTCTGAACAAATGCTTTATCGTATGAGTCTGCCATTGACCGCTGCCTGGTCCCTGCCGCATACCGGGCCCCCTGGTCGCAGACTTTATCCACTCCGGCAAGCGCATGGGATTAAAATAACGAAAATCGGGAAGGTTTAACAAGCTACACGCAAAAATAACAGACGCAGTTTGATCAGGCGGTCACATATATCTTAGATGTGCCGTATGTCGCAGGTATGAGACGTGCGTAAGACCCGGTCAAGCGCCCGTATTAAAGTTTAACCACGTTCGCTGCCTTCGGCCCCTTCTCGTCGCTGGTTATGTCGAATTTTACCCTCTGGCCCTTGGTCAAAGTCTTGAACCCATCGCCTGTGATTGAAGAATAGTGGACAAAAACGTCCGGCCCGTTGTCCTGCTGGATGAATCCGTAGCCCTTGGATTCGTTGAACCATTTCACAGTTCCCTCAAATGCCATAACTGCCGGTCCCTCCTTAAACCTGCGCCCCAGGTTGCTGACTCCAAAACAGGGTTTCAGAGTTGTGACATTTTATACCACGCACCTTCGTTAAATGTCAAAGGGAAAAGGGCGCCGCCACAAGGGAAATCAGGCATGCACAATCCCGGCGAAAGTTGACTCGTTTGGCAGCGCCAGAGCGCATTGCTAAACTGAGATAAATACATTCCGGAGGACAAACCATGCGTTATCTTGCGGCTTTTATAATGGCGGTCGTGATGTGCTCGGGCGCCTGGGCAGAAATCAGGACCCAAACTGTGAAGTATAACGATGAAAATGCCGTTCTCGAGGGCTACCTCGCATACGATGACAGCATGCAGGGCAAGCGCCCCGGTGTGCTGGTGGTGCATGAATGGTGGGGCCTTAACAGTTTTGCCAAAAAGCGCGCGGAAAGTCTCGCCCGTCTCGGTTATGTGGCGTTCGCGATTGATATGTATGGAGAAGGAATCAGTACGAGCGATCCTCAAAAAGCCTCACAACTTTCAAGTGTATACATTAAGAACCGCGCACTGATGCGCACCCGCGCAAAGGCCGGCCTGGACGTGCTTCTGCGACATCCGCTGGTTGATGCAAATAGAGCGGTGGCTACCGGATATTGCTTCGGGGGCACAACAGTCCTGGAACTCGCGCGTGCTCATGCACCTGTGCAGGGGGTAGTAAGTTTTCATGGCGGCCTGACGACACCGGATCCGGCTGCCACCAGGGACGTGAAGGCTAAGGTACTTGTACTGCATGGCGCCGACGATCCATTCTCAACAAAAGATCAGATTAACACCTTTATGGATGAGATGCGCAGCTCCGGTGCGGACTGGCAGATGATATTTTATGGCGGGGCCGTTCACGGTTTCACTAATCCTGACGCCGACAGCTTTGGTATAAAAGGGGTCGCATACAATGAAAAGGCCGACAAACGGTCATGGCAAGCCATGCGGCAGTTTCTGGACGAGATATTCAAATGAGATAACCCCTTTAGTCAGGCTGGGTGTACTGTATAGCTTGCATCAAGCATGCGCCAGGCCTACGGCCTTTACGTATTCATCCCACAGCCGTTCCCTCGGCACCCCTATGTCGATGAAATCCCATGGCAAGACCTCAAACACATCCTTCTGCCTGAAGATATAAGAAGATGGATCGATACCGACATCCGAGCATGATTTCCGAAAATCGTCTGTTTGGGACATTCTTTCGATCACCGGCAATATACGACGGTCGCCAAGCGAAAAAAGTCCCTGCATGTAGGCATATTTTGGAACGTCATGAAAAATCTTTACCCCTTTTGACTCAAGCGATTTCTTCAGCATCCTTATCTTGCCCTTGACCGAGTTGAGACCGTCCATCGCATGCCACTGAAAGGGGGTAAAAGGTTTCGGCACAAATGTGCTGACGCTAAGAACGATACCGGCTGTTTTGCTGAGTGCCCTGATCTTGCTTGCCAGGTCTACTATTCCCGATATGTCTTCGTCGGTTTCAGTCGGCAGCCCTATCATAAAATATAGCCTGAGCGTTTCAATGCCCGACTCAAACAGAAGGCCTGCTGTGGAAAGTATGTCACTCTCGGTCACCTGCTTGTGGATTACCCTGCGCAGCCTCTCAGTGCCTGCTTCCGGGGCTATCGCAACGCTCTTGAGTCCCTTCAGAAATCCTATCAGCTCGGCACTGCGGTTGCTGGCTCTAAGTGAAGTAATCGAAAAACGCACACCGTCGATGCAGAGGATGTCCGAAATATGCGGATAGTCGGAAAGCGATGGTCCAATTAGTCCTATTTTTTCGGCCACTCTCTTTCCCTCGGCAATCTCAGCAGAGATCTGCTGAACATCCTTTTTTCTCATCGGACCGAAAAAGTTACCGACAAGACAAAAACGACACCGCCATGGACATCCTCGCATCAGCTCCACCAGATACATGTCGGAGAATTCGGTTTCGGATGTAATAATTGCCGTACTCAGCGGGGTGAGCGATATGTCCTCAACCGTTCTTTTGCGGATGACATCCGGATATCCGGTCTTGCAAGTGCGCCATGATATTCGGCCGCTTTCATCGTAGCCGGTTTCGTAAGCCGAAGGAACATATACTCCTGTTAGTTGTTTTGCTTTCTTCCCTGCTGATTCCCTGCTTTCTGCCCTTTCGTAAATGTCGATGAACTCCATTAAGGATTCCTCTGCCTCGCCAATAAATATAAGGTCAAAGGCAAGGGCAAGGGGCTCCGGATTGAACGAGACGGCAACGCCTCCCGCCATTACAAGCGGATCGAATTCTGTACGATCTGCAGTCCTGAACGGGATCTTAGAAAGAGCAAGTATTTTGAAGACATTGGGATAGTCATTTTCGAAAGAGAGCGAAAAAGCTACTATGCTGAATGCATTCAAAGGCCTCTTTGTTTCGAGGGAAAATACCGGGGTGCCTGTCCTGAGATATGCCTCGATATCGGCTTGATCAGGAAGAAACGCCCTCTCGCAAACAACGTCTTCGCGCCGGTTGAGAAGGCCGTAAAGCCCCTGAAATCCGAGATTCGACATGCCCACACGGTAAGTATTAGGGTAGACAAGGCAGAATGATATTCTTCCGCCCGGGTCCTTGACAATGGCTCCCTTTTCTTTTGCCAGCAGTGCATCGGCCTTTTCAATGAGCCTGCGGTTCATGGCCCCGTCAAAGCCCCGGCAGATCTAACCTCATATCTAGGCCTGCTGCATCTTTTTCCTGAGGAATGTCGGTATGTCGTATTTGTCCTCCGGTGGTATGGCGGACTCTGCAAGCCGTACGTCGCCCTTCAAGTCGTCAATTGATACCGTCTTTTTTTCTGACTCCATCGAAGTCTCTTGTATGGAAGGAATCGCCGCTTCCAAATCCGTTGCTGCACCGACTTGCAAAACTGTTTTTCGGGACTCCCCGGCCTGCTTTGCGTCTTCTTCAGTCGCCTGATTCGCAACGGGTTCGGTCTCGGCAGTTATCGCAGTTTCAGCGGGCTTTTCTGCAACAGGTTCCGGGACTTCAACAACGGGTATTTCTTCCTTCTTATGCAGAAGAGCCGTAAATTCTTTATTAACCGGCTGTTCTTTCAGCACCGTCGCCCCTTTCGGAATGCTCTCGCTGAACATATCTAGGTCTATGTTCTTGGAAAGGACCTTGCCCGCCAGCTTGGACTGAGCCACCGGCGCCTCCTTCTTAGGCGGCCAGGTCGGCGTTTCAGCCAGCTCCACCTTATCGCTCTTCTCCTCAAGACCTGTAGCGATAACCGTTACCCTGATCTGATCCTGCAGTTCAGGATCGATGACAGCCCCGAGTATAATGTTTGATTCTTCGTGTGCATTGTCATGAATCAGCGAGGCAGCCTCCTGCACCTCATCAAGGGACATATTCAGTCCGCCCGTAATATTTATCAGGATCCCCCGCGCTCCTTCTATGGACGATTTTTCGAGCAGCGGATTCAGAATCGCCTTCTTCGCAGCCTCGAATGCCCCGCCCTGACCCTTGCCGACTCCGAGACCGATAACCGCCTTGCCGGATTTCTGCATGATGGCCTTTATATCTGCGAAGTCGAGATTGATAAGGCCCGGCACAAGGATTAGATCCGAAATGCCCTGAACAGCCTGCCTCAGCACGTCATTGACGGTGGAAAAGGACTGGAGCAATGACGTACCTTTCTCGACAACAAGGCTGATCCTGTCATTGGGGATTACGATGAGCGTGTTGACATGGTTTTTAAGTTCGTGAATTCCTTCGTCTGCGTTCATCGCCCTTTTCCTTCCTTCGAAGAAAAAGGGCTTAGTGACTATTGCAACCGTAAGTATACCCATCTCCTGGGCTATATTTGCTATGACCGGGGCCGCCCCCGTACCGGTCCCTCCGCCCATGCCGGCCGTAACGAACACCATGTCGGAACCGTCTATAAAGCCCGCAAGCACGTCCCTGCTTTCCATGGCAGCCTCGCGGCCGATAACCGGGTTGGAGCCCGCGCCCAGGCCCCTCGTCAGGTCCGTGCCTATCTGGATCCTTGCCGGTGCAAGCGAAGCCTCAAGGTGTTGAATATCGGTATTAACGGCAATGAACTCGACTCCGTAAATGTGCGCAGCCACCATGCTGTTTATCGCATTGCCTCCGCCTCCACCGACACCGATCACCTTGATCTTGGCTACCGGTCTTCCGACATCTTCTATCTCAAACATGACGGCCTCCTATCTGTTTTTTCCCATTATATTTTTGAAAAAACCTGTCATCTTGTTGAGCAATCCCGGATCGTCGGCAGCATCAGCGGCCCCGGAATAGCCGCTCCCATATAGAACCAGGCCCACCGCTGCGGCATATTCCGGGCCTTGATATTGCTCCTTGACCCCGGTCATAAACGGCAGAGAAGGCGCCGAAGACCCTGTTCCCGAAGCGATTAGATCCGGACATCCGGTCCTTATCGGAAGCGAAAGGATGCTCTCAGCAAGGCGGTCAAATCCGGGCACAAGCACAGCCCCCCCGGTAAATACCGTGCCGGTTATTGCATCTCTCGCCTCAGGCCGTGTTAATTCCTTCTTTATCAGCTCCAGCAGTTCCTCGCAGCGCAGATGCAATATCTCATATATCAGTCGTCTCGATATCTTCCTGACCTCACCGTCAATGCCCACCACATCTATCTCCTCGTCGGCAGCATCGGCGGCGGCCGTCAATCCATATTGCTTCTTAACGCGTTCGGCCTCGGCAAAAGGCACCCTCAGCCCAACGCTCAAATCATTGGTAAGATGATTTCCGCCGATTCCAAGGACCATGGCATGCTGCAGCCAGCCGTCTTTGAAGAGGGCAACGTCCGTAGTACCGGCACCCATGTCGACAATGGCTGTTCCCATATCGCGGTCTTCGGACCTCAGCGCCGCCTCTGCAGAGGCAATAGAGTGGAGCACGACGTCCGACACCTGAAGCCCCGCCTTCTCGCAGCTCATGATCAGACGTCGCAGCGGCTCAGAGGAAGCGGTAATAATATTTACGTGCGCTTCGAGACTGAATCCCGGCATGCCCAAGGGATCTTTAATACCGCGGCTGCCGTCCACAACGAAATCGGTGGGCAGCACATGCAGAATTTCCCGACCGGTTGAAACAGGAGGCGCCCCTGCCGCATCTATGACCTTATCAACATCGGTCTGAGACACATTCTTTCCGCTGATGGCGACAGTAGCCGAGCCGGTCGAAACCTTAACATGATTGCCTGATATGCTCACAAGGGCTTCCCGAATAGATACGCCGGACTGCTGCCGGGCTGTTGCCAGCGCGTCTCGAATGGCCGCCGATGCCGAATCAGTGCTTATAACCACTCCCTTTCTCAATCCGGCAGATGGTGTGGAGGATATTGACAGGATATCTATTCCGTCATCCGTCGTCTCGGCAACGACGATGCAAATCTTGGAAGTCCCTATATCCATGCCCGTTATAAAGGGGCCGCTTTTTCTTTTCTTAGCCGACATTTCTCTTTGTCTTACCCCCTGCGGTTTTTTTATCGCCCTTTTTGTGGACAGGGTTTTTCTGTTTCTGTTTTTGATTCTTTAAAGACTTATCCGCCGCCTTAGGCTCCTTCTTCCGCTCAGGCTCCTTGGGGCTTTTCAGCGGCTTGACCACTACGCGATCCGCAAACCTGAGGTCTATATATTCGACCTCCATATTACGCCTGGCAAGCTCATCCCTCACAAAATCCAGTTTCTCCAGTTTGCTCTGCAGATCGCCGGTCCCGATTTTTACCGGAACACCGTCAACCCTCATGGTCACGTCTTCCGGCCTTGAGCCGGTAAGCTCGATGTTTCCGCCGTGCGCGGCTACTTTCCGATCGTTCAAGGCTATAGCAAGCTCGACCGCATCCCGATAAGCATCCCTGTGCGCCGAAGGGTTGATCTTCACCACCGGCAGGAAATAGACCGGCTCCGGCCTTATCTGCTCAAGCCGCGCCCCCTCGCGATCCACAAGAAATGGCTTGTCATCAGCCAGCAACACCGCCGTTGCAACCGCTTCAGTCAGATACACGGTTATATTTCCGCTCAGGTCCTTTCGCACCATGGCATCATCTATCCATGGGGAGGACTTGAGCCTGCGATATATCTCTCTGGTTGTAACAGAAAAAAGCGGCCTTTTGTATGAGAGCCCTGTAAGCGACAGCAGCTCGCCGGTAGTCAGGTGCCTGTTCCCGAAAAAATTGATCTCCCTGATGAACATGTATTTCGTGCACAGGAAAAAAACGCCAAACACACAGAAAAATGCGACCAGTCCGGCAGCTACCATAACTGCCCTCTTCATCCCAGACCGGCTTTTCATGCTCTTCCTGGTTTCCATCGTGTTTTATTTCCCAACGGCGGATTGAAGGATCTCTTCAACCAGGTCCGCAAACCCGTATCCCGCAAGTCCGGCTATCTTAGGCAGCAGGCTGGTCTCGGTCATCCCCGGAATCGTATTGACCTCGAGCATGTAAGCCTTCCCCCCCGCAAGTATCATGTCGATTCTCGTGGCGCCGGTGCAGCCCAGGGCCTTGTGAGCGCCGAGAGCAGTTGTCTTGAGCAATTCGTATTCCTGTTCGCTGACTTCGGGCGGAAGTATGTAGCTTGTCAGCCCTGGAGTATATTTCGCCTCATAGCTGTAAAATTCCAGGGACGGCCTGATCTCCACTCCCCCTAGTGCTTTGTTGCCGAGCACACCTATCTGGATCTCCCTGCCCTTAATGAATTGCTCTATGATTATGGCCTCACCATATTTGAAGGCATCAGCCAGGGCCGGGGCCAGCTCAGCATCATTCTTCACAATGTGCACACCTATACTCGACCCTTCTGTTGACGGTTTGACAACCCATGGCATTCCGAAATCGATCGCGGACCCGCCGACAAGACGTCCCGCCGACACAGCATCCATCTCGCCCGGAAGTTCATCGTTATGTATGATCTTAAACGGCGGGACAGGTATGCCATGATACATAAAGACCTTCTTCGACGCAGCTTTGTCCATTGCCACGGCGGATGCTAGCACTCTAGACCCCGTATACGGGATCCCAATCACTTCAAGGAATCCTTGAAGTGAGCCGTTTTCGCCATGGCCGCCATGAAGGGCGATGAATGCTATCTCGACCTTTTGTGATTTAAAAGCCGCGTAGATGTCTTCAGCCGCATCGATAAGGACCGCATCATATCCACGCTCAAGCAGCGCCTTATATATTGCGCCTCCGCTTCTGAGCGATACATCGCGCTCGGCGGACAACCCCCCGGCAAGCACACCTATCCTTTTGGTTGTGATCATAAAGCTTCCAGCAACTCCTCGCCTGTCTTGTAGACATCACCTGCGCCGAGGGTAATCACTACGTCTCCCTGCTTTGAGTCGGCGAGCACGGCCTCGACCAGTTTCTTCCTATCGGATATATGCTCGGCCTTCAGCAATCCCGCCTCTCGTATCTTCCTTAGAAGCTCCGCTGAGTTCACCCCTTCGATAGGTGCTTCGCTCGCCGCGTAGATGTCCAGCAGATAGAGCCTGTCCGCGGCCCCGAAGCTCAAAGCGAAATCCCCCATAAGGTCGCGGGTGCGCGTGTACCTGTGCGGCTGGAATATGACCACAATCCGGCTGCCGCCGAAGCATTCCCGCGCCGCCTTGAGCACCGCCCTGATCTCTACCGGATGATGCCCGTAGTCGTCGTAGATCCTGATGCCGCCGGCCTGGCCCCTGAACTCGAACCTGCGCTGTATACCTGCAAAGCCGCCCAGTCCTGCCCTGATCTTTTCCTGAGGCATCTGAAGCTGCATAGCGGTCAGTATCGCGGCAAGACTGTTGAGTACATTATGCACGCCGGGAACAGGCACCCTGAAATCGCCGAGAGGCTCGCCCTTGAAAACTGCCTCGAAGATCATGCCGGATTCACCAAACCTGATATTCCTCGCATACATGTCGGCGTCGTGCGAAAGCCCGTAGGTCAACACCCTTCGCTTGATCTGGGGTATGATCTCCCGAGTATGCTCGTTCTCCTTGCATACAATGGCCACGCCATAAAACGGCACCTTGTTGATGAAGGAAAGGAAAGCAGCCTTGAGCGTCTCTATGTCCTTGAAATAATCCATATGCTCGCGGTCTATGTTGGTAATAATCGCAATGGCAGGACTCAGTTTAAGGAACGATCCGTCGCTCTCATCGGCTTCAGCCACCAGGAATTCTCCCTGGCCAAACCTGGCGTTGCTTCCGAAGGCCTTCAGCTTGCCGCCTATGACTACCGTTGGATCAAGCCCACCCTCGCCAAGCAAGGTTGCGATAAGGGATGTGGTCGTAGTCTTGCCATGCGCACCTGCCACGAGTATCCCGTATTTGAGCCTGCCGAGTTCAGCAAGCATCTCGGCCCTCGGGATCACAGGAATGCCCCTGTCTTTTGAGGCAGTAACTTCGGGATTGGTGGCAGACACCGCAGAAGAGGTGACAACAACATGCGCCGCCTCTATGTTACTTTCGTCATGCCCGATAAATATCTTTATCCCTAGCTTGCGCAACCGGGAAGTGGTATCAGATTCTCTGAGATCAGACCCCGTAATCTCGTAACCGAGATTGTGCAGCACCTCGGCAATCCCGCTCATACCTATTCCGCCGATGCCGACAAAATGAATGATCTTGTATTGATTAAACATGCCGGACTTTTCCTGTTCTATGTCCTTCGAGTAAGATTCAAAGCCAGTTCAACGATCTTCTCTGCCGCATCAGGCCTTCCAAACGCCTTGGACGCCTTCTGCATAGCCTTTCTCTTTTCAGGATTGTTATACAGACCCCTGATTGCCCTCGCCAGCACTTCGCCGCTTAGATGCCTGTCGAGAATTACTGTAGCAGCCCCCATGTCTTCGAGCTTTCTCGCGTTGGCCTCCTGGTGGTTGGAAGCCGCGTAAGGGTACGGCACCAGCACCGCGGCCTTTCCCATTACGGTCAGTTCGGACAGCGTAGTTGCGCCGGCCCTGCATATTACTAAATCTGCTGCAGAATATGCATCCGCCATTTGATAAATGAACGGCATGACAGCTCCTGAAAAACCCAATTTCCTATAAGTATCCATGACGTCTTTGAGGTCCTTCTCTCCGGTCTGGTGAATAAATTGAATATTGTCTCTTAAATCGAGAAGATAATGCAATGCCTCTCCCGCGGCATTGTTGATTGTCCTTGCTCCCAGACTTCCCCCGAATATAAGCACGGTGAAACGGTCCCTGACCAGAGAGAATGACCTGCTGACGTCAGATGCCTCCCTGGTGAGTATTTTGTTTCTGACGGGATTGCCCGTAAGGAAAGTCCTCTCCCTCGGGAAATGAGCAATGCTCTCCTGATATGTCACGGCAACAGCATCTGCGAACTTGCTGAGTATCCTGTTGGCAAACCCTGGCACCGAATTCTGCTCCATTATGAGGGTGCGTATGCCCATAAAGTGGGCTGCGCAGACCATGCCGACTGATGCATAACCGCCGACGCCGATTACGATGTCCGGTCTTACCGAAGCTATTATACGCCTTGCCTGAAAAAGCGACACCAGAAAGAGATAAGCAGCCTTTACCTTCCTGAGCGTTGCCTTGCCCACCATTCCCTCGGCGCTGAGAAACTCGATTGGATAGCCCTCCTTGGGTATGACTCGCGCTTCTATGCCATGTTCCGTCCCGACGAAAACAATCCTTGCGGTGCTGCTCCTCCTGGCTAATTCCTCAGCTACTGCAACTCCCGGAAAGAGATGGCCGCCGGTCCCTCCTCCTGCAATTATGACCCTCACGACTTATCCCTGTTCCGCTTAAAATAATTCATCCTTCCGCTGCGCCTGGCATTGAACTGTCCATAACCCTTGCCTAGCGCGTATTGGCTGGCCTTCGTCTCTTCGTTCGCAGTCGCTTCATCAGCTGCTGCAGACTTCTGCCTGATATGCAATATCCCGTGTGCGGTTCTCGCGTCGCCCCTCAGTCTCGACACGTTGAGAAGAAGGCCGGCAGCCACCATGCTTATTACAAGAGAAGATCCGCCATAACTTATAAATGGAAGCGGCAGCCCCTTGGTAGGCACCAGTCCGGTCACGACAGCGAAATTGAACACCGACTGAATGCCTATCATAAGCGAAATTCCTGAGGCGAGATAATATGCAAACGGGTCTTCGATTTTCCGGGCTATCATGAACCCTCTCACGAAAAGGGCGCAAAACAGCGCCACTACGACTACCGCCCCGATAAAACCGAGCTCTTCGCCTATAAGAGAAAATATAAAATCGGTGTGGACCTCCGGCAGAAAGGAAAGCTTCTGTTTGCTTTCGCCAAGACCCACTCCCTGCAAACCGCCGCTTCCGAAGGCAATAAACGATTGGGTCAGCTGAAACCCGGATCCCTGCGGGTCCTTCCAGGGGTCCAGAAACGCCGTGACCCTCTTCAGGCGGTAAGGCTCCATGATCAGTTTAATGATTACAGGAATTGCAACCAGACCGAGAGAAAGCAGATATTGCATTCTGGTGCCGGATAAAAAGAGCATCGCCACGGTAAGAATCGCAAGGCTCATGGTTGCTCCAAAATCCGGCTGTTTCAGGAAGACAAGCTGAAAAACGCCCATTACGCATATCGGGATTATGAACGAGACGATCTTGTCCCGGCTATACGTCGCAAGACTCATATACCACGCCAGAAAAATAACCATGGAAAGCTTAACAAGCTCGGAAGGCTGGAAACTGGACGGCCAGAGTCTGAGCCATCTGCGAGCCCCGCCGGCGCTGATACCGAGGCTGGTAAAAACGAGAAGCAGACAGACGAGTGACACAGCCAGAAGTGGTATGACCATCTTTTTCAGATATTCGATCGGGATTTTATAGGCTGCGAACATAGCAATCATTCCGATCAGGACCGTAATAAATTGCTTCTTCAAGTAGCTGAACTGGTTTACCGCAGCCCCTAAAGCCTTGCCCTTGTTCTGAAGGGCGGGCGACACAACCGATGTGGAGCTATACACCGCAGTGAGACCAATTACGATCAGCGACACAACGAGCAACAGGACCACTTTATCGAAACGCTTGTTCATAGTTCCATCACCATCTGCTTGAACTGCCGTCCCCTGTCCTCGAAGTCCCTGAACATGTCGAAGCTCGCGCATGCCGGCGAAAGCAGCACAACGTCGCCGGGCAATGCCGCCTCCTTTGCCTTAGAAATAGCAACCCTGAAATCGTATCCTGCCATTTCGCACTGCGTGACGTCACATACCGCTTTTGCGATCTTCCCGGCAGCCTCACCCACGAGCACAAGGCTCTTCACCTTCTCTTTAATCAACGGCCTTAACAGCGAGAAATCGCTGTCCTTGTCGCGGCCGCCGGCTATCAGAATGACCGGCTCTGCAAACCCTTCAAGAGATTTCAGCACCGCACCGACATTTGTCCCCTTGGAATCATTTATATATTTAACACCGTTTAACTCCCGAACCATTTCAAGCCTGTGCTCCAGACCGGGGAAGGCGGCCAGTGCGTTCTCAATACCGCTGAAGCTGCACCCTGCAAGACCGGCCATCAGCGCCGCCGCCATTGCGTTTTCAATGTTATGCACGCCTTTTATAACAAATGCGTAGGGGTCAAGCGCTAATGAAGCGTCGGGCACAGCCATATCAGGGCTGATTGAAGACATCCTGCGGGCCGAGAGATTGAACCTGATTTTCCCGTTTTGCAAATAGGCGCCCTCGACCTCTTTCTTCCGGCTGAAATAGAAGATCTGCGGCTTTTGATCATGTGCTCCGATGATCCGCTCAAGCTCCGGGGTGTAAGGATCATCTGCATTGAGGACCAGATAATCGATCGAACTCTGATTCAGGGACACCCTGCATTTTGCGCTCATGTACGGGCCCATCTCATGATAACGGTCGAGATGATCAGGTGTAATATTGAGGATTGCAGCGCCTTTAGGTCTGAAAGACTCTATCGCCTCCAGCTGGAAGCTCGACAGCTCGGAGACAACATATTTAATCGCAGCGGCACGCGGGTTGACGATCAGGTCAAGCACCTCAGCGGCTAGAGAGTTACCGATATTGCCACCGAGAATCGTGCTGATGCCGCCGCTCCTGAGCATTTCATCCAGAAGAGCCGTGGTTGTGGATTTGCCGTTTGTACCGGTAACAGCCAGGAATTCCGGCGCACTTGCCCCGATGTTGCGTCTAAGTGCCTGATATGCAAGTTCCAGCTCCCCTATTATTTTGACGCCATTAAGCCTGGCGCGCTCAAGGGGTTCGATATCAAGTGGAATGCCGGGGCTGACAACGACCAGGTCTGACGACTCCAGAAGTCCGGCAGGATGGCCGCCCAGAGCAAGAGAAACTGCCGGGTCTAAAGCTTCAATGAACGGGGCCAACTGCTCCGGCTTTTTCAAGTCGGTAACCGTAGTGCTGGCTCCCGAATGGGCCAGGAGATTTGCAGCTCCGACACCGCTCCTGGCAAGTCCTACGACGGTTATTCTCTGTCCACTGTAAGCTGTCTCCATTACTAAAGAAAATATTTATCTCCAATACTTTTTAATTTACGAAGTGCCTTGCGCCGCAGCTCTGTTTTCGGCGTTGACCGCGCCGCCTCTCTTCTTCTTGGACTTCTTCTTTGTCAGGGCATTCTTCTTCGTTCCGGCTTTCTTTTTTGTTATGGACTTATTCTTTGCAGATTTGCCGCCCTTGGCCGCCTTGCTTGCCCTTATTTTTTCCAGTCTCTGTTTTTTCTTGACTTTCTGCGAAGCATATACAATAGGACTGTTAGAAACTGACGTATAGTAAATTTCCGGCTCTCTCTTCTTGTTAAGCACATCGTCGCCGCGCGCAAGCAGGGTTGAGGCGTCATGCCAAAGCTCGTTGCGGACCGACTCGCCCAGCACTGCCGCCACCAGCATCCTGTCACCCTTCTGTCCCGCACAAACAAAGCAGTGCTTAGCCGCCCTCGTATATCCTGTTTTGCCTCCGACCACGTCCTCATCCGTCCAGAGCAGATGGTTGGTATTCCTTACAAATATCTTCCGCCCGCCTTCCGTATATATCTGTTGTGAGCGGGTGTTAATGATCTCCTTGATCATTGGATAGCCCATGGCGCCTTTCATTATCACGGACAGGTCGAACGCCGTAATATACTGTCCGTCGCCAGGGAGTCCGGAGGCATTGACATAGTGCGTATTTTCAGCGCCAAGTTTATGGGCCTTTTCGTTCATAAGTTTCGTAAAGGTCTCTTCCGAACCTGAAACAGCTTCCGCAAGTGCGACAGCCGCAGAGTTCACAGATCTGATCAGCGCGATATTCAGCAGGTCCTTCACCTTCAACTTCTCACCGATCCTCAGATGCGGCGACACGGACGGTGTATTGGCGGCTTCCTGGCTCACTGTGACGACCGTTTCGGGATCGAGCCTGTCGAGAACGACCATTGCGGTAACGAGCTTGGTTGTGCTGGCCGGGAAAAGTTTGACATTCGGGTTTTTGGCATACAAAATATTGCCGGTGGCACCGTCTATTACTACCGCCGCCTTTGCGCTTATGTCACCGGCAATGGCGCCGCCGGCCTGCAAAAGCGCAATCAAAACGGCAACGGCAACGATAGCCAGCACCCTTTTCATGCTGCTTACGCCGACCTTTGCCTTAAATCCCGGATATATGAACTTTTCTGTCTTCATACCGTCACCTCAATTTTAATGTTGCCAGACTAAAAAGTGCAAGGATTATGCCCGCTATCCAAAACCTGACGATGACCTTCGGTTCCGACCATCCCTTCAGCTCGAAGTGATGATGGATCGGCGCCATCTTGAAAATCCTGTTCCCTGTGAGTTTGAACGATGCAACCTGCAGAACCACCGAGATCGTTTCAATAACGAAAATTCCCCCTACAACCGCCAGCACGATCTCGTGCTTAGTGACTACGGCCATAGTGCCCAGCGCTCCTCCGAGCCCAAGGGAGCCGACATCGCCCATGAAAACCTCGGCAGGATAAGCATTATACCAGAGAAAACCCAGCGACGCCCCGAGCAGCGCGCCGCAAAATACGGTCAGCTCGCCAGTGCCGGGCAGGTACAACACCTGCAAGTAGCGCGCAAATTGGGCATGGCCTGACAGATAGACAAGCGCTCCGTTGGCAAGCGTGGCAATGGCAACCAGACCTATTGCCAGGCCGTCGATACCGTCGGTCAGATTCACTGCATTGGAGGAGCCGACGATCACAAAGATGGAAAACGGTATGTAAAATATGCCCAAATCAAAAAGCCATTGTTTGAAAAAAGGGATGCTCAAGACAGAAGCATACTGGTCTTTGGGGTTGATATAAAGGAAGATCCCGATCAAAAGGGAAAGCGACAGCTGTGCGCCGAATTTGTAGAGGGGCCGCAAACCCTTTGGGTTCTTCTTGACAGCCTTGAGATAGTCGTCTACAAAGCCGATTGCACCGAAACCCAGCAAAGACAAAAGAACCACGCACACATATATGTTCCTGAAATTGCCCCAAAGAGCCATTGCAACGGTCACGGCGATTATTATTATAACGCCTCCCATAGTCGGGGTGCCGGCCTTCGAAAGATGAGTCCTTGGGCCATCGTCGCGAATCTGCTGCGTCATGCTGATCTGCTTCAGTTTTTCGATGATGCGAGGTGCTATCGCAACTGTTATAACAAGAGCTGTCAGGGCCGCCAGAGATGTCCTGAAAGTAATGTATCTGAATACATTAAAAGGGGAAAAATATGGATAAAGACTATAAAGCAGCTCGTAGAGCAACCTTATCCCCTCCCCTTCGCGTTCGGCATGTCGCCTTTGCCCATGCGTTTCTCTATAACCTCCATAACGCGTTCCATCTTCATGCCCCGCGACCCCTTGATCAGCACCACGTCTCCGTCCGCAACCTGGCTCGCAAGCTGTTCGCCGGCCTCATCGGGGGTCTCCACGGCACAGGCATTTCCGCCAAATGTTGAAACGCCCTCCTTCATCAGCGGGCCTACGCCTATAAATCTGTCTATTCCCAGGGCCAGCAGCATTTCCCCGATTTCCCTGTGGGCACCGACGCCGTAATCTCCCAGTTCAAGCATGTCTCCAAGCACGGCAATGGCCCGCGAACCACTGCGTCTCGTGCCCGCAATTCTCGCGAGTTCCTCTATCGATGCCTTCATGGATGAAGGATTTGCATTGTAAACATCGTACAGATAGGTGACCCCCCCGACCCTTTTGATCTCGAAACGCATCTTGACTCCGCCGAACGCCTCAAGCCCTTCTCTTATTTTATCAAGCCCTATGCCAAGGGAATGTGCTGCAGCGCACGCTGCCAGAGAGTTATATATATTGAAGCGGCCTGAAAGCCTGGAATGGATCGGGACCTTCCCTACCGGGGTATGGAGTAAAAAACTGCATCCGTAGCCGGTTGCGGCTATTTCATCTGCCGTAATATCGTTTTCTTTCTCCGATATGCCGAAAGTTACCATAGGCCCAGCGAATTTAAGAGACACGCCACCGATCAGAAAGGCATCGTCGCCGTTCAGCACGACTTTCTTCAGATATGGCAATATTTCGAGTTCCGCATCCCTCACAGCCTCCATGGAGCCGAAACCTTCCAGATGTTCGGCCCCTATGTTGGTAATAACGCCTATGTCGGGCGACGCTATCCTGCAAAGAAGATCGACGTCGCCAGGCCTGTTAGTTCCCATTTCGAGAACCATGGCACCCGTATCATCATCCGCACGTGTAATGCATAGCGGCATACCTATGTGATTGTTGAGATTCCCTTCCGTCTTAAGCACCCTTAAGCTCGTGCCCAGCACGGAAGATATGAGCTCTTTGGTCGTAGTCTTGCCGTTGCTGCCGACCACCGCGATTACCGGACCCCTGAAACGATTCCTGACGTAACGGGCAAGAGCCTGAAGCGCCAAAAGTGTGTCGTCAACCTTTATAACCGTCTTCATTGCGCCGTGATCGGCATTACCGGTCCACGAACGATCAACGAAAACGCCGGCACAGGTTTTCAGGCTTTTCTTTACGAAATCATGTCCATCGAATCGGTTGCCTTTTAGGGGTATGAAAAGCTCGCTTTTTTTTATAGTGCGTGAATCTGTCGAGACCCCGCTGAATTCGTCCGCCCCGCGTGAAACAAGCTGACCACCCGTCGCCGCCAGCACATCTCCGAGCCTTAGCATCTCGGGTTCCCCTTTAGCCGTTTCCTTCTGCGCCCGCGAACCGATATTGCAAATGTCTCTCTGATGGCATCCTCCATGACGCTGCGGTCGCTAAAGGGATAGCGGACATCCTTTATCTCCTGGTAATCCTCGTGGCCTTTTCCGGCAATAATAACGATATCTCCGGGGGAGGCCAGCAGGGCCGCCATTCTGATGGCTGTCCGCCTGTCCGGGATCACAATATAATTGTCCTTCTCAATCCCCGTCTCAATGTCTCTTATAATCACCGCCGGGTCCTCGTTTCTCGGATTGTCGGAGGTCACAATTACGAAATCGCTCATATTCGATGCGATTCGGCCCATCTTTGGACGCTTGCTCCGGTCCCTGTTCCCTCCGCAACCGAAAACCGTAATGATCTTTCCCGCCGGCTGCTTATCTTTTTGCGCTGCTGAGCAGGCATCGAGAAGCTTATGCGATGCTTCGAGCAGTCGTTCAAGGGCATCATGCGTATGCGCGTAATCGATAACAGCCAGAAAGGACTGGCCGAGATCGACCCGCTCGAAACGGCCTTTCACAATGTCAACAGAAGCAATGCCGCCAGAAACAGCTTCAGCCGGTATGCCCAGCGGCAGGGCGGCGCCGACCGCAGAAAGTATGTTGTATATACCGGTGCGCCCAACCAGCGGAGACATTATTTTCAACCCCGAAAAGGAATTTTTTGCCCTTACGAGGAATGAAGTTCCCCTGAAACCGGCAATTATTTCCTCCGGGACCATATCAGCCGCTTTGTCGGACAGACTAAAGGTAATCTGGCTTACGGACGGCCTGGTGCGTTTGAGAAGATCGGAAAGCCGCCTGCCGTACGGATCGTCGATGTTGATAACAGCAGCGCCTCCGTCGATCAGCAGCTCGGTGAAAAGCCGCAGCTTTGATCTGAAATAAGCTTCCATGGTTCCGTGGAAATCAAGATGGTCCCCGGTCAGGTTTGTGAATATTGCAACTTTAAATTGAGTATGGTCAACCCTCTTCTGGGCCAGAGCGTGCGAAGACACTTCCGCGACAGCGTAATTGCATCCACGGTCAGCCATCTGCCTGAGCAGGCCCTGGAAATCGCTGGCCTCTGGCGTGGTGTGAGGCGCCTCGAAGCGCTCGTTCATGATCATATAGTTGATGGTGCCGATAAGCCCGACGTTCTTTGACCATTTTTCGAGCACCGACTTTACCAGATACGACGTAGTGGTCTTTCCGTTCGTGCCGGTTATTCCCACGACGCAGATTTGCTCAGATGGATGATCGTAAAACTCGGCAGACATCGCAGCAAGCCCCTCCCTGCAATCTTCAACCCCGACCCATGAGATGAGCGGATATTGCTGGATCAGATCGGGGATTAAGGGATGGCCCTTCTCGTGGATAATCGCCCTGGCGCCTTTGGCAATTGCCTTCTGTATAAAAGTGTGGCCGTCGGATTTCTCGCCTTTTACAGCCACAAACATAAATCCGTCGGCCACCTGCCGGGAATCATAGGTAATGCCGGTTATCAGCTGTTCGCGCGGCCCGGTCAGCGTGCAGTCATGTCCCTTTATAAGTATGGTGAGATCCATTTACCTGTTCCCGACTTCCGGCCCCTGACGTCTCAGTGCTGATCCGCCACCAGGAGCATACCCTTGCTGTCGACCGGCTTGTCCATTGGAACCGTCAGGTACGAAAGGGCGTCGTTAGATATCTGCCTGAATACCGGCGCGGCAACGACGCCTCCATATATCTGTCCTTTCGGCTCCTTTATAACCACGATCATGGCAAGTCTCGGCTTGTCTGCGGGCACAAAGCCCACGAAAGAGCCTATGTATCTTGTCCTCGAATACCGCTTAGTCTGCGGATCGAAGAGCTGCGCGGTTCCCGTTTTGCCGGCCACGTCATTCCCTTCGACTGCAGCTTCAGTCGCGGTGCCGCCGGTTTCTGTTACTGTCTTCAATATATCCCTGAAGACGGCAGCCGTCTCGGCTGAAATAATCTTATGAGTTTTGGGCTCAACCTTCAATATTGACGCACCGTCAGGAGACCGCACCTCTTTCACAACATGAGGCGTTACCAGATACCCGCCGTTGGCCACTGCCGAATACGCTCTTAGCACCTGCAGAGGCGTCACTGCAATCTCCTGACCGATCGCCATCGCGCCGATGGAGGTGCCGGACCACTTCTCAGGCGCCTTGACGAGCCCGGGGATCTCGCCCTGCAGGTCTATGCCGGTTTTTTCGCCGAAGCCGAACTTCCTGATGTATTCGTATACCTTAGGCTTGCCCACCATCAGGGCAGTCTTGATCGTACCGACATTGGAGGATTTCTGTATGACCTCACGAAAGGCCAGAACGCCATGTTTGTGGTCGTCTTTGATCTTTCTGCCGCCGACTTCAATGGCGCCGGCGCTGCAGTCGAAGCGCGTCCCCGGATTTACGACCTTTTCTTCCAGGGCGGCAATCCCTACGACTATTTTAAAAGTTGACCCCGGCTCATAGCAATCCGTGATTGCGCGATTCCTGATTTCCGAAAGATTTGCGTCGGCAAGCTCGCCCGGATTGAAGTTGGGCCTGTTGGCAAGTGCCAGTATCTCGCCCGTGAACGGGTCCATCATTATGGCTGTGGCAGAAACAGGCCTCCATTTGCGCATGGCTGCGTCAAGATTCTTTTCAAGAATATATTGAAGCCCTTCGTCGATGGTCAGAACTACGTCGTTGCCGTGGATATCCTGTCTGCTGCCCTCGGAAAGAGAATTGCCTTTCGCATCTCTGGTCACGTAGGTGCTGCCTTCCTTGGCGGTAAGGTATTTTTCGTAACCCCTTTCCACTCCTTCCATGCCCTTGTTGTCAAGGTTGACGAAGCCGACAACGTGAGCCGCAAGCGCGCCTTTTGGGTATACCCTCTTCATTTCCGGGACAAGCCCCACGCCGCTCATCTTCATCGCCTGAACTTTCCTGGCCTTCTCGATCTCCATTTTTCTTTCGACCCAGCTGAAGCGCTTGTTGGTAACGAGCTTTGCATAGATAGCCCGTGCATCCTTGTGGATGGTGTTTGAGAGAGAACGGGCGACCTCGTTGGCCGAAGTCACTTCAGCGGGATTGCAGAATATCGATTCGGTTTCGAGGTTGATGGCGAGCTCGTGGCCGCGCCGGTCCATTATGATACCGCGCTTTACCGGGATGACTTCCTTTCTTACCTGCTGGCCCCGCGCCTTTGCCACATACCACTCATGGTTGATGATCATGATGTCCGCCAGGCGCAAAAAGACTGCTGCAAAGCCTGCGCCAAGCAGGGCGAGCATGACAAGAGCCCTTTTACGGTGATTATTGTTTATTCCTGCCACGTCGCCTATTGCCGCCCTTCACTATTATAATCTGTTTATTTCGTATATGAAGCCTTGTAGGCGCCTTTGAAATCGCCCGACTTCACGTAGACAACCTTCTTTCTTTCGGGAAACGAGAAGCCCATACCGGCAAGATCGGTCCTTTCGGCTCGCGCCAGCGTCATCAGGCCGGCCCGTTGAGCTACAAGTGACTTCTGATCCCTTAGCGCCTCCATCTTTGCATGCTCGAGGCTGCTTAGCTTATATTCAAGAGTTGTTACGCTCCCCCTAAGCCATACGATACAGAATATGGATGCGATTACGAGGATGATTGATAATGCCTGCATAGCCGACACTGTCCTGCTCTTCCTGTATTTCACAGCTTCTCACCTCCCCTTAATTTGGCGCTTCTTGATGCCGGATTTCTCAGCGTCTCGGCCCTGGACGGGACTATGGGTTTTTTCGTAAGCACCCTGATAAGGCTTTCCTTGCCCCAATCCCTGAAAAGGTTTTTGACTATCCTGTCTTCCAGCGAATGGTAAGAAATCACGCAGAGCCTGCCGCCTGTCTTCAGCACGCCTAGCGCTGCTGCAAGTCCGCTCCTTAGCTGGTCGAGCTCCCTGTTTACCTCTATTCTTATTGCCTGAAAGGTCCTGGTAGCGGGATGTGTCCTTCCCCTGCCCCCGTATGACCGCACCACGATATCCGCCAGTTCTGCGCATGTATCAACAGGCGCCGATTGCCTGTGAGCGACGATTCTCTTGGCGATCTTTCTGAAAAGGGGCTCTTCGCCGTACTCAAGCAGCACACGTTGAAGCTCTTTCTCCGGGTAGCTGTTTACCACATCCCATGCACTGAGTGTTTGCGTCGGGTCCATTCTCATATCGAGCCTGGCATCCGACATGAAACTGAATCCCCTTTCGCGGTCTTTCAGCTGCAGCATGGATATGCCCAGGTCAAAAAGCACGGCGTCCACCGCTTCCATGTTCAAAGACTGCACTACCGTCGCAAGGTCGGAAAAATCTCCTTGTTGTAGAATCACCCGGCCGTTACCAAGATTCTTGCGCGCATTTGCCAGTGCCTCTGAATCGCGGTCGATGCCCACCAGCGTGCCTGAGCTGCCCAGTCTCTTCAGTATTTCCGAAGAGTGGCCGCCCAACCCCACTGTTGCATCCAGATAAGTGCCGTTTTCCCTGATGCCGAGCATCTCGATTACCTCGCTTACAAGAACAGGCACATGCAGTGCCTGATCGCTAGATACCATATTCCGAAAGCTTTATCGCAAAAGCTTCCTTGTCGATATTGTCCGGATTGGTTATGTCGTCCCACTTCTGTTTGTCCCAAAGCTCAAGCCTGTCCACAAGCCCGACGATGACTATATTTGTCTCGATGCCGGCGTTCTGCCTCAGCTCGTAGGGCACCATTATCCGGCCGCTCTTATCTGTTTCGCACGGCATTGCTGCTGAAAATACACGCCTTTTATAAAGTTGGATCGCCCTGTCTGAAGAAGGCAGCGGTCTTACTTTTTCCTCGAGAAGGGACCACTCCGCCTCCGGGAATATATGCAGACACTTGTCAAGAGGCGAGTTTGTGATATATAGTTTGTTAGATCCGTATTTTGACAACAGGATTTCCCTTAAGGGGGCCGGTATTACCGTTCTCCCTTTCGGATCTAGGGTGTAATAATATGTACCAGTGAAGGAGGCCATTTAACCCACTTTCTACCACTTTCTGCCACAAGGAAAGATTAATATAAATACGTATTCTTGTCAAGAATATATATATGTCTTTTAATATTTTCCCATATAATGTAGTTGGGTCTAATGACCGCATACAATATGTAGTTGATATCTCCATCCATTGAACGACACTAAGAATGTTTTCCGACGATCTAAATCAACTGGCTGACAAGGGTCTGCTGCGAAAATTCATCGACAGGGACGCACATATGGCCGCCCATTGCATTGCGCCACTGTCAAGGGTAGAAATCGGAGGAATTGAATACATCAATTTCTCTTCAAACGATTATCTGGGACTTTCCGCATCGCGTGAACTTGCAGAAGCCGCCAAAAAGGCGATCGAGGCGTTGCCGTTCGGTGCAGGGGCATCCCGCCTGCTTGCCGGCGGCACGGAATTACATGGGCGCCTGGAGGAGGCTATAGCACGCTTCAAGTCTGCAGAGTCCGCACTGATATTCAACTCTGGCTATCAGGCAAATGTCAGTTGTATTGCCTCTCTTGCCGGCGAGGGCGCCACTATATTCAGCGACGAACTCAACCATGCCAGCATAGTAGACGGATGCAGGCTCAGCAAGGCGAAGAAACTCATTTATCGACACCGCGACATAGACCACCTGGCATCGCTGATGCAGAAAGAAAGATCGGGCAGGAAAATCATAGTCACCGACACCATCTTCAGCATGGACGGAGATATCGCGCCGGTCTTCGAGCTTTACACACTTTGCGCGAGCATGCCCGACGCCATTCTTTACCTGGATGACGCGCACGGCACCGGAGTGCTCGGCAACGGACATGGAGCGCTGGCACATTTCAATCTGAAGTCTGAGCCGTGGATCGTTCAGATGGGCACATTCTCGAAGGCCCTCGGCTCTTTCGGCGCATTTGTCGCAGGCTCGCGCGAAGTAATCGACTGGCTGACAAATACAGCGCGCGGGTTCATCTATTCTACTGCGCTGCCGCCGTGCGTCGTAGCAGCATCTGCGGCAGCGATAGGGCTGATCGAGAGCGATTCGGCTTATGTGCAAAGACTATGGAGAAACCAAAGGAAGGCTGCTGAAGGCATATCGGCAGCGGGTTTCGAGATTATCTGCAAAGAGACGCCGATCCTCGCCGTGAAAGTGGGAGACATCAACGAAACTCTCGCCTTATCGGACAAATTGAGAAGACACCGAATTTACGCGCCTGCCATCAGACCGCTGACGGTCAAGACGCCACGAATACGGATAACAGTAAGCGCGGCACATACTGACGAGGATATCGCTGCGCTGATAAATGCGTTTTCTGTTTTACTGTAGGGGCAACCCCCTGTGGTTGCCCGGTTGTCGTATCAGGGCAGGCACAGAGGCCTGCCCCTGCAGTTACGCAACATCTAGTGCCCCCCTCTTGACTATTCCCGTACAACGGTCAATAATTGAGTAAATGAAAAAAGGGTATCCGCCGCAGTAATGCCGCTTTCGCTTAATGAAATCAAGGACCGTGCGCTGGCCTTCTCGCGCGAGTGGGAGAGCGCCGAAGTCGAGCGCGCCGAGTCCCAGACCTTCTGGAACGAATTCTTCAATGTATTCGGCATCTCCCGCCGAAGAGTTGCAACCTTCGAGGAGCCGGTCCGCAAGGCGTTGCCGCTCTTTGATAAAAACCTGCCGAAAGGCAGCGGCAGGATAGACCTCTTCTGGCGCGGAGTGCTGATTGCCGAGCATAAATCAAAGGGCCGCGATCTTGATAAAGCCTATGAACAATCTCTCGGTTATTTTGCGGGACTTCCGGAACGCGACCTGCCTCGCTATGTGATCGTTTCGGATTTTGCTCGCATCAGGCTCTATGACCTCGAAAAGAGCGTTCACGAAGAATTCGCGTTGAAGGACCTTTACCGCAATATTCGCCTCTTCAGTTTCATATCCGGCTATACTCCACAGAAACTCGAAGCTCAAGACCCGGTCAATGTCAAAGCTGCCGAGCGCATGGGTAAACTGCACGACCGTCTGAGGGCATCTGGCTACTGCGGACATGAGCTCGAAGTGCTGCTCGTCCGCCTCCTATTCTGTCTCTTCGCAGAAGACACCACGCTCTTTGAGCCGCGCGGTGGGTTCCGCGAATTCATCGAAAATTGCTCAAAGGAAGACGGTTCCGACCTTGGCCAGCAACTCTCGATGCTGTTTCAGGTGTTCAACACGCCCGAAGGCAAGCGCCAGAATAACCTCGACGAAATGCTCGCCGCATTCCCGTATGTAAACGGAAGGCTTTTTGAAGAAACCCTGCACATACCTGCGTGCGACAAGGCGATGCGCGAGATGCTGCTCGAATGCTGCGCGCTGGACTGGGGACGAATATCTCCGGCCATATTCGGCGCGCTTTTCCAGTGCGTGATGGACGAAGAAGGCTCTGCCCGGAGGCGCAATCTCGGCGCGCACTATACGAGCGAAGAGAATATCCTGAAGCTCATCAAGCCTCTTTTTCTCGATGATTTATGGTCTGAATTCGAATCGGCCAAACGCAGCACGAACAAACTCTTCGAGCTGCACAAGAAAATTTCGAGGCTGAAATTTTTCGATCCGGCCTGCGGATGCGGAAACTTCCTCGTCATTGCTTACCGCGAGCTGAGAAAGCTGGAACTCGAAATTCTGAGGGCGGCGCGCTCGTCCGGCCAGATGCATCTCGACATCTTCAAACTTGTCCAGGTCGATGTCGATCAGTTCTACGGCATTGAGATAGAAGAATTCCCGGCTCAGATCGCGCAAGTGGCGCTGTGGCTCACGGACCACCAGATGAATATGCTCGTGTCTGAAGAGTTCGGCCAGTACTTCCGCCGCCTGCCGCTCATCCATTCTGCAAAGATTGCTTGCGGAAATGCGCTGAGAATGGACTGGAACGATGTTATTTCAGCCGAAGAGGTTGATTATATCCTCGGCAATCCGCCGTTTGTGGGAAAGAAAGAACAGACAACCGAGCAGAAGAAGGATATGGAAAGTGTGTTTGCAGGCTTAAGAGGGGCTGGCGTTCTTGACTACGTGTCAGCCTGGTATCACAAAGCAGTCCGATATGTTCGTCTCGATGAGAAATCGTTAAGCCTGCTTGAGAGCTTGCCCGGCATGCCAAAGCCGCCGCGCGAACGTGTGAAGATCGCCTTCGTTTCCACTAATTCCATAACACAGGGCGAGCAGGTCGGAGTGCTCTGGCCTGAACTTCTGCGCCTTGGCGTAAAGATTCATTTTGCCCATCGGACATTCAAATGGAGCAATGAGGCGCGCGGCATGGCAGCTGTGCATTGTGTCATTATAGGATTTGCTCTTTACGATACCGAGTGTAAATTTATTTTTGATTATGAAGATGTCAAAGGAGAACCGCATTCACTCGAAGCGCAGAATATCAATCCATATCTGATTAATTCGGCTGACTTAATCGCAGCAAAACGACTGAAACCAATTACCGACGTGCCCGAAATGATATTTGGAACGAAGCTCGTTGACGATGGACATTTTGTTTTATCAACTACTGAACGAGCTAACTTAATAAAAGACTGTCCTGGAATGAAGCGCTTTCTTCGTCCGCTGATCGGAGGAGAGGAATTTTTGAACGCTTCGGAGAGATGGTGTCTTTGGCTAAATGATGCGAGTCCAACCGAACTTCGCTCCTGTCCACCGGTTATGAAGCGAATTGAACTTGTTAAGCAATTTCGGCTTTCCAGCAAAAAGGTGCCTACTGTCCAGTTGGCATCAACACCAACTCTTTTCGGCGAAATACGTCAGCCAAAAACTGACTACCTATTAATACCAAAAGTTTCATCCGAACGTCGCGATTATATTCCACTAGGATTCTTTAAAGCCGATATAATCGCCAGCGGAAGCGCCTTAATAATTCCTGAGGCAACACTCTACCATTTTGGCGTACTATCATCTGCATTGCATATGGCCTGGATGCGTACAGTATGTGGGCGACTTGAGAGCAGGTATCAATACTCAGCCAGCATCGTTTACAACAATTTCCCATGGCCGGAGATAACAACGACTAACTCCCCCCAACCCCCTCTTACCTCAAGAGCGGGAGAAAAGCAGGTGCGGGCAATCGAGGAAGCAGCTCAGGCAGTGCTGGATGCGCGCGCAGCTCATCCCGAATCATCGCTCGCAGACCTTTACGATCCCGTCGCCATGCCGCCCGACCTGCGCAAGGCGCACCAGGCGCTGGATCGCGCAGTGGATGCAGCTTACGGGAAAAAGGGATTCACATCCGACGCCCGAACGCGTGGCATTCCTGTTCGATCTTTACCAGAAATATACAAGTCTGCTGCCAGCAGTAGAAAAGAAGAAAAAACGAACAAAGAAATCATAACCCCTCCCAGCCTACTCTTATTTAGCGA
>Ga0187786_10000034_pt1 | contig 46244 bp, 49 predicted proteins | sample 0815_BV2_10_20_M_FD_132449 | JGI IMG/M metagenome (GOLD analysis project Ga0187786, IMG submission 132449) | Tropical peat soil microbial communities from peatlands in Department of Meta, Colombia - 0815_BV2_10_20_MG | ecosystem: Environmental > Terrestrial > Soil > Wetlands > Peat | place...
CACCGGCTGCTGAATCATGCCGGGCAGCACCATCATGTTGAACGGATCGCGGATTTGTACGCCGGGGGCCAGCACCATGGGCCGCCCGTCGATGGAGCCGCTGGTCGGACTGGCCACAACCAATTCGCCACGCGTCGTGCCGTCCGGGAGGATGCGCGGAATACCCACCGCCGGTACCGGCGAACCCGGCGGCGGCACGTTGGAAATATCCTGAATGGCGCTACCAACGACGGAGCTGACGATGGCGGCGGTAATCGGGTCGAGTGGCATGCGGCCATTATAGACGCGGGGGGCCGGTCTGCTAACATCGACGCATGAAACCCGCTGTTATCCTGCTCTCGGGCGGCCTCGACTCCGCCACCACCCTGGCCATCGCCCGCGAACAGGGTTATTCGCCGTACTGCCTGTCGATTGACTATGGGCAACGGCACGGCGCCGAACTGGTTGCTGCCGCGCGCGTCGCTGCCGCCCTTGGCGCACGCGAGCAGCGAACCATCCACATCGACATGAACCAGTTCGGCGGTTCGGCCCTGACCGATCCGGCCATCGCGGTGCCGACGACCGGCATCGCACCCGGCATCCCGGTCACCTACGTACCAGCCCGCAACACCATCATGCTTGCCTTGGCCCTGGCCTGGGCTGAGGTGCTGGGCAGCCAGGACATCTTCGTCGGCGTCAATGCCGTCGATTACTCGGGCTATCCCGACTGCCGGCCGGAGTACATTCGTGCCTTCGAGGTGATGGCCAACCTGGCGACAAAGTCAGCCGTGGATGGACGCCGGCTGACGGTGCACGCGCCTCTGATCGAACTCACAAAAACAGAGATTATCCGCCGCGGAATGAAACTGGGCGTCGATTACGGGCTCACTGTCTCCTGCTACCAGGCTGACGCCGACGGCCGTGCCTGCGGGCTCTGCGACTCCTGCCGGCTGCGACGCACCGGCTTCGAAAGTGCCGGAATCGCTGACCCGACGCAATACAGAAAATAATAAAAAACTAATACTTGATTGCGTTGCACCATAGACGACGGTTATTTACTAAAAAGAACGATTACCTTGCCTTGTGGGGTGGGCATCCGCGACAATCGTTCCTTCATCGTTTCTATCAAGATAAGCGGGGAGGAAAGCGATGCCCGATGTCGCAATATTGGCCAAGACAGTTGTTTGGGCCGGTTTCGGTCTTGGCGTTATTTTTGGCTTCTTCGCCAACAAGACCAACTTCTGCACCATGGGCGCCATCTCGGACGTGGTGAACATGGGCGATTGGGGGCGCATGCGGGCATGGCTGCTGGCCATCGGCGTCGCCATCCTGGGCACCAACATCCTCGCCTACCACGGCGACATCAACCTGACCAAGACCATCTACACGGGGTCGAGTTTCACTTGGCTGGCCTACATCGTCGGTGGCCTCTGCTTCGGCGTCGGCATGACGCTCGCCTCAGGCTGCGGCAACAAGACCCTGGTACGTGTCGGCGGTGGCAACCTGAAGGCGGTGGTTGTCTTCATGTACATGGGCTATGCCGCCTTCGTGACACTAAAGGGCATCTTTGCCGTCATCCGTGTCAATGTCCTGCAGGCGCCGGCCGTTACCATCCAGTTGCCGACCAACCAGACCCTGCCGCATCTGCTGCAGGGCTATACGGGCATGGAACTGGCAACGCTGCAGATAGGCCTGGCAGCGGCCATTGCCTTGGCGTTGATCGCTTTCGCTCTCTTCAACAAGGAGTTCTGGGAAAACAAGGACAACTTCCTGGCCGGTCTCGTGATTGGCGGTGTCGTCGTCGCCGGCTGGTACGTGACCGGCAAGATCGGCTGGGCCGAGAATCCCGAAACTCTCGAAGAGATGGCTTTCGGCACCAACTCGAAGCTGCTGGAATCGATGTCCTTCATCGCTCCAACGGCCTATACGCTCGAATTGTGGTCTTACTGGACGGATACAAGCACCGTCGTCACCTGGGCCATTGCGGCGGTGTTCGGTGTCGGCATCGGCTCCTTCCTCTATGCGATGGCGACCAAGTCCTTCCGCTGGGAGCATTTCGTCTCGGCGCAGGACATGTTCCGCCACATTATCGGCGCTGTGCTGATGGGCTTCGGCGGCGTGACCGCCATGGGCTGCACCATCGGCCAGGGCATCACGGGATTCTCGACGTTGTCGCTGGGCTCGATCCTGGCGTTCATCTCCATTGTCGTCGGCGCCACGGCAACCATGAAGTACGAGTACATGCGCATGATGCGCGAAGCCTGATGATTGCCCGGCTCTGTGCCAGCGATCATTTTTTCTTAACTGGGGGGGGATACAAATGAACTATCGCAAGAGCCTTATGGCCGTTCTCGTGGCGGCCGCCATGCAAGCACCGATCGCTTCATTCGCCGCCGATGCGCCGCAGATGCCGGCCATGGGCGACTGGAGCAAGGGCATGGGCGACTGGATGACCGCCATGACCAATCCACAGATGATGAATTCGATGATGGGCATGATGGATCCCAAGGTGATCATGCCTTGGATGACCGCCATGACCGATCCGAAGATGATGGCCTCGATGATGCAGATGGCCGATCCCAAGGTATGGCAACCCTGGATCACCAGCATGACCGATCCCAAGCTGATGAACAGCATGATGGCCATGGCCGACCCGAAGGTGTGGACGCCCTGGATCAAGACCATGACCGATCCGAAGTTCATGAACTCGATGATCGCCATGGGCGACCCGAAGATGTGGACCCCCTTCATCACGGCCATGACTGATCCGAAGATGATGAACTCCATGATGTCCGTGGTCGATCCCAAGGTGTGGACGCCCTTCATCACCTCCATGACCGATCCCAAGTTCATGAACGCCATGATGGGCATGGTCGAGCCGAAGGTGTGGATGCCCTTCGTCACCGCGATGACCGATCCCAAGCTGATGAATAGCATGACGGCCATGATGGATCCCAAGGTGATCGGCCCCTGGATGACCGCCATGACCGATCCCAAGCTGATGAACAGCATGACGGCCATGATGGATCCCAAGGTGATGACGCCCTGGATGAATGCCATGCTTGATCCGAAGATGATGGAATCCATGATGAAAATGATGGATCCCGCCATCATGAATCCCTGGATGACCGCCATGACCGATCCGAAGATGATCAACAGCATGATGGGCATGATGGATCCCAAGATGTGGACGCCCTTCATGACGACCATGACCGATCCGAAGCTGATGAACAGCATGATGCAGATGGCCTCGCCCGAAATGATGAACCAGTGGGTCGGCATGATGACCAATCCGCAGATGATGGACGCCATGATGAAGATGATGAACCCAGCCCTCATGGTGCAGATGATGAATGCCATGTCCGTCGCCATGACCGCCATGCCGAAGTTGGCCGGCGACATGGGCAAGTCGATGGGCGGCGCTGCCGGCACCACGGCCAAGGCTGGTGCCAAGGCTGCCAAGTCCGGCGCCAAGGCCAGTGGCGACATGGCCAAGGCTGGTGGTGGCATGGTCAAGGCAGGTGCCAAAGCAGGAGCCGATGCGGCCACGGCCGGCGCCGAAGCCGTCAAGAAGTAAGAAGCGAGCATAACTCGCATCTCGGGCGCGGGAAGGGTACATGCCCTTCCTGTGCGCCCCGCGTATTTCTGGAGGGTAGTTCCCATGCTGCGGAACATCGCAAAGATAATCCCTGCACTATTGCTCGCCGCCAGTCTTTCGGCCCATGGAGAAGACGGTGGCGTCAGGAGTGACAAGAAGCCGAGCCAGCTTCCTTCGCAAGATCTGAGGCAAGCGACGCCAATGCCGTTCAACATCCAACTGCCGCCGACTCGGCCGGCGGAAGAGCACATTCCGAATACCGTCACCCCGTCGATCAGCGCGGAAGCACGGGCGAACTTCGTCTCGTCGATGATGGCCGTCAATCCGTTCTCGCTGCGGGACATGATCGCGATGATGGCGGTGAAGTATCCGGCCAAGGCCGGACTGTCCTTCGATGATGTCGTCGAGGCGATGAAGACCAAGGCCAACGAAATCAATTTCAAGTTTGTCGGTCACAATCCGCTTTGGAAGGACATCATCGCCATCAGCGGCAAGAAGGACACCCCGCGCGTCGAGTTCTTCACCTTTTGTGACGCCATGGTGGCCAGGGAAATCCTCGATCTCAGTCTGGAGTTCGCGGTCTTCCTGCCTTGCCGCGTCGCGGTTCTCGAAGATGCCAACAAGCAGATCTGGGTGATGACCCTCGACTGGGACGTACGGTGGCTGGACTCAAGCAAGAACCCGAACCAGATGTCCGCCTCCCTGCGGGAAAAATCCATTGCCGTCCGCGACGCCATCGACAAGATCATGAGAGCGGGAGCCGCCGGGGAATTCTGACAGCATCCGGTTTGACAGCTTTTCCACCCCTCGCCTATAATCCGCGGCTTCCCGCGAGGGAGGGGTGGTTAGCTCAGTTGGTAGAGCAGCTGGCTTTTAACCAGTTGGTCACAGGTTCAAATCCTGTACCACCCACCAACTGGTTTTGTTTTATCGGGGGTCGTTAGCTCAGTTGGTAGAGCAGCGGACTCTTAATCCGTAGGTCGAGTGTTCGAGCCACTCACGACCCACCACCCGATTCAAGGGCTTAGCGATGCTAGGCCCTTTTCTTTTGCTGGTGCGGGACGTTGAACCGATTGATCACGGCTGCAGCGTTGCTTCCTCGATGAGCACCTTGTAGGCGTAACCGGAACCGAAGTCCTTATCGGTCCGGACGACGCCCTTCACCGTCACGACATCTCCGACTTTCGCCTGGCTCGTGGTTGTAACGAGGACGTCGTTGGTATTGTCCGTGGCAGAACCCGAGCCATCGCGCAGGTGGACCCAGTTCTTGCCCATGATTTCCGGGTTGAACTTCACGACCTTGCCGCGAACCAGCACGGGCTTGTCCTTCAGTTCGGCACCTTTCGTGACGACCTCCGCGACTGTTCGCGCGTTCGCGCCGCCGGCCTTGGCAACATGGACATCGCCGATGTCCGCTGTCTTGACGGCGCCCGAATGAGCCATGCTCATGCTGGCGCCCGGCGCGTTGCCTCCGGCACCTGCCAAGTTACCGAAAAGAATTGTCTGGAAAGTCTTCTTCAGTGACTTGCTCTCGAAGTTGTTCATGACCATCACGTTTTCAACCGTGACCTGGGCACCCTTTTTGATCGGCGCCTTGCCGACTGCCGCCCAAGTTTCGCCATCCTTGGTCTTGAGCCGGAGATAGGTATAGCCCTCGACGTCCTTGACCTCGAGAACTTCGCCCTTGACGGCGGTTATTGGTGCGGAAGGAACGGAGCCTTCGCCTGCCCAAATGAATGGAGCAACAATCATCATGCAGATCGCCAGCAGGACTTTCATGGTCTGGATACTCTTTCGAGACAAAACGTGGAGCATAACAGCGCCGCTGTTGTTCGTCTGCTACCGATGAATGGTCTATGATGACAACGCTGAACAAGAATTTCAGCGCAACTTACATTGCATCGGAGGGGACCATGGCAAAGAAGGCCAAGAACGAAAGCGCCGTCTACAAGATCGTCGAGATTGTCGGCACCAGCCCAACTTCCTGGGAGGATGCCGCACGTACGGCGGTCGAATCCGCGGCCAAGACGCTGCGCGATTTGCGTGTCGCCGAAATCACCAAACTGGACATGAAACTGGATGACGGCAAGGTGGTCGCGTATCGCGCGCGAGTCTCCGTGTCGTTCAAGTACGAAGCCTGAAAAGCATTCGCCTGATTTGGAGTTGGCGGCGGGGACTTCGGTCCCTGCTTTTTAGAGATTGCAGAAGGTCAACTCGAAGGAAATGTCGGCATCGGACGGCTTGGGGCGCAGATCGGTATCCGGCATTGTGAAGCGGATATTGAGCGCGTATTTGTTGGCACTGATCTCGGGAATAACGGCATCGTCGCGTTTCATGCGCAAACGTACCAGTTGGGCGGTACGGCCCGCCAGCATCAACTGGTAGCTGCCCTTCGGCGCCATTTGAGGCTCCGGACGACCGGAAGCGCGCAACAGGCGCAACACGATGGCGATACCCTGCCTGATCGGCAGCATCGGCGCCAGCCAGCCCTGAAGATCACGCTGGCGGAACGCGGTGTCGCGGTTCAGCCAGAAATGGTAGCCCGGCAGGTCGAACTCGCAAACGCCACCAGGAATCGCCGCACGGTTCCTGATGCTCATGAGCCATTCGTTCTCACGCAGGTACTGGCCGATCTTGCCCTGCATAGCCAGCAGCGCGGCCGAGGCCTGCTCGATTTCGTAAAGGGCGCCGGAAAGGGCCTTTTCGGAAATCTCCGGGTTGTTGCGGAAGGAGAGGAGTATCTGGCGCTGGCGCTCGAGTTCCTGCACCAGATCGAACTTCAGGTCGGCACGGCCGGCGACTTCAAGAATTTCGAACAGCGTCACCAATGCCACGTGGTGCTCGGGGGCACCTTCCGCGGCGGCGAAATAAGTCACTTTGTCGAAAACGTCCTCGAGGCGCAGCAGGGTGCGAATGCGCTCGCTCAGAGGATATTCGTAAGTGATCACGGGCAGTCCGATAGCAAATTCGAGCAATTCTGACCGAATTGGCAGCAAATCTCAACCTGTGGTCAATATTCCCCCGCCCTGCTCTGCCAGAATCAGATACAAGCGATGGAGCCTTTCCACCTGCGGCAACAGGGCGTCCGGAGCGCCGCTGTTGTCGATGACGTCATCGGCCACCGCCAGGCGATCATGACGGCTGGCCTGCGCCGCCATGATCCGCTCGATGTCCTTCCGCGACAGGCCGCTTCTCGCCGCAACGCGGGCGATGCGTACTTCGTCGTCGCAGTCGACCACGGCAACCCGGTTAACCCGCTGCCGATATTCGCCGGATTCCAGCAATAGGGGCACGACGAGCACAACATAGGGCGCGCCGGCGGCCAGCGCCTGGCGACATTGGAGATCGCTCGCTGCGCGAATCATGGGATGGAGGATAGCCTCCAGCCGCTTGCGGGCGCCGTCGTCGGAGAACACCAGGGTCCGCATGGCCGCACGGTCGAGGCGCCCATCCGCGGCAATCACCCCGGCACCGAAGGCAGCCTTCAAAGCCGACATGGCTGCGCCTGCCGGACCGGTCAGCTCGTGGGCGATGGCGTCGGTATCCACCACCGTCGCGCCAAGCGCCGCAAAACACTTGGCGGCGGCACTCTTGCCGCTGCCGATGCCGCCGGTCAGGCCAACGATCTGGCCTGTCATTCCTTGGGACAATCGATGGCTTCCACTGCCTGCCCGGTCAACTGCTTGTTCAGCAGTTCGGATTCGCCGCGGACATCGAGGATGACCTTCTCGGACTTGCGGGGCTGGGGGGCGATCTTTGCCGACTTGATGCCTTTCTTGTTCAGCCGCTGGAGAAAGTCCTTGGCGGCGTCCTCCTTGTAGAAAAGCCCGAGCGAGAGGGCGCCGCGAGTCGGTCCGTCCTTGTCGACTACGAAGAAGTCGTTGATGCCGGCATGCTTGAGTTCGGCGGCCGGGTTTTCCGTTCCCTTGCCGGCGCCGGCTGGAATGTACACCCAGTAACTGGTCTCCTCGACAGCGACCGGCACCGCCACGCCGCCTTTCTCCGTCAGCGCCTTCTTGAGCTTGTCTGCATCAGCTGCCGCCATGGGGCCGACGCGCCGGCAGACAGTGATCGGCAAGGCTGCGGCAACAGGGGCCGGCGCGGCGACGGCCGGTGCAGGGCTTTCCGCCTGCGCGGTAACCCGCAGGCGTTCGGACTGCAACTGGGCATTCAGCCGCTCCGGCTCGCGACCTTCGTTCCCACCACCCAGGTAACCCTCCGCCCAGACGAAGAACACCAAATTGGCAAGAATGAACAGCAGGAAGACGATGCGAGCCACGGATCTCGTCAGCCGACCTTGGGCAAATGCGCCAGCGACGCCTCGACCGCTTCGCGCGGATAGTCGTAGTCTTCGAGCGCACCGGCGAAGTAGCGGTCATAGGAGGCCATGTCGAAGTGCCCGTGGCCGGAAAGGTTGAACAGCAACGTCTTCGGTTCACCGGTGGCCTTGCAGCGTAGTGCCTCGTCGATGCAGGCACGAATCGCGTGACAGGACTCTGGCGCCGGGATGATGCCTTCGGCGCGCGCGAACTGCACGCCCGCCTCGAAGGTGGCCTTCTGCGGCACGGCGACCGCCTCGATCAGCTTCTCGTGGAAGAGCTGCGACACCAGTGGCGAATCGCCGTGGTAGCGCAGGCCGCCGGCGTGGATGCCCGGCGGCATGAAGTCGTGGCCCAGCGTGTACATCTTCATCAGCGGCGTGTAGCCGGTGGCATCGCCGAAGTCGTAGGCATAAACACCCTTGGTCAGCGTCGGGCACGAGGTCGGCTCGACGGCCACCATGCGCAGGTTCTTCGCCTTGGGATCGCCAGCCGCCTTGTCGGCAAAGAATGGGAAGGCGATGCCGGCGAAGTTGGAGCCGCCACCGCAAGGGGCGAAGATCATGTCGGGATACTCGCCGATCTTGGCCAGTTGCTTCTTGGCCTCCTGGCCGATCACGGTCTGGTGCAGCAACACGTGATTGAGCACCGAGCCAAGCGCGTAATTGGTATCGGCGCGGCCTGCCGCCTCCTCGACCGCCTCGGAGATGGCGATGCCCAGCGAACCCTGGTTGTCCGGATCGCGGGCCAGTATGTCGCGACCGGCCTGGGTCATGTCGGTCGGGCTGGCGAACACCTCGGCACCCCAAGTCTGCATCATGGAGCGACGGAAGGGCTTCTGGTTGTAGCTGACCTTGACCATGTACACCCGCACGGCGACACCGAACATCTGGCCGGCGAAGGCGAGCGAGCTGCCCCATTGTCCGGCGCCCGTCTCGGTGGACAAGCGGGAAATACCAGCCTGCTTGTTGTAGAACGCCTGCGGCACGGCGGTGTTCGGCTTGTGCGAACCTGCCGGCGACACCGCCTCGTTCTTGTAGAAGATTTTGGCTGGCGTGCCCAACGCCTTTTCGAGCCGGTGCGCACGGTAGAGCGGCGACGGCCGCCACAGGCGATAAGCTTCGCGCACTTCCTCGGGGATGGCGATCCAGCGCTCGCCCGACATTTCCTGCTCAAGCAGATTGCCGGGGAAAATGGCGAGCATCTTTTCCGGCGGTACCGGCTGGCCGTCCGGCCCCAGCGGCGGTGAAGGCGGATTAGGCATGTCGGCGACGACGTTGTACCAGTGGGTCGGAATGTCGTTTTCTTCGAGCAGGATCTTGGTTGGTTCAGCCATGTTCTTCTCCCTCTGAATGGTTACCGATAAAGCCGGCTAAGTTACCGTTTTCCGGCATCAGGTCAAGTGATGCAGATCAACGCACCCTCACCGTATATTCGAGCGTGGTCTTGCCGCCCGCCGGCACCTGAACCTGCCACACGGCGGAGTGGGCATCGCCCTTGGCGTGCGGCTGGCTTTCGGTCGCCATTTCCCAGTCACCGGGCATCGGTTCCACCAGCTTTACCGTCACCGGAAGCTCCTTTGCATTGTTGAATTCGATGCGCCAGGCTGTTTCGTAGACGGGATTCGGCTTGCCGGCGACTTGCCGGAAGCTGGTTTGCTTGCGCGTCGCCGTAACATCGAAGGCATTGCCCATCTTCAACCGGACCTTGTCGTTCTTCGCCGTGTGGTCAATGCCGTCCTCGCCAATGAAGATCGCGTTGCCCTTCGAGTCCTTCTTGTACACGCGCACCACGCCCTTGGGCAGCGGCTTGCCGAGGTCGCCGCCGGCATTCTCGAACTCGAGGAAGACGGCGATCTTCTGCTTGCGGCCGAGATCCGAGGCCTGGCTCTGGTAGTACCAGCCCTCGCCAGCAAGCAGATATTCCTTCTTCACCGGCACGGCGGCTGCAGACAGCAGCGCCACCTGCTTGGTCTGGTTGTCGAGGATTGTCGTCGACCGGCCAAGCGTGTAGAGGTGATAGTCGAACACTTCCTCGCGAGCCATCTCCCTGGCCATGGGCGCTGCCATGGCGACCGCGACGCCCTTGGCCGCGAAGTCCTGGCGCACGCGATTGACGTCGCCGGCCACCAGTTGCAGTTTGGCGTTCTCGAAAGCAGTGCCACTCTGATTGGTCAGGGTCACCCAGCCGGCCAGATCCAGTTTCGTTTCGTCGCCCGCCAGTTCCGCCACGTAATCGGCCTTCCATGAAAGGCCGCCGGAGAGATAGGAAAGCTCGGCGGTCTGTTTTCCCGCCGAGGCGCTCTCCAGCTTCACCACCAGCGTCGGCCGCTCGCGCAGGTTGGCCGGGATGTTGTTGAAAGTCAGCCGTCCCGGCACGCCGGTCTCGATACGGTCGGCGAACTTCAGCACCGTGCCGCCGTTGGTGGCCAGCACTTGCGCCGTCTCGCGCGTCTCGGCGCCCGTGGCGGGGTTGGTGCGAATCACCATGACGTTCTGGCCAACGTACTTGTCAAGCAGTTTTTGCGGCGTCAGCAGATCGAAGTCGAAGTTCTGCTCGATCAGCCGCAGCGGCGCGCCCGTCACGGCACGCAGGCTCGCCGTCTCCGGTCGCATCTTTGCCGAGACATCGCGCAGGGCAATGTCGTTCACGCCCTTGTCCAGGTCCAGCCGGCGCACTTCCTTGATCAGCGCCAGCGAATCGTTGTAGATGGCCACGGCCACCTCGTCCCGATCCTCGGCGCGATTGACCTTCTCGGCGGCCTGGACAGCGAAAGTCAGCCATGGCAACACGCCGATGACGGTGAATGTAGCGATGCGACGCATGCTTCTATCCGCCTTTCCTTGACGAAAATCACGAAGCCGAAAGCATAGAGCGAATTGAAGCCGCCGTAACCATCTTTCATTTGCGGCGCCGCGCCGGCGCGCCTATCCTCGCCACCAGCCGCAATCATCGAGGTGCCTGCCCATGCAGTCCGGACCCAGAGAGATCGTCACCCCTTATCGCCCGATTCCGCTCGACGTTCCGGAGGGCATGAAGCCGAACGAGTTCTTCAACAGCACGGAGAACCTCGCCGACCTGGTGCACAACAACGGCCTGGTGCAGAACCCGGAAGGCCTGCTGCTCTACCGCAAGGCGCTAGGCCACAGCAATGTCTTCGACGCCTCGATCATCTACAACACGTCGCAGAGCATTCTCGATCCGCTCGGTCGGCCAGTGCGGCGCACGCAGGTGCCGGAAGCGGTGAAGAACGTCTGGAACCGCATGAACCAGATCATCATGGAGTTCATGCTCGAGCGTTACCCGGATCCGGAGGCGCATCTCGTCCTCGCGGGCGAGGCCAGCCTCGACGCCACCTGGCCGCTGACGTCGCCCGGCGTGCCGAGCATCCGCATGCTGCACAACCATTTCATCGTCTTCGACAAGGAGGCGTTGCGTGCCGCGCCATTGGCCGACACCAACAATCCCAACCTCACCGATGGCGGCCAGCATTCGCTGTTCCAGGCGCACATGCGCGATGTCTATCGCGCCTTCTTCGACGAGCTCGACCTGAAAATCCTCCGGCCCTGCCAGCCCGGCTCCTGCCGCATCGCACTCTCTGGCTATCCGCAGGGCCTGCCGAGCTGGGAAATCCGCGGCGGCGTGGAAATGCTGAAGGAAGTTCGCTTCTGGAAGGAGTACGACATCATCCTCAAGGGCTTCATCGATTTCTACCGGACTTTCTTCAGCCAGGTGTCGACGCGCAACGCGCCGCTGCCGCGCGATATCTATTTCCCCGAACTGGTCGAAGCAAGGCTGCAGTTCGACAACGACTTTCTCAGCACCGCCAAGATGGTGCGCGACCGCTGCATCCATGATGCCAAGTACGCCAACGCCATCCGCTGGCAGCCCGCCTTCAAGCAACTGATCTACCGCAACGACGAAGGCAGACTCATCGTCACCATCAGCCAGAACTCGATCGGCAACGCCATCACCGAACTGCTGGGCGTGGTGGTCAAGCGCGAGCCCGACGCGGACGCCTACGCCCGCGCCGAACCCGGTCTGATCGAGCAGTTGCTGGAAGTGCGCCGGCGCCTGGTCGCGGCCGATTGCGGCACCGGCATCGCCACCACGCAGTGGGAAGCGACGTAGGCCCTGGGGTGCCGATTACTTAACCAGGCTGCATTCCTCGCCTGCGGCCAAGCCTGTCCTTGCCGGAAATCTGCCCGGAGTAAACTTCGTTGCGCCGATACTCGCGGCGTACTGCGCTAGCGCGCTCGATATGACGGCGAAGTCTTTTTGCGCGGCTGTCTTGTCGTTCGGATTGGCCGGGCCGGCAAGCGATGCCAAGTAGTCATTTGTCGCTTCGTGCAGAACCGTCAACGCATCGTCCGGCCATCGGGCCATCGTGATGGCGGCACTGACCGGTTTGCCATCGGTCAATCGCAGGGCGCCATTCAGGGTGCGCTGATTGATGCCCTTGTTGAAGTCCAGCATGGCTTTGAGTTTTGTGCATTCCACCGACTCGGCCGCATTGTAGGATTCAACCACCGACTCCTTGGCTGCTCTCGTTATGGCTCCTTGCTGGGCGGCGTTCAGGCTGTTCCATATGGCTTTGTCGATGTGCATCCACGATATGAGGAACGGCTGATGCCATGAGGGATGATGGGCGTAGCGGGCGCCGATCTGACCGATGTTTTGCGAGCAGTTGGTGGCGGTGCCCGGTGGAATCGGAAACGCAAGCGCCGGGCCGCAATCCAATTGACCGGCATCCGGGTTGCCCAGAGGAGCGGTCGCGGTAGCCTCCTTTACCGGAAAGAAATCAGCGAGGTCGTCATACGGGTTAACGTATTCGAAACCCTGGATAGTGCCTCTTTGCATCGGCAGCAGAACCGACTGGCCTCCCACTGGCGGATAGAACGTGAGCGTCTTGGCAGGAATGGTGCCGCGTTTCACCAACAGGTCGCAGGCGCGATCGACGATATCCTGCGGCGGCGCCAAGTAGCGAATTCGCCAGCCCGAAGAGCAAAGCCCCGCCAGTCCAACGCCGTCGCCCTGGCTCAGGCAATCCGCGTCCCCTGCGTTGCAGTCGGGCTTGCCTATGGGTCTTGGAAAATAGCCCGAACCCTGCATGGTGCTTCCCACGACCGGAAGCACGATTTGCGTCCCCCCTCGGCTATCCAGTAGCGACTGTGCCAACTCAAGGCCGTTGCCACTGAATCCATCTATCCTCGCGTCGTAAATAAATCCGAGCATTTGCTCGAACCCAATTCCAAACGGCACCGAGTTATAGATGAAGCCCCAGCTTGGCTCTGACACCACCGGCTTGGGGGCGGCCCCCTTGTCGGCAAATTGTATGCCGGCACGTAATGCGCTTACCTCACGGCCCGTGCGTTGATCTCGCTGGAAGACGACTTTTTGTCCGGCCGGCAATGCGTCGGGCCCATTTTCATCGGTGTAATCCTTGACCTTCTCGATGAAAATCCTCAGGGCGCCGTAACCTGGATCCCTCGGATCTGTGGATGTGCCGGTGCCGCGCCCAATGGTTGGAGAGTTGCTGTATTCGTTGTATGGGATGATGACATCGGCAATCGCAGACTGGCTGGAAAACGCACCGCATCCCGCAATGGACAATGCCGACAGAGCCGTTGAGAGTTTCATCTTCTTTCCAATTGATGATTTCGGGCAGAACAATCAATCCGGGCTCCGCCTTCAGACGACAAGTACACTTGGCCGCCAATTCATCTTACTCGATTTATGCAATGTGGCCAGGCGCAGTCAGTCATCGCTCGGCGTGCTGCCACGGCTGACTCTTTAAAGCGAAGTGGCTGGTAGACTCGAACGCATGAAGGCAATCCTTTTCCTGATACTGCTCTGCCTGGCCGACGCCAACGGGCTAGCCGTCGCGAAGACGCCCGGCGAAGTCGAGGTCGGTGGCGTTCTGCGCGAGGCACAGTTGCTGGGACTTTCCGGCCCCTCGCGAAAGCTATCGGAATTCCGGGGCAAGCCGCTGATCATCAACGTATGGGCCAGTTGGTGCGGCCCATGCCGACAGGAAATGGGCTCGCTTGAAAGGCTTTCCCGGCGCCATGGCGGCACGCGGTTACAGGTGATCGGCATCTCCACCGACGATTACGTCGAGCCTGCCAAAGCCGCCCTGCGAGCGTCGGGCATCACCTTCAGCAACTTCATCGACAGCAAGCTCTTGATGGAAAACATGCTGGGTGCCGACAAGATTCCCCTAACGCTATTGATTGATGGTCAGGGCCGAGTGCTCGGCAAGATCTACGGGGCAAAGGACTGGGATAGCCCCGAGGCAATCGAATTCATCGCCAAGTCCTTCCGCATCAAGATGTGATTTTCAACTTGGGCGCGCCGCCTACTTGAACTTGTAGTATTTCTGCGCCAGGTAGGCCGCGATGTTTTCCTCGTCCTCGGGGAACAAACCGGCGTTGGTCATCGAATTGCACGCGGCGACGCGCTGGCCAAGGGCGGTCCTGTTGTGGATGATTCGGTCGGGGCGCAAGTACATCTGCGAGCCATCGCCGCCATAACGCTTGACGTGGCAACTCACGCACTGTTTGTCGTGCAAGCGCTTGCCCTTGTCGATATCGACGGCGGCAAGAGCCGGTTGCAAGGCAACCGGCAGCAGCATCAGCATCATCACGCTGCGCATGATGGTCAATAGCCCGGCCGCGACATCGGAGCGGCCATCGGCGGATTCAGTTGTCCGCGGATTTCCCCGCCCTTGTGCTCGGCGCTATGGACATTGACGTAGGTTTCGCCCGCCCGATAGGCCTGATACTGCGCCTCGGTCAACTTGGCGCCAGCCGGCACGGCCCAAGTGTTGTCGCCGCTCTTGGTCAAGGGAACCGCCACCGGTCCGTTGGCGCCCGCCTTGCCGAGGTGGATGTGCGCCATCGTCCCCGCCACGCCGGTCGTCGTGACACTGCCAGCCACTGTCATGTCGGAGTTGATGGTGAGGGTACCGCTGCCCGAGGCCGCGGTCGCAACCGGAGGCACCTCCTGGTCGCCGGCCAGCTTGAGCTTTACCTCATCGGCAAGAGCGGAGATGGAAACTGCGGCCAGCGCTGCTGCCGCAAGGGTGCCCAGCAGCGCCGGGCGACCAAATCTCGAAATGGTATTCATGGCGGCCTCTCGTGTCGGTTGTTGTAACAGACGGGGCTGCCGGGGCTGTCGCCCGGGCAACGTTACTCATATATAATGAACTTGACTGTGGTTGTCAACTATTCATCAGGAGGCCGCCATGAAAAAGATATTTGCGCTGCTGACTTCCCTGCTGACACCGCCGGCGATGGCCGCCCTGAATGTCGGCGACGTGGCGCCTGATTTCTCGACTCAGGCCAGCCTGGGCGGCAAGGAATTCACCTACAGCCTGGCCGGGGCGCTCAAGCAGGGGCCGGTAGTCGTCTATTTCTATCCCGCGGCCTTCACCAAGGGCTGCACGATCGAGGCGCACAACTTCGCCGAAGCGATGCCGAAGTACAAGGAGCTCGGCGCCAGTGTGATCGGTGTTTCGAACGATACGATCGAGACTCTCAACAAGTTTTCGGTCAGCGAGTGCCAAAGCAAATTCCCGGTGGCCAGCGACAGCAGTCAGGCCATCATGAAGGCTTACGACGCGGTCCTGCTTTGGAAGACCAGCTATGCGAACCGGACCTCCTACGTGATCACACCGGACGGCAGGATCGCCTATCGCTACTCCGACATGAGCCCCGACAAGCACGTCGAGAACACACTGGCAGCCGTGAGGGAGTGGGCGGGCACGAAGAAGCAGGCGTCGCCTTAAGCCGCCTGCAGCCCCAGTAGAGTGACGGCGCCGGCCGGATCGTCCGATTCCAGCAGCGCCTGCTGGATGCGCGCCGGACTCAGCGAGTGTGCCTGATAGCGTGCAATTGCCGAGTCGATCAAGAACGCCGATTCCGGGTAGAAACGCAGGAACATGGTGCGCAGCATGGCGGCGCTGGCGTTGCCAAGTTCGACCACGACGTCCACACGGCCAGGGCGAATCAAGGCCTTGTCCAGGCGATCGAGATGATTGGTGGTCAGGAAGACGATCCGCCCCTCCTGCGCCGCAACGCCGTCCAGCGCGTTTAGCAGGCCGCTGAAGCTGACCTCGATGCGCGTGTCCTGCTTGTCGCGGGCGACGAAGAAGGCATCGATGTCCTCGATCAGGATCAGCGAGCGCGGCGGTGTCTTCTGCAGCAGGTCGGAGATGGTCTGGTCGTTCAGCTTCGAGTTGGTCAGCGACAGCGCGCAGATCTTGAGATGTAACTCGCCGGCCAGCGCGTAGGCGAAACTGGTCTTGCCGGTGCCGGGCGGGCCATGCAACAGATAGCCCCGCCGCCAGGGAATGCCGAGATCGGCATACCACTGTCGGCGCGAGAAGAATTCCCTGACGTCGGCGAGCAGCTTGTCGCTGGTGTCGCCATCGAGAACCACTGAGGAGATCTGTCGCCGCGGTCGGGCGCCGGCGAGATTCCACGACTCGCCCCAGCGGTCGATGGTGTAGAGCATGGTGTGATCGGCCAGCCGCGCGTAGGCCCGGCGAATCACGTCCTCCAGCATCTCCTCCAGCAGGCGACGCGGCGCCAGCAGGGCGCTAACCTTGACGGTCTCGATCACCTGCAGGTTCATGGCGATGTCGCGCTGGATCCACATCGGCCGGCCGCCGTACCAGAACAGATGGAAGCCCGGCGCCGGGCTGTAGAGCAGGCGCGGCAGGCCCTCGCCGGCATCCTCCTCACCATTCTCCTTGTTGTCCTGGATCACCGTGAACAAGCGGCTGCCGCGGCCATAGGGCAGTTCGTTGAGCCAGGTGATGTAGGCGTTGAACAGATCGTTGCGCGAATCGATCACCGCCGTGACCACCAGCGCCCGCTTGGCGTAATCCCAGAGCTTGGCCGGCAGGTTGCGCAGCGCCGCCACCATGACGCCGACGATCGCCAGCACCAGACCGCCGGAGACTATCTGGTTTTGCAACTGCTCGCGAATGGCATTGATCAGTCCGTCAAGCATTCTCGCTCCCCCCGGCGATGGCGGCGAGCCCCTCAAGCACCAGGTTGTCCACGCTACGCAAGGGCAAAGTCAGCCGTGGCGACACGCCTCCTGCGGCACCGCCGGAGAGCAGGCAGATTGGATCGCGGCCGTTGGCGATCTGCCGGTACATGCGCTCGATGGCACCCGCCGTCGCCTGCAGGGCACCGCTGGCGATGGCATTGAAAGTGTTGCGCGGCTGCTCGGCGAAGTTCCCCGCCGCCGTCGGCAGGTTGGCCGTACCGCCCGCCAGCGCGTCCCGCATCATGGCGAGGCCGGGCAGGATCAGGCCACCACGGAATTGACCATCGGCTGTCAGCAGATCGATGGTCGTCGCCGTGCCGCACATCACCACCACGCAGTCGCCCCGATGCAATGCGCGCGCACCGATCAGCGCCGCCCAGCGGTCGGCGCCAAGTTGCCCGGGATGCTCATAGCCGTTGGTCACGCCGCATTGGGACGAACGCGCATGCACCCATTCGACCGCAAGCCCCAGCCGCGCCGCCATCGCTTCAAGAGTCAGTCGTGGCGGATCGCCAGCCACGTTGCAGGCGACGATGCGGTCGGCCGGGACCGCCAGTCCGCCTAGTTCCGACAGCGGCAGCGCGCCGCGATCGGCCCAGGCATTGCCCTGCCGCAGGCCCCACTTGACCCGAGTATTGCCGCAGTCGATGCACAGCACGCTCATGCCGGCCTCAGCGATACATCACCGGAAATGACGCGCTGCGTTCCGGCGGCAGTCTCAAGCAGCAAGGCACCATCCACATCGATGCCGACACAGCGTCCTTCCAGCGGCGCGGAGAACCCGGAAAGTATCCGCACCGGCGCGCCGGTATGGGCATTCAGCGCCTGCCAGCGGTCGCGCAGAGCGACGAAACCATCGGCAGCAAAGGCTTCCAAGGCGCCATGCAGACCGGCCAGCAATCTGCCCAGCAGCACATTGCGGTCGACATCCCGCTCCAGCGCCGTAGCGCCACGCCTGACTTCGTCAGGCAAGCCGGCCGGCAGCCGCAGGTTAAGGCCGATGCCGATCACTGCCGCCGTTGATGCCAGTTCGATCAGGATGCCGCCTAGTTTGCGGCCGTCGAGCAGGATGTCGTTCGGCCACTTGAGTGCCACCTTGTCGATACCAAGCGTCTGGAGCGCTTCTGCCACGGCAACACCGACCGCCAGCGACAGCCCACTGGGCGAGGCGCCGCTCGGCAATCGCCATAGCAGGGAAAACGTCAGGCTGCTGGCGGCATCGGCATGCCACTCCCGACCCATGCGACCGCGACCGGCTGTTTGGTGCTCGGTGGCAATCACGGTGCCCGAGGGCGCGCCGCTCTCGGCAAGTGCCATCAGCAACGTGTTGGTGGAATCGCATTCGGCCAGTACATCGACGTCGAAGCGCGATGCCAGCGGGCCGAGCGCAGTGGCGATGGCGGGAACCGAAAGGCGGGATGCGTCGAGCATGGCCCGATTATCCCTGCTCCGGCTCCCCTTTGGTATCTTCGAGGCCGAGTTCCTGGATCTTCCGCGTGATGGTGTTGCGGCCGATGCCCAACAACTGGGCGGCCTCGATGCGCCGGCCGCCGGTGGCTGCCAGGGCGCGGCGAATCAGCGAGCCTTCGAAAGCCCGCGTCAGGTGGTCGAATACTTGGCCTGGCTGGGCGGCAATCAGGCGGTCGGCTTCCAGCGCCAGCGCCGAGAGCCAATCGGCCGGTGCGGCGCCGGCCGGATGTTCGCGCAGCTCTGGCGGCAAGTCCGCCACTTCGATGGTCTGCCCCGGCGCCATCACGGTCAGCCAGTGGCAGAGATTCTCCAGCTGGCGCACGTTGCCGGGAAAGTCGAGGCCCTGGAGAAATTTCAGCGTTGCCTCGGACAGCCGCTTGGCGTCCACACGGAGTTCCGCAGCACTCTTGGCGAGGAAATGACGGGCCAGCAGCGGCACGTCCTCGTGGCGCTCGCGCAGCGGTGGCAGGCGCAGGCGGATGACGTTCAGGCGGTGGAACAGGTCCTCGCGGAACAGGCCGTCCTTGACCCGCTCTTCCAGGTTCTGGTGCGTGGCGGCGATGACGCGCACGTTGGCCTTGACCGGCTGGTGGCCGCCGACCCGATAGAAGTTGCCGTCCGACAGCACGCGCAGCAGCCGCGTCTGCAACTCGGCGGGCATGTCGCCGATTTCGTCGAGGAACAGCGTACCGCCATCGGCTTGCTCGAAGCGGCCGCGCCGCTGGCCGGCAGCGCCGGTGAAGGCGCCCTTCTCGTGACCAAAGAGTTCAGATTCGAGCAGGTCGCGCGGAATCGCCGCGGTGTTGATGGCAATGAAGGGCGCGTCCTTGCGTGGGCTGTGTCGATGGAGTGCGCGGGCAACCAGTTCCTTGCCGCTGCCGGACTCGCCGTTGATCAGCACTGTGGCGTGCGATTGCGACAGGCGGCCAATGGCGCGAAAGACTTCCTGCATGGATGCTGCGTGGCCAAGAATCTCAGGCGCCAATAGCGGCGTATCGCCACCATTGACTTCCGGGGCTGCCTGCTCGACGGCGCGACGCACCAGCGCCACTGCCTGATCGACGTCGAAAGGCTTGGGCAGGTATTCGAAGGCGCCGCCCTGGAAAGCGGCAACTGCCGAATCGAGATCGGAGTAGGCGGTCATGATGATGACCGGCAACTCGGGGAAATTGGTCTTGACCAATTTCAACAGATCGAGCCCGGAGGTGCCCGGCATGCGGATGTCCGAGACCAGCGCCCGCGGTGCCTCGCCGCCATCGAGCGCCGCCAGTGCCTCGTCGGCAGACCCGAAGCTGCGGCAGGAAATATTTTCCCGGGTCAGGGCCTTTTCCAGTACCCAGCGGATGGAACGGTCGTCATCGATGATCCAAACAGCGTTCATGTCGTTATCTCGTGATCCTTGCCGGCGGAAAGCGGCAGCCGGATGGTGAAGCATGTGCGTCCCGGCTTCGATTCCACGTCGATGCTGCCGAAATGCTGCTGGATGAAACTTTGCGCCAGCGTCAGGCCCAGACCACTACCACCCTCGCGGCCCGACACCAGCGGATAGAAAATCTTGTCGCGGATCGCTTCCGGGATTCCCGGACCGTTGTCGATCACTTGCAATTCCAATGCCAGACGATAGCGCTTCTTGGCCAGCGTCACCTGGCGCAGGGCGCGGCTCCGGAAGACAATCTCGCCATGCCCGGCCATGGCCTGCGCCGCATTGCGGGCGATGTTGAGAATGGCCTGGATCAGCTGCTCTCGATCGCCAGTGATTTCCGGCAGCGAGGTATCGTAGTCGCGGCGGACACGCACGCCAGCATATTCAGCGTGGATCAGCCGGCGCACGCGCTCCAGCAACTCGTGGATGTTGACTAGCGCCGGCTGCATGGCGCGATGGGAGGAAAGGAGGCGCTGCATCAGGTCCTGCAGGCGGTCGGCTTCCTTGATGATGACCTGCGTATATTCTTTCAGCGCCGGATTGTCCAATTCCCGCTCCAGCAACTGGGCGGAGCCACGGATGCCACCGAGCGGATTCTTGATCTCGTGCGCCAGGTTGCGGATCAGTTCCCGGTTGGCCTGCTGCTGCACCGCTTCGCGCTCTTCGCGGATGGCCTTCAACTGTTGGTCGATGGGACGGAATTCCAGCAGCAGACGGGTGCCGGCGGCATCGACCGGCGTCACCGTGCAATCGAGGTGCAAGGTCTGGCCGGCTTCACCATCGCGCACCTCGCGTGTCACGGCGATGTTGTGGCCGGTATAGCTCCAGTTGTTTCGCAGTGCATTTTCGAGGGCGTTGTCGAGCGCGGCCGGCGTGCCCGCCAGTTGTACCAGCGAGCGGCCGAGCCAGGCACGCTGACTCACTGAAAACAGATTCTCGGCGGCGGGATTCAGGTAGCGGATCAGCAGCCGGCCATCAAGCAGAATGACCGCGGAGGAAAGGAGATCCAGCCCGGAAAGGCCCGCAGGCGTGGTTGCGGAATCGACAGCATTCATCCTCTCAAGGTGAGCAAGAAGCAAGCCATCCGCAAAATATCAGCGGAGGTTGCCGATCTCCTTCTGCAGCGCCTCTACGTTGCGCTCGTGCAACTGCACATTGTCCTGATAGGGCTTCAGGCGGTCGAGTACTCGCTGGTAATTGCGCTCGCCGCCTTCGCGGACGGCTTCCTGTTCGGATAGCGCCCTCTTCGCTTCATCCAGACTCCTGCGCTCGGTGGCCATCTCATCCTCGAGAATGCGGCGGCGGTCGCCGTCCCGGCTCTTCTGGGACTCCGAACTCACTCGCGGGAAGCCCTCGGGTGTCGGCGCATTCGGGCGCGCCTTCGTCGGTGGGGCGGTAAAGGTCGATACCGGCTTGTCCTGCGACAGGATGGTGCAGGTCTTGCCGCCAGTCTTCTGGTTCGTGTAGGTCGTGCGCCCGGCGTCGTCCGTGCATTTGTAGAGAGTATCCGCGTGGACAGCGCCGGCGATCAGAACCAGCAGCAACGGAAGATGGAGAGGTGTCATGGCGTCGGAATGGCGATTGCGATCGGGCCAGTGTATATGAAAAAAAAAGGACGGGCATGGCCCGTCCTTTCTTAACGCATGAATTGCGTCTTGGTTTAGATCGAGTAGTACATGTCGTACTCGACCGGATGCGTCGTCATCCGGAACTTGGTGACCTCTTCCATCTTCAGTTCGATGTAGGCATCGATGAAGTCGTTGGAGAACACGCCACCGCGGGTCAGGAACTCGCGATCCTTGTCCAGGTAGTCCAGCGCCTGATCCAGCGACGAGCAGACGGTCGGGATCTTCGCATCCTCTTCTGGCGGCAGGTCGTACAGGTTCTTGTCGGCGGGCTCGCCCGGGTGGATCTTGTTCTGGATGCCGTCGAGGCCGGCCATCATCATGGCGGTGAAGCCCAGATACGGGTTGCAGGTCGGATCCGGGAAGCGGACCTCGATGCGGCGGGCCTTGTCGCTATGCACGAACGGGATGCGGATCGAGGCGGAACGATTGCGGGCAGAGTAGGCCAGCTTGACCGGCGCTTCGAAACCGGGCACCAGGCGCTTGTAGCTGTTGGTGCCGGGGTTGGTGATGGCGTTCAGCGCGCGGGCGTGCTTGATGATGCCACCGATGTAATACAGCGCGAACTCGGACAGGCCGGCGTAGCCGTTGCCGGCGAACAGGTTCTTGCCGTCCTTCCAGATCGACTGGTGCACGTGCATGCCGGAACCGTTGTCGCCGACGATGGGCTTCGGCATGAAGGTCGCGGTCTTGCCGTACGAATGCGCGACGTTATGCACGATGTATTTCAGCACCTGGGTCTGGTCGGCACGGCGCACCAGGGTGTTGAACAGGGTACCGATCTCGCACTGGCCGGCGGTGGCGACTTCGTGGTGGTGCACCTCGACGGGGACGCCGCAGGACTCCAGCGCCAGACACATGGCGGCGCGGATATCGTTCAGGCTGTCGACCGGCGGCACGGGGAAGTAGCCGCCCTTGACGGTCGGACGGTGGCCGGTGTTGCCACCCTCGAACTTCTCGCTGGACGCCCAGGCGGCCTCTTCCGAAAACACCTTGCAGTAGGAGCCGGACATGTCCACCTTCCACTCCACGGAGTCGAAGATGAAGAACTCGGGCTCGGGGCCGAAGTAGGCGGCATCGCCCACGCCGGAACTCTTCAGGTAGGCCTCGGCGCGCTTGGCGATGGAACGCGGATCGCGATCATAGCCCTTGCCGTCGGCTGGTTCGACCACGTCGCAGGACAGCACCAGCGTGGTCTCGTCCATGAAGGGATCGATGTAGGCAGTGGCGGCATCGGGCATTAGCTGCATGTCGGAAGCCTGGATGCCCTTCCAGCCGGCGATGGAGGAACCGTCGAAGGCGTGGCCATCTTCGAACTTGTCCATGCTGAAGGCGGAGACCGGCACGCCGACGTGCTGCTCCTTGCCACGTGTGTCGGTGAAGCGGAAGTCTACGAATTTGACTTCTTGCTCCTGAACCATCTTCATTACATCTTGCGGCGTCATACGAGGCTCTCCTAAATCGGTGGAAATCAGTGGTAGGAAACGTGAAACTCAGTCGCGCGAAAATCTAGCAGCTACCGTGCCAAAGACTTTCGGGGAATAGGTGATTGTGCCACAACGAGTTTGCCGGAGCGAGGCCAAGCGATGCGCACTTGAATGGTGCCCTATTACCTGAATTTCGCACTATCTTGGTGCAATAGTGCAATTCAGGCTGACGGTCCGGAAATAAGGATCATGGCGCAGCCGCTCCATCAATCGCTGTTCGAGCCCGGCAATCCGTGCTTGATCGAACGCCACCGCCGTCGGCAGGAAAATCTCCGCTTCCACCCGCTGCCCAAGATAGTGCAATTGAACCTTTTCGAATTCCGGCGCGGATTCCTCGCCCAAGAGCTTGCGCAAGTGCAGAAGAAGCGCTTCTCGTTCCGGCAGTTGCGCTGCCGCTGTGGCGCTGAAATCGTCCTCCGGGTCAACGTGCACCAGCATGTCGATGACGTCCTCGTGGGCCGCGAGTACCCGCTTGCGAACTTCCTCGCCGATGCGATGGCCTTCGGAAACGCTGACATGACCGTCCACCTGGATGTGCGCATCGATGAGGGTCTTTTGCGCCATGCGTCGCGTCCGCAATTCGTGAAGACCGAACACGCCGGATGTCGCCCGTACCGTGTCGCGAATTGCCGCCACCTCCTCGTCGGAGACTCCCTCGTCCATCAGCTCGCGCAGGGCATCCCACGAGAACGTCGTGCCCATGCGCAGGATCATGAAGCCGACGATCACTGCCGCCACCGGGTCGAGAAAGCGAAAGCCCATGAGGCTGCCGGCAATGCCCACCGTCACCACCAGCGACGACGCGGCATCCGAACGGGCGTGCCAGGCGTTGGCGATCAGCATCGGTGAGCGCAGCTTTTCGCCGATACGCAGCATGTATCTGAACAGGCCTTCCTTCGCCGCCAGCGTGGCGGCCGCCACCCACAGCGCGACGAAGCCGACTGGCGGTAGGTCCTGCAAATGCTGGATGCGGCCCGCAGCCGCCCAGAGAATGCCGCCGCCGGTGGCTACCAGCAGCAGACCGAGGCCAAAGGACGCCACCGTTTCGACGCGGTGGTGGCCGTATGGATGGCCGGCGTCGGCCGGATGCCGACTGTGGAAATTGGCGACCAGCACCATGAAATCGGCCACGAGGTCTGACAGCGAATGAAAGCCGTCGGCCACCAGGCTCTGGGCATGGGCGAGCATGCCGACGCCTATTTGCGTCACCGTCAGGGCCAGGTTCACTGCCACGCTGACCCACGTCACCGTGCGGCCTTCGCGGTAGCGCCGGTCGTCGATAGGCGCCCGTGTCGAGACGGGCAATTCTTCGCTGCTCATAGGCAAATTGTACCGACGACGTCCGGCCACGGCCTGCTAAAATTTACTTACTCAGAGTTCGGCGCCCCCGGTTGGCGTCAGTTCAGGCTCATGTCATGCAGACCGCCACTATAACCTTCGACAAGTTCAACGCGCTCGCCGACAGCGACGCGCAGGAACGCATCCGCGCTGCCCGCGCGCGGCTGGGCAAGCGCGCCGTCATCCTCTGCCACCACTATCAGCGCGCCGACGTATTCAAGCATGCCGACCTGACCGGCGACTCGCTGAAGCTGTCGAGGCTGGCCTCGCAATCCGATGCCGAGTTCATCGTCTTCTGCGGCGTGCACTTCATGGCCGAGGTAGCGGACATCCTCTCGCGCCCCGAGCAGATTTCCATCCTGCCGGACCTCGCCGCCGGCTGCTCGATGGCCGACATGGCCAACCTGGCCAAGGTGGAGCGCGCCTGGCGCGAACTCTCGTCCGTGCTCGACCCCGACGAGCAGATCACCCCTGTCACCTACATCAACTCCGCCGCCGACCTTAAAGCGTTCTGCGGTGAGCACGGCGGCATCGTCTGTACTTCCAGTAACGCACCGAAGATTCTCGACTGGTCGTTCCGCCAGCGTCCCAAAGTGCTGTTCTTCCCCGACCAGCATCTCGGCCGCTGGAGCGGCCACAAGATGGGCATTCCCATGGACGAGATGGTGATCTGGAATCCCGACCTGGCAATGGGCGGCCTGACCCCCGAACAGATCGGGAAGGCGAGAATCATCCTGTGGCACGGCTACTGTTCCGTGCACCAGATGTTTCAGCCAGCCCAGATCGTCCGTTTCCGTCAGCAATATCCCGACGGATTCGTCATTTCCCACCCCGAGTGCTCCTTCGAAGTCTGTCAGGGTTCGGATTACGTCGGCTCGACGGAAACCATCATCAGGACGGTGAAAGAGTCAGCCCCGGGAACACGCTGGCTGGTCGGCACCGAACTCAATCTGGTCGAACGTCTCGCCGAGGAGGTAAAGCACGAAGGCAAGATCGTCCAGTTCATGGCCACGACCATCTGCATGTGCTCGACCATGCAGCGTATCGACCCGCAACATCTGGCCTGGACGCTGGAGAATCTGGCCGCCGGCAACGTGGTCAACCGCATATTGGTGCCGGCCCACGAGGCCGCCCCGGCCAAGGTTGCCCTGGAAAGGATGCTGGCAGCGTCCTGAGCCAGGCGATGAACCCGACCCTGCAAATCGCGACCTACAACATCCACAAGGGTTTCTCGCAGTTCAATCGTCGCATGGTGGTACACGACCTGCGCGAGCGGCTACGGGCACTTGATCCGGACATCGTTTTCCTGCAGGAAGTCCAGGGACTGCACCTCGGCCATGCCGAGCGTCACGACGCCTGGCCCGAGGAGCCGCAGCACGAGTTCCTGGCAGCCGACGTCTGGCACAGCGCCGCCTATGGCCGCAACGTCGTCTACGATCACGGTCATCACGGCAATGCCATCCTGTCGCGTTTTCCGATCATTGCCCAGCACAACCAGGACGTCACGCATCTGCGCTTCGAGCGGCGCGGCCTGCTCCATTGCGCCATCGAGGCGCCCGGACTTAGTCATCCCCTGCATTGCGTCTGCGTGCATCTGTCGCTGTTCGGTCGTTCGCGACGCCGGCAGATGGACGCCCTGGCCACCCGGCTGGAGGCCATCGTACCTGCCGATGCGCCATTGATCATCGCCGGTGATTTCAACGACTGGCGCAATCGCGCTCACGATCTGCTGGCGGAGCGACTGGGACTGACGGAAGTATTTACCGGTATCGTCGGCCAGCCGCCGAAGAGCTTCCCCAGCGCCGTGCCGGTATTGCGCCTCGACCGCATCTACATGCGCGGCTTCAACATCGAACGCACCGAAGTTCATTTCGGCACCCCGTGGTCGCATATCTCCGACCACGCGGCGCTCTCTGCCCATCTGCTGCCGCTGCCGCCCAACGGCCAATGAAGGCGACGTTCGTCGGGGGCAACCGCATCACCCTGCTGGAAAACGGCAGCGACTACTTCCCGGCGCTGATTGCCGCCATCGATCGTGCCGCCTCCGAGATCCATCTGGAAAGCTACATTTTCGCCGACGATGCCACTGGCCGCGCCGTGGCCTCCGCCCTCGCCCGCGCGGCGCAGCGCGGTGTCGTCACGCGCGTATTGGTTGACGGCTTCGGCGCGCCCGACTTCCTGGCCACGCTAGGTCGCGATCTGATCGCACAAGCTGCCGAGGTGCAGATATATCGGCCCGAGGTGGCGCGCCTGCGGCTGCGCCGCCACCGTCTGCGCCGACTGCACCGCAAGCTGGCCGTCATCGACCGGCGCATCGCCTTCATCGGCGGCATCAATGTCATCGACGACATGGACGCGCCACACCAGATGCCACCGCGCTTCGACTACGCCGTGGCGATCGAAGGGCCGCTGCTGGAACCCATCCATCGCGCCGCCCGCCATCTCTGGCATCTGGTGCGCTGGGCCAGCTTCCGTCATCGTGTGCCGGAAGTCGCAGTCGTATCGGCATTGCCACCTCCTTGCGGCGACATGGAAGCGGCTTTTGTGCTGCGCGACAACCTGCGTCATCGTCGCGACATCGAGGAAGCCTACCTCGACGCCATCGAGGCAGCACGTAGCGAGGTCGTGCTGGCCAACGCCTACTTCCTGCCCGGCCGGCGCTTCCGTCACGCCCTCATGGCTGCCGCAGCACGCGGCGTCCGGGTCGTGGTGCTGCTACAGGGCCGGGTCGAATACGTGCTGCTGCACTACGCGACCCAGGCACTTTATGGCAGCCTGATCGGAGCCGGCATCAGCGTCGTCGAATACCGGCTCAGCTTCCTGCACGCCAAGGTGGCCGTAATCGATGGCCATTGGGCCACGGTCGGCTCGTCGAACATCGATCCCTTCAGCCTGTTGCTGGCGCGGGAAGCGAACGTGGTGGTCCGGGACGCCGGCTTCGCCCGCACGCTCCGGCACAGCCTGGAGCAGGCGATCTCGCAGGGCAGTACCCCCATCGAGGCCGCCGACCTCAAGAAGCGGTCACTGTTCCTGCGCGCCGCCAGCTGGCTGGCCTACAGTGTCGTGCGCCTGGCGGTCGGCATTGCCGGCTATGGCGGCCGGCGCGAATACCGCGGCTGACGCAGGCAGGGTCCGCGCTCGCGGCACCTTGGCGATGTCCCAATTGGCAATCGCCCAAGCCCAAAAGTCAGCCATGGTGGAACGCCGAAGATCCGGCGGCGGTCGCTGGCCGAGAAAGGTCAGCGCATCGAACATTGCCGGCACTGGTTCAGCGCTATCGATCGCCACTGCCCGCGTCTGCTTCGACAGTTTTTCCCCAACCGCATTCACTGCTACCGGCAGATGCGCATAGGCGGGTGTCGGCAGCCCGAGGCGCCGCTGCAGGAATATCTGCCGCGGCGTCGAGTCGAGCAGGTCCGCACCTCGCACCACGTGGCTGACACCTAGATCGGTGTCATCGACCACCACGGCCAGTTGATACGCGAAGTGGCCGTCGGCCCGCAGCAGGACGAAGTCGCCGATTTCCTGCGCCAGATGCTGGCAGTACCGGCCCTGAATTTCATCGTCGAAACAGACCGGCGTCTCATCGACGCGCAGTCGCCAGGCTCTGGGCAGCGTCCCCACCGGTAATCCGCTCCGGCAGGTGCCCGGATAAATCGGTGCGCCGTCGGGAGCCAGAGTGGAATCGGCCAGTTCCCGGCGTGTACAGGCACAGGGATAAACGTGGCCGGCCCGCTTCAGTTCTTCCAGGATTTCGCGATAGCGGTCCTTGCGCCGGCTTTGCACCATGACCGGCCCATCCCATTCGAAGCCACAGGCCACCAGCGCACGCAGGATGTCGTCGGCCGCACTGGAGGAACAGCGCGGCTCATCGATGTCCTCCATGCGCAGCAGCCAGCGCCCACCCCTTGCGCGGGCATCCACACAGCTGCCCAGCGCGGCAACCAGCGAACCGAAATGCAACGGCCCCGTCGGACTGGGAGCAAAGCGGCCGACGTATTCTTTCTCTGTCATCATCGGCACGATTGATAGCACGCTGGCGCCGAAAGAGGTAGCATCAGTGTTTTCTAATAAACCAACAGAGGACTCGCCATGGCCACCGTCGACCTGACCACCGACAACTTCAAGGATGTGGTCGCCAACAACGATATTCTGATCATCGATTTCTGGGCACCCTGGTGCGCGCCCTGCCGCTCCTTTGCACCCACCTTCGAAGCGGCCTCGGAGCAGCACGCCGACATCGTCTTCGCCAAGGTGAACACCGAAGAACAGCAAGAACTAGCAGGCGCCTTCAACATCCGCTCGATTCCGACCCTGATGGTGTTCCGCGAGCAGGTCATCGTCTACGCCGATGCCGGCGCCCTGCCGGCTGCCGGCCTGCAACAGCTGGTGGATGGTGTGCGCGGCCTGAACATGGATCAGGTACGCGCCGAGATCGAGGCACAGGGCGAATAGGCCCCGACGGCCGGAGATTCTTCAGGCGAGAAAACTCTCCGGCATCTGCACCGCCACGACCTCGCCCCGCGCGGTGGCGACGTCGTTTGCATAAAGGGTGGTTTCGACAATCACCTTGCGCCCACGTATTTCCTTCACCCTGCCCCGCAACACCAGTTCGACTCCCATCGGCGTCGGCTTCAGATAGTCGACATGGAGTGAGCCTGTTACGAAGCGGAAGGGTGGCGCGCTGTCCATAGCGCGGCCCTCGGCGCGATACATGGCCGCAGCGGCAGTGCCGGTCGAATGGCAATCGATCAGGGAAGCCAGCAGGCCACCATAGACGAAGCCTGGAATCGCTATATGAAACGGCTCCGGCGTGTAGCGGGTGACTGACTCATCACCTTCCCAATGCGTCTTGATGCGGTGGCCGTCGGCATTCATGCGGCCACAGCCGTAGCAGTGGGCGAGATTCTCCGGGTAGTAATCCTGGAAGGCTTTTCCGGTGGTCATGTGTCCTCGTCCTTGCGTCGAATGCTACTTAGCGCCCGCCATGCCGTCTTGTAGGTCACGCCACCGGGCAGGCAATACTGCGGCGGCCTCGTGAGTTGCGGATTGCGCCAGGCGGCGACGAACCAGAACAACAGAGCGTGAATCGCACCGCCCGCGGCGAATACGATCGCAAACACGATGAGGTTGGCCGCGTCGGTCTTAAGAAAAGTCAGTGCGTACAACACGCCGCCCAGGCTGCCCCCGACGACGAACCGCCATGGCTGCCACCAGCCCAGGCAGCGAAAGAGGAAGAAGGCCGGAATGCCTAGGCCGAGCACGCCCACAGAAGTAGCGCTACCCACTCGCAACGCGCCACCCCAGGCATCAGGGATGCCCGACAACAGAATGAACAGCGGAAACGCAAACACCGCCACGGCGAAGGCCAGGGCGACGCGGCCCATGTCAGTGAATCTGGTCTGTAACTACGTCCCGAGCCTCGCTGACAAGGGACTCGACTCCCCTGCCGTCCAGTCCCAGCAGGCTCTGACAAACCGCACCGAGCTTTTCCCATTCATGGGTCATGCTCAGTCCACTGATTCGCTGCACCAGGTACTCGGCCAGTTGCGACAGAGCCACCATCCGCGTACTGGCGGCGGGTAGCCCCTCGCCCGCGCCAAGCGTAATCACGTCGTGGTGATGGCGAATGGCAGTGCTGATCTCTTCCGGCAGCCACCAGCTACGTGCCATCACGCTACCGACGAGCGCATGACTGGTCGGACAACGAGCCTCCTCGACGGCGGTAAACGGCCGCTCGGCATCGCCGTTGGCCTCCCGCAAGATGACTACATAGTCGGGAAATTTCTTCAGGAGAATCGGTATGCCGCAGTCGCGGAACAGGCCGAAGGTGTAGGCATCGTCGGATCGCACGTTATCCTGGATGCCGAGTTGCTTCACCAGCCAGCCTGACGTGCGGGCAACGCGCGCCGAGGCATCCCAGAATCGCTCCATGGCCGGCAGGGCGACAAAAATCTGCCGAAGAATCAGCCCGGCCACCGCATTGGCGGTGATGTCCAGGCCCAGCATGATCAAAGCCTGCGCTACTGTCCTGGCGCGCGTCTGAAAGCCGAAGTAGGGAGAATTGGCCGTCTTCAGCAAGCCGGCGGCAAGACTGACATCGGCACTGATCAGGTCGGCCAGATGGCGGAAGTCCGGCTCGGGCTTGCGCATCTCGGCACCGATGCGGTCCAGTATCACCGGCCGCGGGGGGATGCCGATATCCCGCAATGAATCCTCGAGCACGGTTTCCGTCAACGTCCCGGCACTGTGGTCCCGAACCATCTCTCCGACGTTGTCGTTCATCAATTGCCCTCTTAGCCAATTGTAGAGATGCTGCCCCGATTAGTTGGCAATTTCAAGTGCCTGCAACCGGTTTTTCAACAAATTTCACAGAGTCTTCTTTCCTGTGGTCGTTGGATGTTGCATTGAACCCTTTATACGAAAGCACGACGTATCGAAAGTTTGAGCTAGATCAAACGGATGGAAATTCTCCCGCGACACACTTCCGATCGCAGCCCACTGCTTGTTGCGCGCAATTCGTGAGTCGCCACCGAGGAATCCTGTCCCATGCGTCTGCTGTCGATTGCCATATCGATTCTGTGTGCCCTGATCGTCACGCCGGTTGCCAACGCCGCCGCGACGAGGGTGCCGGACGACAGTCGCAACAGCAGTCTGCATATTCAGATCGAAGGCGGTGGCTGGGGAAGCGTCAGCACAGAGCAAATCGAAACCGTCCTCCAGTCCGTCGCCAACGAGTTGTTGGCCCAGGTTCCCAATCGATTCTCGGCCACGATCATCGTTACCCACACCGACAGCAACCCCATCGCCTTGTATGACCGCGGACCAGCCGGTGAATATCTGGTGCGTCTCCACGCCAGCGACGAACGCTGGCATTTGTATGTGTTCGAGTTCGCCCATGAGTTCTGCCACCTGCTGTCGAATTATGACGAGAATGTCAGCGACGACGTCCGCCGGAAAAACCAGTGGTTCGAGGAGACCCTGTGCGAAACTGCATCGCTCTACGCGCTGGAGCGTCTGGCATCGACTTGGGAACGTTCGCCATCCCACGCCGGGCTGGCGGAGCACGCTGGCAAGCTGGGTCGTTTTTTCAACTTGCTGATCAGCGAGGAGCATCGGCATCTCCCGCCGCAAGTCCAACCAGCTGGATGGGTCAGCGACAACGAAGATAATTTGCGCCGCGATCCTTACCAGCGCGAGAAGAATGACCTTGTTGCCAAGCTGTTGCTACCCCTCTTCGAACGCAGCCCGAAGAGTTGGGGTGCGCTGCCTTACATGAACCTCGATCGAGAGGACGCAAGTGCGTCCCTGACCGAATACCTTCAGCGCTGGCACCAACGGGTACCCCTTGAGCACAAAGCCTTCGTCGCCGACGTCATGACATTGCTCGGCGTCGGAGCTGCTTCACCTGTGACGGCAACCCTTAATCCTGAAGCGGCTGGCCAACAGGTGTTGATGGTCGCCGGCCAGTCAAGTCCCACCGAACGCTAACGCCCAGCAACAGTCCGATACCCGCGTTAACAGAAACGATATCCCGACTAAAATAGTCGGGAACCATTTCCGACTCGACCGGACTAACCATTGTCCATACGTGCGTTCAGTCGCATTCCAGCGGCACCTGACCAACTGCCTGCAAAGAATCGTAAAGGGGGGTGTCACGTAGCGACATGCATCCGTGGATGAATGCCGGCTGGCGCCGTGACGGTCGCAGATGCACTTGGTAAGTAATTTTCTCTTGCGTATGCGTCCGGATCGCCGGTCCCAGCGGCGAACCTGTACCACCAATAACTCGGTGGCAGCAACCCAAGGAGAGCAATCATGAGAAACAAGACCACGGCAAAGTTCGGTTACAGCCTCGCGGTATCCATCTTGACCGCCATCGGCACCATTGGTGCGGCACAAGCCGGTTGGACGGACACCCCTGGAGAACAGGGAATCATGGCACCCGGCTATTTCAGCAACTTCGGCAACACCGGGAAATCGCCTGTGTTCGACAAAAGCCAGTACAACAGGGTCAATCTCGGGTCGCTGAGCGCGGAGATTTATGCCCTCAAGCCGGGCGCGCAGGGGCCGATGCGTGATGAAAATAGCGAAATGATCGCCAAGCAGTGGCGCGATATCGAAGGTCGCCTTGGCCCGGTCGGTGGCCGCAACACTCCATAGGGGCCATTAGCAAGTTGCCCCAAGGGCTGGATATGTACGGGAAAGGCCGCCATTGAGCGGCCTTTCTCTTAGACGTTAAACAGAAAATTCATGACATCGCCATCCTTGACGATGTATTCCTTGCCTTCCGAGCGCATCTTGCCGGCCTCCTTGGCGCCCGCTTCGCCCTTGCAGGCGATGAAGTCCTCATAGGCGATGGTCTGGGCGCGGATGAAGCCGCGCTCGAAGTCGGTATGGATCACGCCTGCCGCCTGGGGCGCGGTATCGCCGACGTGGATGGTCCAGGCACGCACCTCCTTCACACCGGCGGTGAAATAGGTCTGCAAGCCCAACAGCTTGAAGGCAACGTGAATGAGGCGGTCGAGGCCAGGCTCTTCCATGCCCATGTCGGCGAGGAAGACCTTTTTTTCCTCGTCTTCGAGTTCGGCGATTTCCGATTCCAGCGCAGCGCAGATCGTCACCACCGGCGAGTTTTCCTTGGCCGCGTAAGCCTCTACTGTCGCGAGCAGCGGGTTGTTCTTGAAGCCGCCCTCCGCAACGTTGGCGGCATAGAGCGTTGGCTTCGCGGTGATCAGGCAGAAGGGCTTGATGGCGAACCACTCCTCCTTCGACAATTCGAGCGCTCTTACCGGCTTGCCCTGGTCGAGTTGGGTCTGCGCCTTTTGCAGCACATCGACGATGCGCTTCGCTTCCTTGTCGCCGCCCGACTTGGCCTGCTTGACATAGCGGGCCAGTGCCTTTTCCACCGTCGCGAGATCCGCCAGCGCCAGCTCGGTCTCGATGGTTTCGATATCCGAGATCGGGTTCACCTTGCCCGCCACATGCACGACGTTGTCGTTCTCGAAACAGCGCACCACATGGACGACGGCGTCGGTTTCGCGGATATTGGCCAGGAACTGGTTGCCCAAGCCTTCGCCCTTGGAAGCGCCCGCCACCAGGCCGGCAATATCGACGAACTCGACGATGGCCCGCTGCACCCGCTGCGGCTTGACGATGACCGAAAGCGCCTCAATACGGGGGTCCGGCACTTCGACGATACCGACGTTCGGCTCGATGGTGCAGAACGGATAGTTGGCCGCTTCGATGCCGGCTTTGGTCAGGGCATTGAACAGGGTGGACTTGCCGACGTTGGGCAGGCCGACGATGCCGCATTTGAGGCTCATGAGTCTTCCTTTTTGGGGGCAGGCTTGGTATTGATCTTCTGCGTCGCCGCGTTGAAATCGGCCTTTGCGAGTTGCGGCCAGGCCAGCAGCGCACGGTCAATGGCAGCGTCGATCTCCTCGCCCTCTTCCTTGCGGGGCGGTTTCAACACGTAATTGACCACGTCATTGCGGTCGCCCGGATGGCCGATGCCGACCCGCAACCGCCAGTAGTCCTGCGTGCCCAGGTGCGAAGTCATGCTCTTGAGGCCGTTGTGGCCGCCGAGGCCGCCGCCATAACGCAGTTGCAGCCTGCCGGGCGGCAGGTCGAGCTCGTCGTGCACCACCAGCATCTCGGCCGGCGCGATCCGGTAGAAATGCGCCAGGGCCTGCACGGCGCGGCCGGAATCGTTCATGTAGGTTGCCGGCATCAGCAGCCAGATACCGGCATCGCGGGCATTGGCCACCCAGCCGTGGTAGCGCGGCTCCCTGGCGAAACTTACGCCAAGATCGCGCGCCAGGCGCTCACAAAACCAAAACCCGGCGTTGTGCCGGGTTTCAGCGTAGTCGGCCCCGGGGTTGCCGAGGCCGATGACGAGGCGCAGTGCAGCCTGAGTCACATTATCACTTCTTCTCGGGCGCCTTCTCGGCCGGCTTCTTCTCGGTCGTGATCTGGGTTTCGGCAGGCGTCTCGGCAACTTCTTCGGCCGCGGCACCGCCACCACGGACCACTACGGTCGCCACCACGGGATCGCCCTCGCGGTGATGCACGAGTTCGACGCCGGCCGGCAGCGTGAGGCCTGACACGTGAATGGAGTGACCGACATCCAAATCCTTCAGGTCGACCTCAATGAAGCTGGGCAGATCGGCAGGCAAGCAACGCACATCCACTTCGGTCGTCACATGCTGGACCATGCCGCCCGAGAGCTTGACGCCCGGCGCGACATCGGCATTGACGAAGTGCAGCGGCACTTTCTGGTGGATCTTGTGCGTCGCGTCGATGCGCTGGAAATCCACGTGCAGGATCAGCTGACGGAACGGGTGGCGCTGAACATCGCGCAACAGGCACATCTGCTTCGTGCCATCGAGATCCATGTTCAGCACTGAGGAGTAGAAAGCCTCCTTGCGCAGATGCTGCCAGAGATCGTTGTGATCCAGTTCGATGGCTTGCGGCTGGGGTTCGCCGCCGTAGATGATGCCAGGAACGCGGCCGGCGCGACGCAGGCGGCGGCTCGCACCCGTGCCCTGTACTTCGCGCTTGGTGGCTTTGACTTCGATTTGCATGGTATTGCTCCAAATGAACTGCCCGCGACCAGGCAGTGGGTTGAGAAACTAGAAATTCATTCCATGAACAGCGACGATACCGACTCCTCGTTGCTGATGCGCAGCATGGTCTCGGCCAGCAGCCCGGAAATCGAGACCACCCGCATGCGGCTGCACGCCCTGGCATCGTCCCGCAGCGGAATGGTGTCGGTGACGACCAGTTCGTCCAGTTCCGATTCCTCGATGCGGGCGATGGCGCTGCCGGAGAGGACCGGGTGGGTGCAATAGGCGACGACACGCTTGGCGCCGTGCTCCTTGAGGGCATGGGCGGCCTTGCACAGGGTGCCGGCGGTATCGACCATGTCGTCCATGATCACGCAACTGCGGCCCTCTACGTCGCCGATGATATGCATCACCTCGGATACGTTGGCCTTCGGCCGGCGCTTGTCGATGATGGCCAGATCCGCTTCCAGCCGCTTGGCGGCAGCCCGTGCGCGCAGCACGCCGCCAACGTCGGGCGAGACCACCATCAGGCCCTCATGACGCTGGCGCCAGATGTCGCCGAGCAGGATCGGCGTCGAATAGATGTTGTCGACCGGAATGTCGAAGAAGCCCTGGATCTGGTCGGCGTGGAGGTCGACAGTCAGTACTCGCTGCACGCCGACCGCCTGCAGCATGTTGGCCACCACCTTGGCGGCGATAGGCACGCGGGCGCTGCGCGGCCGGCGATCCTGCCGGGCGTAGCCGAAATAGGGGATGGCGGCCGTGATGCGTCCGGCCGAGGAACGCTTGAGGGCGTCGGCCAGGATGATCAGCTCCATCAGGTTGTCGTTGGTCGGCGCGCAGGTCGGCTGGAGGATGAAGACATCCTTGCCGCGCACGTTTTCCAGCAGCTCGACACTGGTTTCGCCGTCCGAAAAGCGGCCGACGGTGGCACGGCCCAGGGAAATGTTCAGGCGTTTGACGACATCGGCAGCCAACTTGGGGTTGGCGTTGCCGGTAAAAACCATCATGCTGTCGTAGGCCATGACCGCGTCCGTGCAAAAGAGACGGGCAGACTGTCAGTCTGCCCGGGGAGAACCTTGGCTGGGGAGGAAGGATTCGAACCTTCGCATGCCGGAATCAAAATCCGGTGCCTTAACCAGCTTGGCGACTCCCCAATCACGACGCAACCCGGGTAGGGGGCGCCGAAAGGACGCGCATTGTGCTGTTTTTGCGGCGCAATGTCAATTGCGCATGGCGGTCAAAATAGGGTGCGAATCAAGGCCGCGCGCCACGAATCCAGCCATATCCGCCGGCAGTTCCGCATGCATGGTCCGGGCCTCGGCTTCGGTCGTGAATTCGGCTAAGCAACAGGCACCGGAACCGCTCATCCGGGCAGGCCCGCGGCGGCGCAGCCAGTCTAGATGGCGGGCCACTTCCGGGTAGAGGCGGCAGGCCACGGGTTCCAGGTCGTTGCCGCCCATCCCCGGCTTCCAGTCGCCGGGAACGATGGCGGGCGTATCCCGGCGCAGGTCCGGCGCCTTGAATATCTCCGCCGTCGGCACGGCGACTCTGGGCACGGTGACGAGATACCAGGCCGGCGGCAGCTCGACATCGGTGAAGCGCTCGCCCACACCCTCGGCAAAGCAGTTCCGGCCGTGTATGAACACCGGTACATCGGCGCCAAGAGTCAAGCCGAGGCGCTGTAGTTCAGCGGACGAAAGGCCGCAGCCCCAGAGCCGGTTGAGTGCCATCAGCGTCGTGGCGGCGTCCGAACTGCCACCGCCGAGGCCGCCGCCAAGCGGCAGTCGCTTGGTGATCGTCAACGTGGCGCCCGCGCGCTTCCCGGCCGCATCCCGCAGCAGCCGGGCAGCCCGCACGGTGAGGTTCGACTCCGGCGGCACGCCGGGCAGCGGCGTGCCCAGCACGATTTCGCCGTCGTCCCGCGGCGAGAAACGCAATTCGTCGCCGTAATCGAGGAAACGAAACACCGTCTGCAGCAGATGGTAGCCGTCGGCGCGGCGGCCGACCACGTGCAGGAACAGGTTGATCTTGGCCGGCGCCGGCCAGGCGGAATGCCAGTCCGTCATCTGGCCCGGCTCCATTCGTTGATCTTCAGCCGCACTTCGATATCGTCCCGCCGTGCTTCCATCGAGGTCGGCAAGGCATCCGCAGCCTCGCTCTGGTAATCGAGATATTCGACCCGCCAGCCGGAAGCTGCCGGCGGCGCGTGGCCGGTAAGCCACTTTGGCATATCACCCAGCGGCAACCGGATGCCAAATGTCTGCTCCGAGAGACCCTCCCAGTCGGAAGCGGCGTACTCCTTCCGGTCGGCCGTCAGTAGCCGGGCGCCACTGGCATCGCGGCTTAATTCGGCCATGCCCTGGCCGAGCGGCGTGGTAAGCAGGATCTCGTCGCCGGCCTTGTCGTGACGCCAGACGATGTTGGCGTAGTGCCATGACTGACTTTGCCGCACGGCAATACGGCCGTCGAACTCGAACTCGGTCAGGGTCGGTGGCGTGCGAACCACGGTGCCGCCCGACGGCAGGCCCGCGCAAGCCGCCAACACGAGCGCGCACAGGATGGCGGCAATGCGCTTCAGTGTTTTCAGGGCTTGAACTTCTTGACGGTGCCGACCAGCATTTCGTTGCCGGGATTGGCCTTCATGGCGTCATTCCAGGTCTTCGTGGCCTCGTCCCGGCGGCCGAGCGTCCAGAGCACCTCGCCCAGGTGGGCGGCGATTTCCGGATCGGCACGCAGCGTGAAGGCCTTCTTCAGGACATCGAGCGCGCCGTTGGCGTCGCCACGCCGGAACAGCACCCAGCCTTTGCTGTCGAGGATAAAAGGATCCTCGGGCGCCAGTTGCAGGGCCTTGTCGATCAACTGCTGCGCCTCATCCAGTCGCTCGTTGCGGTCGGCCAACGAGTAGCCGAGCGCGTTGTAGGCATGGGCGTGATCGGGCTTGAGTTCGATCAGCCGGCGCAGGTGTCGCTCGACAACCTCTGTCTTGCCGATCTTCTCTGCCTGCAGCGCCGCCTCGTAAAGCAGGTCCGGCTGCTCCGGGTGGCTCGCCAGGCCGTCGGCCAGCACCGCATAGGCATCGTCGTTACGACCGGCCTCCCGCAACAGCTGCGACTCGGCAATCAGGAGTTGTCCGCGCTCGGCCGGATTGGCCGCCGCGGTTTCCTGCAGGGCCTGACGCGCTTCCGGCAGTTTCTGCTGCCGCACAAGCACCTGGGCGATGCGCATCCGCGCCGGCAGGTACTGATTGCTCGACGTTACCTGGCCGTACCATTTGATCGCCTCATCCCATTGCTTGCGGTCTTCGGCGATCTGTCCCAGATAGACGCGGACGCTGTTGATCTCGGCATAATCGGTCTCGGCCAGGCGCTTGAACTGCTTTTCCGCTTCGTCGAGATCGTTCAGCTGCAACGAAAGCACACCGACGGCGTAAAGAACATCGCTATTGCCTGGATTGTTCGTCAGCAAAGTCTGGAATTCTGCCCGCGCATCGGCGTAGCGCTTTTCCGCCACCAGGCTGCGGGCATAGCCGAGACGAGCGTCGTGCGCCTTGGGGTTAGCCGAAACGAACTGGCCAAGGAATTTCGCCGCCTCCGCGGTATCGGCAGTCAACTGGGCACGCACTATGGCCGCTTGCTCCCACTCGGGCCGCAGAACCAGCGCCCGATCGAGTTCCTTCACGGCCAATGCCGCATCGCGGGCGTTATGGGCCGCCTGAGCGCGGGCGAAGTGAGCCTCGGCGACGCCCAGGTAGGGCTCGGTCACCTTGTTCACCAGTTGCTGCGCGGCAACCTTGTCCGGATGTCGGGCCAGAATCCGGTTGACCTGCATCAGCAGGTCGCCGACATTCTTGCCGGCCGCCGCCAGGTCGCGAGACAGTTGAGCCGACAATTCTTCGTCGCGGTTGGAAACCGCCAGCAGACTCGTCACCATCTGCCGGGCTTCCGGCGATTCCGGCTCGATTTCCGACCATAGCCTGGCTGCTTCCAGAGCGTTGTCGTAGCGCCGGGCAAACAGGGAAATTTCTGCTGCGCGGCGCGCGACGCGCGGGTCGCGCGTGCTCCGCGCCAGATCGATATAGGCTTCCGAAGAGAGCGCGATCTGACCGCGGGTCCCGGCAATTTCAGCCAGCAGGAACTGGTAGAACATCTGCGGAGTCAGATCCTGCTTCGGCAGGTTGCTCACCGGCGCCTGCTCGGAGGCCGGATTGGCGCCGGCGACTTCACCCACGCCGTCCGCGGCATGGACAGCAAGGGCAAGCGTCGCCAGCAGGGCGGGCAGCAAACGGCGTTTCATGTCGGCAATCGTCTCGAGGCTGGCGGAAAGGCCCGGCTCACATACAATAGTTGAACGATGTTAGCAGTTTCGCCTGTGGAAAGGCACTCACCGTCATGCCCGAACTGCCCGAAGTCGAGGTCACGCGCCGCGGCCTGGCGCCACGCCTGACCGGCCGCCGAGTCAGTGCCGTCGCCACCCGCGTGCCGGCATTGCGCTACCCGCTGCCGCCCGATCTGGTGTGCAAGCTTGCCGGACGTCCCCTGCTCGGCATAGGCCGGCGGGGAAAATATCTCCTGCTTGACTTCGGCAACGGCCATCTATTGATTCACCTGGGGATGTCGGGCAGCCTGCGGCTCGCGCCCAAGGAGCAACCCGTGGCAAGGCATGATCATTTGGACATTGATTTCGGCAACGAGGTTCTGCGGCTGCGCGACCCTCGCCGCTTCGGCGCCGTCCTCTGGTTGGAAGGCGATCCCGCCGAACATCCCCTGCTCGCTCATCTCGGTGTCGAACCCCTGGCGCGCGAATTCAATCCGGCAGCGTTGGCGGCCGCGTTGCGTGGCAGGCGGACGGCGATCAAGCCGGCAATCATGGACGCCGGCATCGTCGTCGGCGTCGGCAATATCTACGCCTCCGAGAGCCTCCACCGTGCCGGCATCGACCCGCGTACACCCGCCGGCCGGATTTCGCACGCCCGGCTGGCCAAGCTGGTTCCCGCCATCAAGACGACACTGCGCGCTGCCATCCGTGCAGGTGGCAGCAGCCTGCGCGACTACGTCCATTCCGACGGCGGCCTCGGCGACTTCCAGTTGCGCCACCGCGTTTACGGTCGCGCCGGCGAGCCCTGCCGCAGTTGTGGCGCCCCTATCCGCCTGCTGCGCCAGGGCAATCGCGCGACTTATTTTTGCCCTCGCTGCCAGCGCTGACGGCGCCTGATCCGCCCACTCATGACCCTTGCCCAACAATTCGACGCGTACCACCTCTGGCGGAATAATGTCACCCACCTGATCGCCCGCCTGCAGTCCTGGCTCGCCGATGGCGACCTGCTCGACAGTCAGGCCGATCAGCGCCTGCGGCGCATCCGCGGCCGCCTGACTGAAGACAAGCTGGTGGTGGCGTTCGTCGCCGAGTTCTCGCGCGGCAAATCCGAGCTGATCAACGCCCTCTTCTTTGCCGACCGCGGCGGCCGCGTGCTGCCCTCTTCGGCCGGGCGCACCACCATGTGCCCGACGGAGATCTCCTGGGAGAAGGGGCAGCTGCCGAATATCGCCCTGCTGCCCATCGAAACGCGAGCCGAAGGAGCCAGCATCGCCGAATTGCGCGGCGTGCCCGAAGCCTGGCAGAGCTTCCCGTTCGATGCCCAATTGCCAGAAAGCATCGCTGCATCGCTGCGGCGGGTCGGCGAGGTCAAGCGCATGCCGGCCGACGCCGCACAGGCACTTGGCTTCGCGGTCGGCGACGGTGCCGAGGGCAGCCTGGTCGCCGACGCCGAAGGTCTGGTGGAGATCCCGCGCTGGCGTCACGCCATGATCAGCTTTCCTCATCCGTTGCTGGAACAGGGTCTTGTCGTGCTTGATACTCCCGGCCTCAACGCCATCGGCGCCGAGCCGGAACTGACTTTGTCGTTGCTACCGAGCGCCCACGCCGTGCTGTTCATCCTTGCCGCCGACACCGGCGTAACGCAGACCGATCTCTCGATCTGGCGCGACCATGTCGGCAACGGGCCGGCGCGGCTTGTCGTGCTCAACAAAATCGACGGCCTCTGGGACGGCTTGCGGCCGAACAGTGAAATTGACGCCGAAATTGGCCGCCAGGTCGAGTCTTGCGGCCGCATCCTCGGCGTGCCCGTGAGCAGCATCTTTCCGGTCTCGGCCCAGAAGGGGCTGCTCGCCAAGATTACCGGCGATCGCGCGCTGCTGGCGAAAAGCAGGCTGCCAAGGCTGGAAGAAGCATTGGCCGAAAGGTTGCTACCTGCCAAACGGGACATCGTCGCTGGTGGCACGGCGGCCGAGGCGCTTCATCTGGCCGGGGAGGCGCGGCAACTGCTGGCCACCCGGCTGGCCGCCGCGGACGAACAAATAGGGGAGCTGACGGAATTGCGCGGCAAGAATGAAAGCGTCGTCGCACATACTGTCGGCAGGGTAAAAGGGGAGAAGGAAACCTACGAGCGCGGCCTGCGCGAGTACTACGCCGTGCGCAGCGTCTTTTCGCAGCTTTCCGAAACGCTGTTTTCCCACCTGGGCATGGAAACCCTGCGCAGCCACGCCCGCAGGGCCCGGGACACCATGCGCCAGGCACGCTTCACGCCGCAACTAGTGGCGGCCATGGGCGAACTGTTTGCCGCGGCCCGCGACAACCTCGACGCGTCGGAGCGGAACATCGTCGAGATCGCCGACATGATGCATGCGATGCACGAAAAGTTCGGCAAGGCGTATGGCGTCGTGCTGGATCCACCGCCGGCGTTCTCGCTGGTCGCGCGGCGCCGGCAACTGGATGAACTGGATAGCGGCTTCCGTCGGCAGTTCGGCAGCTTGCTCAATCTGCTGACGCGCGACAAGCGCACTCTCACCCAGCAGTTCTTCGAAACCGTCGCCTCACAGATCCGCAAGACCTTCGACCATGCCAACCGTGACGCGGAGTACTGGCTGCGCGCGCTGATGGCGCCGCTGGAAGGGCAGGTGCGGGAAGTGCAGCGGCAGTTGAAACACCGGCTCGACAGCGTCCGGCGCATTCACGAGGCCGCCGACAGCCTCGAAGACCGCATCGAAGAACTGATGCAGGAACAATCGCTCCTGAACGCCCGTTTGAACGAACTGGAAGAGCTGGAAGCGGGACTGGAAGCGGCCCTGCGGCCGCCACAAGGCAAACCGCCGACGACAGCGGCCTAGTTGCGACTACTTGCCGGTCAGCTTCAGGAACTTTGCCATCAGCTGATCGTGACTCTCGACGTGGTTCGGGTCGGCGGGAATGCAATCGACTGGACACACCTCGCGGCACTGCGGCGTATCGAAGTGGCCGACGCATTCGGTGCACTTGTCCGGGTCGATGATGTAGATCTCGTCACCCTGTGTAATGGCGTTGTTCGGGCACTCCGGCTCGCACACGTCGCAGTTGATGCATTCGTCGGTAATTATCAGGGCCATGGTCGCTTACCTCTCTCAAGAACGTGAAGAACTGATTTTCTCCGCCAACCGGGCCCCCACCAACGGCTGGACGAACTTCGATACATCGCCTCCAAGCACCGCGATCTCCCTTACCATCGTCGCGGAAATGAACATGTATTGCTCGCCGGGCGTCAGGAATACTGTTTCGACATCCGGGTAGAGATTACGGTTCATGCCCGCCATCTGGAACTCGTATTCGAAGTCGGAGACGGCGCGCAGGCCGCGGATGATAACAGTGGCGCCCTGCTGGCGAATGAAGTTCATCAGCAGGCCATCGAAACCGTGCACTTCCGCATTGGGGAAAACGGAAAGCGCCTCGCGGGCCATCGCCACCCGCTCGTCGAGCGTGAAGAATGGCTTCTTGGTACGACTTTCGGCAATGCCAACCACCAGGCGATCGAACAGCTTGCAGGCGCGACGAACCAGATCCTCGTGGCCGCGCGTGAGCGGATCGAAGGTACCCGGATAGACGGCGACTCTGCTGTTCATTCGCGTTCCAACAAGTGAAAAAAAACCTGGCCGGCGTGTCCCTCGCGGACGACTCGCCACGGCACGGGCGGCACCACGACTACTTCTGCCTCGACATAGACCCGGCCGGACGGCGACACGATTACCGGCAGCAGCGGCCACAGGCGTTCGAGCCACGACTGGCGGTAGGGGGGATCGAGAAATACCAGATCGAACCTCCGCCCCTGACGGGAACAAGCGGCGGCGAATTCTAGCGCATCCGACCGCTGCACCTCCAGCCGGTCACCACCCAAGGCCGTTGCATTCTGCCGCAAGGTGGCGAAAACGCGTTGATCTCGCTCAACCAGAACAACGCTCGCGGCATCCCGGGAGGCCGCCTCGAAACCGAGAATGCCGCTGCCGGCGAAGAGATCAAGGCAGGTCAGCCCGGTCAGATGCTGGCCCAGCCAGTTGAACAGGGTTTCTCGCACCCGGTCCGGCGTCGGTCGCAGGCCTGGCGAGTCGATGACGTTGATCAGGCGGCTGCGCCATTCGCCACCGGTGATGCGAATGCGGCTCAATCAGCGGCGACCATGACGGTCATCAGGTTCTCGGGCTTTACATGGCGAGCGAAGGACTCGCGCACGTCCTTGACCGTCACCGCGCCGACCTTGGCCGGGAAATCGTCCAAATAGGTCAGCGGCAGGCCGAAGAAACCGATGGTCGAAAGATAGCCGAGCAGCTTGGCATTGCTGTCGATGCGCAGGGCCAGGCCGTCGATCAGGTTCTTCTTCGCCGCCGCCAGTTCCGCTTCGGTCGGCCCGCTCTTCATGAAACCGGCGAGGACTTCGTTGGCGACCTTGAGTGCATCCGCCGCCTGCTCGCGTTTGGTTTGCAGGCCGATCTCGAAGGGCCCTTCCAGCTTACGCGGCGAAAAGTAGGAATAGACGCTGTAGGCGTAGCCGCGCTTCTCGCGCACTTCCTTTACCAGCCGCGAGACGAAACCGCCACCGCCCAGGCTGTAGTTGCCGACCAGCAGCGCGAAATAGTCCGGATCGCCGCGCCGCACGGCCGGCAGGCCGACGTGAATATGGCTCTGCGCGGCCGGATGCGCCACCTTGACAATCTCGCTGACCGGCAGTTTGACCACGGGCAGTGGCACTTCCGGCTGGCCTGCCGGCAGCCCCTCGGTCAGCGACTGCGCAATGCGCTCTGCCTCGACACGGGTAACGTCGCCGATGATGGAGACCACTGCCCGCTTCGCCGAATAGTGATCCCGATGGAAGGCGACGAGATCGTCGCGGCCGATGCGGCCGACGCTTTCCGCGCTGGCACTGACGCCATAAGGATGGCCGGGGTATATCGCCGCTGCAAAGCGCTTGGCGGCAATGGCGTCCGGTCGCGTATCGGCTTCCTGGATGGCCGCAATGCTGCGCGCCTTCTCCCGTGCCAACACCGCTTCCGGAAAAGTCGGCTTCGCCAGCACCAGTCGCAGCAGATCCAGCGCCGCATCCCTCTGCTTCGGATAGGCGAGCGTGCGCAGGGTCACGCCGGCACGATCACTTTCCGCTGTGCCGCCCAGCTTGGCGCCGATGTCGACAAACCGGCCGGAAATCGCTTCCTCGTCCAGATCACCGGCACCGGCATCTAGCAGGCCCTGGGTAAGCCCTGCCAGGCCGGCCTTGCCTTCGGGATCGTAGGCGGTGCCGGCAGAAAAATCGACCTCGACATCAAGTATCGGCAGTACATGCGTCTCGACGAAGTACACGCGGGCGCCGGAAGGCGCCACCCAATGCTCGATCTTGACGCCGGCCTCGGCGATCAGCGAAACGGCCATGGCAACGGTCGCCAACAGGATCTTCTTCATGTTTCCTTCCTCAGTGGCGCGTCACGACGGCTGACTTTCGCGGCTTCGCCTGATCGACAGACAATGGATCGAGCACCGCGACGGTCAGGGTGTCGTCGCCGAAATACTTCTTCGCCACCGCCTGCACCTCCTCGGCCGTCACCGAACGCAACTTCTCGAGCAGCTTGTCGTAATCGCGCCAGCGGAAGCCGGCAGCCTCGAAGCCACCGATCTCCATCGCCTGGGCCATCATTGAATCGCGCTTGTATACCTGGCCGGCAATGATCTGGGTCTTGATGCGCTCCAGTTCCTCTGCCGTCACGCCTTCGTCGCCCACGCGCTTGATTTCCGCCCGCAGCGCGGCTTCCAGTTGGGCCATCGTGTGGCCTTCAGCCGGCTGGCCATCGAGCATGAACAATGCCTCGCCACGCACGGTGCCATCGTAACCGGCACCGGCTGACTGGGCAATCTTCTGTCCGCGCACCAGATTCTTTGGCAGGCGCGCTGCGTCGGTGCCATCCAGCACGCCAGCGAGAACTTCCAGCGCGTAGGATTCGCGGTCCTTGTCCACATCCTGCAACCTCGGCACCTTCCAGGCCATAGACAGGTAGGGCAGCTTGGCCGGCGCCTTCACCGTCACGCGCCGAATGCCCTTCTGCTCGGGCTCGTTCTGCGGCTTGCGCACCGGCAACACTTTCGGCTTGACACGACCATAAGTCTTCTCGGCTTCGCGAAACACCTGCGCGTGATCGACGTCACCCACCACCAGCAGGTAGGCATTATTTGGCGCGTACCAGTGCTGATACCAGTCGCGGGCATCCTGCCAGGTCATGTGCTCCAGGTCGTCCATCCAGCCGATGATCGGCCGGCGATAGGGATTCGCCTCGAAGGCCGCAGCGTTGAGGGCCTCGTGCACCAGTGCCTGGGGGTTGTCCTCGGTACGCATGCGACGCTCTTCCATCACCACTTTCATCTCAGAGGCAAAATCGTCGGGCGTCAGGCGCAGGTTGGCCATGCGGTCGGCCTCCAGCGCCATCATCCTGGGCAACGCAGCCTTGGGCACGATCTGGAAGTAGGCCGTGTAGTCGCGGCTGGTAAAGGCGTTGTCGCGGCCACCGGCGTCGGCGACGATCTTGTTGAAGCCGCCCGCCGGCACCTTTTTCGTGCCCTTGAACATCATGTGCTCGAGCATGTGGGCCACGCCCGAGTAGCCATCCTTTTCGTCCATCGATCCGGCACGGTACCAGACCATGTGCACCGCGCTCGGTGCCCGATGGTCCTCCTTGACGATGACGCGCATGCCGTTGGCGAGTTGCTCTTCATAGGGATTGGCCAGCGCACCGCCTGCAACGAGCAGCGCCGCCAGGAACAGGGTCTTCGTCATGTCCATGTAAGGGCTTCTGTTAAAATGATTTTTCTTGATCGGGCATGATAACCCGGCTCCGCGCTTCATGTTCGCTTGTGACACCTATCCCCATGTTTGGTTTCCTGAAGAAGAACGAGACTGCCGCCGAGGAGAAAAAAACCTCCTGGACCGAGCGCCTCAAGACCGGCTTGGCCAAGACCCGCGGCCAGATCGGCGGCTTGTTCAAGCGCGGCAAGATCGACGACGAGCTGCTCGAAGAGCTTGAATCGACGCTGC
>Ga0187786_10000036_pt1 | contig 43540 bp, 40 predicted proteins | sample 0815_BV2_10_20_M_FD_132449 | JGI IMG/M metagenome (GOLD analysis project Ga0187786, IMG submission 132449) | Tropical peat soil microbial communities from peatlands in Department of Meta, Colombia - 0815_BV2_10_20_MG | ecosystem: Environmental > Terrestrial > Soil > Wetlands > Peat | place...
GACAGAGTGTGCGTATCCGGCCCTGTGGAGCTCAATGTAAGCCGATTCCATATCTCCTGTAATCCACGTTCCGTCTTCATTGCTGCGGCGTATGCCGGCACATCCCTCTATGACCCGCTCAAAAGCATTATCCATGGTAATTGTAAATAAGCCTCTTTTAATGGTCTGCCTGAGGCTGCGGCTAATCTTAAGTTCGTGCGGAAACAGAACAAGACGAGGATCAGGAGACCACCAGAGTATCGGGTAATCATCCCCATACCAAGGGAATATGCCCATCGAATACGCCAGAACAAGCCGTTCGACGCTCAGCTCGCCGCCTACCGCAAGCAGGCCGTCTTCCTCGGCGAGTTCGGGAGGCGGGAAGATAATGTCGTCGGTCAGGCGAAAGACAGTCACTATGAGTACAGAAAGTCCAGGCGCCCTTCCTTGAGACCGATACCGACAGTGCCGCCCTTTCTGAGCCTGCCGAACAGCAGCTCTTCAGACAATGCGTCCTTTATCTCTGTCTGCACCAGCCTCGTAAGCGGCCGCGCACCGTACCGGTCGTCGTACCCTTTGTCAGCCAGCCAATCCCGGGCCTCGTCGGCAAGAACGACTTTTACCTTCTTCTGCAAAAGCTGCCGGCCCAGCTCGTCGATGAATTTGTCGACGACCCTTTTCATAATTGACTTGTTGAGCGAATTGAAGGTAATAATGGCGTCCAGCCTGTTCCTGAATTCAGGGTTGAAGAGTTTCGTGATCGCCTCTCCGCTCTTTGCCCGGGCATCGCCTCCCCTGTCTCCGAATCCGATCGATCCTTTGTCCATGTCCTTTGCGCCGGCGTTGGAAGTCATGATCAGAATGACGTTGCGGAAATCCGCCTTCTTGCCGTTGTTGTCGGTGAGGGTGGCATAGTCCATCACCTGCAGAAGGATACTGAAAATATCCGGGTGGGCCTTCTCGATCTCGTCCATTAACAGCACCGAATAAGGATGTTTTCGTATGGCGTCCGTAAGCAGGCCGCCCTGATCGAAACCGACATAGCCCGGAGGTGCACCGATCAGTCTCGCAACGGCATGCTTCTCCATATACTCGCTCATATCAAAACGGGTGAATGCAACCCCCAGGACAGCAGCCATCTGTTTTGAAACCTCGGTCTTTCCGACGCCGGTCGGACCGGTGAAAAGGAATGAGCCTATCGGTCTTTCGGGAGAGCCCAAACCGGCGCGCGACCGTTTTATAGCGGACACCAGCGAGTGAATGGCGCTGTCCTGGCCGAATACTGCAAGTTTCAACTCGTCTTCCAGATGCCGCAATTTTTCGGTATCGGATGCCGAGATATTTCTTGGCGGCACCTTGGCAATGCCCGCTACGATGCCCTCAATGTCTCGTACTCCTACAACCGTTCGGGCCTTTTCTCGTTCGACCAGTTTGAGCGTCGCACCCGCTTCATCTATCACATCAATGGCTTTGTCGGGCAAATATTTGTCGCTTATATGTTTCGCAGAAAGCTCCGCCGCAACCTTGATTGCGCCATCAGAGTACGACACGCCGTGGTACTCTTCATAATAGGGGCGCAGCCCTTTCAGGATTTCGATAGTCTCGTCGATAGTAGGCTCATTGATCTCGATCTTCTGGAAGCGCCGCGAAAGCGCCCTGTCCTTTTCGAAATGGTTTTTGTACTCTTCGTAAGTGCTGGCCCCAATACAACGAAGCCTGCCTGAATTGAGCACGGGCTTCAGGATATTGGACGCATCCATCGAACCGCCGCTCGTAGCCCCGGCCCCCACAATCGTATGTATTTCGTCGATGAAGAGTATCGCTCCGGAGATGTTCTCCAACTCCTTGATGGTTGATTTAAGGCGCGCCTCGAAATCGCCCCGGTACTTGGTTCCGGCAAGCAGCGCCCCCATATCAAGCGAGTATATGCTCGATTCCTTCAATGCCGCAGGCACTTCTCCCAGATGTATTTTCAGGGCAAGTCCCTCCACGATTGCAGTCTTGCCGACACCCGGCTCTCCCACCATCACAATGTTATTTTTCCTGCGCCTGCACAGCACCTGGATGGTCCTTTTGACTTCGGGCAAGCGCCCGACAAGGGGGTCGATGCCCCCTTCCGCCGCCCGTTCGACAAGATTTACCGTAAACTGCTTCAGCGGGTCTCTGGCATGCTGTTTCTTATGATCAGGCCTCGGCGTTTCCGATTCATGCGGACAAACATTTTCCTCGGGCTTCTCGTCTGAAAAATCTCTTTCGTCTCCGGATGCGCCCGGCATACCGTGCGAAACAAACTCCAGCACAGCCAGTCGTGAAATACCTTCCTTTTCAAGAAAGTAGACGGCATGCGAGTCCTCTTCCAGAAATAAGGCCGCCAGTATATCGCCTGCATCGACCTCATTTTTCTCTGCAGAGTGAATATGATTGAGCGCCCTTTGGATCACGCGCTGGAAGGCGATAGTCGGCAGCGGATTAACATTGACATTATCCGGCTGAAGCGGCACATGTTTGCCGAAAAAATCCTCCAGAGCAGCCTTGAGCCTCAGCACGTTGCCGCCGCACCCGGTTATTATGTCAATGCCGGTTTCATCGTGAATGACTGCAAACAGCAGGTGCTCGGCTGTCAGATACTCATGCCGCTTGCTCTTTGCGTCCTTTATTATCGCATCAAGCGTGATGCCCAGTTCTTTATTTATCATTCCTTCTCCATTATGCACTTAAGTGGATAGCCGCTTTTTCTCGCGGTGCTGTGGACAGCAGACAGCTTCGTCTCGGCGATTTCGCGCGTAAACACCCCGCATATGCCCGATCCCTTTTTATGGACACTCAGCATGATCTGAGCCGCCTCTGCCGCCGTTTTATTGAATATCGTCTCCAGGACATGGATAACAAACTCCATCGTTGTGTAATCGTCGTTCAGGAGAATAACCCGGTACAGGGAGGGCTCTTTCGTCTCAGGCCGTACTTGTTCCCGGACGTGTTCGCCTAATTTTGTCCCGCCGTCACCCATGATATCAGTCGTATGCAATCAACTTCATACTATTTGCACGAACTGCAGGAACCGGAGCTGCACCCGGCGCAGCCCGATGAGGTTTGCTTCTCTACACCGCTCATTCCGAAAGTCGAGAATTTTTTTACTACTTTATCGGAACTACAGCCCGGGCAGGAGACAGCTGCCGAACCGAAAACCAGTTTCTCGAATTCGAGGTTACATGCTGAGCATTTATATTCAAAAATAGGCATTTAGTTCTCCGTAAGAAGAGTAATCGCAAACCCGTCAGGGAAGCCGTTTCGCAACGTCCCGGCACCCCGGCGTATATCTGTTTTAATTATAACATATGGCTGATTTACGCTTGAATTATTGAGTCAAATCATTTATGTTATAAACAGTTGTGAGCGTTGTTTTTTTCGGAGACGGGGAGCGATCGGTGGCATCGCTTCGGGAAAGGAGGAGTTGATATCTATGCCGGAGAGTAAGAACCATAATCTTCAGGACCTATTTCTCAATCAGCTGCGCAAGGACAGAATACCGGTTGTTGTATTTCTTACCAACGGCGTAAGGCTGAAAGGCGTTATCAAGGGCTTCGATAATTTCGTTGTACTCCTCAAAGATGCAAACGAGCAGTTGATTTACAAGCATGCCATTTCCACCATCGTCCCCGAAAAAAACCTGGACCTCAGGTCGGAGAGCGGCGACAAATAACAGATATGGCTGCGCCGAGGAACCCTTTCCCAACTGTCGATATCATAATCGAGCATGGCGGAGGAATTGTACTCATAAAGAGGCGCAACCCTCCTTATGGTTGGGCCATTCCAGGCGGTTTCGTAGACTACGGCGAGTCTCTCGAACGCGCAGCAGCGAGGGAGGCAAAAGAAGAGACCGGGCTGGACATAGATCTGGTAAAACAGTTCCACGCCTATTCTGCGCCGGAGAGGGACCCGAGGTTCCATACGATAAGCGTTGTCTATGTCGCCACGGGCAATGGTGTGCTTAAAGCCGATGACGATGCAGCCGAGGCAGCTGTTTTTAACCGGGGAAGTCTGCCGACGGAGCTTGCATTCGACCATCGGGCCATACTAGAAGATTATTTCAGCGGGAGGTATTGAAGATGCTGCAGTCCATGCGCAGACATGCGCGTTATTTCTATGTGCTGTTCGTGATAGTGATCATCACCTTCATATTCTGGGGCGTCGGCAATGTCGACAAGTCGACAAGCGTGAGCGTGGCTGAAATAGGCAGGGAGAAGATAAGCGTCGAGGAGTTCTGGAGAACGTACGAAAGGACCCGCGATGCATACCGCGAGATGTACAAGGGGCAGAACCTCGATGAAATCGACAAGAAACTGAACCTCAAGAAAACGGTGCTTGACGGGATGATCGAGGAGAGGGTGTTGCTGGCTTCGGCCAGAGAACTCGGCCTTACTGTCTCGGACGAAGAACTCCAGCAGGCGATAGTCACCGATCCCCGCTTCAGAAGGGACGGGGTATTTCACCGGGAAATTTATGTGAAGACCCTCGCGCTTAACCGGATGACGCCGGAAATATACGAATCCATGCTGCGGGACCAGATTACCGCAGACAAGCTGAGGCGGATGATAGCGTCGAGTGTTGACGTCACTTCTGCAGACTTGGCAGGCGCTCCGGATGACCCTGAAAAGTCTGCCATGATCAGGCAGATGGTTCTTTATAACAAACGCAACGCGGCGATCCGCTCGTACGTAGAAGCCGCAAAGAAGCAGCTGAACATAAAAATAAACCAGGAAGCGCTCTCTTAACGACGGAGGGATTTTGATCGATTTATTGAGACAGATCAGATGGCAGGACATAGTCGACATCGTCCTTGTCTCAATAATCCTTTACCGCGTCCTTCTAATCATAAAAGGCACGATTGCCGCAAAAATGATTGTCGGCCTCGGGTTTTTGCTGGTTGCACTGTTTCTGGCAAAATATCTGCAGCTTTACACCATTGACTGGCTGATCCAGAGTTTCTGGTCGCAGGTGGTCATTGTTATGATCGTCCTCTTTCAGCCTGAAATCAGAAGGACCCTCGCGCAGATGGGAGAAGCGCCCCTTCTGCAGAGCTTCACATCGGCAGAAGAACTAAAATCCCTTGATGAGATAGTCAAGGCAGCGATAGCTCTTGCCAACAGAAAGATCGGGGCGCTGATAGTAATCGAACGCGAGGTTAACCTTAAAGAATATGTCGAGATAGGTACACAGCTGGATGCCAAGGTCACCAAAGACCTGCTGCTCAGCATCTTTCATCCTACGTCTCCCATCCATGACGGAGCGATAGTAATCAAGGGTAACCGAGTGGTTGCCGCCGGCTGCTTTCTGCCAATAAGGCTGGGGACAGGCGTCAGTAAAGCCTTCGGCACAAGACACAGGGCCGGGATAGCCATCACGGAAGAAACGGATGCGGTAGCCATCGTTGTGTCGGAAGAGACAGGCTTTGTATCAATGGCCATTGACGGCAAGCTGAACTCGCCGCTGGATATGGGCACACTGCGAGACGTGCTCACCGAGCTGTTCACCGAACAGAAAAAGGCCAAGCCTTCGCCAAAAAAGACGAAAAACCATCGAAAGAAAAACGGAGACCAGGAATGAAAATTAAGGAGCTGATCTTCGGCAATCTTGGTCTCAAGATATTATCTGTAACCGTTGCAATGTCGCTCTGGTTCTTTATTACATATAGAGGCCAATCGGAAACAACTATCGAGGCACAGGTAGAGTTCAAGAACGTGCCGGAAGGATTCGAAATACTGAAACAGAACATAAAGAAGGTGTCGATCAACGTAAGCGGCCACGAGAGTGTCCTAAGCTCGCTGAAGACCGCCGGCGCCCGCGTGCTGGTCGACATGTCCAACGGCAAGCTGGGCGAGGCAAGCTACTATTTCGATACAAACGATGTAAAGATGCCGGCCAATGTCAAGATATTACGCATAGACCCCACGTATGTAAGGGTTACTCTCGACGAGTCAACCGCCAGGGATGTCGAGGTAAAGCCCTATATCGTAGGCGAACCTGCCAGGGGCTATGAGATAGGACGGATAGTCTCACATCCTCAAGTTGTGCGGGTTGAAGGCCCGAAGACCGAGATGTCCCGCCTTTCGGTCCTGCGCACGGACCCTATCGATGTAACCGGTCTTGACGCGGACATTTCGCAAAACGTACGCGTTGACGCCAACGGGCGCAATGTGCGAATCAAGACGCCCGATGTAATGACAAAGGTCATAATAAGGAGAAAAAAATAAATGAAACTGTTCGGCACTGACGGCATACGCGGCAAGGTGAACAGGGCGCCCATGACGGCCGAGAACGTCCTGCGGGTAGGCATGGCTGCGGCAGCCGTTTTAAAAGACGATCACGGTCGGCGGCAGATCCTGATCGGCAAGGACACAAGAATATCGGGCTATCTGATCGAGAGCGCCCTGACCTCCGGCATATGCTCCATGGGAATGGACGTAACCCTTGTCGGCCCGATCCCGACCCCGGGCATAGCTTTTCTTACACGGGCACTCAGGCTGGATGCTGGAGTGGCCATTTCCGCTTCTCACAATCCGTTCGAAGACAATGGCATCAAGATATTCTCGTCTTCCGGCTTCAAGCTATCAGACGATCTGGAGAAAGAGATAGAGAGGTTAGTTCAGGATGAGTCCTTCCCTTCACGAAAACCGACTGGGGACGGAATAGGCAAAGCCTACCGACTTGACGATGCAGCCGGCAGATATATCGAATACGTCAAATCATCCATCCCCAGGGGAATCGATCTGGAAGGGTTGAAGATCGTCATAGACAGCGCAAACGGTGCTGCCTACAAGATCACCCCCAAGTTGCTGGGGGAACTCGGCGCAGAGGTGATCTCGATTAATGACGAGCCTGACGGAATCAATATCAATCTGGACTGCGGATCGCTGCACCTGGATCAGCTGGCGCAGCGGGTAAAAGAAACCGGCTCACATATAGGCATCGCCCACGACGGAGATGCTGACAGGACTCTATTTGTCAATGAAAAGGGAGACATAGTGGACGGCGATCAGGTCATGGGCATTTGCGCCGCTGAAATGAAACGTGACGGAAAGCTCAAGGGAGACTGTGTTGTTGCCACGGTAATGAGCAACCTCGGACTCGAAAAGTACCTGGCAGGCATAGGCATAAAGCTGTTAAGGACGAAGGTGGGTGACCGCTACGTCGTCGAAGAGATGCTGCGGGGCGGATACAATCTCGGCGGCGAGCAATCCGGGCATATGATATTTTTTGACTACAACACAACAGGAGACGGCCCGATCACGGCTCTGCAGGTGCTCAGCCTCATGCGCAAGAAGAACCGGCTCCTCTCCGAACTGACAGGTAACATCCACCTTTATCCGCAGGTGCTATCTAATGTGACAATAGCAAAAGGCAAGAGCTTTAAGGACGTTCCGGATATTTCAAAGGTTATAGATAGCTGCACGACCAAACTTGGAGATAAGGGGAGAGTGCTGGTCCGCCCATCCGGAACCGAGCCGAAGATCAGGGTAATGGTCGAGAGCGAAGATCACGGCTTGACACAATCGATTGCTGATGAGATCTCGGCTGTAATTCAGAAACATATCGGCATCAAGGCCTGATCAGCTCGATCCGGCGGGCCAGAGATGATTGTCTTTGTCTCTTTCGTAGCCGGCGCACTCCTTTTCCAGCTGCATCGCTTCTTTCCTTATACATCGCCACTCATTGGCTTCGTCCTGCTTTCATACTTCGCTATCTCAAAATACAGGCGCGGGGATGCTAAATCTAAGAGCAAACGTATCATGCGTCCTGCTGCGACCGTTCTCATCGTGCTGCTTGTTCTTTCTATGGGGTACTATCGGGCGTCGTCATCATATGTGCCGTTCCCTGACCCGGAACTGCTCTCAGGCGAAACCATCATAGCCAAAGGCGCCACATTATCCGATCCGTTACCAGTACAGTCCGAAAGGAAAAGCTTTCTGCAGGAAGTCGAAATAATCGACGCCTCTCTTAACGGGACCCCTCTACAGATTGAAAAAATACGCCTCTTTTCCGACACCCCCCTTGTGCAGGGCAGGACGTATGATTTCATCGCAAAGATACCAGGAGATAATGTCTTCATCAATCCCGGCTCTCTTTACGGCGCCGACCATATTTTGACCGGCCGCATTCTGGGTATGCGTGAATCCGGAGTTATCGCGAGAACCATTCTGCAACGCGCTCGCGGGCAGCTCAACAGATTCTTTCTGAGCAACTTTGACAGAGACTCCGGCGCGTTCCTGACGTCGATCATTACAGGCGAGCGTGGAGCAATGAGCAGCGAACTGAAGAGGGCATTCAATACCACCGGGCTTGCCCATATCCTCAGCATATCCGGCGCCCATTTCGGCCTACTGCTCTTTATCCTGTTCAAGATGTTTAAGCTGTTTGTAAGGCTGCTGCCGTCCGGTGCACTTCTTCGGCTTTCGCTTTACGCGTCGCCGTCACAAGTAGCCGCCGTCCTCTGCTTTCCGGTCATCGCTGCTTATCTCGGGATATCGACAATGGAGTTTCCAGCCATAAGGTCATTTATCATGATCTCTCTTTTTCTCTTTGGACTGTTTATTCAGAGAGAGGGGTTCTGGTTGAATACGTTGCTCTTCGCTGCTGCCGTCATCGTCCTGATACAGCCGGACTCTCTGCTGCAGCTGTCATTTCAACTCTCATTTCTCGCTGTGCTCTGCCTCGGTTTTTATGCCGACTTTGAGAGACAGAGGCAACAGAAGAAAGGCATCGACAGAATCGTCACAGGCGCAGCCGCAGACATCGCAATACGAGGCGAAGATATCCGGCAGATATCTGCAGGCAAGTTTGTCAAAGCTATCCGAGCCGCCCTTTCCCGGCTTAAGCATTATGTATTGGTATCGGTGATGGTCTCGCTCGCTGCCACTACAGGCACCGCCCCTCTCGTCGCGCATGTATTCAACAACTATTCGATCATATCTCCTCTAAGCAATTTACTTATTACCCCTGTCATCGGATTCGTCATATTGCCTGTATCACTCGCATCATCATTCATCTACCTCGGCTCAGGCATATTCCCGCTCATGTCCTTTATAAGCACGATAACAGGCTTCTGTCTGGACACAATTAAACATGCCGGTTCCTGGGAGTTCGCTTCGTTACCCGTTCCCGCCTTCCCTCCCATACTGCTAGTTACGTTCTATTGCGCTTTACTGCTGTTTGCCATCAAGTCTTCGAATATAGGCATCAAGCGAAATCTATACGATCCGCGATTTTTGACTGTAACAACATGTCTGGCTATCATTCCATTCGTCATCTATGCCTTCATTCAAGTCTCCGCCCCCAAGCGCCTTCGCGCCACTTTTCTCGACGTCGGACAGGGCGACAGCTCGGTCGTAGAATTTCCGGATAAACGCGTCATGGTCATTGATACAGGCAGAAACGGCTTTCAGACCGCGTCTTTCCTGAAACATCTCGGGGTCCGTAATATCGATATCCTGGTGCTGACCCATGGACATCCCGACCACTGCGGAGGCCTTTCCTATCTGCAAAATAATTTCGGCATACACGAACTTTGGGACAACGGACTATTTCCGTGCCAGGATCGCAATCAGGCAACTGTATCCCGCACGACGGTGCAGAGAGGGAATATCCTGAAAGGCAATGGATATTCGGTGACGGTCCTGCATCCTTATCACGGATTTTATTCCTCACTTCCCGAAAGTCAGGAAGACAACGACTATTCCGTCGTCCTCAGGATAGATGACAAAACACATTCCTTTCTCTTTACAGGCGACATCTCCGAAGACTCGGAGCGGGACCTGTCACATTTTGGAAGACTTCTGAAAAGCAGCGCCGTCAAGGTGCCCCACCACGGAAGCAAAAGCTCGCTCGATGAAATATTTCTCCATTACGTCTCGCCCGAGACAGCTGTCATCAGCGCGGGAAAGAAAAATATGTTCGGCCACCCTCATCCAGAAACCCTGGAGGCATATTCCCGATGCGCTGTATTCAGGACCGACCGGGATGGTGCCGTCGGGATCACATGGCGTGACGATGGCACCGAACAGGTCAGAATTGCGAGGGATTTCATTCTCGGAACGGCAAGCACATGGCGTGACGAGACCATGAATTTGCGCCGGTTCTTTTGGGTCTGGTAGATTTTTTCACTCCTTACTGCCTAAAGATTTCCGCAACTGCAAGTAAGTAATTTCCACAATTGACTGAAAGCCATCAGTATGTTTACATAAACAGTAACATTCGATCTAAAAAATATCTTGCTGATCATACCGTCAAGCCTGTTCTTTAGTCCGATGTACGCACAGCTTTTCCAAAAGGGGGAGAGGCTTATTCGCAGGCTGGATGCAACTGTAGCATGTGGGGATATCAGACAGCCCCACAAACTATCGCCCAAGGAGGTATGCATGACAAGAAGGATATTCTGTATGTCGATATTGGTGATGTTCCTGGTCGCTTGCGCGGCCTGGGCCTCGGATTACGGCACACCGGACGAGGCCAAGAAGATGCTCGAAAAGGCAGTAGCCGAGATCCAGAAGGATAAGACCAATGCGCTTGCGATGTTCAGCAAGGGAGATGGCGGTTTCAAGGACAGAGACCTCTATCCGTACTGCGGAGGCCCCGACGGTAACTTTACAGCCCATCCAAGTCTGGTCGGAAAGAGCCTGAAGGGTCTTAAGGACAAGGCCGGTAAGCCGATCGGCGAAGAAATCTACTCAAAGGCAAAAGAGGGTGCAATCTCCGAAATTGCCTATATGTGGCCCCGCCCGAACGAGAATGCTCCGGTCCAGAAAGTGGCCTATTATACAAAGGTCGGCGACCAGGTCTGTGCCGTCGGCTATTACAAATAGATCACAGACTAAAAAACAACATTCATTAAAAAAGGCATGCAAGCCCTCTCCCCCTTCAAACCCTCTTGCTGCGCCATGTTATAATTGTGCGAAAGAATAAGAACGCCTGTTCTTTTCGCACCCGCCGGAATAGGCCCTGAAAACGACTTGCTCAAGGAGGTCGAACATGGGACTTTACGATCTGACATTCTACGATCTCATCTGCCGCAATGCCCTTTGTTACAAAAACAAGATCGCCTTGCACGAAGCCGAAGGCGGCAGCAGCCTGACGTTCGCTGATTACAAACATAAAGTGGACCGCCTGGCGCTGGGATTGCAGAAGGCCGGGGTGAAGCCGGGCGACCGGATTGGGGCCTTGGGTAAGAACAGCACCGAATATTTTCTTCTTTACGGCGCGTCTGCTGCGCTGGGCGCCATAATGATGCCGGTCAACTGGAGGCTGTCGCTCGACGAGATACTTTACAATCTCAACGACAGCGGACCAGGGATAATCTTTGCTGATCCCGAATATCACTCGCTTATTGGCAGTTCCAGAGACAAGCTTGCGAGCGTGCAGAACCTTCTTAGCTTCAAAGAGTCTTCCCCCGGTTTCGTCGGGTTCAAATCGCTGGTCGAAAGCGAGGGGGATTTCGAGCGGCCTGACGTCCGCACAGACGACGGATTTGTAATAATTCACACAGCTGCGGTTGCAGGCAGGCCGAGAGGCGCCCTTCTTAGCCACGGCAACCTCATATGTTCGCATATGCACTTCATGGACAGCCTCAAGCTGACATCCGGCGACGTGCATCTGAATCTGCTGCCGATGTTTCATGTTGCGGGGCTTGCAACCATGACGAGCGCTTTTCATGCAGGCGCGCTGAACCTGAATATGAGCAGATTCGATGCGGCCGAGGCCGTCGGCCTGATCGAAAAAATGGGCGTATCTTTCTTCTTCGATTTCACCCCGATTCTGTCCAATATACTCGACCAGCAGGCAAAAACCGGTAAGAACATCAGGTCGCTCAGGGCGGTTATCGGGTTGGATGTTCCGGAAACAATAGAAAAGTACCAGCAAATTACCGGTGGCGCTTTCTACACCTTTTACGGGCAAACCGAAACATCATGCCTTGCGACTATCGGTCCGTACAATGAACGTCCGGGGGCTGCAGGCCGCCCCATAATGCTCGGTAATGTTCAGCTGAGGGATGACAGCGACCAACCTGTCGCGACCGGAGAAACCGGAGAAATAGTCATGAGAGGGCCGATGGTCTTTATTGGTTATTGGGGCTTGCAGCAAGACAACGAACACACCTTCCGCAACGGATGGCACCATACCGGAGACCTTGGGCGCTTTGATGCAGACGGATATTTGTGGTATACGGGCCGAAAACCTGAAAAAGAACTGATTAAGCCGGGCGGAGAAAATGTATATCCGGCTGAAGTCGAAAATGCGATACTCCAGCATCCATCGGTTGAAAAATGCATTGTTTTCGGGGTCCCTGATCCCAAATGGAAGGAGGGCATCAAGGCGGTCTGCCGGCTCAGGCAAGGTTCGAGCCTGACGGCTGAGGAATTAACCAGGTTTGTCGCGACAAAAATAGCCAGCTACAAAAAACCGCAATACGTGCAGTTCGTAACCGAACTGCCGCTGAAGACCGACGGTTCGCCGGACCGGGCCAAAACAAAGGAATTGTACGGAGGTGCCCAGAAGCCTTCGTAAATCTTCTTTTGCTGTGGTAAAATGGACTTCATGATAGCTATTGTAGACTACGGAATGGGCAATATCAGGAGCGTCGAGAAAGGCCTTAAGAAGGTCGGCGCAGATGTCAGGATCACTGCAGACAGAAGAGTAATAGCGGATGCAAAGGGGATCGTGCTCCCCGGCGTCGGGGCATTCAGGGACTGCATGGCGAACCTCGATAAGCTCAGTCTCATCGATGTAATACTCGAAGAAATCAAAAAAGGCAAGCCTTTCCTGGGCATATGCCTTGGGCTTCAGCTTCTCTTTACCGAATCCGAAGAGTTCGGCACCTGCAGAGGCCTCGACCTTTTCCCCGGCAAGGTAGTCCGTTTTGATTTCGGACAGCTCGGCCCCGACAAGCGGCATCTGAAAATTCCTCATATGGGCTGGAACACTGCAAGGATAAAAAGACGGCCTCCGATTTTCGAGGAAGTGCCGGATAACTCTTTTTTTTATTTCGTCCATTCGTTCTATGTGGTGCCGGATAACAAAGATATTGTCGCTGCTACGACAGACTATGGGACAGAATTTTGTTCGATGGTCTGGAAAGACAATGTCTTTGCAACACAGTTCCATCCGGAAAAGAGCCAGGAGACGGGCCTGAAGATTCTTAAAGGGTTCAATGCCTTCGTATCGGGAAGCCGGTAATGGCGACAGGGAAAGGGGGCCCGAAGCAAGGTGATGCAGCGGTCAAGAGTGTCATCCTCGGCACAGCAGGCCACATTGACCACGGAAAGAGTTCGCTGGTAAAAGCGCTTACAGGCGTAGACCCCGACAGGCTCAAAGAGGAGAAGGAACGCGGAATCACTATCGACCTGGGGTTCGCCAATTTAAGTTATCCGGAAGACAATCTATCTGTCGGCATAGTGGACGTCCCGGGCCATGAGCGCCTGATCAAAAACATGCTTGCGGGGGCAGGCGGCATCGACATTGTACTTCTTGTCATCGCTGCCGACGAAGGGATAATGCCCCAGAGCCGCGAGCATCTGGCCATCTGCGAATTGCTTAAGATAAAAGCTGGAATCGTCGTCATCACCAAAGCCGACCTCGCGGATGAAGACTGGATTCAGCTGGTTTCCGATGACGCCAGAAAATTCGTGAGCGGGACCTTTCTGGAAAACGCGGAGATCGTCCCGGTTTCAGTCAGGACCGGGATTAACCTGGAAGTCCTCAAGGAAAAGATCAGGGCCCTTGCTGTCCGGGTAAGGCCCAAGCTCATCGACGGGATATTCAGGCTCCCCATTGACAGAGTCTTTACCCTCAAGGGGTTCGGCACTGTAGTCACAGGCACTGCCTTGTCAGGGACGATCTTGCTTGATAGTCCGGTCGAAATACTCCCGGCAGGCATCAAAAGCAAAGTGAGGGGGCTGCAGACTCACGGCAGGGCTGTGGACAAGGCGTTCGCAGGACAGAGAATCGGCCTGAATCTGCAGGGTGTCGACCGGGAACTACTCCGCAGAGGCGATACCGTAGTTGCGCCGGGCAGGTTTGTCCCCACACCGGCCGTGGATGCGAAACTCGAAATGCTCAAGGATGCGCCGACTGTAAAGAGCAGAAGCAGGGTGCATTTCTATGCCGGCACATCGGAGACCATCGCCAGGATTATCATATATGGCAGCGATGAGGTCAAAGCGGGCGAATCATGTTATTGCCAGTTCAGACTGGAGGACCCCGTAGTTACGCTCTCCGGAGACCGTTACATCATAAGACGGTTTTCTCCACTGGAAACCATAGGCGGAGGGGCCATACTGGACCCCCATCCCATACGCCGCAAGAAAAAGACCGGCATAGACGATCTGAGACTTTTCGAAACAGGCACCCTTCAGGAAAAAATCGAAACCCTCGTTGAAAGGTTCGGTGCACAGGGCGGAAAATTCTCTCAAATCGAAGGCTGGTTCCATGTCAACCTGCCCGAGATTTCCTCGACCCTCGACAGGCTGGTCGGTAAAGGCCTGCTCGTCAAAAGCCATGATGTCGTCTTCCACCGGAAAAGCTTTGATGCATTCACAAGCGCGCTGAAATCCGTCCTTGCACAATTTCACGCCGACAACCCCCTCAAGGGAGGCATGCCCAAGGAAGAGCTTAAGGCCAGACTCAAGACCGAGGCAAGGGCTGGAGATGAGATCTTTGAGCTTCTGCCTAAAATGGACGTCGTCCTTGACAAGGAAATGGTGCGGCTAAGGGGTTTCAGCGTGGCCCTCAGCACTGCCGACAAGGACGTAAAGGAAAAGATTGTATCGATGCTAAACAAAGAGGGATTTCAACCTCTTTCGAAACCTGAACTTGCAAAGGCGCTTGCAATCAGCGAAAGCGAGACCGGCGACCTGCTGAAGCTTCTTGCCCAGGAAGGCTCTCTGGTGCGAATCAATGACTCCGTCTTTGTATCAGCGGAACAGTATGAAAAGATGATCGGTCTGTTAAAAGCGTTCTATGCAAAGAAACCTGAGATGACCGTAGCCGAATTCAGGGACCTGCTTGGGACCACACGCAAATTCGCCCTTCCCTTTCTCGAATATCTCGATTCCAACAAAATAACCCTGAGAATTGGGGATATCAGAAAGTTCATGTTAAAATAATCAATGAAGAAAAAGTTGTTGTGGGTTCCCGCGCTGCTTCTGACTGGATTTCTACTGGGGGGGATAACATATTATCTGATCGGCACAGCCGGCAAGTTTGCGTATCGTCCTTTTGCACCCAGGATCCCCGCCCATATCGAAGAGACCAGCAGAGCATTCTCCGAAATCGTCAAGGCTGTATCACCAGCTGTGGTCAATATATCAAGCACAAAGATAGTAAAAAAGCAGCAGGCTCCCTATGAGGATTTTTTTGACTATTTCACCCCTTCGCCCGATGCCAAGTCGAGGAAGTTTAAGGAACAAAGCCTCGGTTCGGGGGTAATTGTATCTCATGACGGCTATATCGTCACAAACAGCCACGTAATCGAACAGTCAAGCGAAATCAGGGTCACGCTATATGACAGACGGAGCTTTCGGGCAAGAATTATAGGCTCAGACCTGAAAACCGACATAGCAATAATTCAGATCGATGCGAAGGACTTGCCTCTCATACGGTGGGGCGATGCCGAAAAGCTGCAGGTCGGCGAGTTCGTACTGGCCATAGGCAATCCGTTTCTGCTCAGCAATACTGTAACTATGGGCATTGTCAGTGCGGTGGGAAGGGCTGATGTCGGCATTGCAGATTACGAGGATTTCATTCAGACGGACGCAGCCATAAATCCCGGCAACTCAGGGGGCCCGCTTGTGAATATCAAGGGTGAGCTGGTCGGCATCAATACGGCGATCTTCTCAAAGACCGGCGGCTACCAGGGCATCGGCTTTGCAGTTCCGAGCAACATGGTGAAAGCAGTAATGGAGCAGCTTGTCAATTCAGGGAAGGTAACCCGGGGATGGATCGGCATAACAATACAGGAGCTTACCCCTGAGCTGGCCCAGCAATTCGGGCTTAAATATCAGGAGGGCGAACTTTCAGGGGTGCTGGTAAGCGATGTAACTCGCGGAGGGCCAGCGCAGAAAGCTAGCATCATGAGAGGCGACATTGTCCTGGAATATAATGGACGGAAGATTCAGGACGTGGGGCAGCTCCGCAATCTGGTAGCTCAGAGCAAAGTTGGTTCTCAGGCGAGCCTGAAGGTTCTGAGGAGAGACAAGGAGATAACTGCAACTGCAACTGTTGCAGAACTGCCCGCCGAAAGCATTGAGGCAAAGACCGGGCCTCAGCAAGGGCGAGACGCATATGAAAGCGCACTTGCTGGCATGCGCGTTATGGACCTGACTACCACCGTCGCCAAACAGCTGGGCATCGAGACCGATGAGAAAGGCGTGGTGATAGTGAGCGTTGAGTCGGGCGCGCCGTGTGAAGAAGCAAACCTGAGGCGCGGAGATGTTATAAACGAGATCAACAGGCAGCGAGTGACCAACCTCAACGACTTTAATAAAATAGTGGCCAAGATCAAACCGGGCGACAATGTCCTTCTTTTTGTCAACCGCAGCGGCAGAAAGTTTTACGTCGCCGTCGAAACACAGTAACCACAAAAAGGGTTCAACTTTATTCTTATAAGGATGGCATAGGCCGCCGTATCCGTCTCCCGCCCGCCATAAATTTTCGCCGAATGCATTTCACTGTTCCGATCTTGCTATAATAAAAATATGCAAGCGAATTATCTGTATATAATATGCATTCTATCATCGGCTGTCGTCCCGGCGGCGCCGACCTTTCATATTTTATCAGCTGTTGCGATTTCTTTTGGCATTATTATTTTCCTAATCATATTCTTACGAGGTGAAAAAAGTGATCGTATTCGTCCGCTCATTATTCATCGTAATCTTTACTCTGGCCGGCTATCTTTATGGACTCAAAACCTCGGTTCCATGGCAGGGGGCAATAGCGGGGTTATTTCTTGGAGGGATTTTTCTTGGAATCGAGTCGAGACTCGACAAGGTCTCGTTCGGATCAGTCCTCGGCGGGCTGGTCGGACTCGGCATCGGCATACTTGCAGCACATCTGCTCCTATTTCCCCTTACTTATGTAATCGCTGATGAAAGCAGGGTGCCCGCGTTTTTTATACTGAGCGCAGTGCTCGGATACAGCGGACTGATCATAGGGCTGAACAGGGGCAAGAACATGTCTATCCCCGCCATCATGCGCCTATTCAAGGGGCAGGAACCGGAAGAAGACCTTAAGATTCTGGACACAAGCGTAATCATCGACGGAAGGATTGCAGATGTCATCGAAGTCGGTTTTGTTGAGGGCACCTTCATGCTTCCGCAGTTTATATTGCAGGAGCTCCAGTATATTGCCGATTCTCCGGACCCTATCCGCAGGACAAAGGGACGCAGAGGGCTCGACATACTCCACAGGATACAGAAACTTGCAAACATAAAGGTAAAGATCGTAGAGCAGGACTTTCCGAAGATCAAGGAAGTGGATGCCAAGCTCATCGCGCTGGCCCGTCTATACAATGCCAAGGTTGTAACGAACGATTTCAATCTAAGCAAGGTTGCTCAGGTGCAGGGAGTCGCGGTTCTGAATATAAATGAGCTGGCAAACATCCTGAAGCCGGTCGTTCTGCCTGGAGAATCCCTGAACCTGTTCATCTCCAAGGAGGGCAAGGAGCACAATCAGGGCGTGGCATATCTGGATGACGGCACGATGGTCGTGGTTGAAAACGCGCGCAAACTCATAGGCAAGACGGTCGATCTAACCGTTACAAGCGTGCTCCAGACAACTGCAGGCAGAATGATATTCGCCAAAATCAAGGAAGATGACCAGCACTGATCGTAAAGTTTATGCGGTTATGCCTGCAGCCGGCCTCGGCAAGAGGTTCGGCGCGGAGAAAAATAAGCCCTTTTTCCTCCTTGCTGGCAAGCCGATAATTATTTGGTCGCTTGATCTGCTGCAATCGGTGGACGAGATAGATGAAGTCATCCCGGTAGTACGGGAGGATGATATCACGACCACAGCCGAACTGATTGAGGAGTACGGGATCAGAAAAGTCAAAAGGATCATGGCTGGAGGTAAAAAGCGCCAGGACTCGGTTTATAATGGCTTGCAGGCGATTACCGACGCAAAATCAATCGTAGTTATCCATGATTGCGGACGTCCCCTTGCGGAGACTGAAACAATCAGGGCAGCCATCCGAGAGGTAAAAGGAAGCGACGGAACTGTTGCGGGCGTACCGGTCAAAGACACAATAAAGGAAGCAGCGCCTTCAACCGATGCCTGCAATTCCGATAAAGTAATGGTCTGCCGTACCCTCAGACGCGACGTACTTTTTGCAGCCCAAACACCGCAGGTTTTCCCATTCGACGTAATAATGGAAGCCCACACCAGGGCGCGGAGCGAACAGTTCTACGGTACCGATGATGCCTCCCTGGTGGAGCGGTATGGCGGAAAGGTCAAGATAGTAATGGGTTCATACACGAACATCAAGATAACCACGCCGGGGGATATTTTCATTGCGGAAGCCCTCCTTAAGATGCGAAAGCAGGGAGCCGGATAATCCATGCGTATTGGTATAGGATATGATTCTCATCGCCTTATCGAAGGACGGCAACTGATACTGGGTGGAATCACGATTCCTTTCGAAAAGGGATTGCTCGGTCACTCCGATGGAGACGCGCTCTGCCATGCGATCACGGATGCGCTTATAGGCGCACTGGGAAAGGGTGACATCGGCAGGCACTTTCCTGACACGGATGCCAAATGGAAGGACGCATCCAGCCTTATCATGCTTAAGCAGATCGTAGACGACACTGCGAAAGAAGGTTTTGAGATAGCATGGATCGACACAGTTGTAATCGCTGAAAGACCACGGCTTGCCGGCCATTTCGAAGCTATTAAGCTGGCTATCGCCGAAACAGGCATACCTTATGACGTAATCAACATCAAAGCCAAGACAAACGAGAAGATGGGGTTCGAAGGGAGAGGGGAAGGCATTTCTGCACACGCAGTCTGCCTTCTGATGCGGCGGAATTCCTGACTTTTATTCTATGCTGTTGGCAGCTTCGATCATGGCAGCCTCTCCTGCCCTGCCGACCAGAGTGTCCATATCCAGCAATATGATGAGCCTTTCTTCGAGCTTTGCGATGCCTTTAATATACTCGGCGCTAATGTTGGATGCCATGGGAGGCGTGGGCTCGACAATTTCGGCGGGTATCCGCAGGACTTCGGATACGGCGTCTACAATTAGTCCCATCGTGATACCCTGGATATCCATAATCATGATCCTCGACTGCGTATCGCTGTCCTTTTCACTCAGACCGAACTTAGTGCGTAAGTTTATAACCGGTATTACCTTACCCCTGAGATTGATGACGCCCTCGACGAAAGCGGGTGTATTAGGCACCCTGGTGATTTCCTTCATCCGGTTTATTTCCTGGACCTTGAGTATATTCACGGCGTAATCTTCATTGCCGAGCCTGAAGGTTACCAATTGCAATATTTCATTCATCAGGATTGCCGGACCGGCCGGTGGTTCAGCGTCGGGCTTTCTCGCCATCAGGGCATCCACAAGATACCTCCATAAAAGTGCTGCTTAATATAATCTTACGCTTAGTAGAATTTTTTTTCAATCGCGGACGCAACGGCAAAGCGAGGGAATTCAATCTTTCAGATGCCTGATCCTGTCGATAATGCCGGAGGTAGACATGCCGGTTGTAAAAGGCAGGCTATGCACTTCGGCCACAATGTCAGCGCCGATTATGTCTTCTTTCTTCCAGTCGCCGCCCTTCACGAGCACATCCGGTTTCAGCAGATCTATTAATTCATACGGCGTGTCTTCATCGAATACTGAGACGTAATCGACCATTTCCAGGGCTGCAAGGATTTCAGCGCGCTGCTCCTGCGGATTTACCGGGCGTCCCGGCTTTAATCTTGCCACCGATGCATCCGAATTCAGTCCGACGATGAGGATATCCCCGAGGGCCTTGGCTTCTTTTAGATACCGAATATGGCCGACATGCAGGATGTCAAAGCAGCCGTTTGTGAAAACAACCCTCCTGCCCTTACGTTCAGCAAGTCTCTTCTTCAATTCTTCACAAGTAATTATGGTTCCCATTATTCGAGCCGGCCCAGCTTCTCTTTTGCCTTCGCAAGGATTTCCTTGTCGCTCTTGTAATGCAGCAATTCAAGGGCTTCATCAAGGGGGACCCATCTGGCTTCGTCGACTTCCCAGCTGAAATTGTTTGTTTCGCCGGAGACATGTCTAAGCAGGAAATACGTCACGGTTTTCTTGCACTTTGCGTTTTCGTCTTTCAGATAAAACCAGTATGACTTTTGACCGAGCTGGTCGATAATCGAACCCGTAAGGCCGGTCTCCTCCTGTATCTCCCTGACTGCGGCCATTTCAGGGCTTTCATCCTTGTCTATAATGCCCTTGGGCAGCGTCCAGACCGTTGCGTTTTTTGTTGCGATGAGCGCGACATCGAATTGGCCGCCACGCTTTCTGAAGATCACTCCCCCCGAAGAATATAGATATTTGAGGGAAGCCGGCTTCATCACGGCACTACCTTGTTCGCAAGCAGCCTGAACATATCGTTGTACATCACAAGCGCCATCAGGGCCAGCAGCAGCGCTATGCCGATCCTCTGCGAAACGGCGATAGCGGTTTCGCTGACAGGCCTGCCTCTTACCGCTTCGATCGCCATGAAGAGCAGATGCCCTCCGTCGAGCACAGGAATGGGCAGCAGATTGAGCACGCCGAGGTTTACGCTGACAAGGGCCATAAACAGAAAATATGTTATCGCGCCGGCAGAGGCTGCCTTGCTTGATTCGGAAAAGATGCTGATCGGGCCTCCAAGGTTCTTGAAAGATATTTCGCCGCTCAGCGTCATCCAGAGAGAATCGAATATGACCGTGCCCATCTTGTAAGTTGCATAAACACCCTTTGCCGGAGCATCTATCGGGGAACGGCTTTCTACAATAGTATAAAGCCCATGACCGGTCTTCTTAATCCCTATGCGGCCCACGCTTATAGTTTTGCCCGATTTGGTGGTCTGGCTGACAGCCAGCGGGGTAACAGTATACTTGAGCTGTTCCTGTCCCCGCTGCACAGTAAGCTCCAGGGGTTTGCCCGGATTAAGGCCCACCATATTTACTATATCAATCCAGGTGTTGATTTCGGCATTGCCGATCCTGATGATCTTGTCGCCTTTTTGAAGGCCTGCCAGTGCCGCCGGATATCCCGGTTCCACTTCATCAACTACGGGCATAAGGTTTTTGAGATCGGGCACAGGCACTTCGATACCGACAGCAAGCAGTGAAGTATAAAGCACAAATGTTAGCAGTATGTTGAACAAAGGGCCTGCCAGCACTATCATGGCCTTTTTCACCAGCTGCTGGGCCTTGAAGGAACGTCCCGCATCTTCCGTGCTGACTTCATCGCCGACGTCTTCCCCGTACATTTTGACGTATCCGCCGAGCGGCAGCAGCGATATCAGGTATTCAGTCTCCCCTATCTTCCTGCCTATAACACGCGGTCCGAAACCCAACGAAAATTTCAGGACCTTGACCCCGCTGATTTTGGCAAAGACAAAATGGCCCAGTTCATGGACGAAAATAAGCACTCCGAAAAGCACTATAGCCAGTAAAAAACTCACCTCTTCATTACCTCCGCCGCTTTTGCCCTGGCCCACCGGTCCGCTTCAAGTACTATGTCCAGTTGCATAGCCTCGTTCACTTCGTGGGCATCCATAACCACTCCTATTATATCAGGTATAGCTGTAAAGCCTATCAGTCCGTCCAGAAATGCGTGCACAGCTACTTCGTTCGAGGCATTCAGCACCGCAGGCATTGTGCCCCCACTTCTTGCTGCAGAATACGCAAGATTAAGGCATGGGAACGCCTCCGTATCCGGTTTGTGAAAAGTGAGTCCCCGGAGTTCTTCCCATCGAAGGGGCGCCATGACTTCATGAAGCCTTTCCGGGAACGACAACGCATAGGCGATAGGCCCTTTCATGTCAGGATTCGAGAGCTGAGCCATGCAACTCCCATCGGCAAACTCGACGATCGAATGCACAATGCTTTGGGGATGGATGAGCACATCGATCCTGTCCAGAGATATGCCGAAGAGCGCTCGTGCCTCAATCACCTCCAACCCTTTGTTCATAAGCGTAGCCGAATCGATGGATATCTTTCTCCCCATCTGCCAGTTCGGATGCCGCAGTGCGTCGGCAGCCGAAATATTCAGCAGCTCGTCCGCCTTTCTGCCCCAAAAAGGTCCTCCTGACGCCGTAAGAATCAGTCTCCTTATTGAATCCTTCCTGCTGCCGTTCATGCACTGGAAAAGCGCGCTGTGTTCACTGTCCACAGGCAGCAGCCTGGAACCGGATTTCTCGAGTGCAGCATTAATGATGTCCCCGGCGATGACGAGCGTCTCTTTGTTGGCAAGGGCAATGTCTTTTCCCGCCTTTACAGCGGCCAGAGTCGGAACCAGGCCTGCCGAACCGACGATGGAGGATATGACTGTATCCGCGTCTTTCATTGCCGCCACTGTGCTGACGCCATCGATTCCGCAGAGGACTTCCGCCGGCATTTCCTGTCTGGTGAGCTCAGACTTCAAAGTGCTGCAACTTTCAGGATCCGAAACCGCGACCAGCTGCGGCCTGAATTCGCGGATTTGCTCTTTTAAAAGCCCGACGTTCTTCCCCGCGGCAAGGCCTACGACCCTGAAACGATCCGGAAACCGGGCAATTACGCTCAGTGCATTCCTGCCGATGGAGCCGGTGGACCCAAGTATGACGATATTCTTCATATGAGCAACTTCAATACGTAAAGGGCCGGTCCTGCGAAGAGGATGCTGTCGATCCTGTCAAGAACGCCCCCATGTCCGGGGATGAGACTGCCGGAGTCCTTTACGCCTGCATCACGCTTGAACATCGACTCCACAAGATCTCCGACTATCGTTACAGCACCGATGATTGCGCCAATCCACGCCAGCTTTGCCATTCCGACCCCTATGACCAGATAATGGCCGAAAACTACTGCAGCAAAAATGCCCCCGATAACCGATCCCACTGCGCCTTCGACCGTTTTGTTCGGGCTAACTTCCTTATACAGCTTTCTCCTTCCAATGCCGCTCCCGATATAATAAGCAAAGGTGTCGGAACTCCAGACGCAGAGGCACAACAAAAATATCCATTCATAGCCGTCAAGCCGAAGATACCACAGAGGCAAAAGCAGGGATGGGATATAAATGACGCCGACCACTGCCGGTGAAAGGTCCCTGAGCGCTAAGACAGGGCCTTTTTTCATGAAGAGCCTGGCCGATGCGATCAGCATAAAAATGAGAATAAAGGCCATTGTCATCGTCTTATCGCGATCAGGGCCGGACACAAAAAAAGCGGATCCCATCAGAAGAATCCCGCCGGTTATGCCGACCAGAGACATCGATCCGGTCGTCCTGTACATTGCGTGGAACTCATGCTGAGCAAGCGCGGATATGACCGCCAGCAGGACCAGGAAAAATGCCGGCGGCAATTTTACAACATAAAAGTACAGAAGCGGGACGGCAATTAAGGCAACTATTACTCTTTTCAGATGCATTGAAAATTTCCGCCCTTGACCTTGCCGAAACGTCTGTCCCTCATCTGGTACTGATAGATTGCCTCCAGGAATTCCTCGCGGGAGAAATCAGGCCACAGGGTGTTAGTGAAAAAAAACTCAGAGTATGCCGATTGCCATAACAGAAAGTTGCTCAGACGCTGCTCGCCGCTTGTTCTAATGATCAAATCCGGATCCGGAGCGCCGTCGGTATCCATCAGGCAGCCGAGCTTTTCTTCCGTTATATCGCTGGCGTCTCCGGCGGAGACAAGCAGTCTCTTTACCGCCCTGACAATCTCGTCCCTTCCACCGTAACTCAGGGCGCAATGCACCACCATCCGCGAATTCTTCTCTGTGGTATTTTCGACATGCCCTATCAGGTCCCTGATATGCGCGGAAAGTTTTGCCCTGTTCCCTATCACCCTGAACCGTATGTTCTCTTTCATAAAGTTGTCGAGATCGTTGATCAGAAATGTTTCGAGAAGGCTCATTATCACTGATATTTCCGACTCAGGTCTTTTCCAGTTTTCGAGTGAGAAGGCATACATAGAGAGCGCTTTAATGCCGATGCCGCATGCGGCGCGCACGATTTCAGAGGCCCTTTCCACGCCTCTCTTATGCCCTTCCGAACGGGGCAGCCCGCGCATTTCAGCCCAGCGGCCGTTGCCGTCCATAATTATTCCCACATGATTCGGAATCGCTCTTTCCATCACCGGACCACCTTAGCGGCGAAAGCTATCTGCCCTTTGTAGAAAAGATATAGAGCTTAATGCCCATGGGATTTTTGCCTTTGAGCAGGTCCTTGGCATTGCTCAGCAGATAAGGCTTCACAAGCACGATCAACCTGTCGTTGACTACTGTATAGTCGAGAATATTGCCGCTGATCTCCTCAAGGAAACTTGACTCTTCCACCGAGATGCCGTTCCACCAGAAACTCCTGAGTTCAGACGAAGAATATCCTATGCTTCTGGCAAAGTTGAGCATCGATTTGCGTTTCGGGGCAATGACCTCTGCATTGTTGGATACAAGCCGGTCTTTCAAAGTCCAGTTGCCCTTTTCTATCATCAGATTACCTGATTCCTTCTTATACGCGTCAGCGAAACCGCCGAAGTCCTCATTGCTGACCCATGTCCTGACGCCCTTGTCGTTATAGAAGTTGAGGAAGCCGTTCTCGTCCCATGCAAAAAGCGCGCGACGTCCATCCGGAGCATAAACGTACTGGAAATCGTAAATGTTGACGCCCTGCGGCAACTTTATGTCCGCACCTTTCTTAAAGCTCCCGTTATCATAATCGAGAGCATACATCTTGCCTTCGAAGCCCTCTCCTTCGGAAAAGCTCTGGGCTACGATACCGTTTTCAACCTTGCGGAGAAAGATATCGTCAGCCTGCCATATAAGCTTGAAAACACCGCCTTCCAGCGCATATATATAAGAGCGTACAAGCGTGCGCGAGCCCGGCTGGCGTTTGGCGAGCATTGAATCACCCGTCGGCGCCGTAACAGGCCTGCCGTTGGACATGGTTGTCACAAGAAGGACATCGCGGCCGTTTTTTCTGGCATCAACAGAATCGGTCCACAATATTTCGCCGGTACCGGGAGGATCGAATTCCCACAGAAGCTTGAGATCCATGTCGGGCTTGTAGACGCCGACATGGTCGCCTGATGCAAGAACGATGTCGGGGCTCGCATCTCCGTCAAAGTCGCCTACTGTCAGCCGTCTGGCCGCAAAAGGCATCTTATAGGTCAGCAGGGCCTCGCCCTCGCGGGGGGCAAACGCCCCTGCAGAAAACTTCAGCTGCTTGACGGCAGCTACGTGAACAGAGGTCTTTGCTTCTGAAAACTGTTTTCCGTCGCTGACCCAGTACAACTTCTGCGTCATCTCGACAGCTGTCTTCGCCTCTTCCGAACTGAGCACCAGCGCAACTTCGGCGCCCTTTGTCCTGGCATCTGAAATCACCTCTGCAGGCGTGGCGTTCTGAAGAGCGGTATCTATGAGTTCGAAGCGTCCCGAGTCGAGCAGCAAATGATAGTAGGCATCTCCGAGGTACCAGTCTATGTTGCCCTGATAAAACAGCAGCCTGATCTTTCGTGCCGGGATCTTAATCTTGGCCCCGGCAAAATCCTCGGGCCTGCCGGATAGAACTGAGCCTTTAGAGGAAACATTCTCCGCTGCAACGACTTCAAAGGTGCCGACCGGCATCTGCACATTGCCCATCTGCTCCTTCGTCACCGGATGAATAAACGGCGCCCCTTCCTTGAAGGCCGTTATTCTCATTCCGGCCTTAACCGACGCAGCCCTGCCCTTGTCGATAACTACAGACTGTCCGACTACTGAAGAAACGTTGCCCGTAAGCGGAACAAAGTATGAGAGGATATCATCCTTGAGCGCATTGAGAGAAGAGCCGAGCGCGGTAGCGGACGGTTCGCTCTTTTGTGCGGCATCGCCGGCCACGGGCATCACGGTCAAGGCACAAAACACCAACAGCAAGATAGAAATGACCTTCTTTATCATGGATGTTAAACACCCCCCGATCAATCTGAAAAATGCAAATATCAGTTTAAAATATGGGCCGAATATAAGTCAAAACGCTTGACTAAAACCGGCCTTTAAGGTTTTAATAAATTTCATGAAAAAAATATCCCTGGTTTTCATATCGGTATGCTCACTCCTGATCGTCGCCCTACTGTCGGGCTGCGGTAAGAAAGAGGTGAAACCCGAAGCGGCCTATGACCCGGAAAAGTACCTGACTAATGCCGATACCCTGGTCAGCGAAAAGAAATATGACGATGCCCGCAAGGTGCTGCTGGAGGTCAAGAACAGGGATTCCCAGAAAAAATACGGGGCGCTGGCTCAGCTTAAGATAGCGGACAGTTATGCCAAAGAGGGCGAGCCCGATCTCGCCATATCCGAGTACCGCAAATTCATAGAAAATTATCCGGACAATCAATTCGCCTCCTATGCTCAGTATCAGATAGCGATGGCCTACTATTCACAGATTGAGTCCCCCGACAGGGGCACCGGCGCAGCCAAAAGCGCTCTCATAGAGTTCAACCGGCTCAAGCAGCTATATCCCCGAAACCCTTACCGCGATATCGTGGAACTCAGGATCGAAAAGGCCCAAAATACCATTGCAGACGGCGACTTCATGATCGGAGAATTCTATTACAAAAAGGAATCCTATCAGGCAGCTCTCGGCAGGCTTGAGGGGCTGCTGGTGAAATATCCCGACTATAAGAAAGCTGACCAGACGCTGCTGCTGATAGGCAAATCATACGGCGCCCTGAAGATGAATGATAAGGCCAAAGAGACCTTTAACCGGCTGATACAAAAGTATCCTGCAAGCGATGCCGCAAAAGAGGCTTCAAAACTCGTTTCCCGGTAGCAAGGGGCGTATCGCAAAGGGGCCCCACAGTTTGCAGCCGAACTATTATCCCGCCTATCTGGACCTCAAAGGGAAGAAATGCGTGGTCGTCGGGGGCGGCAGGGTAGCGGAAAGAAAAATAAGAGCGCTCTTAAAAGCCGGCGCAGCGGTCTATACAATAAGCCCTGAGCTAACACCGCCGCTTAAGCGGCTCAAGGCTGCCGGCAGCATAAGGCATTCGGCCCGGGCATACAAGAAAGGCGACTTAAAGGGCGCATGGCTGGCGATCGCGGCGACTTCCGATGAAACGATCAACAAAGCAGTTTCAAGGGATGCGCCGTTTCTCGTCAATGTGGTGGATGCCCCTGAGCTGGCAAACTTTATTGCGCCGGCCGTAGTGCAAAGCGGCCCTTTGCAGATAGCGGTTTCAACAGGTGGATCGAGCCCGGCCATGGCTGCATCGATCAGGCGTGAGCTTGATCTGCTTTTCGGGAAGGATATCGGCCAATATGCAAGTTTCATCGGCGGCCTGCGGAAAAAACTCCTTGAACGCATATCGACTCAGCAGGAAAGAGAAGACTTCTTCAGGATTGCAGGGTCGCCGAAGCTACTGAATCTGGTCCGTAACAAGGGATTCAATGCAGCAAAAAAAAAGATCATGCGGGAGTTGTCGCGCCTTGAGGAGCTGAAGTGATCAACGTCGGCGTCATCGGAGTGGGGTACCTTGGGCAGCATCACGCCCGGATTTATTCCGGTCTTGATGGCGTGAGGCTCGCTGCTGTCGTTGATTCCGACTTGAAAAGGGCGGAGGAGATATCCGCTAAATATGGCGGTACGGCCTTTTCAGATCATCGCGATGCCATGGGACTCGTCGATGCATTCAGCATCGCCGCCCCTACCACGCTTCATCATAGACTCGCGGTCGATTGCCTCAGGGCGGGCAAGCATATCCTGATCGAAAAGCCGATAGCAGCGACCATCGAGGAAGCGGACGACATAATCTCCAAAGCCGGTGAGTCCGGCGTCGTCGTGCAGGTGGGCCATCTTGAAAGGTTTAACCCTGCCGTCCAATCTCTTTTCTCACTGATCACGCAGCCGGTTTTCTTTGAGGCCGAGAGATTGTCTCCCTTCCTCGGCAGGGGTATAGACGTTGACATAACCCTGGATCTCATGATCCATGACATAGACATTATACTGGCCATTCTTGCCCACGGAGGGACGGCACCCGATGTCAAAGACATAAAGGCTTCGGCTGCAAAGGTGCTTACAGCCAACATCGACGAGGCAAATGCATGGTTCGAGTTTGAAAATGGAGCGCAGGCCCGCCTTACCGCCAGCAGACTTTCTTTCGAGAAGTCCCGGAAGCTGAAGATCTTCCAGGGTGACTCGTTTCTGCTTGTTGATTACCAAAGCATGGAGATCAAGCGCTTTTCTAACGACAATGGTAGAATAATGTCCGAGACAATTCCAGTGGCGAAGCACGAGCCGCTGAAGGAAGAGCTTAGGGACTTCATCGGGTGCATAACCGGCGGGCGCAGGCCGCTGGTTTCGGCGGCGGATGGAAGAAACGCCCTGAAGATCGCCATGATGATCGGGCAAATGATACCGGAAGTGAAAACCAGGAAAGGACAGGTGCCGAGGCCGTAATGCGGCATAAAGGGGTGCAAACACAATGATACCGATGCTCGATCTGAAAAAGCAGTATCTGGAGATAAAGGACGAAATCCTCTCGGCGATAAACGAGGTGCTCGAAAGCTCTCAGTATGTGCTGGGGAAAAAAGGAGCGGCCCTCGAAGAGAAGATTAAAGCATATCACGGAGTGAATGAGGCGATAGGCGTGGCATCGGGTACCGACGCCCTTCACCTGGCTGTCCGCGCTCTGGGGATAGGGCCGGGAGACGAGGTCATTACCTCGCCCTTCACCTTTTTTGCGACTGCCGAAGCCATACTGTATGTAGGCGCAAAGCCCGTCTTTGCGGACATCCAACCAGACACGATGAACATCGATCCCCTTTCGGCGGAAAAGCATATCACGAAGAAGACAAAGGCAATTCTGCCTGTGCACATATTCGGGCATCCGGCAGACATGAGCGGCATCATGGACCTGGCGAGGGCAAACCGGCTAAAGGTCGTCGAAGACTGCGCGCAGTCTTTCGGCTCGTCCCTTAACGGCAGAAAGACCGGGAGTTTCGGAGATGCAGCCTGTTTCAGTTTTTACCCCAGCAAGAACCTCGGCGCATACGGAGACGGAGGAATGCTTATCCTCAACGACCACGAGGCAGCAGAGATCGTGAGGAAATTGAGAAACCACGGCTCCAAAGGCGGGTACCGCCATGAATGCCTCGGCTATAACAGCAGACTCGATGAATTACAGGCTGCCATACTCCTGACAAAAATGAAAAGGATAGACGATTATAATGCCAGCCGGAGGGCCAAGGCCGCCCTGTACACCAAATTGCTGTCCGGCATATTAACATGTCCCGTGGAAAAAGAAGGCGCGGTGCATGTCTACCATCAGTATACGATCAGAAGTAACAGGCGGGATGACGTTCAGAAATTTCTGCGCGATCGGGAAATGCCGTCTGTCGTTTATTATCCGATACCCCTGCACATGCAAGAGGCCCTGAAGTTTCTCGGACACAAAGAGGGCGATTTCCCGGTAACGGAGGCGGTTTCGCGCGAGGTGCTTTCTCTGCCGATTTATCCGGAGCTGGACGAAAAGGACATCCGCCTAATCTCAGAAACTATCCGTCAATGCCTGGCTTAACGGCAGAAAGGGTAATGATAATAGCCGGAGAGAGTTCCGGCGAGCTTTATGGGGCCTACCTGGCGAAAGCCATCAGACGTATATCTCCGGAGGCTCGGATTGCGGGAGTCGGCGGAGACCGGATGGCCGCGGCAGGCGTGGAGTTGATGTCCAGGATATCAAGCTCTTTCGGACTGGTCGAGGCTATAAGGACATACAGGGAACTCAAAAAGACTTTTAATAAGACCGTTGCAGCACTTTCGACTTTCAAGCCTCAGGTGCTTGTGCTGATCGACTACCCCGATTTCAATCTGAGGCTTGCGGCGGAAGCAAGAAAAAGGTCCGTCAAGGTACTTTATTATGTAAGCCCGCAGGTATGGGCCTGGAGAAAAGGCCGCATAAATACTATCAGCAGGCTGGTGGACAAGATGGCCGTGATCCTCCCTTTTGAGGAAGGCATTTATCGCGAGACCGGGCTGAGCTGCGAGTTCGTCGGACATCCGGCGATGGACGAAATCGGCGATGTTATTGGGAGTGAAGGGTTCGCCGCATCCGACATAGGCTCAGCGGAACTGAAGACACGGTTCAAAGCCAGGCTCGGGCTTGATCCGAAGAAGCCGCTGATCACTGTCATGCCGGGCAGCAGGCGCCACGAAATATCAAAGCTGCTGCCTGTTCTGTCCTCAACAATCGCCGGGATAAACGAGAAATATCCGGACTATCAGTGCGTAATTCCCCTGGCGCCGAACATTGACGGCAGCCTCTTCAAAAGCGCCTCGATCCCGCCATCATGCCGCCTTCTCAGGGACAGCGCCATCGAAGCCCTTGCCGCCTCCGACGCCGCAATCATCGCTTCGGGGACATCCACTCTTCAGGCGGCCCTGCTTCAAACACCCATGGTAGTTGTATATAAACTTTCACCCCTTACTTTCTTTATCGGCAAACTAATAGTCAATGTCAAATATATAGGGCTGGTAAACCTCCTGCTGGAAAACTCGGTTTCAGACGATTCAGGCCTGAGGATGGCGGAGCTGCTCCAAGACAGCGCGTCGGCTGAAAACATTGTCGCCGAACTGACAAAGATTATCGATAGCCGCGCATACCGCGAAGACATGGCTTTCCAGCTCGTATCCGTCAGGAAGCTTTATTCAGACAAAAGGGCGTCTGCGCGCGTCGCGGAGATGGTACATGAGCTCTGCAATGTATCTTCTTTATAACATTCTGTATGCCCTGGCACTTGCTGTCATGCTGCCGCGAGAATACCTCAAAAGGCCGGGGCAGCTGAGGAACAGATGGTTCAGGGAGAGGCTGGGCCTTCCTACGGTATCACCTGATGTCCGCGGTGCCATATGGGTACATGCCGTATCGGTGGGCGAAGTCATTGCCTCTGTGCCTCTGATAAAAGGCCTGAAGGCGATGCACCCGGAGAGGCCGATAGTTATTTCCACCGTAACCGATACGGGTCAGAAGGTTGCAAATGAGAGGCTCGGAGACCTCGCGAAGATAATATATATCCCTTTTGACATGACGTTCGCTGTTGCAAATGCTTTCTCCCGACTGAGGCCTTCCCTCTTCATAATAATGGAGACCGAGCTCTGGCCTGTCATCATTCATTTTCTTAAAACGCGCGGCGTCCCGGTGCTGCTGATGAACGGAAGGCTTTCGGATAAATCGGTACGGGGCTATCGGAAGCTCGCGTTCTTTTTTGGACGCGTATTGAATGATATTTCCTTCTTCTGCATGCAGAACGATATATATGCGGAAAAAATACTCTCTTTAGGTGCGGCAAATGCTAATGTAGCTGCCATCGGCAACTTTAAGTTCGACACAAGGCCGCCGGCACCTGCACCAGGGTGGGCCGGAATGCTCACCCGGCCTGTCATCGTTGTAGGCAGCACACACAACCCTGAAGAAGAAATTGTCCTGGATCTTTTCGAACGACTGGCTCCCGAATACACTGGCCTTTCCATGATAATTGCGCCGCGGCATCCGGAGAGGTTCAACGAAGTGGAAGAAGTTGTCAGAAAAAGGAAACTGAGATATGTCAAGAGGTCTGAGATAACAAATATCGCGCAGCAGTCCGATGCAGGTGGGCCTTCCAATGCGCCTCTTCATACTATGGTGATCATACTCAACGCCATGGGCGAGCTTTCGTCCGTATACGGAGCTGCCGACATTGCCGTTATGGGAGGCAGCTTTATCGGGCACGGCGGACAGAACCCGCTTGAGCCTGCCTATTGGGGCAAGCCCATAGTCTGCGGTCCGCACATGGAAAATTTTCCATTCATAAATGAATTCTACCTGAAGGGCGCAGCTGTTTCAGCAGACAGGGACACGCTTTTCGGCACTGTCAGAAAGCTTCTCTCATCGCCTGAAACGGCGGACAACATGGGGAAGAGTGCCAGAACCCTGTACGACAGAAATGCAGGCGCCACCGATCGGGCATTGGAAATTATCAGAAGGTTTCTTTAAGGCGCCTTTTTCCGCCGGGCGTGCATTTCCCGCGCCGGCAGCGTTGCAACAGGCGTGTCGTTCAGGTAAAATCTAGTAGGGCCTGCTGTCTGGGGGGATCAGGCCAGCCGGACTATTTATAGCGCTATCATGGAAGATGATAAGATAAATATCGCGCGGAATTATTTCAAGGCAATCCTGAAAGCAAAAAAAATGCTTCAGATTTATCCCTCGAACAATATCATATATCGGTCCGCCCTCAAGGAAGCCTATACCATCGCAACCCAATATCTGAACCATTACGGAGACCTTACCTGCCGCATAAAGCCGTCGGAAATCCAGCTCGAATCGGAGACGGTATATGAGAGTACAGGCAAGACCGACAACCTGGCGCTTTTTTTCTTCAAGGAGGGGATCAGCGATATTGCGTTCAAAGAAGGCCTGCCGGAGACTGAGCTCGAAGAACTGCTGCGGTTGTTAGGCGTTGACTATGAAAGAGAGGATACTTTATCTGACTTTCTTTCAGCTGTTTGGGAGCATGGGTTCGAGTATATAAAGTTCACGATAGATGAGCTCGTCTTTTCCGAAGGGGGCGGCAGCGGTGACGGACTGCCCGGCGAAGGCACATTGCCGCTTCAGCTCTCTTCGATGGACGGCCAGTCGGAAGGGGCAGGCACTCTATTTCTGTCGGGCGTCCAGGAGCAGGGGGACGTCATGACTGAAGGCGGAATCGCCGGAGATGGGACCGCAGCCGGCATCCGCCAGGATGATAATGTGCTTAGGGCATACAACGACGCCCTTGCGGGCGATGAGGTCGTTATGCCGTCCATAGGCGAGCTGACGCCTGAGGAGAGAGAACTTCTGGTCGCAGAAATGAACAGAGACCCCGCTGAGAAAAGTGACCAGCTTATTCAAATCCTCCTGACCCTGCTTATGGAATCGCGCAACGCTGTCGAAGCGGAAAAAATAGCCAAATCGATCGAGGACGTCATCTTCTTCTCCATCAGGAAAAACGAGCTGAGTCCGGCGCTTATAACGCTGGGCTGGATTCGGCAGGTAAAGTCTGATGGGGAGGACAGAGCCGAGATCAGGGAACAGCTGGACCACATGCTGTCCTTTTGCGGATCACCCCAGGTCATGGAGATTCTCGGACATATGCTGGATACCTCAAAAGAGATCAACGAGGGACTTCTGCAGGAATATGCGAGCCACCTTGGAGGAGAATCGGCGGACGCGTTCATCGCCCTGCTTGAACACCTTCAGAGCATACATGCGCGGCGCATAGTCAACAACATCCTGATCCTGCTGGGCAAGGATAACATCAAGGCCTTGAGCGATCGCCTAAAGGACCCGACCTGGTATGTAGTTAGAAATATGGTGTATGTCCTGCGCAATATAGGCAATAGCTCGCTCCTGGAAGATATCCTTTCAGTAGCAAGGCACGAACATCCCCGGGTACGATTGGAGGTTGTAAAAGCCCTGAACGACTTCAAGAGCGTCAGGGCACTGGAAGCGCTCAGAGACTATTTCGACGATTTCGATGCGACAGTTCGGTTGTCGGCTATAGCCGTCATCGGCAACATGGCAAAAGACAATACCGGCGCACGGCTGTATGCGCGGGATGTGCTGATTGGAAAAATCAGGTCGAAGGGGTTCGAAGAGCGTGACTTCAGAGAAAAAAAGTCGTTTCATGAGACGCTGGCAATGTTCCATGACAAAGATGCCGATGCCTTCATGCTGGAGACCTTAAAGAAAAAGAGCCTTTTTGGAGGAAAAAAACTGGCTGAATCCAAGGCTTGCGCTGCACATTATCTTGGGCTGGCAGGGGCGCAGGAGGCAAGCCCTGTCCTCCAAAAACTGTGCAGGTCTTCAGAGTCGCTGCTCAGGGAACATGCTATAGCTGCCTTGCAGAGGTTGAAAGATGAATAAACCGCGCCCGCAGGCAATAAAGGAAGCAAAGGACATAATCAACAGGCTTGCGATCATGCTCAAGATCAGCCAGAACTACAACGTCGACAATGAGGCCGTCGTTAAGTCCGTAGACTCATTTATCGATGCAGTCAGGCCGGTAGCAAATTCCGAAAATCTCGTTAAGATAGAGCTTCTGGGCGAGTATTTTCATTTCAACGATGCCAGAGTAAGATACTCGGTGCAATATTATGTCAATTTCGATTTTCTGATTGCCGAATTCCGCAAGCGCAGCATGGGAAGCATCACATTGAGCGGAGACATCAACCGCCGCGACATGCAGGATTTCATCAGATCATTTCTGTCATGCCTCTCGACCGATTCGCCGTATATCACGCTAAAGGGAAGCACGGACACTATTGAATCCGTCAACATCGGGCCCATTAAGCAGGTTAAAGAAGACAATCTGCTCGACAGGCGTCAGGCGCTCAGGCGGACCTATTTCAATGCAGTCTCGCAATTAAGGTCAGCCACCGGCCGTGCGAGAACAGGCGAAAAGATCGATCTGAGAAGGGCGCGTCTGGTTGTCAATTCGATTATCGATCTCATAATGCAGGAAGAGCAGATGATGCTGAGCATGACTGCTATTAAGGATTATGATGAATACACCTATTATCATTCCGTAAATGTAAGCATACTCTCCATCGCAGTAGGGATGAAGCTGGGTCTCAACCGAAAGAAGTTGTCGGAACTCGGCATATCGGCCTTTCTCCATGACATCGGCAAGGTGACCATTCCGGACGAGATACTCAACAAGCCCACGCAATTTGACGACAGGGAATGGGCGATTATGAAGAGCCATCCGAACCAGGGACTGCTGACAATACTCGGCAACATGAAACTTGAGTCGTTCACCATCAGAAGCGCCATCGTCGCATATGAGCATCACCGCAATTTCGACGGCTCGGGATATCCCCCTCTGCCTGCCGATCTTCAGCTGGACCTCTATGCCAATATCGTGACAATAGCGGACAGGTTTGATGCGATGACGTCGGCAAGGGTGTATTCGCGGGTTCCCAGACCTCCTGAAGAGGCCCTCCGCATACTTACTGAGAGCGCCGGGCAGGAGGTGGACCCGGTGCTTATCAAGCTTTTTGTCAAGATCATCGGGGTGTTCCCAATAGGGACACTGGTTGCGCTCGATACCCTGGAACTGGGAGTTGTATATCGCGGGAACCCGGAAGCCCCTCACAGGCCGATGCTGGTCATCATTGCGGACGGCAGCGGCAGAAAAGTCGAGGGTATACTTGCCGACCTTACAGACCGCAGATTGGATGGCCGCTATCGCCGGACCATAAAGAAGACCCTGGATGCAAACAGGTACAATCTGAACATATCCGAATACCTGCTCGAAGCATACGCATGAGGGTAGTAGAGTTTCTTTACCACCTCGGCTATGCGGCCAAGAAGAGAATTGTGCTTGCCCGCAGAAAGAGACTGCCGGCCAAGGTGATCAGCATAGGAAATCTCACGGTCGGAGGCACAGGCAAGACGCCGGCTGCGATTGCGGTCGCAGAGGAAGCAAAGAACAGAGGTTATCAGCCGATCATTCTTACGCGCGGGTATATGGGGAATGCCCGTGGCCCATGTTTTGTCAGCGACGGCGCCGACATTCTGCTTAATGCGGAACAGGCTGGTGATGAGCCTCTCGTAATGGCCCGCAGGTTGAAGAATGTTCCTGTGGTAAAATCTGCGGACCGGTACGAAGGCGGGCTGCTTGCACTCCGGCGTTTCGGAGACAGCGCTGAACGTCCGCTGCTTTTCATACTGGATGACGGATTCCAGCACTGGATGCTGCACAGGGACGCAGATGTCGTGCTGGTGGATGGTCAAACAGGCTTCGGCAACGGGAAGATGCTGCCGGTCGGGCCTTTGCGCGGCCCGCTTTCCGAACTGAAGGATGCGGATATCCTCGTCATTACGAAGACAAGAAATGAACAACTGGCCGACAACATTCGCAAGGTAAACCCTGAAGCACCAATATTCTTTGCAACCCATGAGATTACCGGCCTGGTGCGGCCCGATGGGGAAACCGTTGATCGTGCGGTTCTTAAGAATAAGAAGGTGCTGGCATTTTGCGGCATCGCAAATCCGGGCTCCTTCCGAAAAACTATATCTCGTTTTGGCTGCGAGGTAGTCGAACTCAGACAATTTCGCGATCATCACCGCTATAACGAAAAAGAGTTAAGGAACATGGAGGCAAAGGCCCGAGAGCTGGGAGCTGAGTTTCTACTGACAACCGAGAAAGACATGGTTAAGTTAATAGAATTGAGCAGCGCGCCTGCAAACCTGCTTTCGGTTGAAATCGGCTTCTGCGCCGATGCGGGGTTCTATGAACAGCTTTTCAAACTGGCAGCAGGTTAGACTAAGTAGACTAAGAATCCGCTGCTATTTGTCGTCATCTTCCTTTTTCCTGATCTTTTCAGAGAAGACGAGTATGCTGCCGTTGCAGTCCATCATTGAAAACTCATTCATTCCGTAGAAAGTCGGGTAAAGATGCCTCATGATCTTAACCCGGTTCTTAACGGAATCATACAGCTCCTTGACGCCCTCTCCTTCAAGGTGGAACGTAAGAATGCCTGTTAGTCCCTGATTCATTTTTGCTGCATGTCCCGCTTTTGTCTGAAAAATGATCTCAACCTCGCCGCATTTCATCAGCGCCCAGTCGATCTGGTTCAACGAAGGCACCGTCAGCACAAGCTCGAAACCAAGCATGTCCCGATAAAAAGCAATTGTCGCTTTAATGTCCTCAACCGTCATGGCAGGGGTTATTTTATTCAGTATCATTTTATGAATACTCCTCCAGGTAGCGGGCTGTGTGAGATAACGGAGCTGCCCGCAGGTCCTCGGGCGTACCTTCAAAAACAACCGAACCGCCCTTGTCCCCTCCTTCAGGACCGAGATCAATGATCCAGTCCGCTCTTCTTATGATATCAAGATTGTGCTCGATGATTACAACAGTATTGCCCGAATCGACCAGTCTGCGGATTATCTCCATGAGCATGAGCACGTCGTCATGGTGCAGCCCGACCGTCGGCTCGTCAAGTATATAAAGCACCCCGCGCGCCGATACCCTGGACAGTTCGGCGCATATCTTCAGCCTTTGTGCCTCTCCGCCCGACAGGGTAGTAGCAGGCTGCCCAAGCACCAGGTATCCGAGCCCGATGCTCCTGAGCATCTCCATGCGGGAACAGATCTCAGGCACCCCGTCAAAGAAAGAATATGCCTCATCAACCGTCATCCTAAGTATGTCGCTGATGTTCTTGCCCCGATATGTTACGCGCAATGTCTCTTCCCTGTATCTTCGGCCTTTGCAGTCCTCGCAACGGACATAAATGTCTTCGAAGAAATACATCTCCATCTTCTGATATCCTTCGCCTTTGCAGGTTTCGCACCGACCGCCGGGCATGTTGAACGAGAAAAAGCCAGGGGTATAGCCGTGCGCCCTCGCTTCGGGCTGCTGAGAAAACAGCTTGCGTATGGGCTCGAATATCTTCAGGTATGTCAGCGGGTTCGATCTTGGGGTCCTGCCCACCGGGCTCTGATCGATCAGTCTTACACCCTTTAGCTTGTCCAGACCCTCGATCTTCGAATACGGCAGGGGCGGATCGGCTTCTAGCCTGAAATGGCGCGCAACAGCGTTGTAAAGCGTCTCTACAATGAGACTGCTCTTGCCGGAACCGGATACGCCTGACACTACTGTTAGCGCCTCAAGGGGGATTCTAACCTCGATGTCCGAAAGATTATTGCCAGATGCGCCCGATAAGGCAATAAAACGGCCAGGCAGCCCGGATTGCTTTGTTGCAATATATCTTGAGACGGTATCTTTATGCATGCCGCGCAAATATCTGGCCGTTCTCGTGTCAGCCTTCATGAAGTCTTTTATGGGGCCTGAAAACACTATATTGCCGCCCATATGCCCGCCTCCGGGGCCAAGTTCCACAACCCAGTCGCTGGATGCTATCATGTCCTTGTCATGCTCGACCACGATAATGGTATTGCCGAGCGATGCCAACTGGCACATGATGTCCGCGATGCGCCTGGTATCGCGGGGATGCAGGCCGATTGTAGGCTCGTCGAGCACATAGAGCGTTCCGGTCAGGGCCGAGGCGAGTTGATTGGAAAGGTTAACCCTCTGGTATTCGCCGCCTGACAGGGTCTTTGCCTGCCTTGACGGGGTCAGATAATCGAGCCCGACCTTGATAAGAAAGTCGAGCTTCAGCATTATCTGCTTGATCGCCTCCCGCGCGATGTCCCGCTGCATTGGCGACAGTTGGAGCCTGGAAAACCATACGGCCAGTTGTCCCACAGGCTTGCGGGAAAGGTCGGCTATGTCCAGCCCGTCGAGCTTATAGACCAGCGCTTCATCGCAAAGCCTCTTGCCCCCACATTTCGGGCAGGTGACAGGACTTCTGAAGCGGCTCAGCAATACCCTTACATGAAGCTTGTATCTCTTGTTTTCGAGTTCCTCAAAAAATGCGTTGACACCGTGAAACTTGCCGTTGCCGTTGAACACGATCCTTCTTGCATCATCGGACAGCCGGTTGTACGGCAGCGTAACATCGACGCCCGCCTTTTTCGCTCCCTTGACGAGCTGGTCTTTCCACCAGCGATATCCGGGTCTTTCCCATAGCTCGATTGCGCCTTCGGAAATGGACAGATGCTTATCGGTGACGATCAGGTCTTCGTCGTATTTAAGGATATTACCGAATCCCTTGCACTCAGGGCAGGCGCAAAGCGGATGGTTGAATGAAAAAAGCATGGGCGACGCCTCCGGCACCGTGATACCGCAATCATCGCACATGTTTGCCGATGAAAACCGGAGCGGGGTCAAACTTATTCCGCCTACTTCCGCGCTTTGAACTATTACCACTGAAATATGCCCGTGACCTTCGCGCCAGGCGTTCTCTATCGAATCGGCAAGCCGCGGCTCATCCCTTATAATCAGCCGGTCAAGAACGACCGTGCAGGCACTACCGGCCGGTTGGATCGCGGACCCGGGCGCAACCGTTTCAATGTCCCTGACCTCTCCGTCAACCAGCAGTCTATGGAAGCCGCGGCTGACGAGAGATTCAGGCGCTTCATCCGTCTCAAATGTTATGAGCGCACGTTCATCTCTATAGCTCTCCAGAAGCTCCGCAACTATCTGTGCACTGTCCCATCTGCGGACTTCCTTGCCGCATTTTGGGCAGTACGGCACAGCAACCTTTGCATAAAGCACCCTGAACAGGTCGAAAAGTTCCGTCAAAGTCCCTACAGTGGAACGCGAGCCCTTGACGGGGTTCTTCTGTTCGAGCGCAATCGCAGGACGTATATTGCGTATGCTGTCTACGTCCGGTCGGTCAAGCTTTTCCAGAAAAAGGCGCGCATAAGTTGATAGCGATTCGATAAACCGCCACTGTCCTTCGGCAAAAATCGTGTCGAAGGCAAGCGACGACTTGCCCGATCCCGATACGCCGGTGACCGCAACAATCATGTTGTGAGGCAGTCTGAGATTCAGATTCCTGAGGTTGTTCTGCCGCGCCCCTTCTATGATCAATTCCCTTGCCGACATCCTGATATTTTAACATTTTGATTTCTTTGTTTTATAATTCAAGATGCAGACAGGGATACTGAATCGCATCACAGACGGAGCGAGGCTTTCGTTTGAAGACGCATTAGGGCTCTTCAGGAGCGACGACATATTCACAATTGGAAGATTCGCCGCCGAGGTCGCCCGGCAAAAGAACGGCGACAACGCTTATTTCATAGTGAACCGCCACATCAACCCTACGAATATTTGCGTGAACCGCTGCAAGTTCTGCGCATTCAGCCGATCAAAAGGAGAGGAAGGCACTTTCGAGCTTACAATAGATCAGATACTGGAGCGGCTGTCCGCTTCGCAAGGTTTTTCGGAAGTCCATATCGTCGGCGGCCTGCATCCTGATTGGCCGTTCGAGCATTATTTGACAATGATCTCCGCCATTCGACGTGGATTCCCGACCATCAACATCAAGGCCTTCACAGCTGTCGAGATAGACTATTTTTCGAGGATCAGCGGGTTGGGGCTCGATCAGGTCCTGAACAAACTCAAAGAAAGCGGGCTTCAGATCATGCCGGGCGGCGGCGCGGAGATATTTGCAGAGGGTATCAGAAATCAGCTTTGTCCTGAAAAGATATCTGGTGAGCGCTGGCGTGAGGTCATGGAGGCGGCGCACCGCATCGGGATAAGGACGAATGCCACGATGCTATACGGCCATCTGGAGACGCATGAAGACAGGGTAGACCACCTAATCAAGCTGCGCGAGCTGCAGGACAGGACCGGAGGCTTTCAGGCATTCATACCTCTGGCTTATCATCCTAAGAACACGGAGATCGGCGGCTTCTATTCGTCGGGCATCGACGATCTCAAAACCATCGCGATCAGCAGGCTGGTGCTGGACAACTTCGACCACATAAAGGCTTACTGGATAATGCTGGGGGAAAAGGTGTCCCAGACCGCCCTGCTGTTTGGCGCCGACGACCTGGACGGAACAATCATCGAAGAAAAGATAACCCACATGGCAGGGGCCATGACTGGCGAAGGAATGACCAGGGAAGACCTGATTTATCTGATAAAGAAGGCCGGGAAAACGCCTGTCGAGCGGGACGGGTTATACAACGAGATATGGAAAGAATAAGCAGGCAAAGGACACTTGAGCTCTTCAAAATCGCCGATCTTTTAGACCTTGGCGAGCGGGCCGATGGAATGAAGAAATCGCTCCATCCGGACGGCATGGTCACCTTCGTCGTAGACCGCAACATCAATTACACCAACGTCTGCATCAACCAGTGCAGGTTCTGTGCATTTTACAGGGATGCCGAGAGCGATGAGGCATATATCCTGTCTGAAGACGAACTCTTCAAAAAGATCGAAGAGACAATCGAGCTCGGCGGAACACAGATACTTATCCAGGGCGGGTTGCATCCCGATCTCGGACTTGACTATTATACCGCCCTGCTGAGATCTGTCAAGGCGCGATTCGATATCAATGTGCACGGCTTCTCGCCTCCCGAGGTGTGCTATCTTGCAAAAAAACATAATATGACTATCCGCGAAGCTGTCCGGATACTGAAAGAAGCCGGACTGGATTCGATTCCCGGGGGAGGCGCCGAGATCCTGTCTGACCGCGTAAGGGAGGTCCTGAGCCCGAAAAAAATAAAGTCGGGCGATTGGCTGAGGGTCATGGAAGAAGCCCACGGTCTCGGCATGAAGACAACTGCCACCATGATGTTCGGCAGCGTTGAAACGCCTGAAGACATAATCGAACACCTTGACGCCATCCGTTCGCTTCAGGACAGGACCGGTGGATTCACTGCGTTCATTCCATGGTCCTTTCAACCGGGCAATACAGAATTGGGCAGGGAGGCTGCGTCTCATCCTGCAACCGCGATCGATTACCTGCGCGTCCTGAGCATTTCGAGAATCTACCTGGACAATATCAGGAACGTTCAGGCTTCATGGGTTACACAGGGACTTAAACTCGCCCAGGTTGCACTCAGATTCGGCGCAAATGATTTCGGCTCTACAATGATCGAGGAAAATGTCGTGCGCGCCGCGGGGGTAAGTTACAGGGTCTCTAAGGAAGATATAATCAATGCAATAAAGGCTGCCGGCTTCCAGGCGGCGCAAAGAGACACGTACTACAATTTAGTCAGAAAATTCTAGGGGGGTGTTATGACTGATTCCCTTTATGACGTAATCATTATCGGAGGAGGCCCTGGAGGGTTGAGCGCAGCGCTTTATGCATCGAGGGCGAAACTTAAAACGCTTGTGCTTGATAAGTCCAAAACGGCAGGCTCTCTCGCATTCGCAAGTCTGATTGAAAATTATCCTGGACTGGAAAAACCGATGTCAGGAGGTGAGCTTCTCGATATCTTCAGGAAACAGGCTGAAGGCTTCGGCACGGAATACAAAGAGGCCCAGGTTATAGGCGTTTCGATAGGCGGAGAGGTAAAGGAGGTCTTCACCATGGAGGCGTCCTACCACGGCAAAACAGTGATAATAGCAACGGGCTCCATGGGCAGAAAGGCCGCCATCAGGGGTGAGGCGGAATTTCTTGGGCGGGGCGTAAGCTACTGCGCCATCTGCGATGCAGCATTTTTCAGAAGCAAGACCGTCTGCGTGCTGGGTGATTCCGAAGAGGCTGCAAAAGAGGCCGGCCTTCTGTCGCGTTTTGCAGAAACCGTCTATCTTATCTCTCCTACGAACAAGCTCAAAGTTGAAGATGATTACCCTGCCCTCAAGATTCCAAATGTCAAAGTGATGCTCGGTAAAGTTGTGGTTGCCATTGAAGGTGGAGAAACAGTTGAGCGCATCAGGATTAAGGCCGGCGGGTCTGAGAGCGAACTGGCCGTCGACGGTGTTTTCGTTTACCTTATGGGCAGTAAACCTATTGTTGACTTTCTGCAGGGCTCAGTGGAAGTGTCTGAAGAAGGCTGCATACTTACAAACCGGGAAATGGCGACTAATGTGCCCGGCGTCTTTTCTGCCGGAGACGTCACCTGCACTGAAGCCAGGCAGGTGGTAATAGCAGCTGCGCACGGGTGCCTTGCAGCGCTGTCCGCTGAAAAGTATATCTTCGGAAGAAAAAAAGCCAGGGCTGATTGGCACTGAAAAATGAATGATGACGATCTGAAGGTCATGGTCCTCAACTATATGGACGACGGGTACCTCGAGAACATTATAGACATGTTCAAACATGACGAGGCTCTATACCCTCTGGTCATCGACATGATTTCAGACGAGCGGGTAAGAGTAAGGCTGGGAGCGACAGCCCTTGTTGAAGAGCTTGTCAAAACTAACAGGAACTCTCTCATAAAGCTGATACCTGCCATCGCCGGTTTACTCGACGATCCCAATCCGACGCGGCGCGGTGATGCAGCATATCTGCTCGGCATCATACATCACACTGATGCGCTTCCTTATCTGCTGAAGGTCCGCAACGATGAGAACGTCTTTGCGCGGGAGATCATAATCGACTCCATACAGGATATAACGGGGAATAACTGATCTTAAGACGGTCCCGAAAGGGTGAAAAAAAGGAGAGGTGGGAGAATATCCACCCCTCCTTTTTTCGTAATCAGGAAAGCTTATTTAACGACAACCTCGAAATGAACCCGTCTGTTGGACTTCATGCACTCAGAGTTCTTGTTCTTTGCTGTCGGTTTCTCTTCGCAAAGAGGCCTGGTCTCGCCATAGGAAATTGTCGACATCCGGGACTCCTCGATTCCGCCTTCCTTGACCAGATACTCCTTTACTGCATTGGCCCTTCTCTCGCCCAGTCTCATATTGTACTCATCGGTCCCGTGCTGGCAGGTATTGCCCTCTATCCTCACTGCGATTCCGGGATTGGCCTTGATTACGGCAATATTCTTCTTCA
>Ga0187786_10000037_pt1 | contig 43494 bp, 42 predicted proteins | sample 0815_BV2_10_20_M_FD_132449 | JGI IMG/M metagenome (GOLD analysis project Ga0187786, IMG submission 132449) | Tropical peat soil microbial communities from peatlands in Department of Meta, Colombia - 0815_BV2_10_20_MG | ecosystem: Environmental > Terrestrial > Soil > Wetlands > Peat | place...
GAAGACTCCAAACTTATACTTTTGGAAAACGGCCGCATCAAGGGCTTTTCTATGAACTCGGTCTGCGCGGCAGGTACCGGCTCTTTCCTTGAGCAGCAATCCGAACGTCTGAGATTTTCTATTGAGGAGTTCAGCGAAATAGCGGCTCGTTCGAAGCGGCCATCCAAGATCGCCGGCAGATGCAGCGTGTTTGCAAAATCCGACATGATCCATCTGCAGCAGATAGCCACGCCGGTGGAAGACATCGTAGCTGGTCTCTGTTTTGCCGTGGCAAGAAACTTTAAAGGCAGCATTGCACAGGGCATCGACATCAAACCGCCGGTCTCTTTCCAGGGAGGCGTCGCAGCAAACAAGGGCATGGTGCGCGCTTTCAGGGAGATCTTCGAGCTTGACAATCTGGTCGTGCCGCCCGACTTCGCGCTGATGGGCGCAATAGGCGCTGCGCTTAAGGATATCGACGATGGAAAGTTGAATGCCTTCGACCTAAGAAAGCTTGAAGCGTTTCTTTCGGATTCCAAGAATTCGGAAAAGGGATATGCGCCGCTGGTAAATGCGGATGATGATTTCTTAGCGCGTCATATAAAAATCGCAGGGGCACAGCATGCCGTACCCGAAAACGGACAGGAAGCAGCCGTTACAATCCCCGCCTACCTCGGCATCGATATAGGCTCTATCAGTACGAATCTTGCTGTCATCGATGGGTCCGGCCTGCTGCTGGCCAAAAGATATCTGATGACGGCAGGCAGGCCTATAGAAGCGGTGATGCACGGGCTGAGTGAAATCTTCGGAGAGCTTGGCTGCACAGTCGATATAAAGGGCGTCGGCACTACAGGGTCCGGCAGATATATGATCGCTGATTACGTTGGTGCAGACATTGTGAAAAATGAAATTACCGCTCAGGCAACCGCCGCTATATTCATTGATCCCAAGGTCGATACCATCTTCGAAATAGGCGGGCAGGATTCCAAATATATTTCGATAAAAGACGGCATCATAGTGGATTTCGAGATGAACAAGGCCTGCGCAGCCGGCACCGGATCGTTTCTTGAAGAGCAAGCGGACAAACTCGATATTTCAGTTAAAGGAGAGTTTGCAGACGCTGCATTGAGATCCGGCAACCCATGCAGATTGGGCGAGCGCTGCACTGTATTTATGGAAAATTCACTGATGGCCAACCTCCAGAGGGGTCACAAGAAAGATGACCTTCTGGCAGGTCTTGCCTATTCCATTGTGCAAAATTATATTAACCGAGTGGTCGCCGGTAAACCTGTCGGCAAGAACATCTTTTTCCAGGGTGGAGTCGCCTTCAACAAAGCTGTTGTAGCAGCATTTGAAAAGTATGTTGGAGCGCGAGTGACAGTGCCTGCTAATCATGATGTTACCGGTGCCATAGGCATGGCGCTTTTAGCCATGAAGCATATGAAGTCGGCAGGTGCAGACGCCAAGACTGTCTTTAAGGGATTTGAACTGTCACAGCGTCAGTATGAGATTGACTCATTCGAATGCAAAGGATGCCCCAATGTTTGTGAGATCAATAGAGTTAAGGTCCAGGGGGATTCAGGAAACCTATTCTATGGGGGCAGGTGTGAAAAGTATGACATACGCCGCTCAAGGAAGTCTGATATCGTTGATCCTTTTTCTTTCCGTGAAGAGATGCTTTGGAAAGAACAGAAAACACGTGAGGAGCATCGTACCGGAAAAGAAAGGGCAAGGCTTGGTCTGCCCTATATATTCTTTCTTCACGATCAGCTTCCATTCTGGTCCACGCTGCTTTGGGAGCTTGGCTTCGAAGTCGTAGTATCGCCAAAGACCAACAAGCATATAGTCAACCTTGGGGTTGAGAATGTGCTTTCAGAGGCATGCTTCCCGGTAAAAGTTTCTCATGGTCATGTGAAATACCTCAAAGATCTCGGCGTAGATGCCCTGTTCGTGCCGAGCTTTATCAGCCTTAACAATGAGAGTAATGAATACAACCGTGGGTTATCATGCCCTCATACTCAAACAATACCCTACATAACAAAAGCAGCAATCGGCGGTTTGAAAATGCTTACCCCTATAATAGATTTCGAGAGAGGTAGCAGACATATTAAGAAGGAAATTAGAATCTCGCTTTCTGAGTATGGAATAAGTGTCTCAGACGTTAATCGCGCTTATGCTCATGCGCTGGCTGCACAGGATGATTTCAGGCGGTCGATCAAGAAAAACGGCAGCGAGATCATAAGGTCTGCAACGCCTGATCGGCCCGTAATCGTCATTATCGGCAGGGCATACAATGCTTATGATCCTGGTGTGAATCTTGAAATACCAAAAAAGCTTTCCCAAATCGGTGTCCTTTCCATGCCGATGGACTTCCTGCCGCTTGAAGAAGAGAGCGTAATGAACTCTTGGCCTAATATGTACTGGCGGTCAGGACAAAGAATTCTGAAAGCAGCACGCATGATCAGAAACAACCCGAGCCTCTTTGCAATATACATAGGCAATTTTTCATGCGGACCCGACTCATTTATCCTGAAATATTTCAAAGAGGAGATGGGGAACAAGCCATTTCTTCATGTCGAAATAGACGAGCACAGCGCTGATGCTGGTGCTATTACTCGATGCGAAGCTTTTTTGGACAGCATCGAACAGCAGCGGCGGGCAAACGGGAAAACTGAATACAGAGCAGAGGCCGGCCGTGCGTTTCAAGGATTCAGATCCTCCGAGCTGAAAAATCGGACCGTATATATTCCGCACATGGCAGCGCACGCCGTGGCAATAAGGGGGGCATTCGAAGCCTGCGGCATAAAAGCCGAGATGCTGCCTGAATCAGACCGGGAATCCGTTGATATAGGGCGCAGATACGTATCAGGCAAGGAATGCTATCCATATCTGATTACTGCCGGTGACATGCTAAAGAAAGTCTTGGCGTCTGATTTCAGGCCGGACCATTCTGCTTTCTTCATGCCATCGGGGAGCGGACCATGCCGCTTCGGACAATATAACGTATCACATAAGCTTATTTTAGAAAAGCTTGGTCTTAGAGATATCCCTATTTTTTCGCCCAATCAGGATGTCGAATTCTACCGGGAGTTAGGCATGGTTGGTCGCGACTTTACGATGACAGCATGGAAAGGTATAGTGGCATTCGAACTGCTGATCAAGTGTCTACACGAGACACGCCCCTACGAAAGATCCAGTGGGGAAACTGAGTCGCTTTATGATCTCTATTATAAAGAGATAGACAGGACTGTCGCTGGAAGCAACGGCAATATGGAGAATCTGCTGTCTGATATGAAGAGAGCTTTTGCAGCTGTGCCGAGGACTGATGAGAAAAAACCTCTCATCGGTGTCGTAGGCGAAATTTTTGTCCGCTCGCACCGATTTTCCAATGAAGATCTTATCAAGAAAATAGAGGCACTTGGAGGAGAAGTATGTCTAGCCTCAATGGAAGAGTGGATTTACTATGTCAACGCAATGTCATTACGAAAGGCCTTGATAAAAAAAGACAAGTCTGATATCATGAATATCTTTGCTAAGCGGTTTTTCCAGAAACGGATTGAACACAAGTATGCTAGACCGTTTAAGGGATTATTGAAATCACTGGCAGAGCCAGATACCAGGCTGCTGCTGGAAAAAGCAGCCCCTTATGTGCATGACTCATTTGAGGGCGAGACGGTATTGAGCATTGGCAAAGCTATCGATCTCGTTGAAAAGGGTGCTGCCGGGATAATAAATGCAATGCCTTTTGGCTGCATGCCGGGGACAATAGTGACCGCATTGCTCAAGAAACTGAGCAAAGATTTTGGAGTCCCGTGCATCAGCGTGCCGTATGATGGCTCTGAATCTCCGACCACAGGGTTGCAGATCGAAGCTTTCATGGAGGCGGTGAAGACAGAAAAGTCTTAGGCTGTTGAAATGTGTCTATAATGCAGAACTCAAGGAGGAGGTGAGGTCGTGGGTAGTGTAGTCAAATGGCGCAAGAAGAAAATGCGCAAACATAAGCACAGCAAGCTCCGCAGAAGCACAAGGGCACAAAGAAGAAAATAGCTTTTATCCGATTGGAGTAGCAATGCTGAACATAATCAGCCCTTTTTCGACAACTGGCATAGGCAGTACGCCGCATGTCAATCCAGTGGAGGCCTGCAGGCTTGTCGAAGCGGCTTTTGATATACCGTTCTGGCCTCAGCTTCCGAAATATTCTTTCAGAGAATCTATGGTGCCGCAATTTTCTGAAGGCATGCCTTTTTTATGTGTTCAGGCTGAACATGAAAAGATTTTTGTTCAAAGAGACGAAAGCGACCAGCTTGAACGCTTTTATGAATCGCAGACTGGAGATACCCGTATTGCGATATCGGAGGATTATGCTGCCGGCCTTCATGCTTTTTTGAAATCAATAAAGCATCGAAAGTTCAAGCTGCTGAAAGGACATATAACCGGACCTCTTACATTCACGCTAGGACTAAAAGATAGCAATGGCATGTCGCTCTACTTCGATGAGGAATTGCGTGAGATAGGGTCTATGCTCTTGCAAGCAAAGGTGCGCTGGCAGGTGGACATGCTGAAGCAGTTCGCAGACAATGTAATCATATTCATTGATGAACCGATTTTTTCCGCAATTGGCGGTTCAGCCTATTTGGGCGTGACTGAGGCTGAAATACTGCGCATGCTATCGGATACGGTGTCCGCCATAGAAGGAGCGGGAGCGATATCCGGCATTCACTGCTGCGGCAAGGCTGACTGGAGAATGGTGATTCAGAGCGGCGTCAGAATCCTCAATTTTGATGCTTTCGAATATTTTGAGACTTTCGCGCTTTATGCGGAGGAGTTAAAAGGTTTTCTGGAAAAAGGCGGGCACATTGCCTGGGGGATTGTGCCTACTTCTGAAGTCATAAAAACAGTGACTGACAGCGAAATCTCCGCAATCTTCAAGGATCGCCTTTCCAGACTGCACAATCTCACGGGCTCGGACCGTATTTATTCGCAGGCACTGATAACCCCTTCATGCGGGGCCGGATCGCGGAGCGTAGAGGAAGCAACAAAGATATTCCAGCTGACTTTGCGCACCAAAGAAGCAATGGTCAGCTAATAGTCATGCAGGCCAATTCAAAGCCAGGCTTTTTCATTTCACTCGAAGGAATAGAGGGAACTGGGAAGACAACATTTGCAGCGAGCCTTGCAAACCATTTAGACAAACTCGGATTGGGCTGCTTTCTAACGCATGAACCTGGTGGCACCGTCATCGGCGACAGGATTCGCGAAGTACTTCTCCATACAAGCCACAAAGAAATGAATTTCATGACTGAGCTGCTTTTATACAATGCTGCCCGCGCGCAGTTGCTTAATGAAAAGATAGCCCCTGCTCTTAAATCAGGCATGGTTGTAATAACTGACCGCTTTTCAGATTCCACAATGGCTTATCAGGGATACGGACGAGGAATCGATTTGGAACTTATACAAAAGCTTGATCTGATATCAACGGGCGGCGTCCGGCCAGACCTAACGCTGCTTTTCGATCTCGACGTTGAAAAAGGCCTGGGCAGAAACAGGCAGATAAACAAAGTAGACCGGCTCGAGCTTGAAGATATTGAATTTCACGAGAAGGTCCGCAGGGGATTTCTTGATTTGGCACGTAAGGAGTCTGATCGCATAATGATTGTAGATGCTTCAATGCCTCTGGACAACGTGCAAAATGCGGCATGGCAGATCGTGAGCAAGAGAATGAAAGAGAGAGGGTTGCTGTAGCGCATAAAGAGATATGTCATTGCGATCCGTCATAGGCCAGGACAAGGCTGTCCGAATCCTGATAGGAACTTTAAGCACTGAGAGAGTACCGACTTCCATGCTCCTTTCAGGAGATTCGGGAATCGGCAAGAGGCTGACCGCTCTCAATTACGCAAAAGCGCTTAACTGCCTTAGTCCCATAGAATCTGATGCATGTGATAATTGCTTGTCTTGCAGAAAGATCGATGGGGCGATGCATCCCGACGTAGTCACCCTGCTCCCTGAAAACAATGAAATTAAAATTGAGGCGATCAGACGAGTAGAGGAAATACTTTCTCTAAGGCCATACGAAGGCAAAAGAAAAGTTCTGATCACCGATGATGCTGACAGCATGAACATAAGCGCAGCCAATGCCTTTCTTAAAACTTTGGAAGAACCTCCAGAAAACACTGTAATACTTCTTGTGTCCTCGAATCCGGACAGATTACCGGACACCATACGCTCGCGATGCATGCATGTTCTGTTCCGACCGCTTTCTGGGGATGCTTTCAGTCAGGTGCTGGCGCTCAAATCGGACGGCAAAAGCCCCGGTCCGTTTGCTGCCCTTGCCATGGGTCGGCCAGGCATAAGTATTACAAGAGATTTTGCTAAAGAGAAAAAATGGTTTATGGATATTTTAGAAAATATGTCCAACGGCGATACGCGCTGTGCTTGGAATGACAAGAATGATATAAGACTTTGGCTGGACCTGTCGCTGGTCATGCTCAGAGATATGGCTGTACATTCGGTCACAGGCAATGATTCGGCCCTTTTATGCGAAGGAAAACGCCCCGGAGTCGATTTGCTGCAGGTGCTCGATACTGCCGTGAAGCTCCAAAGGCTGCTCTCGTTGGTAGAGCTAAATCTTAACAAATCAATTACATGGAACTATGTATCAGGTATAATACAAAAGACGCTGAAACCGGCATCGTCTTAAGTGTAACAACATTAAACTCTGAAGCGTGCTCAGCTGTAAGGACGGCAGAATTCTTTGCCGGTTCACATAATAGCATCCCATGGAGGACTACATATAGATGCCTGACGTAATCGGTATAAGATTCAAATCTTGCGGAAAGATCTATAGTTTCGAGATAAACGGCTTAGATGTGAAAGAAGGTGACTTTGTTGTCGTGGAATCGGATTTTGGATTGAGTCTCGGCAAAGTAGTGATGGGACAAAAGACAATCGAAAAGAGTGACCGTGAGCTTAAGCGCGTAGTCAGGATGGCGGACGATGAGGATTTTAAGACAAATGAAAGCAATAAAGAATTGGAGAAGGAGGCCCGGGATTTCTGCCTTGAAAGGATCATGGCCAGGGGCCTGCCAATGAAGCTCGTAGCCACCGAAGCTACATTGGACAGAAGAAGGATAGTATTTTATTTCACTGCCGAAGGCAGAATAGATTTCAGAGAACTTGTCAAGGATCTTGCGGCAAGGTTCAGGACACGTATTGAAATGCGGCAGATAGGAGTTCGCGATGAAGCAAAGCTTGTAGGTGGGTTTGGCGTTTGTGGAAGACCGCTGTGCTGCAATACATTTCTCGCCGGCTTTGAGCCTGTTTCGATCAAGATGGCAAAGAAACAGGAAATGGTACTCAACATCGGAAAGCTTTCCGGCCTGTGCAGTAGACTCATGTGCTGCTTGAGATATGAATATGATGGAGACCTCGGGACTATTTCAGCAGATGATGAAATACCTCTTGGTTCCGAAGATGCTCCGGTAGAGGTCATTGAAAAAAAGATCTCTCGTGCCCATCACAGGGAGAAGAAAACACATGCAGACCGCGCACAGGCAGCGCATAACAAGGCTGATACAGCTTCTGTTTCCGCTGACCCTTCAACGTCCGAAGGACAAAATCCTGATACACCGGATCAGCAGAAAAGCAATGAAGAGGTGTCCGCTGACCATGAAACCGCGCAGAAAAACCGCAGAAAGCACAGGAGGAGGCGCTTCAAAAAATGAGCAGGCAGAAATTTTATGTCACAACGCCTATCTACTATGTAAATGATATACCGCATATAGGTCATGCATACACGACTATAGCTGCCGACATTCTTGCAAGATACAATCGGATTCGCGGCAATGAAGTGTTTTTCCTTACAGGCACGGACGAGCATGGACAGAAAGTCGAAAAAGCGGCAAAAGATAAGAACAGATTCCCTAAAGAACATGCTGATATATTGGTAAATAACTTCAAGCAGAGTTGGGTAAATCTTTCTATAAGTAATGATGCATTCATGCGGACAACAGACGGAGAACACAAGAATATCGTTCAAGAGCTTCTGCAAAAGCTTTTCGAAAAAGGCGAAATCGAAAAACGCTCCTATTGCGGTCTTTATTGCACACCATGTGAACGATTTTGGACTGATAAGGATGTAATTGATAATACCTGTCCAGATTGCGTAAGGCCTGTCGAGTCTCTGGAAGAAGAGAATTATTTTTTCCTCATGTCAAAGTATCAGAAGAAGCTAATAGACTACATAGAGAGCAATGAATTATTCATTCTGCCGGATACCAGGCGAAATGAAGTTCTCGGATTTCTTCGGTCAAAGCCGCTTGGAGATCTCTGCATATCAAGGCCGAAGAGCCGGCTCGCGTGGGGAATACCGTTGCCTTTTGACGACAACTATACAACTTATGTCTGGTTCGATGCACTGGTCAACTATTACTCGGCGACCAGATATCTTGCTCCTTCTTTTCGCGAGGATTGGTGGCCGGCCGACCATCACCTGATCGGCAAAGACATTCTTACAACGCATGCGGTTTACTGGTCCACAATGCTGATGGCGCTAGATATGCCGCTTCCAAAGAATATTTTTGCGCATGGCTGGTGGACGATCAGCGGCGCAAAAATGTCGAAATCACTGGGCAATGTAGTAGATCCGAATGAAATGGCGGCAAAGTATGGTGCGGACGCATTCAGATACTTCCTCTTCAGGGAAGTTACTTTCGGACTTGACGGTGATTTTTCCGAAGACGCCCTTATCAGGCGCATCAATACTGATTTGGCAAACGACCTTGGGAACCTGTTAAGCCGCCTGCTTACTATGGTAGACAAATATTTCGAAGGAAGAATCGTCCGGCCTGGGGCTTATGTGCCGAGCGGATTTGCTGAAGAATGCATGAAGGATTTCGACCTTGTCATGAACGACCCTAAAAACGTTTATTGGTCGCACCTTAAATTCAGCGCCATACTTGAACATATCTGGAATATCATCAGGGGTGCCAACAATTACATAGCTCATACAGAACCATGGAAGCTTGCAAAGAACGACCCTCAGGCGCTAAGAACTGTTCTTTTCGAAATCTGGAACTCACTTAAGGTTTCGGCCCTGTCGCTGTATCCTTTCATGCCGACGGCGTCCTCTGAAATATGGAGACAGCTCGGACTCAAAGAACTCGCTGCCGAGGCGGGCTCTGATATAAAGCTATTCTCGTGGGATTGGATGCCGGAATATGAAATCAGGGTAGCCAAGGGAATACAGCTATTCCCGAGGATCGAAAAAGAAGTTAAACAACGAGATGGCGTTAAGAAAAATGACAAGCAGAAGGAGAAGACGCAGATGCCGGAGCATGTTTCTGCAGCAGCGGCTGAACTTATCGGTATTGAAGATTTCTCAAAGGTAGAACTTAAGATCGGGATAGTGCTATCAGCCGAAAAGGTTGAGAAATCTGAAAAGCTGATCAAGCTCAGGGTCGATACCGGTGAAGAGCGCCAGATAGTGGCTGGGATCGGCAAAGCATACTCTCCAGAAGATTTGATCGGCAAGAGGATCGTTATACTCGCAAATCTGAAGCCTGCTAAGCTTATGGGGATAGAATCACAGGGAATGCTGCTTGCGGCCACCGACAGTGAAGGCGTGCTCTCGGTGCTGACAACTGAAAAAGAAATAAAGGCGGGGGCAAAGATAAAGTGAAACTCTCCACAATAAGCAGCGGGACATCCAGCAAAGGCCTTTGTAAGAAGCAGCAATTGTCTTAAAAGCGCGATGAATGAATCCTTCGGTGGATAAATAACATTTATACTGAAAACATATTTAATTTTCAATTGCGTGACTGCCCTGGTCGCTTGCGCGACCCACTGATGACCCAGACATCGCGCCACTGAGACGGTTGCTGCCTCTTTTCAGAAAACAAGAGGGTTAATTTATGAGTGGCTATCGAGATAAGAGTTCAGGCCCCAAGGCGCCAAAAGTGAATGAATGGCCTGCAAACGAGCGTCCGCGTGAACGCCTCCTCATGCACGGGCCTGAGTTTCTCTCTAATGCTCAGCTGCTCGCAATCCTGCTAAGAACCGGAAGCAGCAGCAAAGGCGTTATAGACCTCGCCATAAGCATACTGGATTCTTTCAAGACACTAAGAAACATCGACAGCGCATCTATTGCAGAACTCTCAAAAATGAAGGGGGTAGGAACAGCAAAGATCGCTCAGATCAGGGCGGCCTTTGAACTTGGGAAAAGGCTTATGGCTGAGTTTGATGGCGGTGTGCCAGTATTCAATTCCAGTTCAGCGGTTTATGCATACCTGTCTCCCCGTTTCAAGAATTCAAAGAAGGAGCAGTTTATATGCCTGCTCCTGGATGCCAAGAACCGTCTGATAAAGGATATAAAAATATCGGAAGGCACTCTCACCAATTCTCTCATCCATCCCCGCGAGGCATTTAAAGAGGCTATTAAAGAGTCGGCAGCTTCGGTAATATTTGCTCATAACCATCCGAGCGGCGACCCTACCCCCAGCCTTGACGACATTGCTGTAACCGAAAGGCTCAAGAAATCAGGTGAAGTAATAGGCATCTCTGCGCTTGATCACATAATTATCGGCGATGGCACTTTTGTGAGCCTTAAAGAAAAAGGCATATTGTGATAGAATATATCCCGTCAAGCGCGACTCGTTAGTTCGAACCACCTTAGAAAGGGAAAGCCGGGTTGAAACGCGATGTCTGGGTCTTCAGGGCCACGCGAGCGGCAGGGCAAAGCGTACTACTGAAAAGAGAATACTCGTTCGACTGCATATTCTTTTTTGAAAACCAGGCTCAAATTCATTGCGCTTCAAGCCGGCCTTCCCTTTCGTAGCGCGGATGTTACTATGAAGGATCGATGAGGAGGATTTTATGATCAAACGGGCAATTCTTAGCGTATCCGACAAGACAGGCGCCACAGAATTCGCAAAGGAGTTATCATCCCTTGGCATTGAAATACTATCAACTGGCGGAACAGCCAAAGCTCTCAGGGATTCCGGTGTCGCGGTTGTGGAGGTATCTGACTATACAGGATTTCCGGAGATGATGGATGGCCGCCTTAAGACTCTCCACCCCAAAATTCATGGTGGCCTGCTGTCGCGTCGCAGCAATCCAAAAGACATGGATGATATAAAGAGGCACGGCATTGGCACCATCGATCTTGTTGCCGTGAACCTCTACCCTTTCGAAAAGACCATATCAAAGCCGGATGTCCCCTTCGATGAGGCCATTGAAAATATTGATATCGGCGGTCCGACGATGATCCGCGCCGCGGCCAAGAATTTTACTGACGTGACAGTAGTAGTTGACCCCGCAGATTATAATCTCATAATAGAAGAATTGAAGAAATCAGGTGAAATCAGCAGGGAAACAAAATTACGACTTGCTCGTAAAGTTTTTGCTCATACGTCTCGATACGACACATTAATCGCTGATTATCTTACATCAGTTATCGAAAAAGAGCGCTCATTCCCCAACTTCTTGACAGTTTCAATGAAACAAGTCTCCTCGCTCAGGTACGGAGAGAATCCGCAGCAAAAAGCAGCACTCTACAAGGAAAGAACCGATGGACTCTGCCTTCCGGAAGCACATCAGCTGCAAGGCAAGGATATGTCGTTCAACAACTGGCTCGATACAAATGCGGCCCTGCTGTTGGCGTTAGAATTTGATAAGAATGCATGTGCAATCATTAAGCATAATAATCCGTGTGGTGCAGGTATAGGCGAAACGGTAGTCGATGCCTACAAAAAAGCCCTGAAAACCGATCCGGTTTCGGCTTTTGGTGGAGTAGTTGCATTCAATGCTCAGGTTGATGCTGAAGTTGCTGTATCTCTTGTCGAACTATTCCTAGAGGTGATAATTGCCCCTTCGTTCACAAGCGAAGCTCTTGACATCCTTTCGCAAAAGCCGAACGTCAGGCTTCTCGAGTTGCCCGAAATAGCAACTCAAAAAAAGTCGCGACCTGGCTCATGGGACATGAAGCGTGTTGTCGGCGGTCTGCTTATACAGGACTGGGATTATTCATTTGAAGATTTAACATCTCTCAAAGCAGTAACTAAGCGCCAGCCTACAAAAGAAGAGCGAGCGGCTCTTGCCTTTTCTTGGAAAGTTTGTAAGCATGTTAGATCAAACTCAATAGTTTATGCTCTCCGGGACCGCACTCTAGGCATAGGAGTTGGCCAAACCAGCAGAGTCTACTCTGCTAAAATAGGAGCGCTAAACGCTGCAGAGTCCCTGAAAGGCTCTGTTGCGGCATCTGACGGCTTTTTCCCCTTCAGAGACGGTATTGACGTGCTTGCCGAAGTGGGTGTAACTGCAATTGTTCAGCCAGGAGGGTCCGTTAGGGATGAAGATGTCATAAAGGCTGCAGATGAATATGACATGGCTATGATAATGACCGGGTCAAGGCATTTCAGACACTGATGAAATCGTTCAAGGAAATTAAAGCTCATTATGACTTCACTCTGGAGGATGAGAAGAACCTTGCTTCCTTGAGAGCGCTGATGGAAGACCGCACTGATGATGTCATGGAGTCCCTGCATACGTGGGTTCTTCGCATTGATGAAACGGCTAGATATTTCAGCGATGAAGCGAAGAGACAGTATGTGTTCGAGGCGCACCGGAAATGGTTTCAGATGCTGTTTGCCGGAGTATATGATTCGAAATATTACAATAAGCTCCTGCGAATTGGACATATACATGTGAAAGTTGCAGTAGATGCTCACTACATGACAAGAGCCGTGAACATAGTGCGCAATTGCTGCATCGATATACTTAATCGCAACATCGATGACTCTGAAGAGAGAACCCGACTTGTAATTTCAACGGAAAAGATACTGGACATGAATCTGGACATAATAACATCGTCCTATATAGAAGAAGAGTTGAAAACGTACTTGCCTACTTACAGGGTGAGAAACTCTCTTATTTCATTCTCAGAGCGATTTGCACAAACAATGAATCTTGTGCTTGTTCTCGCTTTAATAGGGCTGACTCTCGGGGTAGTAGTACTTTTTGTTATGGATCTCAGGAACCTTGTCACCGTAGGTATCGAGCATGGCATTATTACAGCACTGGGCTCTCTTCTGATGTTGTGGATCATGATCGAACTTGTAAATACTGAGATCAAGCATCTCAAAGGCGGCAAGTTCCGAATAAGCGTATTCGTCGGCGTCGCTCTCGTAGCTTTCATACGAGACACGATGATTATGGCACTGAAGCATGAAGCAATCGAGAAGCTTTATTATCTTATCGCTCTCATAATGACTCTGGGCATAGTTTTCTGGTTGGTCACAAAATCAGAAGAAAGGAACGACTGATATGAAGGTACTTATAGTTGGCGGAGGCGGCAGGGAGCATGCGATAGCATGGAAACTCTCTCAGTCTCAAAAAGTGGACAAGATATACTGCACTCCCGGAAATGCTGGTATAGCTGAGATCGCAGAATGTATAGAGGTAGCTTCTGACGACTTTGGGGCACTGTTGGATTTTGTAAAATATGAATGGATTGATCTTACTATCGTCGGGCCTGAAGATCCTCTTTCCAAGGGGATAGTTGACGTCTTCGAAAAAGAAGGCAGAAGAATAGTTGGACCTACGAAGGCCGCAACAATGCTTGAGTCCAGCAAAGTTTTTGCAAAAGATTTCATGAAGCGACACCGGATTCCAACAGCTGAATATAAGGTGTTTTCTTCTTACATACACGCTGAAGATTATGTAAGGATGGTGGGCGCTCCAATAGTAGTTAAAGCTGACGGGCTTGCTGCTGGAAAGGGTGTCATAGTTGCTTCTACTGTCGACGATGCAATCGACGCGCTAAGACTGATAATGAAAGACCGTGCCTTTGGAAACGCAGGTGATAAGGTAGTAGTTGAGAAATGTTTGCGTGGTGAAGAAGCCTCATTTATGGTATTCACAGACGGAGAAACGATCGTACCCATGGGCAGCTCTCAGGACCACAAACGTGTATTTGATGGCGATAACGGCCCCAATACCGGCGGAATGGGCGCATACAGTCCGGCACCTATCATAACTCCTCAGTTTGAAAAAGAGATTATCGATACCATCATGAGGCCGGTTATTGATGGAATGAAATCAGAAGGCGTTAAGTTCAGAGGTATTCTTTACGCCGGACTCATGATAGACAATGGCAAACCGTCGGTTCTTGAATTCAATTGTCGGTTGGGCGATCCGGAGACCCAGCCAGTGCTATCAAGGCTCTCTACCGACCTTCTGGATATCTGCCTCGCCCTGACAGATGGCAAGCTCTCAGAGTTGGACGTTCAATGGAAACAGGAAGCAGCGGTTTGCGTCGTGCTTGCATCAAAGGGATACCCGGGTAAGTATAACAAAGGAGAAATTATAACCGGGCTGGATGCTGTTAAGAAAATTGACGGCGTTACCGTTTTCCATGCAGGAACGGCTTTTAATGGCAATAACCTAGTCACCAATGGGGGCAGAGTATTGGGGGTCACGGCACTTAGCAGCGATATTAGATCAGCAAAATCAAAAGCATATAAAGCCATTGACTTAATAAGCTTTAGCGGGATGCATTACCGGAGAGATATCGCTGATAGAGCGCTGAATCGATAACTACGTTACAGTATAGGACTATTTGCCTGTCTGTTAATATATATTTATAAATTTGATTAATCTATCCATAAATTAATTATCGCTTGACATAAGATGCCGTATTCTTTAAGATAAGTCGCACTAAAATTAATACAAGCTAAAGTTTATTTATAAGGAGGATTCAGTCCGTGGAAGCACCGACCATTTTAGGCGCAGTACCAGTCCTCAAAGAGTTCCCGCCTTATGTAACCTATTCATGGCTGGCGATGGCAGTTCTTATCGGAACGGCAGCTGCCGTGAAGAGCAAGCTTAGCCTTGTCCCTTCGGGACTGCAGAACTTGATGGAGGTGTTCGCCGATTTCTTTATGTCAACAGCCGAAAGCAACATCGGCCATCACTATGGCGAAAAGTTCTATCCTCTCCTCGGAACCATCTTCCTGTACATTCTGGTCTGCAACCTCTTCGGACTCATACCCGGCTTCGAGTCGCCTACAAGTAACATTAACATGACTGCCTCGATGGCCATTCCGGTATTTTTCATCTATCAGTTTTACGGCTTCAAGGTGCATGGCATCAAGTATCTTAAGCATTTCATGGGGCCTATACAGTCTGTTGCGGCCATACCTTTCATGATGTTCATGTTTGTTCTGGAAGTGATCGGTCATATTGTAAGGCCGATTACGCTCTCTGTTCGACTTTTCGGCAACATGGTAGCAAAGCATATTCTGCTCCTCGTCCTGGCAATACTGGCGCCGATAGTAGTGCCTTCCGTAATTCTCATGCTGGGTACGCTCATCAGTTTCATTCAGGCATACGTTTTTATGCTGCTCACTACGCTCTACCTCGCCGGCGCGGTTGAGGAAGGGCATTAATCTTAGAGAAAGGAGGATAATGATGAAGAAACTGTTTGTAATCTCTATGCTCACCCTCTTCATCGTGGCTCTCTTTGCACCTATCGCAGGCGCAGAGGAAATGGCGAAGGCTGCTGATCCGAAGCTCGGATACTTCAGCTTTGCAACACTGGGCTGCGCCATCGGTATCGGATTGGCGGCTCTCGGTTGCGGCATCGGCATGGGTCACGGCTTAAGAGGTGCAACAGAGGGTACAGCAAGGAACCCCGGAGTATCCGGCAAAATCATGACCACCCTGATCATCGGTCTGGCCATGATCGAGTCTCTTGCTATCTATGCTCTCGTTGTCGTTCTTATCACGTTCTATGCAAATCCTTTCGTAAAATAATTTTTTTATCTATTTATTACATTTCAAGGGGCCTCTTCGGAGGCCCCTTCTATTTGGCAACTCGCCATTCCTATTGATCAGCCCTCTGATTATTCATACGGCAGAGCATAAAGCATCCTTGCTTCATTATAAGCCACGAAATGTACTGTGCTAAGACTTTTCCTCGCGGTTTCGGTAAAGAGACGATTTGAACTTTTCGGGATAATACGAGCCAAGCCGCACAACCCTGCATTTGCGGCAGCGCCTGAGCACCACCTCTTCGGAAACCCTCTGGTCATACCCCAGCGCGATTACATCAGGGTCCAGCTCGTCGAGAATATGAAAAAGATCGTGCTCAAGATTGCCCAGGACAACAAGGTCGGGTATCCCGGTTTCCCTGACTCGCTGAGCCCGCAGCGCTTCATTATGCGTAGGCTTGAACCCTTTTATCTTCAGTACCGTCGCATCCCTGGCCACGATTACCACAAGCTCGTCACCGAGCCCTTTTGCCTGTGACAGAAAATCAACGTGCCCCTGATGAAGATAATCGAAAGTCCCCGCGCATACGACCCTTTTCCCCATGACCGCCTTCCGTGATACTTTCTTTCCTAAAGCATACCAGAATGGAAAACCCTTGACAATACTCGATTCCGGATGATATTCTTTATGTCTGCATTGGGGCTGTAGCTCAGCTGGGAGAGCGCTTGAATGGCATTCAAGAGGCCGACGGTTCGATCCCGTTCAGCTCCACTTTTCAAATCAATGACTTACAGATTCTCCACTTTCTTTCCCTCTTCCAGTATGACTAAATTATGACCGATTGCCTCTCTGTGGGTCGTGGAAGTGGGCGTTTTCGAGTTCAGAACGCCGTCATAAATCTCGACTGCTCGGACCTTATGAGATGGTGCGAGATGAGCATAACGAAGAGTCATCTTAATATCAGCATGTCCCAAGAGTTCTTTCACGGTCGTAATATCCACGCCGGCCATTACTAAGTGAGAGGCGAAAGTATGCCTGAGATCGTGAAAGTGAAAATCATGTATCTTAGCCTTTCTGCACGCCGTCGCGAAACTCTTCTTCACTTCCTTGTAAGATTTGCCAGTAGAAGGATTAAAGAAAACAAAGTCAACGGCAACCCTTCTAGGTAATTTCCTGAAAACCTCCCGAAGAGTGCTGTTAATGGGAATCTCTCTTCGCTCTCTTTTTTTTGTTCTGTCTAGGAGAATAAAACCATGCCTCAGGTCCACCCGATCCCATGTCAGTCCGAGAATTTCTCCGCATCGACATCTGCATTACATGAAGCCAAAGACATATTTTTGGAGAAGCATCAGCAACAATACACAGCCAAGTGCTAAACCCTGGGAAGGCGTCCTCTATACCACCAGAAAGCGATGGCCACGGTATAAAAATTTATTGGCCGACGCCTGCATAGGCTGGGAAGGAAAGGATCCTGAGAGTCCTCTAGTTCCCTTGAGTGAGTCGGAAGTGTCAAGCATTCCTGGATGGACCACGGCCGCTTCAAATGGACATCTGCTGTTTGATTTTCAGCGGAAAGGAGTCGAATTTTGCTTATCCCGGGGTTGCCGCGCATTGATCGCGGACGAAATGGGTGTCGGTAAAACCGCTCAGGCAATAGCGACAGCTGAAGCCGTTAAGGCTTCTCAAATCCTGATAATCTGTCCCTCAATCGCGAGATACGTCTGGGAGAGAGAAATAACTAATTGGTCTTCCGGAGGAGAAATCAGGCATATCAGATCACGATCCGACCTTCAAGTGCCCGCCCGCTGGAAAATTGTTAGCTACGACCTGCTCATTGCCAGATCGGCCACCTGGGAAATCTCCAACCAGAAGGGAGAAACAGCAATCAAATCCTTGAATATCAGGGAACTAAACGTACAACTTGCTCGCGTAAAGCGATATCCCAAAAAACTCAAAATCGACCAGCATATTGATGCAGTGCCCGACTGCGCCGACCAGAGGTCAGTAACCAAATGGAATCACATTATGGATCGCCTTTCAAAACCAATGCTCAATGAAATACAAGCGGCATGCCCGGATATGCTCGTGGTCGATGAAGCGCATAGAGCCAAAAACAGAGGCGCGAAACGGTCGGCAGCAATAGATATACTGGCTTCCTCAATCCCAAAGGTTCTGCTTTTGACCGGAACGCCACTGCGAAATAACGCCTCTGAAGCAGCAGTTCTCCTAGGCTATTTAGATGTACATGCGAAGCGCGATTTACACAAGCGTAAAGGCTACACAGTAAAGGACATCAGGGAATACCTGGCATATCTGATGATCCGGAGGACCAAAAAGGAAGTGTTACCAGAGCTTCCAAAAAAAATCAAACAACGAATCGACATCGATATTTTGGCGACTGCCGATCTCGCTCAGTACAACGCCACCATGGCGCTGGTCAACGGCTGTTATGAAATGGCAATAATGAGCGGACTGAGCGAGGCAAAAGCGAGACAGCAAATCTTGCCGGCCATCGAGAAGGCCCGAATCAGCCTCGCTCTGGCCAAGACAAACGGACCTCAGGTTACTGAGGTTATTCAGAACGTCGTGAATAATCGAGGGTCGGCAGTAGTCTTTTGTGCCCATCGCGCTGCTTCTGCCGTTCTGCGCTCAAAGCTGTCTTTGTTGGGCATTTCATCAAACCTGGTTGATGGCCGTACTTCTGCGACAAAGAGGTTACATTTGGAAGATCAATTTCAGGCAGGCAAATTTGACGTCCTAATCGGCAGTTTAAAAGTAGCTGGTGAATCGATCAATCTGACTCGGGCGGATACTGTCATCTTTGTTGAGCTTGATTGGGTTCCCGCAGCCATGCTCCAGGCTGAAGATCGCATACATCGGCAGGGACAATCCTCAGCACCTCACATTATCCATCTCATCGCAAAAATTTCGGCTGAGTCACTTGATGAGTACATGATTGACGTTCTTGAGTCAAAGCTAAAGTTGATCAATGACGTGCTTTCAGAGGATCACAATTCCATCGTTGGGGAAATAGCAACCGGCAGTATCCGAAATATTGTTGTCGATCGAATTGTGAATTGCAAAAAGAAGCATATTATCAAATGAATGTGCACCACCCCCCCTCCCCGCAGCTTGCTCCCACACTTTTTTTATTTGCACTCAACCCGGCAGTTATGGTAACCTTAATTACTGTAATGACTGTTACGTTTATTTCGAGGCACTATGAAATTCTATAATCGGGAAGCAGAACTCAGGGAACTTGGGCGACTTTATACGCAGGCCCATGAATCAGGTCGGTTGACGGTAATCACCGGCCGTCGGCGTGTAGGCAAGACGATGCTTGCCTTGGAGTTTACCAAAAGTCATAAGCATTTGTACTTTTTTGTTTCCAAAAAAGCCGAGCACCTTCTGTGCTCTGAATATCTGGAACAGATCAAGGCGTTGTTCCACTTGCCCGCGATCGGGGAGATAAAGTCGTTCAGGGAGATATTCACACTACTCCTCGACTTGTCCAGAAAAGAACGCTTCACCCTGATCATCGACGAATTCCAGGAATTTCAGGGGATCAATCCTTCGATATACTCGGACATGCAGCACTTATGGGATACCAGTAAGGGAAACTGCAGGCTTAATCTCATATGCATCGGATCGATTCAGTCGCTGATGTATAAGATTTTCGAGCAGACGAAAGAACCTCTATTCGGAAGGGCTGACAGGATATTACGTCTGAGGCCGTTTTCCATTCATGACATACACGCGGTCTTAAGCGATCATCGTGCCGCCGACAGCCGTGGCCTTTTCGATCTGTACCTAATCACGGGCGGACTGCCTAAGTATCTCGATCTTCTGACCTCAAACACCGATCTGACGCTGAACGACATTCTTGATTTCGTGCTATCGGAGAATTCTCCTTTCATAGATGAGGGCCGGAATCTACTGATCGAAGAATTCGGCAGGGAGCACGGCACATACTTTTCGATTCTTGAGTTGATTGCTGCAGGAAAAACCGGCAGGCCTGAAATTGACTCGTACCTCGGAATCCATTCCGGTGCATACCTTACCCGGCTTGAATCTGAATACGCCGTTATATCCAGACATAAGCCGATCAATGAAAAACCGAAGTCGCGTCTGCAAAAATATGCAATAACAGACAATTTCCTGAACTTCTGGTTTCGTTTCATTTTCAGTAACAGGTCGGCAGTTGAAACCGGGAATTTCGGGTATCTAAGGGAGATCATCACGCGGGATTATTCGACATATGCGGGCAGGATTCTTGAACGCTTTTACCGGCAGCTCTTCGCCGAAAAGAGCGAATACAACAAGATAGGTGCTTATTGGGAAAGAGGCAACAAAAATGAGATCGATCTTGTTGCGGTGAATAATTTGAAGAAGGTAATCACGATTGCCGATATCAAGCTGTCAGCCGCGAGAATAGATCTCGTTGCTTTAAGGGCTAAGTCTGCTGCGCTTTTGCGTGATTATGCGGGATACAAACCGAGCTTTCTGGGCCTAAGCCTAAATGATATCTTGCAGCATGTGTAGAGGCCGCCTATGCAGGTTCCATAGGCATAGTGCAAATGGAATTTACCAGAGATCGCATGTCACTTTCACCTACATACTCGCACGGCCAATTATTTGACAGGTCAAACTTTCCGATCATACTCCGCTTCGCGACGGAAGAATGACAGTCGGACCGAAAGCCGAAGGTTATTGCGCACGAAGATTCATTTTGATACCATGCAGACAAGGAGATAATTGCCAGTAGTTTTGAAGTATTTCAGCACACTGAGATAATCCATGAAAAAAGATATTCCTGATTTCCAGCATATCGATGACTTTTTCAGGCTGAAGATCCGCCGGTATATGACCCACCTCGTCGGCGAGTCCGAGGCTGAAGATTTGACGCAGGAGGTCTTTATCAAAGTGTACAGCAACATTGGCATCTTTAGAGGAGACTGCTCGCTATCCACCTGGATATACAAGATCGCTTCCAATGTCGCCATAGACGCGCTGCGAAGTCATATTCATCGCCAGAATGTCCTGACGGTTGCCCCCGGGGAAGTGGAAGCTATCGATGAAAAGTTGCTTCAATTAACAACAAAGAAACCGTCGGCAGAACAAACAATCATTAAGAAACAGATGACCGAGTGCATTCGTGGTTATATCCAGCGCCTTCCCGAGAACTACAGGACTGTTCTTGTGCTGAGCGATATTGAGGAAATGAACATCGGCGATATTGCAATAATTCTTAGAATTAGCCTGCATGCGGCCAAGATCAGACTGCATCGTGCCAGAGCTGCACTGAAGAAGGATCTCGAAGCCCATTGCAATTTCTATCGCGATGAGCAAAATGAATTGGCATGTGACCTCAAGACTGCGATCGATCAGCTCAAATCCTCCTAAGTGTATCCTTTTTGTCCGCCTTTTCGTCTATAGAGTTAGAAAGAATGGTAATCCTACCGAATTGACCGCATATCCTCGGGAGGATTCGTAATATCGACCTAATCGGACAAAAGGAGGGACGTCATGAATACCCGAATGAAAGAGTTGATTGCCATCGGGGCGTCTGTTACAGCTAATTGCCGACCATGCCTTACTTACCATGTCGGGAAAGCACGGGAAGCAGCCGTAACGGAAGAGGAAATCAGAGAGGCTATCGCTATCGCCAAGCTGGTGCGAAAAGGCGCTATGTCCAAGATGGACCAATTCGTCCCGACAGTTATTGAGGCATCCGAGGCCGCGATGACTGCTTCAGACGGAGGGTGCGGGTGCGGTAAATAAGACTGGGCTAACCCCCGATATCAAGTGGAGGCTGAACAAATGTTCCATGGATATTTCATCTCAGATTTCTGGTGGATATTTCCGCTGTTAATGATAATAATGTGTTTCTTCATGATGTCGCGGGGATGCTTCGGATGTATGATGGGCAAGCATATGTCCGGAGACAAAGAGAAGCGTACGCAGGCTGACTCCGGAGAATCCGCATTCAACATACTGAATAAGAGATATGCCAGTGGCGAGATAGACAGAAATGAGTATGAAGCCAAGAAGTCCGATATCCGGAGGCCGGAGGGGTAGTCTCGCCTCCGGCTGCATTCAATTCTTTTCGAGGCGGCTTACGAATGAGGCTTCACCTCTGCAACATTGCAGTACCGGTGCTGAAGAGAAGAAACAATACGCCGTCAGGGGGTGCCCAGCTTCGACAATCCTCACCGGTCAGCTGTCGTCGATTCGCTTCTGCATCTGGAGTCCTTTCATGGATTCATTCAGTCCCGGTGTTTACTGAAGCAGCCTGTTTTATGCGTCCGCGAAGCCTTAGAACCATTCTCTTCAGCCAATCGAGCCCGTCTTCGAAGAGTGTATAGAAAATAGGCACGTAGAGGAGCGTCAGGAAGGTCGAAACCATCAGGCCGCCTATTGCTACTACGGCGAGCGGCGACAATCTCTCCAGCCCGATGGCACGCTCCAGCGCTATCGGCAGCATACCCACTGCGGTGCCGAATGCCGTCATCAGGATCGGGCGCGTCCGCACTCTCACGCTCTCGCGCAGCGCCTCGCGGGTCGGCATCCCTCGTTCCCTCGCCATCTCTATGAAGTCGATGAGAAGGATCGAGTTTTTTACCACTATGCCCGACAGAAGGATTACTCCCATGATCGCTGATGTTGATTGAGTTTTTCCGACTACGAGCAGTGACCATATTGCGCCGACCAGTGCCAGCGGTATGGCTGTCATGATGGTAAGCGGATGCACGAAGGACCGAAATGCCGGTATCAAAGAAAAGTATAGCAGCACCATGGCAATGGCGAGCGCGGAGTTAAAGGCCTCCATATTCTCTTTGCCCTGCTTCGCGTCGCCTTCCTGGGAGATTTTATACCCCGGCGGAAGCTTGATACCCTTCAGCACGCCCTGGACGTTATCCATGATATGTGATAAAGCAGCCTTGTCTCGATAACCGAAGACATCGATGCTGTTCTGCATGTCTTGTCGTGTGAGGATAGAGGGGACATATGCTGTGCTTATGCTGCCCAGCAGTGACAGAGGTATATCTCCCACAGGGGTCCGGACCCTGAACGATTCCAGACTTGAGACATCATTACGGTATAATTCTCCAAGCCGGATCCGGACAGGAAAACCGTCCTCGTTAGCTACGCGGAAAATTGAAGAGACTCCGCCCTGAACCGCAGCCTGCACCTGTGCAGAGATCTCCTTTGGAGTAATGCCGTAATAGGCGCAGCGTTCACGGTTTGCCGTGAAGACGACCTCTTTCTTATCGACGCCCCACGAAAGCGAAACCGACTTCAAGCCCCCCACCTGTTCGAGCCTCTTTTTCACGTCCTGTCCTATCTGTGAGAGCATGACCGGATCAGGTCCGGTGATCATAACGTCTACCGCCGATCTGACGCTCGACATGGCGGTCGCTCCGTAGTCGAAGACATCCGCGGACTTGAGTCCAGGGAGATAGAGAAATTCGCGCCGCATGGCATCTTCCGCTTGCCACATACTCCACTTCCGGTGAAAGCGATCTACCAGGTTCACGGTAATGCTCCCCTGCTGCGGGTTCCTGCCGCTGCCGAAAGATACGACCGAAGGCTCGGAGCCAAGGGTGGAACTGATCGAGACGACTCCCTCCCGGCGCCTGATGATATCTTCCATCCTCGAAAGAGTTTCGTTAGCTTGCGATAGCAACGCGTTGGCGTCGGCTTCGAAATTGATCTTGATGATGCCGGTGTCCATCGGGGGCTGCACATTCCTGCCGACAAGAGGCTGGACAAACTGAGTGGTGATCGCCCAGATTATCAAGGCAGCCGCGACAAACAGAAAGCGGTGCCTGAGAGCCGTGTCGAGACTGCTTGCGAAGAAATCGCGAATCCTGTTTGTGAAACCATCGCTACCGCGACTGATGAGTCGCTCGAAGCGATTGTTCTGGTGGCTCACCTTCAGGATATACGGGGCCAGGATGGGGATAATGGTGACCGATACTACATATGAGGCGATTAAGGCGATTGTGAGCGACAGCGTAAGAGGACGCATCACCGTCTGGACATAGCCGCCGATGAAGATGATCGGCAGCAGGACCACCACCGTCGAATAGGTACCCGAGAATATGGCAAGCATCACCTCTTCAGTGCCGCCAGCCACGAGCTCTTTCAGGTCCTTTCCCTCCTGTCGGTAGTGGCGTTCGATATTCTCGATCACCACGATGGCATCGTCCAGCAGCATTCCCACAGCCAGGATCACCCCTGTCAGCGTCACCATATGGAATTCGAAGCCGAAGAGCCACATGACGGCGAACGTAATCAGGTACGTAAAAGGTATAGCAACGGCGCACAGCAGCATGGCCCGGAGGTTTCCCAAAAAGAGAAAGATGACGATCACCGTGACGATGACGGCCTCCCTGAGCGCCACGAGCATATTGTCGACGCTATGCTCGATGAGATGCTTCTGCGTGTAGCTGATCTCGAAATCGATGAAGGGGTAGCGTGCCTTGAGCTGGGGCAGAAAGTCCTCGGTCTCCTGAATTGAATCCAGGGTATGGCCGTTTTGAGTGCGCAGGATATTGATCCCGATCGCCTCTTTACCGTTTCCATGGTATGCGGACTGGGGTTCCTGTTCATCAGGTGCCAGTGTGGCGACATCCCTAAGGTGCACAACGCCCGTGTCGCGGCGGGCGACTACGAGGTCCGCCAGCTGTCCAATGCGCGTGGCTGCTCCTTCGGTCTTGAAAAGGTATTGCCCCTCTTTTTGGATTATTATGCCCTGGGGCACATTCTGGTTCTGGGCCCCCACGGCAGCCATGACGTCGGTGATCCCTATGCCGAAGCGGGTCAGGCGGTCAGGCACTACCGAAACAAGGACCTCCGGCTGATGCCCACCGAAGACCTCGACGTTGCCGACATCGCGAAGCCTTAGAAGCTCTTCCTTGATCTGGTTATCCGCAAGCTCGCGGACCTTGCGCAGATCCGCGGGATAGCCCTTCTTCGGCGAGAGCGAAATAGTCATGGTCGGCTGGGTGGCCTGGCTTATCTTGAATATCTGAGACGGGCGAATCCCCTGCGGCAGTCTGGCCGTTATCTTGCTCAGCGCATTGGCGACATCTGTGGCGGCCGAGTCAAGCCCCTTTTCGTAATCAAACTCCGCAAGCACCACCGAGACTTCGTCCTTGGAGGTGGAGGTAACCCTTCGCACCATATCGATTGTCGAAAGCTCTTTTTCGATCAGCCGCGTGATATCGCTCTCCACGTCGGAGGCAGCGGCTCCGGGCATGACGGTCACAACGCTGATTTGCGGCCGGTCGGTATCGGGGAAGAGATTGAACGGCATCCTCTGGTAGCCAATGATTCCGATTACCGAGAGCAGGATGACGAACGAAAGTATCAGGTGCGGCCTTTTGATGTATTGGCTGACGAATTTCATTGCCTGCCTCCCTGCTCGGTCACTTTCATCCCTTCGGACAGCGTCAGGAGTTTATTCTCCTGTGCAACAGCAATTTTTGTCCCGGATGGGAGATCTCCCTTCACGGCAGCCTTCCCCTTGCCGGTACCGAGTACTTCCACCTGACGGATATTTATGACACCATTATTCACAAGATAGATAAAAGTGCCTTTATCCGTATGCACAAGGGCGTTCTCCGGAACGACAATCCCCTTGACGGCGGACGTCACAATGTCTACAGTGACAGTGGACCCAGCCGGCAGCCCGAAGGGGCTTTTCGGCAGCACGGCTTCAATGGAGCCGAGGAGGTTTTTGCCGAGGGCCGGATATACTCTGGAGATTGCCGCCTGCACAGTCTCGCTTCCGTTTGAGAGGGTTAGCTTCATTCCTTTCATGCAGGTGCCCATAAGCTCCTGGGGCACCTGGACTACGACTTTGACGGGCGATGATTGCTGGATGGTCAGCACAGCCTTCCCAGGTATCGCAAGATCCCCGGGCTCGGCTAGCCGCCTAGTTACGATGCCGGAGAACGGCGCTATCAGGCGTGAATAGGAAACCTGAAGACGTGCGGCCTCGGTGTTCTGTTCCTGTCCTCTGATGCCCTCTTGATATGCATCGACAACCGATTTTAAGCTGTCGAGGTTTGCCTGTGACCGCTCCAGAGCCTCTTTCGAAATTGCCCCGGCTGCATAAAGTTTATTGTCCCTTTCGGTGGCCGAACGCTGGGCCTCGTACATACTTCGCGCCCCGGCGAGTTTCTGTCGCGATGCAAGCATCTCCGCGTGGCTTGCGTCGACCTTTCTTGAAAGCTCACGGTCGTCGATGGTGCAGACGGTTTCTCCCTTTGTTACACTCTCACCTTCCCGTTTTGTCACGGAGAGGATATATCCTGTGATCCTCGGGGCAATGTCGGCCTGTATATACGGCTGTAGCTCTCCGATCTGGCGGTTAGAGATTTCAAGAGTTCCTTCCATCGCTTCCGCTGTCTGCACAGCCGGGGCCTGCATCACCGGTTTTGGCGCGGCGGCAAGTTCGTGTTGCTTTTCTATCACTACCGCGACGCCGGCAACGACCACTGCGGCAAAAATTGTGCTTATGATAATTCGTTTTTTCATTTCAGATAGTCCTCCAGAGTGCCAGTGGCCTTTCGATAGGCGACGATCGCGGCATTGTAATCGAAAAGGGATTGTATGTAATTGGCTGCGGCATTCAGCGATGCCGCCTGGGCAAGCAGCAGGTCGACCATGGTACCCGCTCCGCTATCGTATTTCTGTTTTTCGATCCGGAATGATTCCTCGGCTTGTTCGACGGCACCCTTTGTAACATCTATTCGACCCTTGCTCTCCGCAAGAGCGGTCAACGCATTCTTCACATCCAGACCGATTTGATTGTCGATGGCGTCAAGCTTCTCTTTCGCCCGTTTCTCCTGTATACGCTCGCGGGACAAGTCGGCATAAAGAGAACGGTCGAAAAGGGGAATGCTGAACGATATACCTGTCTGCCAGTTGCCTTCTTTATACCAAGGATCTGAGCCGTATTGTTGCAAGTATCCTGCAAATGCATTCACAGAGGGCAGAAGTTTACCAAATGCGATCTTCCTGCTGAATTCCGCCTCCTTGATCCCCTGTTTTGCAGAGAGATATTCAGGCCGATGCTTACGGGCAAGGGATATTCCTATCGGAAAATCGGCAGGGAAAACACGTTCGGTCGGCACATCGGTGAGATTGGGCACCTCTGATTCATCTTTTTCTTCTGCCTCGCCCCTCAGATATCTGAGAGTGGATGCGGCTATCTTTATTCCTTCGTCGATTGACAGAAGCCGCTGCCTTTCATTTGCAAGCTGAACCTCAACCTTGAGAAAGTCTACTCGTGCGATGCGTCCCAGAGCTAAGAGCAGCTTTGTGTTTTTCTGCTGCTCCTCCAGCGCGGTCACTGATGCTGCGGCCGCTTCCCGCAGCTGCCTGAGCTGTATGATCTTGTAATACGTGTTTACAACATTGGCCATTATCTCATATGTCGTCTGCCGGGCAACCTGCTCTTGGATATCGCGTCTGACTTCAGCGAGAGAAACGCCGTTCGTAACCTGCCCTCCTTGATAAAGAGGGAGGAAAAGAGTTAACCCCAGAGAGCTGAACTCGTTGCTAAAATGAGGTTGGATCTTAGCAGACTGGGCCGGAATGAAAGGCAAGGGGTCTTGCCGTTTTATGTAGGAGCCGTCGGCTGTTAGCCGCGGCCAGTGTTTGCCCTGAGCCGATTCCATCGACTTCTCCGTTGTCTCAATCCCCAGCTTTGCGTCAGCAATAACAGGGTTTTGTGACAACGCCGCATTAAGACACTCCTTAAGCGAAAGCTGATCGGCAGCATATAAGGGGGCTGCAAGACTTGCAATTGCTGCGCAGACAACGGTAATCGAAGAAATGCGCGCACCTGTTTTTCGCATATGCATATTCATCTTCATAGAAAAATCTCCTCTCGTCCTAATCTCCGGAATATCATCTTCCGGAGAATCTACCGTCGGGCATTCAAGCGCAATGACATTGCGTTAAGCCGAACGGCTCGGTGTTCTGTTTACAAAGATTCAATTAAGCAGACAGAGGGTTAACGGGAGGTCTGAACGGCGGCTCAAGAAATACTTCTTTAATCTGACTGTAACATAACAACGCCTGTCGGCAGCAAGGAGTAAAAACCGGTTCTGAATTATCAGGCGTGCTGATCTGAAAAACAAACAGGGGTTTAAGGCATGACGAATATTTCCCAGCACCATTTCGCCCGTCGGGGAACGAAGGTACATGTTTGTGCACCGGTACGTTGTCCGAATAGATTGACAGAAAGGCAGATTTACCGGCGCGACCGCACGGACACGTATTTTGAATCAGGATCGACATAGCAAGCAGCATGACTATAAAATTCACTGCAATGGCCGTACGATTCAGGCGTGCTGCGTGTATGTCGCTCATGGGCTGCTTTTGGTTCTCCCTGATCGTGTTGAATTTATGTCCGCCTTCCTGAATAGGACGGCGGACCACTCAGTTATCTTCTTCTCCAGCCCGCCAGACCGGTACCCCATTTGTGTCGCGCAGCGTCAGGGTCTGATCGTTTTTTTTGAGTTCAGCAGCAATGATCGCCGGTTTGCCCGCAAAGGTTATCCTAGAGCCTTTGACTTCTATCGTGTCGCCTTTCACGATCTTCATGTCGAGGCGTTCGATGTACCAGGCTGGCCCGAGATGCACCGGGACTATCTCCTCAGCTGTTTTCAGGAGGACCTGAACTCCTGAATACATTCCCTTGTATGGAACGACAGCCTTGATGTCCGTAACTTCTCCGCTAACGGTTTCAATTGTGGCAGGGTTGTACATCCTGTTATACTGCGTGCCCGGCCCCCATCCTCCGCTTCCGCGAAAACCCTTCCATGGCTGAGCAAATACCGCGGTTGTTGCCAAAAGTGCAGCAATTACTGTGCAGATAATGATGCTCTTTCGTGTCATGATTTCCTCCTTGATCCGGATTCGTTCCACTTTGTTCCCAGGACTATGACCTGCGGGGTAAAGCAGATCTGCCCTGTTCCGAGATTGCATATCGCTCGCACCGCATGACTTCTTTTACCTGTGAGAGCCGCGGTGCCTGCCGCCTCCGCGCCAGAGGGGTACCAGCTTATCATCCCGGAACGCAATGACCTTTCCTGTTTCGAGGTTCTTCATTTGCCGGCAGATAAGACGCATACTGCCGTCCGGGCCTATCATTTTTGAACCGATCACTTCGACTGCCGTATTTGCCTTAACCCCTGACTGTAAACTATCCCAGAACCATGCCGGACCCGTATAGAGTTCGTACAAACGGGCCATGGTTCTCACTACTATGATAATAGGGCCGTGTCCGGCATCTCTTATTGTTGCAACTTGACCGACAATCCTCAATTCGGTGTTTTCATCGTAGCCCTCCATCTCTTCGGCGGCAGCTGGTATGACGCATACAATAAGAAAAAGCGCGATTGCCGGTATAACTATCAGTTTTCTCATGATGTCCGTCCGAGCGACCGGAGGAAGTCTCTGCCGGTCGCCCCTCTTTGTAATCCTTTTATTCTTAGTAATTCTCCGGGATTACCATCGGCCCATGCCGCGTCCCCGACCATAACCGTAGCCGTAGCCGTAGCCATAGCCGGCAACGCCGCTGTCTACCGCTTGCTTCTGAATCTCAGTTCTCAGGTCAACCATCTCTTTCTGTTTTGCATTAATAGCATTCCAATCCGGATTTGGCTGGCTGCGCAACGTCCAATGCTCACTGCGAAGCTGAAGCATCCTCTGCTGGAGTGGCTGAATAGCCTGCCGGAAATCCGACACCTTTTGTGACTGTTCCGGCATATAGCTCGCAGGCATATAACCCGGACCATACCCATAGCAGCCATACCCTCCGCGACACCAGGCAAACGATGTAGCCGCCACTGCCAAAACCGCTGCCACTACTAACGTAAGAATAAGAAACCTCTTCATTCTGCTCACCTCCTTTTAGTTTTAATCTGAAAGGAGAGTATCAAGTGTCATGCCATATATAAACTATCCTTGATTAGATTCATAACAAGAATGCCTAGTTAAGGACTGCTATGGTATTACATTATATTGTCGTCAACATATATTGATATTAGCCTCCCAAGGCTTCGCCCGGACATCAGATTTCTAGCACCGCCTTGGACATATATCATGCAATAACTGCATTTCCACCTGCAGCTTTTGCACTTTTCAATGACCGAAATCATCTTTGATTATGACAACACCGAAACAACTGCAGCCGTGGCTTCGTTATAAACGCGACTATATTTCTTTGAGTCACTCATAAATACTATTCGCAAGCTGAGCTCCTGGTAGTAATGGAGCAACTTCCCTCATTGGTGCTGGCAGCCGGGCCTACCATCATCTTCAGATAATCGACAGCTTCACTTTTATTCTGCGCCGATTCCTTATTATTATCATTCTGCGCTGTCTTTTTATTGATGATATGCCGCTGTCTCAAAATGGTTTTGGAACGTGCCGATTCTTCTTTCGATGAAGGCTCATATTTAGCCGTGAGGACCGCCTTGATCGTATTAGCCCCCGTGTAAATCTTCTTGCCGTCGTTATCGCTGCATACCAGAACCGGGACAGAGTCGATTCCCATCCATCTGAGCGCTCCTTTGACTTCACCTGCCTCGCAAAGCGTCAACGGGATCGCTTTTTCTTTAGAGAACCTAATGACTTCTTCACAGTGTGGACAGTCCTTAGAATAGATAAGTACATTCTGTTTGCCCGCCGGAATCGGCAGGGACGAGGCATTAATCGATCCGACAAGTGTAAAGATCAGCGCGAAAAGGCAGAAGCCAGCGAGAACGGGCTCCCGAATTCCGCCGATGAATTTCAAGAAAGCTGCAACCATTATAATAGATGCGACAGTGATACAAAACGGGCAGACAGTATGGGCGACGAAGAACTGAAAACCGACCAGATATCCCTCTGCGGCAAGAGCGCATATAAGCAGTAGAGAGCTCAATTTCTTCAGATCTTCATTGCGTTCAGCGATAAAGAGCGCACAGAAAAAAAGAAAACCGAGGGCGTACATGTACCTCTCATCAAACCGCAGATAGCTTTCAACGATCCGGCATCCTTCACTGCTGCAGAGCGAACTGTTGATCAGCGAAAGAGTCAGTTCAGCCAGTGTCAGCAGGGCGCCAAGCACGATGAGTAGTATATAAACCCTGTTTGCCTTTTTCATATTACGCTCTCCGCCCCAACGCCGTAATGGTACGGATCAGCCTTAAGGGAAATAGAAAACAAAGCACGCAAATTCTTTGCTCCGGTATCATAATGTCATCCCTATGTACAGTCCAGAGCATACTAGCGCTGCTCCACTAATTTTTTTGGCATAGAGAGACCAGTTTTTTACGCCGCGCGAGTTTATGAGGCTCTCTGCAATCCCGACTGAAAGACCGGCTGCGAAGATCAGTGCGCAGTGGCCTATGGCATACGTGAAAAGCAGCAGGCTCCCGTAAAGCACATCTTTCTCGGACGACGCATAGCCGAGGATAACCGCAAGCACCGGGGTCGCGCACGGTGAAGAAACTGCGCCTGTCAACAGACCAAGCAGGAAGGCGCCCGTCAATCCGCGCCTGTTGACTTGCGCCGATCTTTGGAACGGCATCGGCACCGTAATGATGCCAATCAGGTGCAGCCCCATAAGTATTGCAAGCGCAACAAACCCGTATACCAGCCAATCGCCCAGGAATTCGAATAATTGTCCGAAATAGGATGCGGCTGCCCCAAGCATCGTAAATGTCAGCGAAAGACCGAGCACGAAGACAGCAGAAAAGAGTGCGGCACGGGCACGGCTGCCTTCAGCGTATCCCCCGACGTAACCAATTACAAGCGGAATCGCTGCAAGTACGCACGGACTTGCCGCCGAGATCAATCCAGCGGCGAAAACGAGCAGGAAGGCGAGCGCCCGCTGTCCCTGAATAAGGGCTTCGATATTTTGAAACAGCCCTCCCATCGGTTCAGATGCCGGCCTTCTTGAGGACAGGCACAATGGAACCGTAATCGTAGTAGCCGACATGACGGTGAAACTCTTTGCCGTTCCGATCAAGAAAGACCTGAGTCGGGATGCCGAACACCCTAAAGCGGCGGGCCGGTTCACTGTCCTTCCTGATATCAACAAATATTACTTCGAGCTTGCCTTTATAATTCCTCGACAAGCGGTCCATTACAGGCCTCATCTGCTCACACGGTATGCAACCGACGGAGCCGAGCTCAAGCATTACAAACTTTTTTTCGGCTTCGGCCTTTGTCAGCTCTTCATCTAGGCCGGAGGCCCATCCCAAGTCCTGCAAAGAAATAAGAAGACATGCTGCTATTAATGCTTTGATAATTTTCAATTTATCTCCTTTAGTATTCTCGTTCTTCACGATTTTCTCTTCTCCTTAACCTTTATCCTGATTTCCTCCATTCGTTTAGCAAAATCCTCTTTCTGCTTTCGCTCGACTTCATCCTTAGGCTCGAATACCGGATTGGTGACTTTCCATGTAAGTCGAGCGCTTAGTGGAGGTTCGGCGTAGGCACCTATGTCATACAATATTTGCCCCTCGAATTCCTTCGGTGTCTCCTGAAAACAGGACCAGACCGACTTCCTTACCAATTCCGGGGTGCCGCGGTTGAGGAGATCCACGACTGATACAATCTGTTTCCTGAAGCGCTCGATGAACTCAATGGGGAGATTGAAGAGATAAGGCGTCGGAGCCGATGTATTTCTGATCTTCTTCCTCTCATCCACACCTTCCTTAACAAGAGAGATGATCGCCTCGCCCGTTGAATGGCCGGGTGACTCGGGACCTGTCAAAACAAGATAACGTATATTCGGATTTCCGATTATATTGCAGACCATCTTTTCGATCCCGATGTTTTCAGTCTGTATGGTCCCGGACAATGCGGCGCCCGACTCGACGCCGGCCCTTACAAGCAACTCAATGTCTTTTGGAATCTTATCCTGATCGTAGATCAGGACGACGGGTACCGCTACAGGGGAGAAGTCATTCCCTCTGAGATAACGACCCTCCTCGGACGGATAATCAGGCGACGGTTCGACCTTGAGCATCCCTTCTCTCCTTGATTTACGATTGAGGCTTTACCTTTTCAACCCTGCAGTACTGATCCGAAAAATATTTCTTCTGGAAATAGAGAGCGACATTGACGAGCCCGATCAAGGCGGGCACCTCGACCAATGGGCCTATGACCGCGGCAAAGGCAGCGCCGGAATTGATCCCGAAGACTGCCACGGCTACTGCGATGGCAAGCTCAAAATTATTGCTGGCTGCCGTGAAAGAAAGTGTCGCTGTCTTAGCGTAATCCGCTCCTATCTTTTTGCCGAGATAGAAAGAGACCAGGAACATGACGATGAAATAGATGAGCAGAGGTATTGCGATATGAACAACATCCATCGGCAGCCTCACAATATAGTTTCCTTTAAGGGAAAACATCACTATGATCGTGAAGAGGAGAAAGACCAGCGTCAGAGGGCTTATCCTCGGGATGAACTCCCGTTCATACCACTGCATGCTCTTGATCCTGAGGAGGCTGAAACGGGTTATCATTCCGGCCAGAAACGGAATCCCGAGGTAGATAAAGACACTTTCGGCGATCTGTCCGATCGTGACATGGACCACCGCTCCTTGCAATCCGAACCAGGACGGCAGAATGGTGATGAAGACATATGCATATACCGAAAAGAAAAGAACCTGGAATATCGAATTGAAGGCGACGAGGCCGGCAGCATACTCCGGATCTCCGCATGCAAGGTCGTTCCAGACTATGACCATAGCAATACAGCGCGCCAGACCGATCATGATTAGCCCGACCATATATTCCGGATAATCCTGAAGGAAGATGATTGCCAACACGAACATTAATATCGGCCCGATTATCCAGTTCTGGACAAGGGAAAGCCCGAGAACCTTTTTATTTCTGAAGACCTCGCCAAGCTCCTCATACTTCACCTTTGCTAGGGGAGGATACATCATAAGAATGAGGCCGATCGCGATGGGAATGTTTGTCGTACCGACCTGAAAGCTGTTGATCAGTCCTTCCACGCCCGGAATGAAATAGCCGAGGCCGACGCCCAATGCCATAGCTGTAAATATCCAGAGAGTAAGATAACGGTCAAGAAAGGACAATCTTTTTGAAATGGTGCTCATTCGACCTCCATGAATATTTTGATCAGCATTACCTTGGGCATCTGCATCCGCTCACAGCTTTCGACTTCCTGGCCGGCTCTTCAACCGGGGCGCAACGACCGGCTGTCTTCTCTTTGCTTTCCAGGAATGACTTGAGCCGTTCCCTGTCGCCCCTGATAACCTCTTCCGAGACCCTCTCGATTACGGTATGAAGCAAAAACCTCCTGAGCACGTCCGAATCATCTAGACTGTAATGAACCCAGCGTCCGGCCTTCCTGTCCTTAATCAGGCGGGCCTCTTTCAGAACGGACAGGTGAAAGGAAACCTTCGGCTGGATCATGTCGAGGGCCGAGAAGATGTCGCAGACACAAAGCTCCCCATGCTCCAGGAGCTTCAGTATCCGCAATCTTGTCTCGTCGGAAAGGGCCTTGAAGATCGTCAATATTTCCTGCATCCTGCTAAGCCTCCGATTTTATGAGATCTTTCACCTTGTCGATGCCCGGCAGAGGTTTGCCTGAAAATTTCAGTTTCCCGTTCACGACCAGGCCGGGCGTAGACATCGTATATTTCATAATCTCGCGAATGTCGCTCACCTTTTCGACGTTCGCCTCAATATTCAGTTCCTTTACAGCCTGTCGGGCAAGCTCCTCCATCTTGTGGCAGTTGGCACAGCCCGGGCCTAATACCTTTATATCCATTAATCTCCTCCCTGATAAACCATATACCTAAATTATAATCCCATTGCTGAAATGGCACGGCTTATAGTATCGCCATCGACTTCAGTCTTCCCTTTCTTGAAACCGAAATCTTCAAGGTTGTATGACACCGGGTTGAAGCCGGCATTTTCGAGCACTTTTCTGGCGCATAACGAGGAGCATCCGTCAATGGTCACCGAACCCAGGGCCGTCTTTAGCGGATCAATCTTCTCAGGGATACCAGCCCCTACGGCAGCCATGCAATACATCTTTCCCTTTCCCTCCTTCGACATTTTCCTTGCGACCCGATCCGAGAGCAACCCGACGTCGGCTGCACCTGAACATGAAAAGACATAGATATTACCCTTCACCCCGCAAGCGCACTCAGCCATAAAAGTCCTCCTTTGGTTCAAGTATCAGGAATCTGCGTTCCTCATAAAATCGCATTAAACAGATATCCGACGATGACTATGCCGACCGCCACAATGCCGAAAAAGGTAACAATGAGAGGCGGCTTAAGTACATTTTTCAGGATGATCGCCTCGGGAAAAGAGATAGCGGTAACCGACATCATGAATGCAAGAACGGTCCCCATGGCCATCCCCTTGCCGACAAGCGCCTGTACAACGGGTATCATCCCGGCCGCGTTACTGTAAAGCGGGATGCCTATCAAAACAGCGACCAGGACGGCCAAAGGATTGCCCGGTCCCGCGTACCTGACTACAAAATCTGTAGGTACGTAGCCGTGGACTATAGCCCCGGCCCCCACGCCGATAATCACATATGGCCAGAGCTTACCGAGAAGGTCCGCCGTATAACTGCGCGCATACTGAATCTTGTCCCTGAAGCTTGTCTCGATGATAGTTCCATCCCCGACGTTCATTTCCCATACGTAATCCTGCACATGCCTCTCCATCTTCAGCTTGCCGATAACTATGCCCGCAAGAATTGCCAGCGTGACACCGGTAACGGTGTATATCATCGCTATCTTCCAGCCGAAGAGGCCCCATAGCATGATCAACGCTACCTCATTGACCATGGGGGACGAGATAAGAAATGAAAATGTGACCCCGAGCGGCACCCCTGCTTCGACAAACCCTATGAAGAGGGGAACCGCCGAGCAGGAACAGAATGGAGTTACGATGCCGAGAAGCGCCGCCAGTATATTTCCGATAAATTCTTTTTTATGAGATAGTATTTTTTTTGTCTTCTCTGAAGGGAAGTACGCCCGGATGATTGCAACGACGAATACAATCGTCGTGAGAAGCAGGAATATTTTAAGGGTATCGTATATAAAGAAGTCGACGGCTTCGCCCGCATGCCCGGCAGGATCCAGCTTCAGCAGGGTGTATGTCACATAATCCGCAAATTGCTTCAGCATTTATTCCCCCTCTTCACACTTAAAGCATAAACAATATTTTATATGTTGTCAAGGGGGAAATTGTGACTCAGGCACTGCCGATATCAAAACAAGATAATCCGCAAACGCAGATATGGCGGGATGGAGCTTACAGAATTGTTGCAAGGGATTCCAAGACGTTTAGAACCCAACCTTGAAAGGCGGGATATTAACCCCTTCGCCCGGTTCTTTCTTATAGGTGATCCACGCCTCTATTTTTGCTTTGATAGCTTCACGAATCTTTCTGACTTCGACCATTTTTTCTTCATGAGTACCCTGCAATTGGGCGGGATCGGGGAAGCTCCAGTTAATGTGCCGTAAGGCGCCGGGGAATACCGGGCACTTCTGGGCATTGGCGGCATCGCAAACGGTAATTACATAGTGGAAACGCTGGCCGCTTTTTAGTAAATCAAACGCTCTACGAGTGGTATTTCTGGATATATCGATTCCTACTTCAGCCATCGCCTCTACCGCAATGGGATTCAATGTTCCAGCTTCGAGACCTGCGCTCTCTGCCTCAAAACGATCACCCGCGATCAAGTTCAGAAAGGCCTGTGCTATCTGACTACGGGCACTATTATGAATGCACACGAACAAAACACGTTTCTTATCCATATTTATGCGTCCAGATTTTGCAGTCTGCTTGAGCTATACAGTATTGTTAACACTTTTTTATTACAGGAATATTACAGTCGTATAGAATCAAGCTGTAACGTCTCTATCCGCTGACTAATATTCCTTTCAACACTTACCGCAAGCAGCTGCAACATCCTTCCCCTGTCGGAATTTTTCGAGTCTTGATCTATCCTTCAAAATCTTATCGCTCTCGATCCTTTCCAGCACGCTTATCAGAAGAAACCTTTTAAATATATCTGAATCATCAAGACGATAATGTGTCCACTTGCCATGTTTAGTATCCTTGACCAGCCCCGCGCGTTTCAGTGTTCGTAGGTGAAACGATATCTTCGGTTGCACGATATTTACGGCAGCAACAATCTCGCAGACGCATAGTTCTCCAGTTTCGAGGAGTTTCAGTATCCTGAGTCTGGTCTCATCCGTAAGTGACTTGAAGACATCTATCACGTCTTTCATTCTCTTAGCGAACCTCCGGGAATATTCGTATAATTGTTCATATATCTAACTATACCAAAATGATCCATATATATTGAATCGATATACGGGGTAAAGTATTGACTGACGGAAGATGATAATTATCATAAGTGCGTTGACAAAAGATTAACATATATACAAAAGTATATGAGTCAAACTTAATAATTACTTACCTACCTACATATGATATGCCCACGCCGCACAGGTTGAGGCATAGGACGGGTGCCGTGAAGTGTAACGATATCATAAAAGGAGGAGAGTTATGAGGAATGCTTTGGTTGTCTTGTTGGTGCTAATTTTTTCGGCAAGCGCATTTGCTTTGGAACCGAACCTTATCGACCTTCATAAGAACGCGGCCAAACTCAGCAACAAGGAATGTTTGAATTGTCATGCCGGTATTCTTAAGCAGACTTCACTCAACAAGAAGTATAAGATGTTCCACCGGATACACCTGGAATCCAAGCTTGCAACACCTAAGCAGTGTAAAGACTGTCATCAATCGGTTGATCTGAGGGAAAGTTCTGCTGCCTCATTGAGAAAAGAGGTTGACCCTCAAATTTGTGCCAGTTGCCACAGCGGCGGCGTAAAGGGTGCATGGGATTTATTCGCAAAGTAAAGGAGGATCGAATGAGCGATAAAAGAATGATAACCGAAGACGATAAAGATATTTTTGAAAAAGCCACGGGAAAAGAATTCAGCAGGCGGTCCTTCCTTAAATGGTCTTCAGCCCTAGCGGGCGCTGCGATTGCGAGCGGACTCTTGTGGGACGACAAACTCGGCTTATTCAGGGAGGCATCCGCAGAGGAGAAGATGTCAGGCAAAGGAAAGTGGATATATACGACGTGCCATATGTGTGGAGGAACATCCGGGATAAAGGTCCATGTTGTTGATGGTAGGGTTGTCAAGATAGAGCCGAGCGAATTCAATCCGATAGGCGTAGCAAACATCTCGACGGATTATGAGCAGAAAAAAGCTCTTGGCGGAAGGCTTTGCGCAAAAGGCAATGCTGGGACAAGAGCACTTTATGATCCCGACAGGCTGAAGACACCGATGAAGAGAGTGGGGCCGAGGGGTTCGGCCAAGTGGAAGGCGATTTCATGGGAGGAAGCCCTTGCTGACGTATCAAAGAATCTGTTGAGCGTCCGGGAGAAATACGGACCTGAGGCAATGTTCTGGTGCACCGAAGATTCCTCATTCACCGATATGCAGTCTGACTTTAACCTCCTCTACGGATCTCCAAATTTCTCGATGCATTCGAACACTTGCGATGTCGCCAGAAAGGCGTCCTTTAAGCTGGTAATGGGTGACGACAGACCTCTCCCTGATTTCGCAAATACGAAGTATGCCCTTGTCTTCGGATGGAACCTCCTGGCCGCCACAAAGTGGGCTCATCTTCCCGGAATATGGAATTGGGGTAAAGCTAAAGGCGCAAAGATGGTCTATGTTGATCCCTTCTATAACCAGACGGCAGCAAAAGCGGACGAATGGGTACCGATCAGACCGGGCACGGACGGAGCATTTGCGCTTGCGCTTGGACATGAGATAGTTAAAAACAGCTGGCAGGACCAGGAGTTCATAAATAACTATACGATTGGCTTCGATAAGTATGCGGAGCTTGTGAAGGACAAGACCCCTGAATGGGCCGAGAAGATCACGTCTGTCCCGGCCGAAACAACCCGAAGGATAGCAAAGGAACTCGCGTCAACAAAGCCTGCTGCCGTGGATGTGTGGAGCGGCCCAGGCCATCACACCAACGCAACCGACGGAGGAAGAGCTATAGCAATGTTGCCGGCTCTTCTTGGACAGTACGACAAGCCAGGCACAATGATAAGCAGAGAGGCAAAGGGAGGCAAGCGCAGGGCGTTCAACGTTGATAAACCCAAGGCAGCTAGAATTGACGGCCTGGGCACAAAGTATCCCTTCGCTCATGGATCGGGGATATATACGGAATCAAGGGACGCAATGATTTCTGGGCAGCCTTACCGGCTTAGGGCAGGCGTGTTTATGTTCCAGAACTTCATAATGTCGGTACCCAACACCAAGAAAAACGTTGAAGCAGTGAAGAAACTCGAATACGTTGTCGTCTTCGATACGATGATGAGCGAGATAGCTGAGCTTGCGGATATTGTTATACCGGGCAGTCACTATCTGGAGAGATGGGAGATACATGGAAACTGGGTCACCTTCCCAGCCACATCCATCAGACAGCCTGTAATTAAGTCGGTGATAAACGGGATGACTGAGCAGGAGTTCATTCTTGCCTTGGCAAAAAAGATGGGGCTGAAGGACAAAGACGGCAAGACATTGCCCGATACCTATCCTGAATACATGTCTGACCAGCTCAAGAACGGCCCGATAGGAAAGACCCTGGACGAAATGCTGGCGCTTCCCGGAGCCGTGTTCATTGGAGGCGAGACCCATTATGAAAAGTATAAAACGAAAGGCTTTACAACTCCGTCGAAAAAGATAGAGTTCTACTCCGAACAGATGGCGAAGAAGGGATTGAATCCTTTGCCGGACTACGTTGAGCCGATATTCAATCCGACACCTGAGTTTCCTCTATACCTTATCAACTATAAGCAGGCTGAACACACGCATTCGCGGACGTTTAACAATGACTGGCTGATGGAAATGAAACCTGATAATCCTCTTCTGATGAATTCGGCTACCGCTGCCAGGCTCGGACTTAAAGACGGTGATCCTATCTGGATAGAATCCCCTTATGCAAAAGCTAAAGGATCTGTGCAGGTAACAGAGAGGATTCATCCGGAGGTGGTGGCTCTTCATCATGGATACGGACATTGGGGGTTCGGGAAGATTGCGAGAGGTTCAATGAACAAGATCAACAGGTGGTCTCCTGAAGGCACCGGGGATGGACAATTCCTTGCGGGCGTGTCCGAGAAAACTTCAGGTATGGCTGTTCATAAAGAAATCGGCGTCAAGGTAACAAGGGCATAGAGGAGGGACCAATGGCGAAGAACCCTAAACAAATGACATGGCTTTACAATGAAAATAACTGCATAGCATGCAGAGGATGTGAATCGGGCTGCAAGCAGGAATTCGACCTTCCTGTCGGCATCAGACGGAGGAGGGTAATTATCCAGGAAAGCGGGAAATATCCAAGCCCTCAGGTGAGATATCTTTCCGTATCGTGCAATCACTGTGAGGAACCGTCATGCCTGAAGGCGTGCCCTGTGGGTGCTTACACGAAGGAAGATGAATTCGGTGTTGTTCTTCATGATAAGAAGAAATGCATCGGATGCAAGCGCTGCATGGCCGCCTGTCCTTATGGCGCACCTCAATTCAACGAAAATGAAAAGAAGGTGGATAAGTGTGATTTCTGCATCCATAGGTTGAAGGCCGGACTTCCTCCCGCATGCGTCAGGACCTGTATGGGCTATGCCCTTTCAAACGGTAAAATGCTAGACGTGGAGGCAGGTAATGCCTTCCCCGATCCTGTTTTCAAAACCACCGTTCAGGACCGTCTGCCGCATTTCGCCGATCCCAAGCTGACAATACCGTCAATACGTTTTGTCGAAGCAAAATATCTTAAGAAATAACAGCCAATATGGATTCGCAGGGGCACATTGTCAGTGCCCCTGCACAGATTACTTTTCGAGGATACTCCAATTAATACAAATGCTATGATGACGGATAACGAATTGATAGGAGCATGTGGTCTTTTGGGAAGCATGTATCTGTGCAAACCAGATAAAGAGACCGTGGACAACTGGAAGGTTTTGCTTTCAGAGGATGTCCCAGATATTCTGAGAGACCTAAAAGCCTCAGTGGACAAAATGAACATGGCATCAGATTCTGAACTGGAAGATTTATTGTGGGAATATACTAGGCTGTTTATCGGACCTTACAAGTTGCCATGTCCGCCATGGGAGTCTGTTTATACGTCGCCGAAAAAACTCATGATGCAGGAAGCCTATGACGAAGTCAGAGGCTATTACATCAAGGCTGGATTGACTATCAACGATGAGGGTATAATGGCGGATCATATCGGTGCTGAACTTAACTTCCTTGCTGTTTTGCTGCAGAAGGCTAATAGTGATCCTGAAAAAGAACGATACTATAGGGATTTCCTAAAGGGTTTTATTGATGAGCATATTATGACATGGGTGCCGCAGTTTGCACAGGACATGGAAGAGGCGGCTGATTCGCCTTTGTACAAAGCACTTGCAAAGACAACGTTGAAATTAATCTGTGTCCAAGGGTTGTAACCTTGCATTATTTCGAATGGCGAGTCTGTTAAAACCCGCGAGAAAGTAGTACCGAGGCAAGAAACTGACGTTGTTTAGTTAGGGAAGGCATTGAGAATCCGATTTTAACAATTGATTTTGTAAATTGGCATCATCTGATAATTGTACTTTCTCAGTATGACAGAATTATGACGAAATCCTTAGAAATCTGCCAAAATCAGTCATTATCTTTCAATAAATAAATAAGCTTCATAATGGCTCCAGTCAAGGCTTTATCCGGTATTTTCAAGCCTTTGCAAAATCCCTATTGCTGTGAATGGCATTCAAGAGGCCGACGGTTCGATCCCGTTCAGCTCCACTTTTCAAATCAACGACTTACAAAATCTCAACTTTCCGACTTGTTCGCAGGACAAGGCTGCATCTATACATCTTCTACCAATATAGCGGCGTGCGATTTGATCGGTTAGAATGCGCGAGCACGGCATTCTACATTTATGATATAAAATTAACAATATTGTAGTTATTCCTTACCGCTGGGATAAATTCACGTATCAAAAAGGGCCGTTGTCCAACAGCTTTATATATATTGAATGCAATCCTCGCACAAAGCGCTCTGCCTCTTGGAATGTATATTGCAGTGCTTTGATGGTCAATGGCAGGGTATAAAATATAAACTATGCAATCACAATAATTAAAGCATGAGATAATATGACACTGAACAGGCCGGCGCGAAGAGGAGGACTCTGATGAAAAGAATACTTGCTGCTTTATCGATGCTGCTTGCTATTGCGTTTTTTGCTTGCGACGCAAATGCTGCCGATTTAACCGTTTCTGCAGCACTCAGTCTCAAGAACGCTTTTGAAGAACTTGGAAGGCTTTATGAGTTCAGGCATGCGGGCACAAGGGTCTTGCTTAATTTCGGGGCTTCGGGGGACCTGACGCGTCAGATTGCAGGCGGTGCGCCGGTCGACGTTTTTGCATCAGCCGCGCCTAAGGATATGAATGATCTGGAAAATAAGGGATACATTTTAGCCGGCTCAAGGATCGATTTTGCCAGGAATTCGGTAGTTCTGATAGCGTCAAAAAATGGGACTATCAAATCGTTTGCGGACCTGACATCGGACAGGGTACAGCGGATAGCAGCCGGAAATCCCAAGACCGTACCGGCAGGCCGTTATGCTGCCGAGGTATTCGCTTATTACAAAATAGCAGGTCCGATTAAGGACAAGCTCATCTACACTGATAATGTGAGGCAGGTTCTGGATTATGCCGCGCGCGGCGAAGTGGATGCAGGTGTCGTTTACGCCACCGATGCGGCTATACGCGGGACAGAGATCAGGGTTGTAGCTGAAGCCCCGGCAGCAAGTCATAATCCGGTTGTTTATCCCATAGCAATTGTTAAAGGGACCGGCAATCAGGCTGCAGCCAAATCTTTCATCGATCTGGTGCTTTCGAAGGAAGGCGGAGCGATCCTGAAAAAATACGGGTTCGGCATTTTACGATGATGGACAGTACAACACTATTTTCAATAAGGCTTTCGCTGCAGGTGGCTGCCGTATCAACCTTCTTCGTAGTTTTTATCGGAGTCCCGATTGCCTATCTCCTTGCCAGAAAGAGCTTCCCCGGCAAAGAAGCAATAGACATTGTGATGACGTTACCTCTCGTTCTTCCGCCTACTGTGACCGGATATTATCTTATCATCGTCTTCGGCAGAAACGGACTCATAGGAAGGTATTTATACGAGTGGACAGGATGGGGCATCATGTTTACCTGGTATGCAGCAGCGCTGGCTTCATTTGTCGTTGCCCTGCCGCTAATGATAAAAGCCGGCAGGGCAGCACTGGAATCGGTCGACAGGAATCTCATCAATGCCTCGTACACACTCGGCCACTCCGAACTGGAGACCGCCCTCAAGGTTACACTTCCGCTGGCCAAGCGAGGACTCCTTGCCGGCGGAGTCCTATCGTTTGCGCGCGCCCTTGGAGAGTTCGGAGCAACCCTTATGCTCGCCGGCAATATTCCGGGCAAAACCGAAACAATGCCGCTGGCTATATACTCTCTTGCGGGCAGCGGCGACTGGGGCGCCGCAAGCTCCGTGGTGGGCATACTCACCCTGATGGCTGCAATATTCTTATATCTTGCCAATCGATACAGCAAGAGGATATTCTGATGGGGTTGAAAGTTACTGTCAAGAAAGCCGTCAAGGGCTTCATGCTGGA